>Ga0209614_1000648_pt1 | contig 29692 bp, 29 predicted proteins | sample BlaSprsedimmetaG_FD_185484 | JGI IMG/M metagenome (GOLD analysis project Ga0209614, IMG submission 185484) | Hot spring sediment bacterial and archeal communities from California, USA to study Microbial Dark Matter (Phase II) - Blank Spring... ... | reverse complement strand
TCGAAGGTGATGAAGATCGTGGAACGGAGTGGACGTGAGTACTTCGCACAGATACCCAAGCGGGCACGACAGATGTGCTCGCTCTTCCCTGAGGCGCTACCTATGGGTTAATTTGCGGAGTTTGGGTTACTTACTATCTCTATCATTCTCTTCAGAATGAGACAAGACGAACTGCGTAGAGTTATCCATAACGCAGTAAGCGAAGAAAAAGGCACGAAACACCGTTTATTAAATTAAATGGATGCTCACCCTCGCCATAGCTGACTTTAGATCGCTCACACGGCTACCGTCGTCCGCTCCTCCACGAAGGAGAGCGCTCTGAGTTGAGCGTCGCCAAAGAGCACAGGCTGCAGGAACTCCGCAGGTATACGCAGCGAGATCACCTTTGACCGTCCGTATCTGCCCCTGCTTACCACCTCAGCGGTGAGCAACTCGAGCGCGTCCAGCTCGGCGATGAAATCGCTGAACCTGCGCTGCGTAAGGACATTCAGACCCATGTGTGTGCATAACTCGCAATACCGGTTATAAACCTCGCCGCTCGAGAACCGGCTGCTCCGCCGATCCCGTCCCAGGGAAAGCACGGCCGAGAGCACGAGTTTCTGCTGCACCGGTAACGCCGTGATCCGCTCAGCCTCCCTGCTCTGCGCGATGTGCTCGCTTGCATAACGAACATGGTCCGCGCGTACCAGTTTGCCTCCGGACTGCTCCGCAATCTCACCAGAGACCCGCAGGAGCTCGAGCGCATAGCCTGCATCGCCCAGCCCGGAATTGGCGAGCGCCGCACAGAGCGGGATCACGGACTCCTCAAGCGCATCAGCAACAAATGCCAGCTCCACGCGGTCGTATAAGATATCCTTGAGCTCATCGGTCGTATAGGGTAGGAATCGCAGCCCCTTCCAGCTCGCTGCAGATCTGGCCTTCGAGTTCTGGAACTTTGAGAAGCTGAGATCGTCGGCGAGACAGATAAAACTCACCTGCGCTTGCTTCAGCTCGCGATTAAGCCGCAGGAGGTACGCAAAGGTCTCATCGCCGTTATGCACCAGCATCTCAAATTCGTCCACGATCACGATCACGTGCCGCACTTCAGCATCAATCGCGCTCTTCAACTCAGCGTAGAGCAGTTCCGCAGGCCAGCCGATCATCGGCACACGCTTGTTGAACTTCCGCGCGAGGTACGCGACGACTCGATAGGGGGTATCGAATATCTCGCTGTTGATATACACCACGTGCGCACGTGTTTCCAGGTCTCGGGTCACGTGCTTCACCGTTGAGGTCTTTCCGGTTCCCATGGCACCGGAGAGCACGATATTTACCGGCGAGCCCATGCGTACAGCATCCGCGAGTACGCGGGTCAACCGCGTTATGTGCTCCTCACGATGCGGGAGCCGGTCAGGGAGATAGGAGGGTCGAAGCACCTCTTTAGCTCTGAAGATGGGACTGCCTTCGCCTTCTTCCGCAGCTGCGCGCATCCGCTCCGCGACCGGTTCAAACATACAGTACCTGATCCTATGGAAGGACTGCATATATAAAGGTTACTGTGGTCCGCCGGTCGAATGCGCGATTGATACCACCGCTGCAGCGAACGGCAACCGGTGCTGAGGACGCTTTACCGCGAGAAGCGGCACCGCCGTGGTTGGATCGTCACCGCCGTACTGCTGATGCCGGTGGTGGAGCAGGTGATTCGCCGTATCGCTGGGTTTTATAGGCACCTAACCTCAATCACAGAACGGTACGGATATGAAAGAGTATCTTCTCGGTAATGTTGCCATCGCCCGTGGGCTCTTTGAGGCCGGCGCGGGTGTCATCACGGGCTATCCTGGCACGCCAGCATCCGAGATCGTTGAGACCGCAGCGCAGTTCGCGAAGCGGTATAACGTGCACGTGGAGTGGTCAGTGAACGAGAAGGTCGCGGTTGAGGTTGCGAGCGGTGCGGCATGGACCGGGACGCGAGCAGCGGCGGTGATGAAGCACGTCGGCCTGAATGTCGCGGCCGATCCGTTCATGACCCTGGCATACACGGGCGTGAAAGCCGGTCTGGTGCTCATCGTCGCGGACGACCCGTATTGTCATTCTTCACAGAACGAGCAAGATACGCGCCGCTACGCACAATTTGCCGGCGTCCCCTGCCTGGATCCTGCAGATCCACAGGAGGCAAAGGACATGTGCCAGGCCGCCTTCGAGCTCTCGGAAGCGCTTGAGCTGCCGGTCATTGTGCGGCCTACGACGCGGGTCTCGCACGCTCGTGCTGATGTCTCACTGGGCTCGATAGAAGAGCGAGCGGAGAAGCTGGAATTCGAGAAGAATCCCGAGCAGTGGGTGATGCTGCCCGTGCACGCACGACCACGGCATACCGAGCTCTTGAAGAAGCAAGCCGCCATGGCGGACGCTTTGTATGACACGCCCTGGAACCAGTTGACGCTTCATCAGAGCGAACTGGGGATCATTGCCTCGGGCATTTCGGGGCTCTACGCGGAAGAGGCGCTCAGGCAGTTGGATACCGAGCTCTCGCTTCTCCGCGTTGGCAGCTTTCCGCCTCCGGTAGCGCTCATCGCCGCGATGCTGAAGACCGTAAAGACGGTACTGGTGCTCGAGGAGCTCGAGCCGGTGCTGGAAGAGTATGTGGAGCGCGTGGCGCTGACCAGCAACCCCTCGGTGAAGATCCTTGGAAAGACGAGCGGTCAGCTTCCACGAGAGGGTGAGTTCGATTTGCTCCTTGTGCACAACGCAATTGCAGGCGTTTTAAACCGTCCTTCACGATATGTCCACCCGCTCAACGTTGCTACTGAGATCTTGCCACCACGACCACCAGTGCTCTGTCCCGGCTGCAGTCACCGTGCGACCTACTATGCCATGCGGAGGGCTTTCGGGAAGGACGCGATCTTTCCCAGCGACATCGGCTGCTATACGCTCGCGGTCGGTATGGGCACGGTCGATACCTGTTTGTGCATGGGCGCAAGCATCACGCAGGCCACCGGCATCAGGTTCGGTGGCGAGCAGCGGCCGATCTGCTGCAGCATCGGCGACTCGACCTTCCTCCATGCGGGACTGCCCGGTTTGCTCAATGCAGCTTACAATAAGGCACGCATTACCGTTGCCATTCTGGACAATGCCACAACGGCGATGACCGGCCATCAGCCGCATCCGGGGACGGGTGCCCTGGCCACCGGCGAGGAGACGAAGGCAGTATCGCTGGAGGCGATCGCGAAGGCGTTAGGCGCGGACCTCGTCGAGACCGTCAATCCGCTCGAGTTGGACGGAACGATCGAGACCTTTTCCCGAGCGCGCGACTTCCAGGGGCTCGCGGTGATCATTGCGAAGCAGGCCTGTGTCACCGATACTCGGCGGGCAGGCATGCGCCGAAAGCCGTTCCGCGTGAATGCTGAGCTGTGCACGGGCTGCAAGAAGTGCGTGGAGTTCGGTTGTCCCGCCATAGAGTTCGATGGCGAACATGCACGCACTAATGCGCTCTGCTCCGGCTGTGGCGTCTGCGCACAGATTTGCCCCAGCGCGGCCATTGAGGAGGTGACCACCACCTGAGAGCAGATGAAAACCTCGACGTGTGACATTATCGTCGTCGGTGTTGGCGGCCAGGGCGTCATTCTCCTCGCTCATGTGATCGGGAAATCCGCACTGAAGGCCGGATATTCAGTGCGCGGTGCGGAGACCCACGGTATGGCGCAGCGCGGTGGCAGCGTCATCACGCATATCAGAATTGGTTGCATATACGGGCCCCTGGTGCCGCCTGGTGGCGCGGATATCCTGGTTGCGCTCGAGCCCGCGGAAGCGCTTCGGTACGCCCATTACCTCGTCAAGGACGGGGTTGTGCTGGTGAACACCAATCCGATACTGCCGGTCACGGTGACGACCGGGAGAGCCACCTATCCGCCGCTGGATGAACTCTGTGCACCGCTTCAGTATATCAGCAAAACGGTTAAAGCGGTCAACGCGACGGAACTGGCGATTGACGCGGGCACGCCACAGGCGATGAACGTCGTGATGCTCGGGCTGCTTGCGGCGTATCTACCATTGCCTGAGGAGCTACTTCTCGAGACGCTCGCCGAATCGATCAAGCCGAAGTATCTGGCGATGAACAAACGCGCGTTCGAACTCGGCAAACAAGCGTGCCTGAGTGAACGAGTTAGATATTTATATTAATAGCGATAGCGCGTTCTTTAGTCTATGACCTCGGAACTCATCGAGAAGATGGATGCCCCGCAGCTCAGGGACTACCTCGACTTTCTACTCTGGCAATATCGCCTCGTTGATGCTTTCTGGTTTATCTATGTCGAAGAGCGATTCGGGATCGATGCCGCTGAAAAGGTCAACGAGCGGGTCTGGGGAAAGACGGCGGAACTCGCGGCTCGCGACATGGTGACGCGATTCGGTATCAAAGAGAAAGGTTTACAAGGCTTTGTTAAGGCCTTGAAGCTCTTTCCCTGGGCTTTGATCATCAACTATGAGATCGAGGAGAAGGAGGACGAGGTGATCCTCTCCGTTCCTCACTGCCCGCCACAGGAGGCGCGGCTCAAACGCGGCCTGGGCGAGTACTTCTGCAAGTGCATGCATTATGCGGAATTCAAGCGGTTTGCGCGCGTGATCGATCCCCGGATCAAGGTTGGCTGCATCTTCGCACCGACCGATCCACATCCCAATGACGTCTTCTGTCAATGGCGATTCACGCTTGCCGAAGAGCCGGTAACTGCACCCGTAAACGTTAACGCGGACGAGTGAAGAGCTTATTCTCGGAATGCCAACGAACGCAGGAGGGTGGACGCTGCTCAACCGCAAGCTGCTTCGCATCCAGACGACTGTTTCGGTGAATGGCGGTTTGCCGGATAGCGATTATACCGTGGGCCCAGCATACCTACAAACACTTCTACAGTGAGAGCACGTGAACGAATGAGGTACGATTGATCGTTATATATTCTGCACCTCTTGCCGCGTTGCGATCGCGATCCCGGCCTTTTGAAGCACCTCCACCGCGCCATTCAGGTCGTCCACACGCACTATTAGCAGCGCGCGCTCAGCCTTGGCCGTCACGAACGCGTAGGCATAGTCCATATTAATGTTGCTCTCGCCGAGCGTCTTCGCAATCTCATAGAGGCCGCCCGGAACGTCTTTGAGCTCCACCGCGAGCACGTCCGTCTCCGAGACCGTGAACCCGCCGTCCCTGAGCACCTGGTAGCCCTTCGCCGTATCGTCCACCACCATCCGGATAACGCCAAAGTCGCCCGCTTCCGCAACCGTTAACGCCCGGATATTCACGCCGCCGCCCGAGAGCGTCTTTGCTACCCTGGCCAAGCTGCCCGGCTTATTCTCCATAAAAATCGAGATCTGCTTTATCGCCACCATCCCTCTTCTCACACCTGCCTCTTGTCTATTACCCGTTTCGCCTTCCCCATTGATCGCGGGATCGACCCGGGCTCCACCAGATTCACTTCCGCCGTGATATTCAAGACGTTCCTGAGCTCTTTCGAGATTCGGTTGCTCAGGGTCATCAAATCCGCGATCTTATCGCTGAACACCTGCTCGGTCACCTCGACCTCGACCGTCATGACGTCCAGCGGCCCTTTACGATCCACAATGATCTGGTAGTGGTCACCCACCTCAGGAATCCGCATGAGCACCGATTCGACCTGGCTCGGGAAGACATTTATCCCCCGCACCACGATCATATCGTCCGTGCGACCGAGAATCCGCAAGATCCGCGGATGCGTGCGCCCGCACTCACAGGGCTCGTGATCGATGATCGTCAGATCTCCAAGCCGGAACCTGATGAGCGGGAAAGCCCATTTATCCAGTGAAGTCACCACCAGTTCGCCGCGCTCGCCATCCGCCACCTGCTCGTCCGTATCCGGATCCACTGCCTCGATCAAGAAGAGATCAGCCCAGACGTGGATGCCGTTCTGCAGATGGCACTCGGTGAACAGCGGTCCGCTCATCTCGCTCGTGCCAAAAATGTCATAGGCTTTGATTCCCGTGGCCTCCTCAATTCGCTTCCGCGTCTCATTCGACCACGGCTCCGCACCGAAGACGCCCACTTTGAGCTTCGTATCATCTCGAATACTGATACCCATATTCTGGGCCACCTCATTAATGTACAGGAAATACGAGGGCGTGCAGGCAATAGCAGTGCTGCCGAGATCCTGCATGAGCTCGATCTGACGTTCGGTATTCCCGGCACCGATCGGGAGCACGGTCGCGCCGATCTTCTCAGCGCCGTAATGCAGCCCGAGCCCACCGGTAAAGAGCCCGTAACCATACCCTACCTGAATCACGTCGCCACGACCCAGGCCGATCGAGGTGAGCGCGCGTGCCAGCGAATCCGTCCACATATCAATGTCACCCTGCGTGTACCCGACCACCGTGGGCTTTCCGGTCGTGCCACTGGAGACATGATAGCGCACCACCCAGTCGCCGGGCAGGCAGAACATGCCGGTAGGATAGGTATTCCGGAGATCGATCTTCTGCGTGAACGGGAGCTTCGTCACGTCACTCAGCTGCTTGATATCGTCTGGCTCCACACCCGTTTCCCTGAACCGATCCCGGTAAAAGGATGAATGGGCATAGACAAAGCGTACCAAAGATCGAAGCCGATCCTCCTGCAATTTGTGCAGATCGTCAACGGGCATTCGCTCGATGTGCGGATTCCAGTACCTGAACATGCGTATCAATCACCAAAGCAACCTATGCTGTCATCCTATAAAAAACCATGTGGTTTCTCCAGCGGTGGTTTCAAGGAAGGAGCCGTGTTGAATCGAAAACGCGCGATAAGCAAGAATACCCTATATATTAATATGGTCAGTGATCACACCTATATACAATACACAGAACCGCGTGACGGAGAATAGATGCTCTCGATACAGAAGGTAAGCAAGCACTTTGCCGGGATTACCGCAATCAAGGACGTCAGCTTTGAGATCGAGCGAAATGCGATCGTCGGGCTCGTCGGGCCGAACGGCGCGGGCAAATCCACGCTCCTCAATGTCGTCAGCGGTGTCTACCCGCCCAGCTCGGGCTCGATCTTCTTCGACGGCAGCGAGATCACCAACCTGAGCCCCAATATGGTCTGCAAGCTCGGGATTGCGAAGACCTTTCAGCTCGTCCGGTCCTTCCCCGAGTTGACCGCACTGCAGAACGTGACCGTCGGTGCGCTGTTCGGTGATTCCGTGAACCTCAGCATGTCCGAGGCGCGTGAGAAGGCTGCGGCGAAGCTCGAATTCGCCGGCTACCCCCAGGAGAAGATCCATTACCCGGTCAAGAACCTGAATGTGGTGGAGCTGAAACGGATTCAGCTCGCACGCGCACTTGCAACGGAGCCGAAGCTGCTCCTGCTCGACGAGGTGACCACCGGGCTGAATCCGCGCGAGAGCAACGCTGCCATCTCGCTGATCCAGAAGATACGTGAGGCCGGGATCACGATCCTCATGGTAGAGCACGTGATGCGGGTGATTATGAACGTCTCAGACCGGATCGTTGTCCTGCATCACGGTGAGAAGATCGCCGAGGGCACGCCAGTGGAGATCGCGAAGGATGAGAAGGTCATCAGCTCTTACCTCGGCGAGAAGACCTATATGTGACGCGGGATGTACGAACTGACAACTCCGAGACCATGCTCAGCATAGAGAAACTGAATGTTTTGTACGATAAGGTGCAGGTGCTCTGGGACGTCTCCTTCCGCGTGAATGCGGGTGAGGTAGTGACGCTGCTCGGCTCGAACGGTGCAGGGAAGTCGACCACGGTAAAGACGATCCAGGGCTTACTCAAACCACGTTCGGGTAGCATTAAGCTGTTTGATATGCAGATCGATGGAATTCCAGCGTATAAGATCGTGGGTGAAGGAATCGCGCTTGTTCCCGAGGGTCGCGAGATATTCCCGAAGATGAGCGTGCTCGAGAACCTCGTGCTCGGCGCTTATGTGCCACGCGCTCGTGAGCTGCAGAACGACTCCCTGGACTGGGTCTTCGCGCTCTTCCCGAAGCTCGCGGAACGTAAAAAACAGCTCGCCGGTACGATGAGCGGTGGTGAGCAGCAGATGCTCGCGATCGCACGCGCATTGATGTCAAAGCCAGCGCTACTGATGCTTGACGAGCCTTCGCTCGGGCTCGCGCCGGTGGTCGTCTTACAGGTCTTCGAGATCATTCAGAAACTGAAAGAGGAACAGGTCACGGTACTGCTCGTTGAGCAGAACATCCATCATGCGCTCGAGATCTCAGACCGTGCATATATCATGGAAAAGGGGCAGATCATCCTCGAAGGTAAGGGCTCAGATCTGCTCAATAACCATTACGTGAGAGAAGCCTATCTGGGCATGTGAGCTGGCGCTCGCTCAACTCAACCGGCCTTCAAGCCGGGCTTTGATCTTCGCAGGCAGCGAGACGAGTCCCCGTGGTAGGAATATCACTACCAGGATAAGGATCAGCCCGATCAGGATCAAACGCTCATAGGTGAACCCAAAGCTCTTCAGGAGCGCATCCAGAATCGTGATGAATATCGTGCCGAGGATCGGGCCCTCGATGGTGAACAAGCCGCCGCTAATGCAATAAATGATCGGCCAAAATGAGATGTCTATGCCGTAGATCTCCGGCGTGATATACCCGAAGTGATGGATCTGTAAAGCGCCAGCTACGCCGGTAAAATACGCGCTTATAGCAAAAGCAGTCAGCTTGTACTTCGGCACATCGATACCCATTACCTTCGCTTCAAGCTCATTCTCGCGTATCGCCTCCAGTGCGAGCCCCATCTTCGATTTGAGGATCAGGTAAAAGATACCGACCACCGCGACGGTAAGCACCAGCATCAGATAGTACTCGTAAAGGAGGTAATTGGGAATGGTAACGGCGATCAATTTCTTCGCGGGGATACCGTCCCAGCCGCCGGTGAGCCATGAAAGCTCTGCCGTGATGGTATGTGCGATCACCGCGAACCCGAAGGTCACCATCGCCAGGAACCACTCGCGCAATCGTATACAGGTAAAACCGATGAACAGCCCGATCACGGCAGCAAATAGCCCGCCAACCAGTATGGTCGCAACGAGTGGCAGACCAAGGCTACTCGCCACGATCGCCGAGACATATCCGCCGATCCCGAAAAAAGCAGCGTGCCCGAGCGAGCCCTGACCGGAAACGGCGAGCAGGTTCCATGCGGAGGCATAGATGATGTAGACGAACATGATGATCAATACCGTCAGAAGATACGTGTTGACCCCGACCAGGAAGGGTATGAGTAACGCCAGGATCAACGACCCGATACCGATCCATCCTTTTATGCTGATCTGCTCCCGTTTCATTTCCTACTCACCCTTCTCACCAAAGATGCCCGTCGGCCGTAGTACCAGGACGATGATCAATATGAAGAAAGCGATCGTATCCTTCCATGCCGTGAAGGACATTGAAATACCAAAGAGCTCCATGAACAATCGCATGAGTAACGGCACCAGATTTTCCGCGATGCCCAGCGTTAGACCCGCAATGATCGCCCCCGGTATGCTCCCCAGGCCACCGATGATGATGACCGCAAAGGCCTTGATCGCGGGAATAGCACCCACATAGGGATCTACCAGCTGACCGCTGATCAACCATAAGCCGCCCGCTGCCGCGGCTAGCGCAGAACCCAGAGCAAAACTGAGCATGTCCATTCGTTCCACGTTAATACCCATGAGTGACGCGGCCTCACGATTCTGGCTGGTGGCACGCATCGCTCTTCCGAGCTTAGTTTGCTTCATGAAGAGATGAAAGGCGATCAAGAAGACGATGGTAATGATGATAATGATGAGATAATCCAGGGGCAGCTTGATCGAGCCGAGGGGAATTGAACTGGTGCTGTAGGGGCTGCGAACGGATCGCGAGTTCGTTGACCACAGATACGCCACGAGATTCTGGAACAGGTAAATAAGTCCGAGACTGAGGAAGATCTCATTCAACTTCCCCGTACCCATGATCGGCCGGAACCCGAGCCGCTCGATCGCCAGTCCGAGAAGGGCGACGAGCAGCGTGGCAAGTGGGAGCACGAAATACGGATTAAGCTGTGAATAGGCGTAAAGCCAGAAGGCGGCGTAAGCGCCAAGCATCAGCAATTCACCGTGGGCGAAGTTCACGACCTTCATCACGCCAAAGATCAAATTCAGACCGATGGCGAGCAGAATATAAATGCAGCCGGCATAAATGCCCCACACCAAAATCTGCGCGAACAGGCTAATATCCATGGGTCATAGAGAACGGGGAAAAAAAAAGAAAAAGATTATGTACTCCCGGGCTCGTACCAGTCCGGCAGTACAAAATCAGTCTCCTTTACGCTATCCGGCCATACAATGTGCGGCCTTGTCTCGCCTACAGACGCGTCCCAGAGCAATTGCTGCATATAGAGATCGAACTTGCTCTCACGGTAATCAGGCGTGAAGGTGATCATGCCGCCCTGCATTGCCTCGACTATTTGCGGCATCCTGATCGCAGCGAGTGCGTCCCTGACCTTCGCCTTATCAACCGTGCCAGCATTCTTCACCGCTTCAGCAGCGATATATATGCCCTCGTAGGTAGATGCGCCCATCATGCTCGGTGGTACTCCCCATCGCGCGGTAAAGTCCGCGTTGAACTTTTCCACGGCACTCTCGAGCGGCCCTGCAGGAATGGCATAGGGCCCAAATCGGCTCTCCTGGATCGAGTATTCACCAAAGCGCCCCACACCGGTGTAGTAGTCCGGATCATCGTTGCATTCGACCGAGAGGTAAATGCTGTGCAACCCCACATCCCTTCTGCCCTGCGTGACGATGAGCGTCTGCTCGTTGAGGAACGCGACCGGGTAGATGACATCGGGTTTCTTGGCCTTTATGACCGTGAGTGGCGTTCGGTAATCGGTCTCGCCCATCTTGAATTTTTCGGCGGCAACGATCTCCATGTTGAGATTGTAGGTTTCGATCGTCTTTTTGGTGGCGTCATAAACGCCAATACCGTACGCGCTGTCCTGGTAGAGCAATGCCATTCTCAGTGGCCGGTCTTCGGGGAAATTGAATCGTGCATAGATCTCAGGCTTGACAATCTCATCGACAAAGATCGTTGTGCGTTCACCGTAGTCGTCTGTGGTGGGGCAGTGATGGAATAAGTAGCTGGTATCAATATCCGTGCGGCGCGTTATTACCGGTGAAGAGGCGCCCGTGACGATGAACGGCACCCTGTGCTCAGCCGCAACAACTGAATCAGCAAACGTTACACTGCTCGAAAAGCCACCGACGAGGAGGTCAACCTTGCTTTCCGTGATGAGTTTTGTGACGGTCTCCACGCCAGCTTTCGGTGACGATTCATCGTCCCCCTTCACGAGTGTTATTTTCATCGGAACGCCGTCGACGACGACTCCGCCCTTCGCGTTTATCTCCTCTGCTGCCAGGACTGCGGCCTGCCACATATCCAGGCCCGTCGTACTGGCGCTTCCGGTTAATGACGCGACCACACCGATCTTCAGCTCTCCCGTTCCCTCCTGCGGTCCTTCCTGTTGTTCCACACAGCCGGCGAGTAGTAGCGAGGCTATCACTATCACCGACACTAAAGTCGCATATCTCATGTTTATCCACCTCTGCTTTTCATTCTGCAAGTACTGCTAACCTTGTTAGAACTTCTGGGTAGCGGTTATTTAAGCTTTTCCTTTTTTGCTCGGTCTGTAAATACCCCTGGCTCGTGCCCTCCTGGCACAGTACGTACCCGTACAAGGCCGCGGAGTTACAGATCGGCGTGCTGATTTATATAGTTCTCACGCCACATAGGATTCATGGCGTTCTGGGATGAGCGGATAGAAACGCTGCCGCGTGAGGAACTGGCAACGGTGCAGCTCGAACGGTTGAAGAACGTTATCGCCCGTGCTCGGCACTCGATCTTTTATCGGAATCGTTTGGCAGGTATCGATGAGTCTCTGTTCACTAAGCCCGAGGACGTTGTTCAGCTCCCGTTCACCACGAAGCATGACCTGCGCCTGAACTACGATTTCGGGCTCGTGACCGTGCCACAGGAAGAGATCGTGCGGCTGCATTCTTCCTCGGGTACCACGGGCAAGGCGACGGTCATCTTCCATACCCGCCGCGACATCGAGAACTGGGCCAATCTCGTTGCCCGGTGCATTGTGATGGCCGGCGCCGACAAGCGCGATATCTTCCAGAACATCATCAGTTATGGGATGTTCACGGGTGGTTTGGGACTCCATTACGGCGCGGAGAAGGTGGGCATGCTGGTTATCCCCTCGGGAGTCGGGAACACCAGACGCCAGATCCAGTTGATGAAGGATTTTAAGACGACCGTTTTCCATGCTACACCCTCCTACATCCTCTACGTCTCAGAGGTCATGGAGGAGGAGGGCGACGATCCCCGTGAGTTTGATTTACGGATCGGCTTCGTCGGTGCCGAGCCACACTCGGAGCAGACGAGGCAGAAGATCGAGGATATCTATGACATCAGCGCCTTCAATTCCTATGGCATGTCCGAGCTGAACGGCCCCGGGGTCGCGTTTGAATGCGCGGAGAAGAGCGGTATGCATCTCTGGGAAGATCAGTATCTCCTCGAGGTGGTGAATCCCCGTACCGGTGAGGCGCTTGGCCCGGGCGAGGAAGGCGAGCTGGTCGTGACCACGCTCTGCCGCGAGGCCATGCCGATCATCCGGTACCGAACCGGTGATCTCGCCTCCATTGTGGACGACGGCGAGCCATGCGCCTGTGGCAGGGCGCACGTGCGCATCTCACGGATCAAAGGTCGAACTGATGACATGCTCATCGTCCGTGGCGTCAATCTGTACCCGAGTCAGATCGAGGACGTGCTCATGAGCTTTCCTGAAGTGGCCACCAATTACCAGCTCTATCTCGATCGTACGGGCACGCTCGACGAGCTGACCGTCAAGGTGGAGCTCTATCCGAAGATGTTCAGTGGCGACTTGAGGAAGCTGAGGAAGCTCGAGAATGATATCCTCAAGGCAATTCAGGATGAGATCGTGGTGCGCCCCCGGGTGGAGTTCCACGAGCCCGGAAGCTTGCCGCGAACGGAAGGCAAGGCAGTAAGGGTGGTGGATTTACGGAAGGAGAATTAGGTGAATGGCCAAGCAGATTAATGTCTTCTTAGAAAATCGACCGGGAAAACTGGAGCAGATAACGGGTATTTTGGCGGACGCAGCCGTCAATATCCTGGCAGTTAAGATTACCTCGGACGAGAAATACGGGATTTTTCAACTCATTATGGACGATCCCGAGCGGGGCTTTCGCGCACTGCAGCAGGCAGGCATGACCGCTTCTTTAACTGATGTCGTCGCCGTCGAGGTGCAGAACACGCCGGGGAGCCTCCACAGCGTATTGAAAGTCTTGCGACAGGCGGACGTAAATATAGAGGATTGCTACGGCTTTGTGCTCGATAAGGAGAAACGGGCAATTATCGTGCTCGGTGTCACAGATCGCGCAACTGCCAAGCGGGTGCTTGAAGAGCAGGGCTACCGCATAATCGGGAGCTCCGAACTCTACAGCCTCTAACCGACCTGACCGAAAGAAACGCTCGTGCGGCAGTGTCTTCAGCGGCTTCTGTAGTGGGAAGGTGCAACGGATGAAGTGGGCGTCGACGTGACGGTGTCCAGCTAAGGCGTTCGTTTCAGGTATAAGATAAAGGTTACCATATCTATGGTACATTGACGTTTAGTCGATAGTATTATCAACCAGCTTTAAATACCGGCCTTCTATAACCTCTGTCACTATGATACTCGGCTTGCCTGATACTACGGCTTATATCGTGTGTGGCGCGTTTCTCGTGATGGTTCTGGTGCTGCTGTTGTGGGGTCTGCGATTCCGGGAGGTGTCCTGAGCATGTCGGACATTCTTACCATCGGTATCGTTGCGATTTACTTCCTTATTCTCATCGGAATCGGTGCATGGGGCTCGCGGAAGATCAAGACCACGGAGGATTATATCCTTGCTGGACGTTCACTGGGCTTCTGGGTCTTTACGATCCTGATGGTCGCTTCGATATGTAGCGGTATGACGCTTGTCGGCGTCAGTGGCTTGGGCTACTCGACCGGGTGGCCGACCATCTGGGAGCAGTTCTTCGTACCGCTCTCTGCCGCCTTCTGTATCATCCTCTTCGGCGTGAAGCTACACCATGTGGGGAAGCAGGCGGGCTATATGACCGTTCAGGATTACTTTGTCCATCGATTTGAGAGTCCACGGGCGATTCGCGGGTTGAGTGCCGTTGCAGGAGTGGTGGTCTCGCTGATCTACCTTGTCGGGCAGTACACTGCGATCAGTATCGTGCTCATGTGGCTCTTTAAGATCCCGCATCTACAGGCACTCCTGGTCGCGGTGATCATTATCACCTTGTACACCGTTATCGGCGGTCTCTTTGCCGTCTCCTGGACCACCCTCGTTCAGGGCGGAATCCTTATCATCGGTGTCATGCTCACGGCCCCCGTTGTGATCCTGAAAGCGGGCGGTCTGACACACATCAACGAGGTGCTGGCCGGTGTTGATCCGAACATGGTGCAGCCGTGGTATCCCTCACCGGTTTACGCGGGCTACGCGTTCGCCACGCCTGAATTCCTCTTCTCCTTCGCGATAATGCTCATGATCGGCCTGGCCGTGGCGCCGCACGTTATTAACAACGTGCTCGCGGCGAAGGAGGACAGGTACTTCAGGTGGTCTCCGCTCATCGCCTTCGTGGTGTACGTCGTCGTGATGTTCCTCGTGAAATTCGCGGGCTTTGCTGTTCGTGTGCTGGAACTTGAGGGGGCATTGGCACTCCCTGAGGCGGTCAACGCGCAGGATTTCGCGTTCATGTATGGCATCGAACACGCATTCGCCGCCGTCTTTATCTGGGGCGTTTTTGCCGTGATCGTGCTTGCCGCCGTGATGTCCACGACCGATCGCCTCCTGCTGACCATCGGGACCATGTTCTCCTGGGATATCTACCACAACCTGTTCAAGCCGACGGCGAGCGACCGGGAGGTGCTCTTGATAAGTAAGATCGCGGTCGTCGTCGCAGCAGTTGGCTCGCTCTGGCTGGCCATCAATCCACCGGCGATGCTCGCCTGGCTCATATGGCTGGGGATCGGCGTAATGCTCGCGACCTTCGCCGTGCCGCTGCTCGGTGGCCTGTACTGGCGTCGTGCAACCACAGCAGGCGCTATAGCCAGCATGGCCATGGGCCTGCTCAGTGCGGGCGTCTTTGGTTACTGGGACCAGTACGTGGCGAAGTTACCCGTGCATTTCAGCTTCCCTGCGCTCATCATCTCGCTCGTGGTACTGATCGTGGTCAGTCTACTCACGCCGCGGAACAGTGATAGGGTCCTCGATGACACGATGACCGGCCCGTACATCCAGCCCCGTGAGACCTCCAAGCTCGGAGTCAGGGAAGGGATCCCGCGGAAACGAGCGTAAATCAGAGGTCTTACGGCAACTTAATCTCGCAGATTCGTCCCTAGGCGGTTATATGCCGATGAGGATCACCCGCATCAGCACGCCAATTGAGAAGGAGATGAGCACCATCAACCCTGCGGCTTTGAGCAGAGCCTTCACGCCCAGCTCGCGGAGCATCACCACGAAGGTCGCGATACAGGGGAAGTAGGTGGCCAGAATGATGCACGCGACCGTCAACTGCTGCGGTGTCATACCCAGGGGCAGGAGCATACCGATCGCGATGTCCTTTCGCAAAATGCCGAGCATCAGCGCGACGATCGCGCCCTCTGGGAGCCCGAGCACCCGTGTTAAAAGCGGCGCGAAGAGCACTGAGAGCACGTCAACGATCCCGAAGACGTAGAGCAGATTCACGATCAAGATGCCAAGGATGACGAACGGAACGGCCTCGGCGAGGAAGCCATAAGCCTTCGACCACGTCTTCTTGAGTAACGTTCTTAGATCAGGCTTGCGATACGGCGGGACTTCCAGTAACAGCTCGGGGCTCTCGCCCTTTACGATCCGCTTCAAGACCAGCCCTAAGGAGATGTAAAGCACGAAGAGGGTGAGGTAAACGATGAGTATCCATCTGAGCCCGTAGCGGCCGAGGATAGCAAAGATCATCGCGGACTGCGCCATGCAGGGGATGGAGATCGCCATGAGCGTCATGGCTATGAACCGCTGTTTATCCGTCTCCAGGATACGCGTGGCTAACGCGCCCGGGACATTACAACCGCAGCCCAGGAGCGTCGGCACGATTGCGGAACCATGCAACCCGAGCTTGTGGAAACCGGTATCAATGAGCACCGCGAGCCGGGGCAGATATCCCAGGTCTTCGAGCAGGCTGAGCATGAAGTAGAAGGAGATAATAAAGGGCAGCACCATGCCGAAGGGCACGTAGAGACCCGTCGTCAGGATGCCCAGCGACTGCTCGAAATCCGGTGCTTCGACCGTCGAGGTCCCGATCAAGATATTGTGCAAGAGTCCGCTCGGCGCGAACGAGTTCACGGCGTTGATGATCCAGGGGCCGTAAAGGCCGTAAAAGAAGGGATCAAGCACATATTCGATGAGCGCGTTCCCGATCTCAATGATAAAGAGGAAGACGAGGAGTATCGCGAGTATCGCAAGCGGAATACCGGTCGCCGGCTGTACGGTCATGTCTGCCAACCGGTCCCAGAAGGTGTGGTGGCGGTGGTGCACCTGCTGCGTGTCACGAATGAGCTCGCCGACGCGCAACCAGCGTTCCTCCTCTGACATCGGCTGGATCGTCTTCGAGGGCTCGGCCCTGTTAATCGCAGCTGCCAGTTCCATGATGCCCGTACCACAGAGCGCGCAGGTCGGAACAACCTGAACGCCGAGGTCACGCTCCAAGCGTGCGAGATCGATCTCGATACCGAGGTGCTGTGTCTCGTCCCAGAGGTTGAGGACAACGATCGTAGGCTTCTTCATCTCCAGGAGCTCCAGCGACAGATAGAGATTTCGCTCCAGGTGCGTTGCATCAACCACATTGATAACAATATCGCCACCGTGGAGCATCGTTCGGGCGACTTCCTCGGCTTTCGAAGTTGGCTCCAGGGAGTATGTTCCTGGTATATCGATCAGCTCGTATTTCTCGTTTCCGATCCGGGTGGTGCCGCGCGTGAGATCGACCGTAGTGCCAGGATAATTCGATGAGATCACATTCACACCGGTCAATCGGGAGAATAGAACGCTCTTGCCCACGTTGGGGCAGCCTGTAAGAATGATCTGCTTCATACCTTCTCGACCAGAATATGCAGTGCCATGCCCCGCCCGATTGCAATCTGTGCGCCATCGATTTCCAAGACGAACGGGCCGTGTGCCGGCTGGGTCGCGATCACCGTAACGATCTTGCCTTCCCGCAGTCCCATCCGCCGGAGATGGTGCTGCCGCCCCATGCCCATGCCAACCGCAATGATCCGCCCTTGCTCGCCTGGCAGCAGTGAGCTAAGAAGGACGCTTCCTGCCCCTGATTCGTGGAACACTCCCGGATTCTTCATGACTCTCTGGTTTTATACTCTCCCTTTAGGCACAGAAAAAGCCGTCCCTAACATTATTCGGATATTACGGAAAACCTAATTGTACTCGACGCGAACAACAGCCTATACAAGGGGCTGAACCGGTCTTCAACTGCCCTAGCTAGTGGCGTAATCGAAGCTTCAGACGGTTATGGCGTGTTGCTCAGTTTTGGCTCTCGCTCATCCTCGGCACACGGATGGACGCCAGTCTCACAGAAGGTCTCGAAATGCGCAAGCCATTGGGGATGATCCGGCGCGGTCAGCACAAACTGCACGAAGTTCTTCAACTGCTCAATCGTCGTCGGCTCCAGCTCGTGCTCAATGATGCACGCATCCTTATCCGCGATCTTCGCGGGCACGTTCAAGAGCTCCAGAAATGCACGGATCGTCTCATGACGGTTTTTGACCACACGTGCGATCTCGTTTCCGCGCGGGGTCAATCGCACGCCTTCGTATTTCTGATACAGAACAAAGCCCTGTCCGTCAAGTTTCCGCAGCATCTCAACAACACTCGGGGGTCGGACCTGCAACGCTATCGCAACGTCCTTTACTCGTGCGTATCCCTTCCGCTCCGCAACGTTCAGGATCGCTTCCAGATAATCTTCCGCTTTTCTGCTCACCATACGCGCCATTTGTTAGGGTCACCTATATATGAGGGGGGGCGTCTTGTATTTAAAGCTTGCCACCCTATTCTTCTGTGCCGCTACCGATCGGCTGGGATCGGGAGTGAATGAGATGACTGCGAGAACGTTGGAACAGGAACGGACCATTTGCTTCGATCTCGAAGGGCCGCTCTCACCGCAGGATAATGCTTACGAGGTGATGAAGCTCACGGGAGACGACGGTGCACGCATCTTCGAGCTGATCAGCCGTTATGATGACCTTATTTCGCTTCAAGGACGAGCGGGCTACGAGCCGGGCGATACGCTCGCGCTCATCGTGCCGTTCCTCCTAGCGCATGCTATTACTGAGTCGGATATCAGACGCGTATCGGCGCGTGCAAAGATCGTTGACGGCGCTACAACCCTCTTCCGGCAGTTACAAGCGGGCGGCTGGGATATTTATATCATCTCCACCAGCTATGAGCAGCATGCGCACCATATCGGGCGTCAGCTGGGCGTTCCCGAGGACCATATCCTCTGTACCTCGTTGAATTTGGACAGCTTGAGGTTTGCGCTACCCGAAGCGGCTTTTACGCTCCTTAACGAAGCTCAGGACGAGCTTCTTGGGCTCTCCACGGATCTTGAACGCGAGGAAACAGGTCAGCTTACAAGGCGGTTGGATGAGCTTTTCTTCCAGCAGCTTCCTGCGCTGGGTTTCAATATCTTCTCGACACGTGTCGTTGGCGGTGAACGGAAGGCTGAAGCCGTGCGCACGATCGCAGCCGAGAAGCGGATTGCGGTTCGTGACATCATCGCGGTCGGCGACAGCATTACTGATTACAAGATGCTGAACGAGGTGGCAAGCCGTGGCGGCATCGCCATCGTCTTCAATGGCAACGAATACGCCGTGCCGTATGCAAACGTCGGCCTTGCATCGGTCGATATCCGTTTCCTCTCACTGATCTGTGAAGCATTCGCGGAGCAAGGCAAGGAAGCGGTAATGGAGCTGGTAACGAGTTGGGAACGGAATCGCGAGCACTATGCCAACGATCCCGCACTGATCCCGGACAGCGAGATAACCGCAGAAATCAGAGCGTTCCTTACGGCCCAGAGAGAGAACGTTCCTTTCCCGTACTTCCACAACATCGAACGCGCGGACGATAGCAAGCGTGCGGAAATAACCGCGATCCATAAACGGTTCCGCATGCGTGTGCGAGAGGACGCGGGAAAGTTGGGCTGAACAGCGGGAACGCACGTACGCGGATTGGGATTCCAATTCTTATTTAAGGAAGGCTTGGACTCTATCTTGTATCATGAGTGGAGATAATGAATTGGAGAAGTCCGGGGTGAAGACGGCAGAGGAGCTGTTACTCGCTGGTGAGGCACGCCTCAACGCGGGCGAATTTGAGGAAGCGATAGCGATTTACAAGGAGATCGTGAAGCGAGAGCCGCGACTGCCCACGCTCGCAAAGGCCTGTAACGATTGCGGCGTCGCTTACGCGAGCCTGGAGATGAACGAGATGGCCATTAGCTTCTTCAATGCAGCGCTAAATCTCAGCGCTTATCTCATGGACGAAGGCATCTCAACCTGTATCAATCTGGGCCAGGTCTACAAGCTGATGGCTGAGGACGATAAGGCGGAAGAGTACTTCAGAAGAGCCGAGCAGCTCAAGCGCGAGCATAAACGACGAGAAGAAGAGATGAAGCGTGCCTTCTCGTATGTGGATTGAATCGTCGGTTTTGTAATTATATAAAAATACTGCATGCGCTGGTCGTTCAGGCCAGCGGCTGAGCATTCGAGTGCTGGGGGAAGTAACCGTTTCGCGTTTTCACACTTCACCGTATCGATCTCCCGCCCGGTGTGCCACTGTGGCGGGCCGCACCGCAGCTTGCGGTCTCAGGTAATCCTGCGAAACTTTTTTATCGTGCTAAGCGTAGAGAAGAGTAGGTGGAGCAAATGGAGAAAATAACCGTAAGTTTGATAAAAGCGGATGTCGGGGGATTTCCCGGGCATTCAACAGTGCATCCTGATTTGAAAGAGCGTGCGAACAAGGAATTGAAGCAGGCGAAGCAGAATGGCTTACTTGTGGATTATCACATCCTGAATGCGGGCGATGATTTAGAGTTGCTGATGAGTCATCGCAAGGGTGTTGATTCGGAAGAGATCCACGGCCTGGCGTGGCACACCTTTGAGGCAGCAACCGAAGTGGCGAAAGAGCTCAAATTGCACGGTGCAGGTCAGGATTTACTCGTGGACGCATTTAGTGGTAATATCCGCGGCATGGGTCCGGGAATAGCGGAGCTGGAATTTGTGGAACGCGGCTCCGAGCCGCTAGTGGCTTTCATGATGGACAAGACTGAGCCCGGTGCGTTCAATTATCCGATCTATAAGATCTTTGCTGATCCGTTCAACACGGCGGGACTCGTTGTGGATCCCACGATGCATGATGGGTATATCTTCGAGGTGTGGGACATCAAGAAGAAGAAGCGGGTATTTTTGCGCACCCCTGAGGAGCTGTATGCACTGCTTGCCTTGATCGGAGCGAAAAGCGAGTACGTGATCAAGCGGGTATTTCCGAAGGAGACGAGCCCGCTGCCGAAGGATGAGCCCGTGGCCGTTATCAGCACGGAGAAGCTCTTCTTTACCGCGGGCAAATACGTCGGTAAAGATGATCCCGTTGCTCTGGTTCGCGCGCAATCGGGCTTGCCGGCATTGGGCGAGGTCATAGAGCCGTTTGCCATGCCGCATCTCGTTAGTGGCTGGATGCGGGGCTCCCATAACGGTCCGATCATGCCTGTCTCGTTCACCTATTCGAAGTGCACGCGGTTTGATGGGCCACCGCGCGTCATTGCCGCGGGATTCCAGCTCAGTAAGGGGCGGTTGGTCGGCCCCGCAGACCTCTTTGATGATCCTGCATATGATCGTGCACGCCAGAAAGCAGCGGCGATCGCGGATTACATGCGCGCGCACGGGCCATTCGAGCCACACCGACTACCGATCGAGGAGATGGAATACACAACGCTCCCCAACATCATGAAAAAGCTTGCAGGGCGCTTCGAGGATGCGGAATAGGTGGTACGTACACCTCGATTCAGCATCTTTTGGTCCTTCATTTTCTTCGCGCTCACAGCGCTGAACGCGGAGGATAGATAACCGCACCACCGTCGTCGTGAGGAAATGGAGCTCGAGGACACGTATTGCGAGGCCTTTGACGGGCTCGTTGCTCGTCTCTGCGTAACCGCTTATGATGCGCGACTGGTGCACCAGGCGGTCAGCGGTGCCACGGCACTGCCCTGCACGGTCTTTGGAGAGTCAGAAGGTGGTGTCGAGCAGTGGTTGCCCGGACAGGAAACACCGGATGGCCGAGCGGGCGCAGTCATCCAAATCTGGGTGAATTACGGTCCCGGAGCGCCCCAGAAGCTCGAATATGAGCTTGCAAAACGCGTGCGGCAGGGGATACTCGTCGTGCCCACGACCTCGGCCTACAATGCGCTTGACACTACCGCGGCCATCGATATGATGGCGACGGTGGGGCATTGCGGTGATGGCTACGAAACCGTTGAGCACCGATTCGGACGGGAGGTCATCGTCGTGCCGATCATGATGGGCGAATTCGTGATCGAGCGGAGGATAAGCTACCAGCGGGGCGTCATGGGCGGCAATCTCTGGCTCTTCTGCACCAGCATCGCGTCCGCCCTGGAAGCGGGTGAGCGTGCAGTTGCCGCGATTGAGGAGATTGAGGGCGTGATCGCGCCCTTTGGGATCTGCTCCGCCGGCTCAAAGCCCGAGACGAATTTTCCGGAGATCGGCCCGACGACCAACCACTGGCACTGCCCCACGCTGAAAGATCGTATTGCGGATTCACAGGTGCCTGACGGAGTCGTTAGCATCCCCGAAATCGTGTTCAACGGCCTCACGCTCGATTCGGTAAAAGGTGCTATGCGTGCCGCTATTCTGAGCGTACAGGATGTTGAGGGCGTCGTAAAAATCTCAGCGGGCAATTACGGTGGTCAGCTGGGAACGTACAGGATCTTCTTACGGGAAGTCCTGTAGAGGAAGTCCCGTTTTCTCGTTTCGTATGGGCCACCGCTTGCCGCCACAAACCAGTGAGTTTTTTTACTACTTCTCTTCTACCCATAGTTCAGCTTCTTAAAGAGAACGCGGAGATTAAGAGACGGTAATCATTCATGGTCGAGCAGGAGTTCCTGACAGCATTTAAAGCGGTCTTTGTGTACCAGGCGCGGAAGAAATTCGGGCTCGCGGAAAACGCGAGCAGATTCGGACGGATCGCGCGACCGTTGGTCATCCCGCTCTATGTATTCCTGCTTTATCTCTTTACACGGAACCACTACACGATACCACTCATGATCCTTACGTTCATCGGCTGCGCCTGGCTGAGCGCCATTGCGATGGACTCCATCAGGCGAATTTATCACATTCGTTCCGAGCTGGTAGATACGGCCGCAAATCCCGGTAAGAAGCGATTTCGTGAGTTCGAGGAGTTCTCTTTCCGCGAGCAGTGCATCTCCTATCTGATCTCAGCGCTCGTTTTGACCGGCGTTTTCGCCACGGGTATGTTCATCATCGTGTTCTTGCGCACCGGTGCAATGAACCCTCAGATCTTCATGGGCATGCTGAGCATCCCGCTCGTTATGCTCCTTGAATTCAAAGGGGTACTGGCAGGGCACGGCTAAACAAACGCTCAGGCTCCTGAGCTCTGAGCAGATGCTCGACTTCGAGTCATTTGGGTGGACTGGTATGGAAAAGAAGTGGTACATAATCGGCGATGTACTCGCCATCGTTATGCTTCCGAATATCAGAATCAACGCGCCCAGAGGTAAGCAACTCACTGAGGCAGATAACGGGAAGACTGTCACGGTTGGTGTTGGTGAGGAATTAGCAGTGACGCTTGCGGCGAATCCAACTACCGGCTACACATGGGCAGTTGCGGAGCCGGCGAATGAGCGGATCATTCAGCAAACGGGTAAGAACGAATTCGAGTCGAAGTCCAGGGCACTCGGTGCGGGCGGCGTGCAGATCTTCCGGTTCGTGGTGGTCGGTGCCGGCCAGACCACCCTGAAATTGATCTATCATCGGCCCTGGGAAAGTGTTGAACCCGTGCAGAGGTTTTCCATCTGGCTCGTCGCGCAGTGATCGCTGATCAGTGCTTCACGGCTACGTGCTCTTCCGACTGTGGCACGGATTCAACAGATACAAGCGATTCCTGGCGTCCATACGTAGTTATTATATTAATAGGGTCGCTTCTCCTTTTGATGAGTATGATCATTCTTTCCGGTGGTACGGGCACGCCGAAGCTGCTACCAGGGCTCGAGAAGGTCTTTAAGGGCGAGCGACTGACGATCGTCGTGAATACCGCAGAAGATGTCTGGATCTCAGGGAATTTGCTCTGCCCAGATCTCGACTCCGTGCTTTATACGTTAGGCGGGCTGATCAACAAGGAGACCTGGTGGGGTGTCAAAAACGACAGTTTCAGCACACATGCTGCTCTGCAGGACTTGCCGAATCCTGAGCGCTTGATGATCGGAGACAGAGACAGAGCGACGCATATCGCGCGATCTGAACTGCTACGGCAGGGCAAGACCCTGACTGAGGCGACTGCTGCCCTTGCACGGAGCTTCGGCATACCCGAGCGGATTACAATACTACCGATGACCGATGCGCCTGCAGCGGTGTGCACAAAAATCCTGACACCCGACGGCGAACTCCATTTCCAGGAGTTCTGGGTCGAACATAGAGGCGAACCGGAGGTACTCGACGTGCGGTTTGAAGCTATAGAGTCAGCGAAGCCGTCCGCGGAGGTGATAGCAGCACTGGAGGATAAATCAGACCCGCTCGTGCTCTTCGGGCCGAGTAATCCCGTAACGAGCATCGGTCCTATTCTCGCTCTCGAGGGGGTTCGCGAGCTGCTGAAATGGAAGGTCGTGGTTGCCATATCACCGATCGTGGGTGCAGCGGCGGTAAGCGGGCCTGCGGGCAAATTCATGCGGGCAAAGGGTTTTGAAGTCTCGCCCTATGGCGTGTATTCCTGCTATAAGGATCTGCTGGACGTGCTGATCATCGATAAACGTGACGTATGCACGGTTTCCGGGGGTGTTGATGTGCTCCAAACCGATATCCTGATGAAAAAGGAGCGCGATAGTAAGCGAATAGCAACGTTTCTGAAGGGGAAGATACCACGTTAGCGTATTGGCGTGTTAGCGCATTCGCGCGTTAGTTCAATCACGACCGGTTACCGCATCAGGTTCTTGTCGTTACGTTAAAACCAGGCTGAATGGGCGCTGACGCACCAGTAGTTAGTTGACAGCTCGCACGTTTTAAGCTTTACTGTCCAAGGTTTTTATACCGGTGCACAGAAAGAACCATGCCAGAGATCACAGAAGAAGATAAAAGAGATCAGGAGGTGGAGGGGGAAGAGCGTAAAGCGAGCATCTTGCTCTTTCTGGGCATGGGGTGCTTCATCCTGATCACGCACCTGCTCGCCGTCCTGCTCGCCGCGCCGCTTGATGCTGCGGGTATGCAGGCGTTCGAGAATCCCGAATCGCTCTGGAATCCACTGTACTTCTTCGGCTTTATTATTGCATTCACCGCATTCATCCTCATTGTCCTCAAATATGGCGGCGAGAAGCTCGTCTATTTCGTTTTGCTCGCCGCGGTGACCTTAACAATCTATTACGTTATGGTCGTGCTTCTGCCGTACCGCTTCGTGCCGCAGGTGATTACGATTGCGCTCGCCCTTCTGCTCTACATATATCCTGAATGGTACGTGCTGGACCTAACCGGTCTGCTTATCGGTGGTGGCGCGGCGGCGATCTTCGGTATCTCGCTCGGTATCCTTCCCGTGCTGCTCCTCATGATCATCTTGCTGGTCTACGACGCCATTGCGGTTTACAAGACGAAGCACATGGTCTCGCTGGCCGAGTCTGTGGTGGATCTCCGCATGCCCATCCTTTTCGTGCTGCCGCGACATTTACACTTCTCACTCCTCAAGGGGAGCGAGATGGAAGAGGGCTTCTTCATGGGGCTCGGTGATGCGATTATTCCCGCTGTGCTCGTCGTCTCCGCAAATGCGCTCCCAGAAACACTGCAGTTCTCCGGTCTGATCAATGCACCGGCGCTCGGCGCGCTCCTTGGCACGCTTATTGGCTATGCCGCATTGACCGGCGTTGCTGGCCGCGGGAAACCGCATGCAGGCCTGCCATTCCTTAATACCGGCGCTATCATCGGATTTCTGATCGGATATGCTGCCACCGTTCTGTAGCGGTCTTGCGATATACGCCGATTTCCTGCGAGCGGAAACGGCAGAGCAGTGGTCAGGGTATCAAGCCCTTTACGTTCCGCAGGCTGTCCACCAACCCGTGAGCGTAGTTAATGCAGCCGAAAGCGGTGAAATAATCGCCCTTTTTGAGGTAATACGCCGTGTCCGTGAAATAGCGTTTCGCGTGTGCCACCACGGTCTCCTCCTCGACCGTGAGTGCGACGGAATCGAGCTCGACCAAACTCCGCTCGAAGAGCGTAAGGTCTTTAGTAATCCGTTCCAGCTCATCCATTCCTAACTGCTCCGATACTACTCACTCAATACCGATCGCCGCATAAATATCCTCCCCGTGCAAGCTGAGATACCCTTACGGGACGACGGAACGAGCGTGAGAAATCGCACGTATTTTTAAGAGAAGAAGACGAAGAGGAGAGTTGTGGCAAGACCGATGACGGATTTCAGGCTCCGGAAAGCAGAGCGGTCTGATTTGAACAGTGTCATACGGCTGTGGAAGCGGAATATCAAGACGGTGAACACCGCGGCGGACATTGCGGAGTTCTTCGATGCTGCGGAGTACTATTTCTACGTGGCCGTGGCCCCGGGGTCGAACGGCAAGGAAAATCTTATCGGGTTCATCGGCGGTGCGATCCGGGGCGGTCACGGCCATATTTCGGGGATCGCGGTGGATAAACCGTATCGGCGGAGAGGCGTGGGTAAGGAATTGATGACTGCGCTCGAACTCGCGTTCCTCAATGAGTCATTTACGATAATCACGCTCGAGGTTCGCGTAAGCAACACGGGTGCAATTCGTTTCTACGAGAAGCAGGGCTACCGCATGGTCTACACGGTGAAGGGCTATTACGCGGATGGTGAGGACGCGTTCGTCTGCAAGAAGAAGCTCCGGTGAGTTTCGCAGATCGGATCAGCGGGTAACAATTCCGGCTTGATCGATGCGGTTTGTAAGTCTCTTCGAGCACTTACTCGCCCTTCAGCAGTGTCAATGCGCCCACGGGGCAGATGTTCACGCAGGCCTTACAACTGTTGCATGTTTCCTCGTCGATTTTTATCCACGTGCCCACCAGCTCTATCGCGTCTGTAGGACAGACGGAAACGCAGCCACCACAATAATTACATTTATACCGATCTATCGCAATCATCGTTTTTATGTTGTTTCTTCCGAAAAGATCTGCCCTTCAAAGGTGCTCACCTCGGTCGCCTCAGTGAGCCATGCATCCTGTGGCAGGCCCGCTTTCCAGCAGGTCTGGCAGAGGAACTCCTCCGCATCCCAACCCTGCTCGGTCGCTACTTGCGGGAGTAAGAGTCCTGTTTGGATCCCGCGCTGCACGATCAAGCCGTGTCTGCCGACCTCGATCTGCCGGGGCAGCTCCCGAGGCTTTACCTTCAGGACCTGCGGCAAGGTGAGCACCGTGAGCTCGATACGTACGTCCTTAAACTCCTGTAAGGTAACGGCCGGGAACCGGGGATCACCGACCGCAGCGGAGATAGCCGCCTCGATGATCGCTTCCTTCAGCGGGAAGGCGGGATAGGGGAAGCCAATACAGCCCCTGAGCGCACCGAACACCTTCAAGGTCACGAAGACGCCACGATCCTCGTCAAAGCTCGGTGGCAGATCGTCCGGAGCCGCAATTTTGTTGTTCGCCCGTAAATACTCCGTGATCGCCGCTCGCGCGAGTTCCAAACCGCGCTTCCCCTCCATTTCCGTGAGCATGATTCTCTCAGCCGTCATCGCAAGATAACGAGCAGGAATTCACGTCTAGCGCTCAAAATCGCTGGTCCACTGCTCACTCCCTCAATAAATGGGTCAAGCTATATAAAGATTCACGGTTGAGTACAATTATTTATTATTTCGTTTTGCCTTTCTGGTGTTACTCATCTCACGTGCCCTTCTTCCGAACAGGCCGAGAATCGCTTCTGGAGCCGCTCTACGCAGGAATGCACCCCTGGAGTCTCGCGTTCGCGATAATTGAGAGCGCCTCGTATCCGGTTATTATACCGGGAAAAAACGCAGGAGCGAGTCGAATCGCCAGCGATGCCGATCGAATTCAAGCCAGAGGTGATCTAACTGCCCTTGATCTGCGGATTCCCTTTTCGTGACGGCACAGGCCCGATCCCTTCGCTTTCCCGGTAGTGCTCAAAGGCCGAGGTCCCGGAACCCTACACTGATATGAGCCATGTGATCTCCTCATTCGTCCGTTTTACCATGCCACCCGCAGGCATGGTGTCGCGGAATAATATTTTTACGCTATAGGTAAGATAAAAACTCGAAAAGCTTATAAACAGTAATATGATTTTCTTTTATGTGTATCTCTCCTTGCCAGAGGGGTTGCGGCGGAGGGTGAGCGGCTGGACGCTGCCCCGCGTATCACTCCTGGCTCGCATCCTTATTCGCCGTTAGGCTACCTGAGTGAGCCGGGAGATGTGAATGCTACGGCCCTTCCTTAACGGCTGAGGAGAAGGAGCGGAGATAGAAATGTTAAGACGGAAGAAAAGGATGGTATGCGCGTTTGTGTTGTGCGCGATGGTGTTCTCACTAGGAACTGCACAGGCGCTGCCTGACCTGGTTGTCACGAGCATAACCCCGAATTGCGGCGGGTATCTCTTTGCCAACCAGAGCAACGTGATCCAGGCGGTCATTGCGAACACCGGTAATGCCACAGCAGGCGCATCGAACGCTAGCTTCGAGCTCAGCGACGGGTACACCGAGAAGGTACCGGTGCCCGCTCTAGATGCCGGAAATACGACTACCGTATCGATCACCGATCCGACGATTCAACCTGCTGGTACTGCGGTCACGATCACCGTGACCGCGGATTGCGATGCCGGGGTGACCGAGGACAACGAGACGAACAATGACCTGTCAGTAGCCAAGACGGTAATGAACAACGGCTATAAAGGCAAACGGTACACCGGCGGCAGTGACATCGCGACCTGGCGGACCTTCGCACTCAGGGGCGACCTTCTCTATTCAACCGGAGATAGCCAGTATCTGGGCGGATCCTCTACGGCCTGGAACTCCTATACGGTCGACTGGAATGAGAGCGACCTGCCCGTTCCAGCCGCGGCATCGATCAGAGCAGCGAGATTGTACGTGATCTTTACCTGGGATAAGGTGCAGGGGATGCCAGATAACGTCAGTTTGAGCTTCAATGACAATCTGCAGACACGGGATGCATTCTACACGGATCGTAAAGGCTACGCGGGCAGTGATTATCCCTACGGGATGCTCGCCTACGAGGTCACCGCCGATTTCAGCACTGCGGGTAACACCGCGAACCTGACGAACCTGAATCCCGTTGCGGGTAATCCATCGCTGCGCGGCATGCTGCTCGTCGTGATCTACGAGGACGCAACCGAGCCCCTGCGGATCATTGTGGTGAATGAGGAGTTCGACCTGCTCTATGGCGGCGCGTCCGCGTGCACCACCCCTGATGAGGCAACGGCCTACGCGCCATTCGCTGGCTCGATTGGGCTCGCTGCGGTGAATAGCGCCCGGCTGATCACCGTGGCGCCTGGTGGAGGCCCGGATGAAGGCGACTTGCTCTTCAACGGGCAGACCTGGATCGATGTCTGGAATTACGCGGGGAGCAGCCAGATCGGGATTGATGATCGCGACGTGACGGCGTACCTGAACACGACGAACGAAGCAGGATTTCAGAGCAGTGCGGATTATATGGAAGCGAGCACTGCGATCCTCGTGGTGGAATACGAGTATACGCCCGCACTCTGTGGCGATGTCACGTGCGATGACCTGGTAGATGTGGCAGATGTCGGGCGATTGCTTTACCATGTCGGATTCCCCGGTGACTCCAGGTACCCTATCTGCACTGAATGGGCTGCAGACGTCAATGGCGATGGTACGATAGACGTATCGGATGTCGGACTGCTCCTGTACCACGTCGGTTTCCCTGGTGACCCCCGCTATGCGCTGAGATGCTGTGCTTGATCGTTCGTAATAAAGAGGGAAGGCGGGCATTGAACATGCCCGTCCACTTTTTTTTGAAGACGAGCTGAACGGAAGAAACGAGACCTGCAACTACACCATCCGCACGGGCTCCTGTCCGCATATCGTTCACCTGCCGCCGCAACCGGTGGAGTCATCACCTGCACCGGGTTCGTGGACATAAGGGCAAGCGCTATAACAACTGAGCCGGGGAATAAAAGAGGCGATAAGCTCTTCTTCAATTTTTGACTATCACTACTGTAGACTTCGAATCCGAATCAAAATACCTGGGGTTGTCAAGTTAATGGGTGCTGCGCGTGATTTTACAAAATTGCGTTAGCAGTGAGCTTCGTTAGGGTAACCAGACCGAAAGGAATAAGTAGATTGAGAGCGGATAAGTGATTATGCCCCAATCA
>Ga0209614_1000647_pt1 | contig 29706 bp, 20 predicted proteins | sample BlaSprsedimmetaG_FD_185484 | JGI IMG/M metagenome (GOLD analysis project Ga0209614, IMG submission 185484) | Hot spring sediment bacterial and archeal communities from California, USA to study Microbial Dark Matter (Phase II) - Blank Spring... ... | reverse complement strand
GGTTTATTCGCTGCACGCCGTCAAGCAGCCGGGCCCGGACTGGCCCAACGTGGGGTTCGATTTTGGCCCGGTGATGGAGCGGATCAACGCGGAACTGGCCCAGCGCTGCCGTGGCTTCGAGTTCGTCACCTCAATGGCCAACGGCCCGGAGCAGGCCAAGGCCGTCCTCGACCAGGACAAGGACGCCGGCATCGACGGCTACCTCGTCTATCAGATGAACTGCTGGAACCGCGTCGTCCAGACCATCGCCGAATCCGGCAAGCCCGTGCTCTACGCCGACTTCCAGTACGGCGGCAGCGGGGGGTTCCTCGTCTACAACGCGGCGTTCCTGCGGGCCGGGGCGGGCAACGTCGGGTTTGTGGCGTCGTCGAATTTGGATGATCTGGTGGCGGCGATGCGGTGCTTTCGGGCCGTGCGTCGCAGCGGCTCGCCGGCGGGATTCGCCGCGGCCGTCAAGGAGGTGCGGATGAGCGGGACAAAGGCGGCCGGGGACATGGGCTGCGTGAGCGATCCGCTGCGGACGATTTCGGCGGCCGAGTGCATTGCGAAGATGAAGGCCTCCAAGATTCTCGCGGTGCGGGGCCAGGAGTCCGGCCCGGCCGAGCCCATCATGGGCATCCCGATGGAGAACGTGTCGTTCGCGGAGGTCAACGCGGCCTGGGAAGCCGCCGACAAGGATGAATCGAGGGCGGTCGCGGATATGTGGCGCCAAGGCGCCACCGACGTGATTGACGTCTCGCGGGAGACGCTGGTGACATCCGCGGCGATGTACCTGGGCATGAAGCAGGTGCTCGGCAGGCACGACGCGAACGCCATCACCATCAACTGTCTCGGCGGTTTCTACGGCGGGCACATCCACGCCTACCCGTGCCTGGGGTTCCATCAGTTGTGCAATGAGGCCCTCGTCGGGGCCTGCGAGTGCGATGTCCGCTCCACGGCGACGATGCTGATGATGACGCTCCTGACGGGCGGCCGGCCCGGTTTCATCTCCGACCCGGTCATCGACACGGCCAAACGGCAGATTATCTACGCCCACTGCGTCGCGCCCAACAGGATGTTCGGACCGCAAGGCCCGACGAACCCGTTTACGATCATGACCCATTCCGAAGACCGCCAGGGCGCCTCGGTGCGGTCGATCCTGCCGCTGGGCTACATGACGACCACGATGGATATCCGCAACGGCGAGAAAGAGATCATCTTCCACCAGGGCAAGGCCGTCGAGAACGACCCCGACGACCGTGCCTGCCGAACGAAGCTGGCCGCCGAGCCCGTCGGCGACATCGAGAAGCTCTTCACGATGTGGGACCACTGGGGCTGGCACCGCGTGACCTGCTACGGCGACCTGAAGAAGCCCGTCTTTGAGCTGGCCGACGCAATGGGCTGGAAGGTCGTTGAAGAGGCATAGGAAGGCACATTCGAAGCACAAGATTCGAAATACGAAACAAACTCGAATGGCGGAAGTCCCGGGCGGCGGTTCGTGCCTCGTGCGGTTCGTTTCCGCGCAGGCTGCCGCCCCGGGCGAAGGTCGTAGGCTATCTGAAGCAAGCGTCGAGAAACGCCCGCGGGATTCCCGCATCAAAGCTCAAGAAGCCGCTTGCGTGAATCCGAACCAGCGACTAGAATACGGATGGTTCCAGTTCGTCGGGTCCCCGTAGCTCAATGGATAGAGCGTTGGCCTCCGGAGCCAAAGGTTAGAGGTTCGAGTCCTCTCGGGGACGATTGATAAGTCCTTGGCCACTAAGCATTTATGCTCGGTGGCCTCTCTTTTTCTATCGTCTCCAGAGGGGTGCGCAACAACTACGCAACAAAACCTGCATCCATAACTTCTTGCACACGGGGAGCTGGTTTTATTTCCACGGAATTTCCCACCCTTCCCAGTTAACGCAGACGCCCGATGGCTCAAATCGTCGGGTGTTTCTGTATCTCTCGCTCCCATAAAGAGTTACGACGCAACCGGCGTCACCGTCGGCGCTCTCTGTTTTGGTCTGGCGTTTTCGGTCTGCGGCAGGAAACGTATACGTTTTCTCCCGGCGCCCCGAAATCCCGCCGCGAACTCTCTGAGTCTCTCTTTAACAGGCTATTCTGTATCGAGACCAGCCAGAGGGGTCCGCTGGAGCTGGATTTTGGATGCCCTTATGGTTGCGACGACAACGGTGAGCCGACGGGCTCGATGCTGGTGCGGCAGGCCGGACAAGGCGATAGCAATGTCCCGGACAAGGGCGGGATCAGGGATCGCAAGATCGTCCTGGTGCTCTGTTCGGGGGATTTCGAGGCGTCGATGCACCGGAAGCCCCGGGACCAGGCGGAGTTCGATGAATGGGCCCGGTTGGCGGAAAAGGGCCTTCTCAACGGGCACATCGACTGGGATATCATCTATGAGTGCACGGCCGAGGCCATGAAGGATGGGGGTGATGGAGAATGAACCCGTCAATCCGAGAGCAGATTCGGTTTGTGCTGGCCGATGACAACGAGTTGATGCGTGCGGCGCTGGACGGCGATTGGGGCGATGAGAACAAGCAGATGAACCGCCAGTTGATCCGGCAGCACGAGGCGATTCTGGCGAAACTGGACGCCGGCGCGGGGCTGACGCAGCTCGATTTGCAGCTCGTCCGGGATGCGAACGAGATCCATCTGAACGATGAGGCCAACCTCAACGGCCAGCACAAGGAGGCTGTCGAGCTGGAGGAGTGGCTGGCTGAACTCTGCGGGAATCGCTTATCGCGGCCCTGATCGCCTCGGCCGGCATTGATTGCTCCGTGGTGGGGCCGCGAATTATGGGCAAAATTACGTAATTGCCACGATATGCAGCCGGCGACAGATGCGTAGAATAGCCTCAGGGCAGCCCCCTTGCCCAGTCTCAAGGATGATACCTTAAGCCAACTTGGGGGCTGCCTGCTATTGTCTGTAGGGCGTCTCGCAGAACACGATCGTCCGTATCGGGCAGTCGCTATCCCAAGTGCGGCTGTACCGAGGCGAAGAAGCGTCGTGATCGCCGGCTCTGATAGGCGCATAAGATGATCCCACGGTGAGATGGTATGCGTCGCACATGAACGGGCATGTCCGCGCCGCCACTTCGTTGCCGGTGTACCCATGGATGCGGTCATGCCGTCCAACCGGATGGCAAGGACTTGTCAGATCGCTGTGTTTGAAACTGTGTGGCGCCCGTTACGGCACTTGGGTCACGGTAATCGAGTCCGAAATACTGCCGCCCTCATACGTGTAGGGCGGTTTCGTGACGCTGTCGAGGGTAAAGACAAATGTCAGCGGGTTGCCTCTCCAGCGCACCTCGTCCGACGTAACGACGAGGGACCCGTTCGTGGTCATCCCGGTGTCGAAGTCCGATGTCGCATGGCTCCAGCGGCCGGCGATGCTCACACCGTCGAGCGGGCTGCCATCAGCTGTCACGGTTATGGTAGCCGTCGCCATTGAGGTCTACGCGGAGATCGCCGCCCGGGGCCGTCACGTCGAGTTCGGCGCCCTGATTGGAGTAATGGGCCACGTTGCCGGCGTAGTCGGTCGCGCCGACGGCGATGCACTGCTCAAAGGCGGCCGGATAGGGGATCACACTGGTGGACCCGTCATTGCCCGATGCGCACACAATGGTCACTCCCGCCTCATGCGCATTCATCACGGCTTCGTGGAGCACCGAGGAATAAGATGGGCCGCTGAGGCTCATGTTGATGACCTGCGCTCCGGCGGCAACCGCATAGCCGATACCATCGGCGATGCCCGTGTAGGTGCCGCTGCCGGTTTGAACTTCACGACGATTTCGTCGGCGACATAGTCCTGGCCGGGTCTTTGACCTGAAGATCGTCGGCCGCCCCAACCGGACCGCACAGCAATATGGCGATGGCCGCTGTTATGAACAGTGCGTGTCTTGACATCCTGCTGCGCTCCTTTCGTATACCGTCCCTGGTCGCAGGGCCCCATGATGCAATCCAAGCGCCCAAACCCTACACACGGCGATGGCCTGGCCTTCTAAGAAACACAACCCCCGCGCACAGCAGCACCGCCGTCGCGGGCTCCGGTGTCAGCACGAAGTTGTCCAGCGCAATCCACGAGCGTTGTGCCGGAGCGCCCCCGAGGACCTCGATGCCAATCATCTCGACATTCGTCCAGGCCTGCATCGGCGGGGCCCCGGCAGTCGGCGAGTACCACCGCGGGTCATCAAGCGGGGCCTCCAGCGCATGCCATGCCAGGTCATTGAGGGCAAAATCCCAATAGTACCAGAGGCCGTTGTAGCCGGAGAAGAAGGCCAGGCTGATGATGTCGATCAGATCGGGGTCGTCGCAATGCACCTCGAAGGCGACGCCCGTGGCGCCGGCGGCCAGGTAATCACCGGCGAAACGTCCATCGGAACTGGCGGCGTCGGCGTAAAGGTACGAGCCGTCATAGCCGAAGGACGTGCCAATATAGGGATTGCCGCCATTGGTCCAGACAGGGTAGTAGGCGATACCATCGTCATAGTGGTAGCCCGTCCAACTGTCGGCGGCGGCCCGGGTATCGAATGTCTCCACCATGTCCACGACGGCGGCGCCGGCCGTTCCCGCGTATGCACACCAGACGCCGACCCCTACACACACTGCTGCGATCCGCTTCGATATCATCCGTCCACCTCCTTCAACAAAGTCCGGTATGCCATTGGAAACACGTCGCATATTCGCCACAGTAGAACATGTCGGCCTTTGCGGCCAATCGTGGTAATTACTGAATTTTCGCAGAAAAAATGGAGGCGTCCACACATTCCCTTGCGGCCGTCCGTGGCCGCAAGAATGCCCGGTTCCACGTAGAAACCCGGTATTTCGGGGGCCAAGAGGGCCGTCAATCCGCTGTGGCGAGCCATTGAGCCGCGAAAACCGCGAAATCGAGATGATTGACCGTCCCATCAGGGGCAGGGCCGATGTCGCAGGCCGGATTCCATGCAGCGTGGTCCGCCCGGCTCAGCCAGGCCTCGGCCAATACCCTCAAATCCCAGGCATCGACACGGCAGTCCAGCGAGAAATCGCCCACCATGGCGGCAAGTTCGATTCTCGATCCGATCCGCACATGGGGTACACCGTCGGAGCCGTAGTACTCGTCCGGCACGTGGTATCGGCTCCAGTTCAGGGGATCCCCGTGCGTGCTGTCCGCATAGGCCATGAGGACCCGTTCGTCGCCCATGGGTGAGACCGCGCACTGGCCGGGCGGCACGGCCCAGTCGTTGCCATCATGGCTGAAATCGATCATGAGGTGGCTCGTGCCGTTGTACGCGAAGGGGCTGTCGAAATGGAAGTTCCACCAGCCGGTCGAGGTGACCGCAACGCCATGGCGAAAGACGGTGGTCCAGCCGCCGGAGGTATACCACCGTCATCAGCCACGAATGCGAATTGATCGATGCCGGCGTAGTAGCTGCAGGGCTGGTAGCAAACCTTGGAGCCATCGTCGGCCAGCGTATGCGGATACTGCTCGATCTGACCTGTCGCCGGATCGATGAGGCGGCCATGGCGGGGGCCCGTGACGATCCGGTACTGCATCCGTCCGGGTGGATCGGGCAGGCCATCGTCAAGGGCCGCCAGGGCGATGTCCACGCTGTGGCCCGCTACGACCGAGACATCCTGGTCGTGGGCCGTCGGCGGGCCGCCGGCGCCGGATCGAAACTCGAGTCCCCAACAGTTGCCGCTGGCGTAGATTCCACCGGCCGTTGTGGCGGCATGGAGGCGGTGGAATGTATGCGGCGGTTTGCGGGCGGTCAGCGTGCAGTCAGCCCAGGAGGGCACCGCGGCAAAGGCGAAGATCCCGTTGTCGGGCGTGGTGCAGGTCCGCGGCGGATCGCCGGCGGTCTCCAGGGTAACTTCCACAGCGTCCATCGGCCGGCCGGCCATATCCACGACCCGTCCGCTGACAATCTGGCCCTGTCCGGACTCGAAGACGTTGTAGACACACGACATGACGGTGTGGAAGTCAGGCGCCGTATCAACGACCGGCAGGGCGTACCAGAGGTCAGGGACGCCTCGTCGGGTTGCAGGGGCATGTCCGACCAAACGTAGCCGCCGGGGTGCTCGAAGTACCGCATGAGCTGCGCCATGGCGGTGGCCACACAACCGCAGGGGTGGTTGTCCGAACTGCCGGGGTCGTGGGGTGGGCAGTAGTAGTTGTAGCAGCTCAGGCCGCCGGCCCGACCCCCGACCGTAGTCTGGCCCCAGGCGCTTTGCAGCAACGGCACAATCCGTACCTCGGAAGGGCCTGTGATGCCCATGAGCATCGCCGCCGGCTCGTCCGACTGCAGCAGAACCGACCACCTGTACCGGGCCCTGGCGGCCGTGGCCTGTAACGGCGCCGACGGCGAGCCGTCGCGTCTCCGGGCGGCGCCGATCCGCCGCCGGAGGTCCTCCAAGACCCAGCCGACCGGGGGGCTTTCCGCCGTGGGCTGGTAATATCCGGATGCCGTGAAGGCAATGATCGGCTCGACATGGTCGTCAGCGGCGACAATGACGACGCCGCCAGGCGACAAGGGCACGAGATAACCGGCCGGCTCACCCGAAGCGTCCGTGAGAGTCTCCACAAGTCCGATGACGGAAGGCCGCATCTCTGCGCCAAGCGGTTGAGGGTCCCGCGTCAGCCAGCCCGTGACGGCACGGCGGGCCTGCCTGGACCTCACCGGTGCCGCCCACAAACAGCCGGTTGTCAGGACAAGGGCCAACCAGAGGCATACAAGGTGTGGCCGAATGGACCGAAGATCGCTCATGTCGCTCATGTCGCTCATACGATCTATGACCGAATACGCTTATTCTGCCGACGCGCACACCCCATGATAGCAATCTGCGAGGTCACGTCAAGGATAATCCGGCCCCGGCCAATCGCCAATCGCTATCATCCGCACAAATACGTATTTGCCACGTGTGGGACGGCAGTCCCGATAGCCGGTCTGTCCGGAATGCGGAGCGTATTCCGTTGGCAAAGCGCAAGAAATCGCCGTTTGGGGTGTCGGCGTGCTTGGTTGGTGTTGCGTGATGTTGTATAATATGGTTTTGGCTCATTGGACAGAGTATCTGACAGGAACCCCAGTGAGGGGCCTGTCCGGTTGTTTTAGGAGGAGTTCTGGCATGCGAGCGGTCTCTGTTGGCGTGGTCATGGCGTTGCTGTTGGCGGCGGGTGCGGCGTACGGGGCCGGCTCCCCCGTGGGGGATATCAACGAGGACGGCCGGGTGGATTTCGACGACGTGCGTTTGTTGGCCGGCCATTGGTTGGATGCCCAGTGCGTAGCCCCGGACTGTCGGGCGGACCTGGACGGTCGCGCCGGTGTGGATGGTCGCGACTATGCGCGGCTCGCCGAGAACTGGCTGACCGGCGGGACGCCGACGTTGGCGATCAACGAGTTCATGGCCCGCAACACCCGGACGATACGGGACCCGGATGACCCCGACGGCAGTTTCGACGACTGGATCGAGATCCACAACTATGGCTCGGAGGCCATCGATATCGGCGGGTTCTATCTGTCGGATGATGCCGACGACCCCGCCGGCGCCCGTATCCCCAGCAATGCCCCGCAGACCACGACTATCGCCGCCGGCGGCTACCTGCTGATCTGGGCCGACAATGAAACCGGCCAGGGCCCTCTTCATGTCAACTTCGCCTTGTCCGCCGGGGGGGAGGATGTGGCGCTGTTTGACGGGGACCACCGGCTGATCGACAGCGTCAGCTTCGGCCCCCAGAACCCGGACGAGTCTTACGGACGCCTGCCAAACGGTACGGGACCGTGGCGTCTGTTCGGTTCACCGACGCCCGGTTCGGCCAATCTCGCCGAGCCGGTCAGAGTGGTCATCAATGAGATCATGTATCACCCAGGCCACGTTGAGGGCGAACCGGAGAACCTCGGCTTGGAGTACATCGAGTTGTACAACGCCGGTACCGCGTCCGTGGATGTCTCCGGCTGGAGGCTGACCGACGGCGTGGAGTACACGATCCCGCCGCGTGCGCCTCTCGATGCGGGTCAGTATCTGGTTCTGGCGGCCGATGTTAATGAATTCAAGGTCGGGTATCCTACCGTAAGCAATGTCGTGGGCGGCTGGGTCGGGCATTTGAGCAACAGCGGTGAGCGGATCGAGCTTTGCGATGCCTCCGGAGCTGTGATTGACCGCGTCCGCTATGCGGATGAGGGCGACTGGTCTGTTCGAGAATTGGGACCGGTCGACTACTTGCATCGCGGCTGGCAATGGTCCGATGCCGCCGATGGCGGCGGCGGCAGCCTGGAGCTGATCAATCCCGGCTTCTCAAACGACCACGGCCGGAACTGGGCTGCCTCAACCGTCCAGAACGGCACACCCGGCGCGGCCAACTCCGTCATGGCCGCCAACGTGGCTCCGGTCATCGTTGACGTTGTGCATAGCCCCACCATCCCCGGCCCGGCCGACCCAGTGGTCGTTGCGGCCCGAATCCTGGACGAGACGTCAACCGGACTGACCATCACGCTGCACTATCGCCGCGACGGCGACGCGACGTTCACATCCGTGGCCATGCTGGACAACGGCTTGTTGGGTGATGGAGCGGCCGGCGACGGTCTCTACGCTGGTGCGATACCGCCCCAGAGCGACGCGACGATTGTGGAGTTCTACATCCGCGCCGCCGATGCGCAGGCGGCCGTGCGCACATGGCCGGCCCCGGCGATGGTTGACGGCGCCCCGCAACAGGTGGCTAACGCCCTCTACCGCGTGGATGGCTCCTTCTCCTGGTCGTGGACGCCCGGCGATGATCCCATCTACGTCATCATCATGAAGGCTGCCGACCTGGCCGAGCTGGACGACATCGGCGACACCGACTACAGCGGGCCACTGTTCGCCTCCGAGGCGATGAGCAACGCGCAGATGAACGCTACGTTCATCAGCGTCTACGGCTACGATACCGACGTGCACTATCGTTGCGGAGTGCGCAACCGCGGCAACCGAAGCCGCGCCGATCCGCCGATGTCCTACCGGGTCAACTTCCCCAACGACCGCGACTGGAACGGCGTAAACGCCATCAACCTCAATAGCAAGTACACGCATCTCCAGCGGATGGGCAGCGTGATGTTCCGAATGGCCGGCCTGGCCGCGTCGGATTCGACCCATGTGCGTCTGTATGTCAATGGACGCGACCCGGCTGCTGCGCAGTTCAACGAGACCTACGGCCGCTACGCCGCCAACGAGGCCTATGACTCGGACTGGGCGGACAATCACTTTCCCGACGACCCCGACGGCAACCTCTACCGGGCCACCTACGTCGACGACGGCTACTCCGGCCGGACCAACGCCGATCTCGACTACAAAGGGACCGCCGCCAATCCGGATCTGCCCGCCTACCGCCTCCACTACCCCAAGCAGACCAACACCGCGCAGGATGCCTACACCGATCTGCTTGCCCTCATAGACCGCCTCAACAACCCCGCCATCTCCGATGCTGACTTCCTCTCCGAGGTCTCCAAATCGGTGAACATCCGCCAGTGGATGCGATACATCGCCACCGATGTGCTCGTCGGCAACCGCGAGGGTGGGCTCTACGAGGGCGAAGGTGATGACTACGCCTTGTACTGTGGTGTGAATGACCCGCGTTTTCAGTTGATTCCGCACGACCTCGACACCGTTCTGGGCCGGGGCGACCACTCCTATGACCCCGCTCGCACCATCTGGGGATACGCGACCGTCGATGGCCTTCAGAGGCTGCTGGCCCAGCCTGACGTCATCAAGATGTACTACGAACAACTCTACGAGCTGGCTTTGACCACGTTCAATCCCGGTTCATTCAATCCGCTGGTGGATCACCTACTGGCCGACTGGGTGCCGAGCACCGAGATCAACGGCGCCGGACGAATCAAACAGTTCGTGGTCGAGCGCCGCGACGCCGTTGTCCTTGGCGCAGCGCCGCAGGTGCCAAGGACCTTCCAGATTGTCAGCGCCCTGCCGGTCATTGACGGCTACCCCACGACAACGACCTCCACGGCCGCTCTGACAGGCCGATTCGACGCCGTGACCACCCGATCCATGACGGTTGGCGGCGTTGGCGTGCCCGATGCGGGCTGGAACCAGCGAACCGGATCGTGGTCCGTCGTCGGCATCGCGTTAAATCCCGGCGTCAATCGCATCATCGTCGAGGCCTTCGACGCCCCCAACGCCATGGGCAACATGGTTCAGACCGGCTATATCGACATCCTCCGTGAAGTCGGCTCGACCAACGACTATCCCCAGGAAGCGGCCCCGACGGCGGGATTGGCCGATTCGGCCGTCGCAAGTGTCCGTCTGTTGACGCGCGACAGTTACCTGCCCGGCGTGGGCGTGCTCGTTCGCATCGAACTACTCGACGCGGGCGGACAGATTCAGCGCGACCTCTGGGATGCGACCGCCACGCTGACGGTGGACAATCCTTCCGTCAGCCTCTCTGTCGATAAGGTAACACTCTTCAACGGCCTCGGCACCGCGATGGTGACGTTCGGTGGTTCGGGCGACTTCACGTTGACGGCCGCCGTTGGCGCCCTGCAAGCCGACCGGACGCTTGCCGACCTCTGGGCCGCCCCCGTCACTACGGTCTCCGGAAGCCTGGCCACGAGCCAGACGTGGTCTGGAATCTACCGCATCACCGGCGGCGACTTTTCCATCCCGGCGGGCGTTACGCTGACCCTCAGCCCCGGCACGCTCGTCCTGATCGACGGCGTCGCCTCCGGAACCAACGGCCCGGATATCGACATCGCAGGCTCGATTCAGTCGCTTGGCACAGCCGCATCGCCGGTTACGATCACGGCCGCGGCGGCGGGCCTGAATTGGGGTGAAATCCACTGTGCAAATGCCTCTGACTGCACTTTCGCCTACACCAATGTCAGCCGGGCCGGCCGCTCGCCCGGCGTTGGCCACTCCGGAACCGGACCGACCTTCCGTATCTCCGGCACGAAGCTCCACTTCGACCACTGCAACCTCACCGACAACGCCGGCAAACTCATGGATGTCGCCTCCGGTTCGGACCTGACCTTTATGAACACGGTCTTTGCCCGCGGCGTCATGGGCCCGGAAATCGCCGGCACCGCCCTGCTCTTCGAGGACGGCTGGATCACGGAAATGCACGCTGCCGATGACGCCGACGGCATCTATGTCCACGATCAACAGCCGGGGCAGGAATGCACCATGCGCCGCGCCACGCTTGCCGACCTCGACGACGACGGCGTGGATACGCTTGGCTGCGACATCCTCCTGCAGGACTGCATCATACGTGACTGCAAGGATAAGGGCATCAGCATCTACGCCGGGACGACAACCATCGACCATTGCCTGATTGTCGAGAACAACAAGGCCCCGGAGGACCCCACCGTCTCGAGCATCGCGGCCAAGACATTTGACGGTGGAACCGCCGCCGTCAACATCGACCGCTCCACCATCGTCGCCATGCGGAACCCCGGCGTCACCGACATGGGCATCCAGTCTCACAACAAGTACGGCGTTGCCGTCGGAACCATCGTCTGGAATGTGACCAACTCCATCATCGACGCCACCGACCCCATCGACGCCCAGGCACCTTACAGCCTCGCCGACGTCCACATCAGCTACAGCGATATCCATTCCGAAGTCATGCCGGGCCCCGGCAACATCACCGCCGATCCCGCCTTCGAGAATCCGGCCGCCCACGATTACCACCTCGCTTCAACCTCGCCCTGCATCGACGCCGGAGACCCCGCGGCCGATCCCGACCCGGACCTGACGGTCGCCGACATGGGCTACTTCTACCATGACCAGGGCCCGATTAACATCCCCACCGGTTCACTGGCCGCCGACACCGTCTGGACCGCCCCGGAGGGCCCCTACCGCATCACCGGCGAACTGACGGTCCCCTTCGGCATCACGCTGACCATCATGCCCGGAACGTCCGTCTACTTTGAACCCAACACGCGGATCGTCATCCGCGGCCGCCTCATCGCCGAGGGCGAAGCGTACAACCTGATCCGTTTCACCCGCACGCCCGGCGCCGTCGGCGTCTGGGCCGGACTCCAATTCATTGACAGCGTCCGGGACAACCGGATTCGCCATGCCGTGCTGGAGTACGGCCAGACCGACAACGGCATGATCGGCGTGGAGAACTCCCGTCTGCTCGTGGCCGACTGCACCCTGGCCAGGACGATGCTGCGCCGCATTCGTACACTGAATTCCTGGCTCGTGGTTCGCGGCTGCACCTTCACCGATACGATGGAGGCCGGCGGCGCGCCGACGAACAACCGCAGCGAGCACATCTGGGGCGCCGGCATCCTGCCGGGTGGAGGGTTCCTCATCGAGGACAACATCTTCGGCCGCACGCCCGGCCACAACGACGCCATCGATGTTGACGGCTCCTTCCGGCCCAACCCCATCCCCCAGATTCGCAACAACATTTTTCTCGGCGGCGGCGATGACGCCCTCGACCTCGAGACCGACGCCCACATCGAGGGCAACATCTTCATGCACTACCGCGAAGACGCCTACAACACCGACCCAGGCGAGAGCAACGTCATCAGCGCCGGCTCCGGCCACGCCTTCACGGTCGTGCGCAACGTCTTCTTCGACGTGGAACATGTCAGCCTCGTCAAGGAAGGCTCGTTCATGACCTTTGCCAACAACACGGTGGTCGATTGCACCAAGTCGGCCCTCTACTTCGACCTGGCCGGCCAGACCGCCGGCCCAGGTCGCGGCGCCTATGTGGATGGCTGCATCTTCCACAATTGCGTTAAGGAATTCGACGAGGTCGCGCCGACAACGGAGCTGGCCGTAAACAACTCCATTCTCACCGGCGTCTGGCACGCCTATGGCGCGGGCAACATCGAGGCCGATCCGCTGTTCGTCGATTCCAGCGGCGACTTCCATCTCACAGCCGATTCCATCGCCGTGCAGTCCGGCCCCCGCGGCCTGGATATGGGGGCCTACGTGCCTGCCGGCGCCGCGGTCTGCGGCGAGCCGGATGGAATAACCTGGCGAACCGGGGCATTGCTGACGGTCGGCGGGCCGGGCATCACCCACTATTGCTACAGCCTCAACAACCCCACCGGGCCTTATAGCGCCGAGACCGCCATCGATACGCTCATCTCGTTGACGGGCTTGTCTGAAGGTCAGTCGTACACGGTCTACGTCAAGGGCAAAGACTCGGCGGGTATCTGGCAGACCGGGCCCACGGCGTCACGCACCTGGACCGTCGATACAACCGCCCGCCGCCTCGTCATCAACGAAGTCCTGGGCCATACCCACGGCAACGACCCCGACATTATCGAACTGTACTACGACGGCCCGGCGCCGTTGAACCTGACTGGCTACAGCCTCACCGACGATCCCGCCAACCCGCGGAAGTTCGTGTTCTCCACCTCCACGGTCCACCCGGTGTCCATGAACCCGGGTGCGTACATGGTCCTCTATGGCGACCTCAACACCCACCTGCCGAACCACGTCGGCTTTGCCCTGACGGCCGAGGGCGAGGGCCTCTATCTCTACGGCAGCGATGGCGACCTTGTGGACTCGGTTGAATTCGGAATGCAGATCAACGAGTTCACTATCGGGCGAACCGGTCGGGATCATATCTGGCGGCTATGCATGCCAACCCTTGGCGGCGCGAATATCCGCGCCGCCCTGGGCGACTGCCGCCTACTGCGGATCAACGAGTGGCTTGCCGACGCCCGCCGACTCTTCGCGGAGGACTTCGTCGAGCTGCACAATCCGACGCCGTGGCCGGTCAGTCTGGGCGGCCTATATCTGACCGACCACATCGCCCGCCCCACCAGACATCGAATCACGGACCTCAGTTTCATTGCGCCCAATGGCTATGCCGTCTTCATTGCCGACGGCAGCAACCGGCCCGGCTCGCTCAACTTCCAGCTCGACCCGTACGGCGAGATACTGACGCTGCTCGATTCCGAACAGAACGAGATTGACAAGGTCATCTTCAAGCCGCAGACGACCGATGTGTCGCAGGGCCGCGCGCCCGATGGCGCCGATACATTTGCTTACTTCGGCCTGCCCACCCCGGGTGTCGCCAACCCCGCCACGACCACGGAGGATGTGATGCTGGTTCCCGAGGATGCCGACAAGCGGGTCCACGTGCCGACGGCCAATATCGGAACCACGTGGCGCAGCGACGCGCTGTTCGATGATTCCGGCTGGCTGGCCTGTTCCGGCTCGCCGGGCGGGGTGGGCTATGAACGCTCCACCGGCTACCAGTCCTACATCACTTGCGACGTCTCGGCGATGTACGGGGCCATGGAGTCGTGCTATATCCGTATCCCGTTCAGCGTGCCCGGCGATCCCGCGGCCGTCCCGCGGCTGACCCTGCGGATGCGCTATGACGACGGCTTCGTCGCCTGGATCAACGGCAACCGGGTCGCCAGTCGCAACTTCGCGGCCGCGACCATTGCATGGAATGACGACGCCGATGCCGGCCACAGCGACTCGGCCGCGGTAGTTTTTGAGGATATCGACATATCGGCCTACATCCCCTTGCTCCACTCCGGCGGCAACCTCCTGGCCATACAGGGTCTCAACGATGGCGCAACCAGCAGCGACTTCCTGATCTCCTGTGAACTCGTCGCCCAGATAACGACCTCCCAGGACGGCATGATAGGCCGGGCCTTGGCCCTGATTGACGGCCTGCGCGTGACGGAACTGATGTATCATGCCCCGGGCGGCAGTCAGTACGATTACGTCGAATTACAGAACATTGGCGCCGAGCCTCTCAACCTGGCCGGGGTCCGGTTCCTGGAGGGAGTTGTATTCGAGTTCCCGGCCGTCACTTTGGAACCCGGCGAGTACATCCTGGCCGCGGCCGACCCTTCGGCGTTTACCTCTCACTATGGCCCCGTGGACCACCTGGTGGGTCCCTACACAGGCAACTTGAGCAATGGGGGTGAGGACATTGTTCTGGCCTTGCCCTGGCCGCTGGATGCCGCCATTCTGCGTTTTGCCTATTCCGATACGTGGTATCCCACCACCGATGGCGGCGGCCAGTCGCTGGGCATTGTAGAGCCACAGGCCGATCCCCTGATGTGGAATGATCCCGCGAACTGGCAACCTCAGAGTCCCGATCCCGGAGGACCTTGAGCGTTTTCTACCGACAGCCCCTTGGTTTTTTCCCAAGGACGATACCTTAAGTCAACTGGGGGGCTGTCTGTCACTTCCAGATCGTCACATGACGCAACCAACACCGTCTGCGAGAGGCCTGTTTCAGCCCTGAAAACCGCGTTGGAGCGCTTCCCGGCCTCTCTTGGCATGGATCATGAACACCGCCGCCTGGGCACAACACAACGTCCACAGCCAGCCCCGCCGGCGATTGCCTCGCCGCCAGCCGGTTTCGTCCGCATGAGCGACCGGCTGGGCCTGCACGAAGGCGGCTGTTTCCCTATAGGGTTGTTCCAGGGTCTCGGCCAGTTGCGCCTCGCAATGGCTGAGGCCCCCAAGGCTCATCGGCACCGAGAAGACCTCGTTCATCACGGCCAGGGCCTTGCGTTTGCTGGTGTTGAGCATTCCCGTCAGAATCCCCACCAACGCCAGGACACCGGGGCCGAAGTGTTGGCGTTTCACGGCATCCGGCAAGGCCTGATGGATAAGCAATCCGCAGTCCTTGCAGCGATAGTAGGGTTGGACATACTCGGTCACGTCCGGCTGGATCGGCGGGATATCGACCTTCTGGTGACGCAGCGGCGGCTCGTCCGTTTCTTCGAGGTGTGTGCCGCCGCATGGACAGATCTCGGGCTTCACGACGATCCGCTTCTTGACCCGTTCCTGCGGCAACAACTCCCGCAAATGAGGACTATGGCCTTTGCGGGCGCCACGTTTTCGGCGGCGGCGTTTCGGCGGCGCCGCGGGCACACCGGGCATATCCGAGGAGGGGGGCTTCGAGGAATTGCGCGAATTCATCCCCAAACGCCGCTCCAACTCTGCCACATGCCGCTCCAAGCACGCCCAATGTCCCTCAAGCTCCGCGATCCGCTTCTTCAACCGCGTGTTCTCGTCTTCCAGTTGCTTAATACAGGCGTCCTTGTCCATGACCACATTATCAAACAAACATGTGCTTTTGCTTCAAACTTCCCAGACTGAGTGAACGCTTACGGTGCATGTTGTTTTTGGCAGGACTGGTCTGCCTGCCGGACAGACACGCAATTGGGCAGGATCCTTCTCCGGGTGCTTCGGACCGGTCTGACGAACACGAAGCGGATTGAGGGCGGCCCCGTACGCCACCGTAACCGACAATACAGGCACTCGTATTGTGGTTGCACCGGTTCCCCATGGCGTTATCATGGCGCCTCGGTCATGGTATAAACGGAACCTGCGGTATGTGCTTGATCGGCAAGGCCATAGATCGCGTTCGACCCGTATTTAGGAGTACCACTATGAGGAGATGGCGTTCCGGCTCCAGGCGGCCATGGGTGTGGCTCATGACAATCCTATCTTGCCTGTATCTGGGAACGGGTACGAAGGCCCTGTTCGGTAAGGACACCACAGAGGACCCCCCAAAAGGACAACAGACGACGGTTGCAGCGTCCGCCGAGCAGGCTCCCCCTCGAGAGGCTCAGGACACGCATGCCCGTCCCAAAGCCGGCAAATACGTGAAGATCGCCACCATCGGACCTCGGCCGCTGTCGGTCCAGGCCGACCGCGATCCCCAGGCGGTGGTGGCGGCGATGATCGCCCACTGGCGCGGCCGATTCGCCCAAGTCCTGCCGGACAAGCCCGACCTGATTGTCGTTCCCGAGGCCTGTGACAGGCCCTCCGGGTTCTCTGGCGACAAGTGCCTGGAATACTATCGGGCGCGGAAGGACCAGGTGCAGCAGTTCTTCGCGCAGACCGCGCGTGAGAACCACTGCTATATCGTGTATTCGGCCGCACGGCAGATGGACGACGGCACGTGGCGCAATTCGAGCGTGCTGATCGACCGCGCCGGCGAGGTCGTCGGCATCTACAACAAGAACCACGTCGTTATCGAGGAAACGACCGGGTCGGGCATCCTCTGCGGGCGGGACGCGCCCGTCTTCGACTGTGACTTCGGACGGGTGGCCTTTGCGATATGTTTCGATCTGAATTTTGATGAACTGCGCCTGAAGTACAAGCAGGCCAAACCGGATCTGATCCTATTCTCATCGATGTATCACGGAGGCCTGATGCAGGCGTACTGGGCTTATTCCTGTCGATGCCACTTTGTCGGCGCGGTGGCGGGCCTGCCCTGCGAGATCCGCACGCCCCTGGGCGACGTGGTCGCATCCAACACGAATTACTTCGATTATGCCGTCGCCACCGTTAATCTGGATTGCCGCCTGGTCCATCTGGACTACAACTGGGAACGCCTGCGGGCCCTCAAGGCCAAGTACGGGCCGAACGTCCAGATCACCGACCCCGGCTACCTCGGCTGCGTGTTGGTTGCCAGCGAGCATGAGACCGTCCCCGTGGAGGCGATGGTCCGGGAGTTCAACATTGAGTTGCTGGATGATTACATGGCCCGGGCGCTCGCGCATCGCCATGCGCCCGGGAATATGGAGTAAGGAGTGCGACATAGCATCCCGCGCGTCGGCGCGGCGCTTCTATTATGTACGGCCGGCGTCGATCTTTCGTCGGATCGTCCCATTCGCCGAAACGGTCCTCCGGCCCGAACGAACGGAATGATTGGGTTTGCAGGCCCCGTGCGGAGCGGTTATACTGCGGGCATGTGTGGTGGCTGTGCCTCGCAGACGGTTTTTCATCAGGAGGTCAAGTATGAATACGAAACGAGTTGATCCGGGCCGGCGACATTTTCTCAAGACGGCGATGCAAGCGGGGGCCTGTCTGGCGGTTCCATACGTCATCCCGGCGTCGGCGTTGGGCGCCAATGGCGGTGTGCCCCCCAGTGAGCGGATTGGCCTGGGCGCCATCGGGATCGGCAATCGCGGCCGCTACGTGCTGGGCTGTTTCCTGCGGGAACATGACCTGCGCTGCATAGCCGTGTGCGACGTGCGCGGCGACAACCGCCGGCGCGCCAAGGACCAGGTCGATACGATCAACGGCGACAAGGACTGTGCGATGTACATCGACATGCAGGAGTTGCTCGCTCGCGACGACATCGACGCCGTATTGATCGCCACCGGCCCGAACTGGCATGCGACGGCCTCGGTCATGGCGGCCAGGGCCGGCAAGGATGTCTACTGCGAGAAACCCTGCACGAAGAACATTGCCCAGAGTCTTGCCCTGGCCGAGGTCTTTCGTCGGACGGGCCGCGTCTTCCAGGCCGGCACGCAGCGCCGCAGCCTGCCCAATTTCGCCTATGCCGTCGAATTGGCCCAGACCGGCAAGCTCGGGCCGCTCAAGACGCTCCATGCGCACCCCGGCGGACTGGGAACGGATATGAGCGGCTGGTTGCCCGCCGAGCCCGCACCGCCCCAAGAACAGGTGGATTGGGACATGTACCTGGGACCGGCCGCCTGGCGACCCTACACCAGCAAGCTCATGAACGCCTTTCACTTCGAGAAGGGCGGCGGCATGGTGGGGGGCGGGTGCCTCGAATGGGGGTCCCACTGCGTGGACCTGTGCCAATGGGCCAACCAGGCCGACGACACCGCCCCGGTGGAGTACGAACCTGTCAACGGCCAGTTGCACGCCCGTTACGCCAATGGCGTCAAGCTCGTGATGCGCAACGACGGCTGGCTGCCGCTGGGCTCCTGTCCGGTGCGTTTTGAAGGCGAAACCGGCTGGGTGGAGACCGGCGACGATGCGGAGTTCGCGGCCAGTTCCGAGTCGCTGTTGCTTCGCCGCGGAACCAAGATTCCGGGGTATCCGGCCGATTTCCACGTGCGCAACTTCCTCGATTGCATAAAGACCCGGGCTCTGACCCGTGCCAACGCCGACGCCGCGTGCTGGGCGCACGTCGCCTGCCACGCCGCCAACGTCGCCCTGTTCCTCAATCGCAAGGTCCGCTATGACCCGGCCAGGCATGAGTTCGTCGGCGACGAGCAGGCCAACCGGTTGCGTGGCGAGGCCTTGCGGGAACCCTGGCGAATCTAGCGCCTGCCTTATTGAAAGCGACCCCTGTACTGTGAGGGTAATCATGACAACGAAGAAACGATATTGCTCCTGGTGTCTTGTTCTCACCATGGCCGCGGCGTCGGTTGCGGCGGTTGCTCAGGACCTGCCGGCCGCGGACGCCAAAGAACGTGAGTTGATGGCGGTTTTGCAGTCCGATGCGCCGAAGGGCGAGAAGGCGATTACCTGCAAGCGTCTAGCGGTCTATGGCAGCGAACGGTGCGTTGCCGTCGTGGCGCCGTTGCTGGCGGACGAGGAGTTGGCGTCCTGGGCGCGGATCGCGCTGGAAGCCATTCCCGGCGCGGCCGCCGATGCCGCCCTGCGCGATGCGGCGGACAAATTGCAGGGCAGGCTGCTGGTGGGGGTCATCAACTCCATCGCGGTGCGGCGCGACCGGCAGGCCGTCGATGTCCTTGTCCGTAAACTCAACGATACGGACAGCTCGGTGGCGTCGTCGGCGGCCGTGGCGCTGGGGCAGGTCGGCGGGCAGCCGTCGGCAAAGGCCCTGACGCCATCCCTGGCCACCGCGCCGGCCGGGGTGCGTTCGGCGGTTGCCGAAGGCTGTATCCTGTGTGCGGAACGATTCCTTGCACAGGGCGAAACGGCCGACGCCGTCGCGCTGTATGACGCCGTCCGCCGGGCGGACGTGCCGAACCAGCGGCGTCTGGAGGCCGTTCGCGGCGCGATTCTGGCCCGTGGGTCGGCGGGATTGCCCCTGCTGGTCGAACAGTTGCGATCGGAGGATGAGGAACACCTCGGCATTGGACTTCGCACGGCCCGCGAGCTTCCCGGCCTCGACGTAACGAAGGCCCTGGCCGCCGAGCTGGCGGGACTCCGTTCGAACCGGCAGCCGCTGTTGCTGTTGGCCCTGGCCGACCGGGATGATTCCGCCGTCCTGCCGGTGGTCCTCAAGGCCGCTCGGGAAGGCCGCAAGGACCTGCGCATCACCGCCATCAACATTCTGCCGCATCTGGGCGATATCTCATGCGTGCCCGTCCTGCTGGAGGCCGCCACCGAGGATGACGCCCAGATCGAACAAGCGGCGACCGAGACACTGGTGCGGTTGGCCGGCAAGGACGTTGACGCCGACCTGGCCGGCCGCCTGTCGCCGTCGCGGGGCAAGCTGCGGCGGGTTCTCATCGACTTGGCCGGCCAGAGGCAGATCAGCCAGGCCCTGCCCGAGGTCGCATCGAGCCTCAACGATGCGGATGCCGGGATTCGCGGCTCAGCCGTCAAGACCGTCGCCATTATCGGCGGCCATGAGCAGGCGCCTGATCTGGTCAAGCTGCTCCTTGCGACCCGCATCGCCTCCGAACGGACGGAGATCGGCAAGACCCTGTTGACGATCTGCGGCGTCCACGGCTCGGCGTGCCTGCCGCACGTGCGGCCGCTGATACAGGGGCGCGACCCTGAGCTGCACATACTGGGATTGCGTGCCCTGGCGGTGATTGGCGGTTCCGAGGCGCTGACGGCCGTCAAGTCCGCCATGGAAAGCGCTGCGCCCGCCGTCCAGGACGAAGCGGTTCGCATCCTGTCGGGCTGGCCCAACAAGTGGCCCAACGACAGCGAGGCAGGCAAGGCCCTGCTGGCCCTGGCCGTCTCGGCCGAGAACATGCCCCAGCATGTGCTGGGCCTGCGCGGCTATTTGCAGTACATCCGCGGCAATAAGCAGCTCAGCAACGACGAGAAGGCCGCCGAGGTCAAGGACCTGTTGACCCATATCAAGCGGCTGGAAGAGAAGCGGCAGGTGATTGCCGTTCTGGGAGAAACGCCCAGCGTCTTGGCGTTCGATCTGTTGACGACGCTGGCGGAGGACTCGGCGCTGGTCGAGGAGGCCTATTCGGCCATCGTTCAGATTGCCGCCCAGGACATTCAGGGGCTCTCAAAGGAGCAAAGACGCCAAGCCCTGCAAACCGTGGTCGATAAGTCCGGCAACGACGGCACCAAACAAAGGGCCCGAAAGGCCCTGGCCGGGATTCCGTAGACAGGCCGAGCCCATCCAATGCGGCGCGGATGCCATCCGCGTCACCGGAGAAACCAGTTGCGGACTTTGATAAGCAGCAGTGCCTCGTTGCTCATGGCGGCTCTCTCGGCAAGGATGTCCCTGGCCACAGCGGGCATGTCCGTGATGATGTTGTCCACCCCCAGATCAATAAACTGGGTCATCTGCCGGGGTCTGTTCACGGTCCAAACGTGGACCTCTTTGCCCGCGATACGAGCGGCATCGATCAGTCCGGGTGTCGCTTGGCGGGATGATATGCTCAGGAAGTCAACGGCCAGCGTCGTCACATCGCCGATGGACTGTGATATGATGAAACCGATTGGAATGTCCGGATCCAGTTCTGAGACATGCTCCAGCACCCGGATGCTTGCTGAACTGATGATGCACTCCCGCGGGTCGCCGTGTTCGTGCAAGGTCTGGACGACTCGCTCAGCCAGCCTCCGGGGGTTTGCATCCGCTTTTAGTTCAATATTGACTCTGATCTTGCCCTTGCAGAAGGCCAGGACATCGGACAACAAGGGGATACGTTCATCCTGGAACCGCGGCGCGAACCAGCTCCCGACATCCAGGCCCTTGATCTGTTCATAGGTGAGGTCTGAAAGGCTCTTCCGCTCGCCGGCGACCCGGAACAGGTCTGCGTCGTGCAATAGGACCGGGTGGCCGTCGGCGGTCAGACGCACGTCCACTTCGACGTAATCGGCGCCTTCCTCGACGGCGTGGCGAATCGCCGCGAGGGTGTTCTCCGGATTGCTCCATGAGCTGCCTCGATGGGCGGTGATCCTGACATTGTCGTGAAGATCGAAGTTGCCCAGGATGCCGCCGGCCGCGGCCAACGACATGACGGCGGCGATCATGAGGAATGCGATTACCTCTTTGAGGCTCGGTTGGCTGGGTGGACGCGAGGCCGGCTCGGAGCCGCCTGCGCGGGATGCCGGCGCCGTTTCTTGTCTCGGGACTGATTCTTCTTGGCCGGTTTCCGCGGCGGGTATCGCCGTCTTTGCCTGCCCGGCGTCGCGGGTCTGCCGAAGGACGGCGTATAGACGGGTGATGGTCATGCTTACGGCGGCGACGCTCAAAAACTCCCCACAGAATGAGGCCGCTACATAGCCCGCCATCATCGCCAGCACCGCCGGCAAGACCAGCCGGTGTCCTTCAGGAAGGCGAGTGAAGATAGCGCCGCCCATCGCATGGAATCCGTGGCCCAGGATGAACGGCAGCAGGACCATCGCCGACCAGAGCAGGAACACAACCGCTCCAATCCGGCGTCTTGTCCCCTTGAGCAGGCCGTGGGTGTATGCGAGTGCGGACCCCGCCGACAGACCATCCACCAGGAGCGCCGGCAACGAGAATACCCAGTGAAGGTACACAGCACCGTGCGTCGCCAGGGCCGCCGCCGACAGGAGCACGACCGCCGTCAGGCCGATCCAGCGGGCCAGGGGATTCGCTTGGAACAGGAGATACACGCGCATCGAGGCAAAGGCAGACTCGTACACGAGCATTCCCAGGACGACGAGCGGAGCCAACAGAATCGCATGTGCGGCAACGTGGTAACATCCGAGCAGGGTCAATCCGGGCAACCTTCGGATGACCGCCCCCAATGCTCCGACCGCGCTGACGGGCTGTCCGGTCATGCTCGCCCAGGCGATCACCATCATTCCCGCGTGCTTTATGTAAAGGGTGACAGCCGTCAATGTGCCGGCAAGCAGCAAGAACAGAACGCCTCGCAACGAAAGAAGAAACGAGAATATCTCACCGTTGCTGATGGAGAGCCCGCGGCTCGATGTGGCCGCAAAAGAGACCGCCCAGGCAAACAGCGGCGTCAGCAGCAGGAAGTTGATGACTGCAAAAAAACCGTTATACAACAACAACGGCCGGAAAGTCCCGCGAAGGTCCCGCAAGACCTCGCCCATCACGTTCGTCGTTATCGAACCCATTAAGGCACCAACGGCCGCAGATGCTCGCGGCTGCGTGCGGCCTGCTCCGGCGTCCCGCATTCCACGCTGAAGACAATATCGCGCGGGCAGCGTTCCTTTACGATCCGGAGGATGCGCGGCCAGTCCAGAACGCCGTCACCGCACGCGCAACCGACGGGCGTGCCCGTGACCTTGCCCCGCTCCGCCTTTGAATGCGCGACGGAGATGTCCTTGGCGTGCAGGTGAACCAACCGCCCGGCCACTCGTTCCAGCCAGGCATACACGTCCTGGCCCGCCAGATACGCGTTGCCGGTGTCGAAGTTGATGCCGATGGCCGGCGAATCCACGAGCCCGTGGATTCGATCCAGACCGTCGGGCGTCTTGGAGTATTGAGCGTGGCACTCCAGGCCGATCTTCACGCCCCGTCGCTCCGCCACGAACGCCGCTTCCCGCAGCGTGTACTTGATCAGAACGAAGTCCTCCTGCTCGGTGGTCCACCGTGCCTTGATGCCCTCGTCCGTGTTGACCACCGGCACGCCGATTTCAGCGGCGACGCGAATGGCCAGTTTCAGGTATTCCCCGTGGACGTCCGGCCGACCCAGCGGCCCGTGGGCCTGAAGCGCCGATATCTTCAAGCCCGCTGCATCGCAGGCCTCCCTGATTCGATACGGGTCGTCGAACATGGACACGGTGTGAAAATAGCCCGCCTCGCTCATCAGCTCCCTGCCGAAATGGACCATCGGCTCGAAGTACTCGTACCCCATCTCCGCCGCCTTCTCGACGGCCCACTCAAAGGGTTTGTCCGAACTGCGTGAGAACTCGGCATTCAGACCGATCAGGATTCTTCCCATGACTCAACTCCTTAACGGTGGCGGTGCGTCTTATGAAATCGACAGTCCAACAAACGCTTCCTTGCCATGACAAACCCATTGGACCACATACCCGCGTCCGAATCAACGGCAAAGTGTGCCTTGACATGACACAGGGGCGCACGTTAGACTCCTTGCCCATCGACGGCTTGGGTCGAAGTCGCCGACGCATAGACAGCGGAAAACGCTTTGGGCCGGTTCGCACGGGCCGTTACTTGAAAAGGAGGCCGCAGCATGATTACGGAGATCCCTGTACAGCACCTGGAGGTCGAGAAGTTCATTGAGGAGAAGGTCGCGGAGATTCGGAAGGCGGTGGGCAGTGGAACGGCCATCAACGCCCTTTCCGGCGGCGTCGATTCATCGGCGGTGACCCTGCTGGGCCATCGCGCGATCGGCCGGCAACTGCGAACCGTGTTCGTGGACAACGGGCTCATGCGCCAGGGCGAACCCGAGCAGGTGGTCGGCCTGTTCGCCGCTCTCGGCGTGGCGGTTGAAATCGTGGACGCCAGGCAGGAATTCTTCGACGCCCTCAAGGCAATCACGGACCCCGAGGCCAAGAGGGAGGCCATCACGCAGACGTTCTACCGCCATGTCTTCGGGCGGATTGTCCGAGAGAGCCGGGCCCCGTGCCTCCTGCAGGGGACGATTCTGACCGACGTGGATGAGACGGTTGCGGGAATCAAGCGCCAGCATAATGTCTTTGAACAACTAGGAATCGATCCGCAAGCGGCCTTCGGTTACCGCATCATCGAGCCGCTCATCCAGCTTCGCAAAGACGGCGTCCGGCGGGTCGGCGAGGCCCTCGGGCTGCCCGCGGAGTTGTTTGAACGCATTCCCTTTCCGGGTCCGGCGCTGGCGGCGCGGGTCATCGGGGAAGCGACCCCGCAGCGCATCGAGACCGTTCGCAAGGCCACCGTGGTTGTGGAACAGATGCTGCGAAACACCGGCGCCTTTCAGTATATGGCGATTCTGCACGAGGACCGCGTGACCGGGATGCGGGACGGCCGGCGCGATTTCGGTCAACAGATCGAGGTCCGCTGCTGGCAGAGCACCGATGCCCGCACGGCCCAACCCACTCGGCTGACGTTTGATGTCCTCGAAGCACTGGCCGCCGGCATCCTCCAGGCCGTGCCCGGCGTCGTCAGCGTGACCTACAATATCACCCCCAAGCCGCCGTCCACCATCGAAGCCGTCTGACGGCGCCGCAGCGCGCATGGGGGGCACACTCTGTCTACAGGAGAACAACACCATGAGCGACCGAAAGAAAGCGGATTTGGCCGGTCCAGGAATCGGCGACTATGCCGAACTGGAGAAGATTCTGCCGCGGGATTATCGTTCCCTGCTGAGCCCAAAAGAGACCCAACGGGCCATCTACGCGGTCAAGGACTACATCGAAGCCGGTCTCTGCGAGGCCTTGAATCTGATCCGCGTCACGGTTCCGCTCATCGTGGATGTCGACAGCGGCGTCAATGACCTGCTCGACCGCGACGGTTCGCGCACGCCCATCCAGTTCCATATCTCGAACGACCGGGACAAGCACCCCATCGACGCGCAGATTGTCCAGGCGGCCACGAAATGGAAGCGCATGGCCCTCAAGCAGTTTGACATGCAGGTCGGCGAGGGTCTGCTCACCGACATGCGGGCCGTCCGCAAGGATTACTTCCTGGACCACGACCACAGCGCCTACGTGGACCAGTGGGACTGGGAACTGGCCATCACGGCAGAGCAGCGCACCCTGGCGACGCTCAAGGACGTCGTCCGTCGGATATGGAAGGTCCTCAAGGGGGCCGAGACCCATGTCCAGCGGCTCTTTCCCCAACTGAAAGACGACCGATCCCCGGATTTGCCGGAGGAACTGACTTTTCTCCATGCCGAAGAGCTTCTGGAGCGGTTTCCGGACCTGCCCCGCAAGCAGCGCGAGACGGCGATCCTGCAGGAATATCCGGCCGTGTTCATCATTGGCATCGGCTGGGTTCTGGAAGACGGCTATCCGCACGAGATGCGCGCCGCCGATTACGACGACTGGGTCACCGAGACCGTCAGCGAGGACGGGCGACCCATGCACGGCCTCAACGGCGATATCCTTGTCTGGAACCCGGTCACCAGGCGGCGGCACGAGCTGACCTCCATGGGCATCCGCGTCACGGCCGAGACGCTCCGCCGGCAACTGGAGTTGTCCGGCCAGCTCGACTTCCTGAAACTGCCCTATCACCGGGCGATCATCAACAACGCGATTCCCTTGAGCATCGGTGGCGGCATCGGTCAATCCAGGACGTTCATGCTGCTGCTTCGCAAGGCCCACATCGGTGAGGTCAGCGCCACCGTTTGGCCCACTGTGTTGAAGGACATGTGCCGGAAGAAGGACATTTTCGTCATTGAGTGATCCCGCCGCAGACCGTCCGGCGCCCCATGCGACCGCGGCTCGGCTGCATGAACCACTATCAGGAGGCATTTCTTATGCGATTACTGACAACCCTTGTGATAGCAGGCTCGCTTATGGTCTCTTTGTGCCCCGCACAGGACGTGCATCAGTGGGGCCTGTTCGAGGCCGTCATTCAGAGTGGCAAGGTCCCTGACGGCCGGCAACAGTACATCGAGCTGGAATGTGAATTCACCGACCCGGCCGGCGACAAGCACCTTCAACGCGGTTTCTGGGACGGCGGCCAGGCGTGGAAGGTGCGTTTTTCGCCCGGTCGCGTCGGCGCCTGGCGCTGGGCCAGCCGGTGCAAGGACGAACCGTCGCTGGACGGCAAGACGGGCGTTTTCAACTGCACGACCTATCGTGGCGACAATCCCTTCTACAAACACGGTCCGATCCGGGTCGCCGACAACGGCCGCCACTTCGTATACCAGGACGGCACACCGTTCTTCTGGCTGGTCGATACCGTCTGGAACGGGGCGCTGAAATCCACGCAGGAGGACTGGAACCGCTTTCTCGACGACCGTGCGGCCAAGCGATTTACCGGCGTCCAGTACGTCGTCACCCAATGGCGGACCGCCTACACGAATCCCGAAGGGCAGGTGGCCTACACGGGCTATGAGAAGATTCAGATCCATCCGGCGTTCTTCAAGCGGATCGATGAGCGGACCCGGGCGGTCAATGATAAGGGGCTTCTGGCGGTTCCCGTGCTGCTGTGGACGTTGGGCAACAAGCAGCACAACCCCGGCCAGCTTCCCGAAGACCAGGCGATCCTGCTGGCGAGGTACATGACGGCGAGGCTGGGGGCCTGGCACGTCGCCTACTTCCTGCCCGGCGACGGCAATTACTTCGGCGAGAACGCCGAACGCTGGAAGCGGATCGGTCGGGCGGTCTTCGACCGGCCGGGCCATGCGCCCGTTACGTTGCACCCCCAGGGCATGCAGTGGCCGTGGGATGCCTTCCTGAACGAGAGGTGGGTAAGCTATTTCGGCTATCAGAGCGGCCACGGCGACGACGGCCGGACCCTGGAATGGATATACGCGGGACCGCCCTCCCAGAAATGGCCTTTGCAGCCCGCCCGGCCCATTATCAACCTGGAGCCGCCCTACGAGGACCATATCGCCTATCAGTCGCGGCAGCGGCATACGGCCTATAGCGTCCGTCGGGCGACTTACTGGAGTCTGCTCAACGCGCCGACGGCGGGTTCTTCCTACGGGGCCCACGGGGTATGGAGTTGGGAGACATCGCCCAATACACCGCAGGAACACGGGGGAACGGGCGTCGCACGGCCCTGGCACGAGGCGATGGGCCTGCCGGGCAGTACCGATATGAAGCACATGGCTGAACTGTTCACGTCCATCGACTGGTGGCGGTTGAGACCCGACGGCTCGCTGGTCGCCACCGGGCAGTCCACGCAGGCCGCCCCGCGGTTGACGCACATTGTCTACACGCGCGACAAGAACGGCCGGGCCATGATGTATCTCGACGGCAAGAAGGCCGCTGACAGGACCGTGGACGGCGATACATCCAACTGGGACCGCGGTTTCCGCCTGGGCCTGGCCAACGAGTTGACCGGGGACCGCCCGTGGCTGGGGCAGTTGCATCAGATTACCGTCTATGACCGGGTCCTGGGGGCCGACGATATCGAACGCAGGTTCAGTGGCGGCCGTGGGGCCAAGCCTGTTGATCCATTGCTGCTGTACGCCTTTGGCGAAGGCGGCGGCGATACCATTCGGGATACCTCCGGACGCGGCGAGCCGTTGAATCTGAAGATCAACAAGCCCGCGGCCGTGCGCTGGATCAGCGGCGGGGGGCTCGATGTGCACGAACCGATTCTGATTGCCTCCGGCTCGAACGCCGCCAAGGTCACGGACGCGATAGGCCGGACGCAGCAGATCACCGTGGAGGCGTGGGTCAAGCCCGCGAATCTCACCCAGGCCGGCCCGGCCCGAATCGTGACGATCTCGCGGGATACCGGCCAGAGGAACTTCACGCTTGGGCAGAAGGCCGCGAGCTATGAACTGCGCCTGCGCACCACGAAGACCTCGCCCAACGGCGAGCCCGCACTGGAGACCGCCACGAGCGACCCTGCCTCGCGTCACATCTCGGCAAGCCGCAGCGAGCAGGGCGACCTGGCCGTGGTCTACTGCCCCGTGGGCGGCGACGTGTTCATTCGGCCCGGCATACTCAAGGACGACCTCAAGGCCCAGTGGTTCAATCCCCGCTCCGCGGACAGGCTGGATGCGTCCTCCGATGGGCCGGGCCGCTATCGCGCGCCGGATGAGAACGACTGGGTGCTGGTGCTTCGTTGATCGGGGCTGCAACTGTCATTCGTATGCGGCCAGGCCGACCGTATCGACGGCGCCGGTGAAGCCCGGCCCGCCGCCGGCAGGACAACGCAAGCGTACATTCGACGCATTGACATCGCCATCCGTTCGGTCCTTTCCGATTCTTGCGGCTGGTCATCGCCGGGTCAACTCTCGATCAACGCCCAGGCTCGATTCAGGGAATCGATGGTCGTGCGGGCGGCCTGCTCGTCGTCCATGTCGCGCAGCTCCTGGTCAAAGGGCTCGCACTCCACGGGCCCATCGTAGCCGATTCTGGCCAGTGCGTTGAGAAAACCCTTCATATCGATCACGCCGGTGGCCGCCGGCAGCTTGCGTCGATTGTCCATCTGCTGGTCCACGTCGACCCCGGCCGGGGCGTCGTTCACGTGTACATGGACGATGTCCTTGTTGGAGAGTTTGAGCAACTCCTCGACCGTCCCATGCGATGTGTACCAGTGCCAGCTATCCATCAGCAGACCCATGTTCGGAGTGCCGATGGCCGCGCACAGTTCCATCATCTCGGCCTGCGTACTGATAAAGGCGAACCGCGACCTCGAACGCGACGTCCTGGGACCCACGAACTCCAGACCCAGACGGATGCCGTGGTCGTCGAGCACCTTGGCCGCCTCCCGCAGGCGCGTCTCGTGCAGCTTGAAGCTCTGCAGGTACGTCAGCGTGTTGCTGCCGGGCGTAATCCACGTGGCCATCCGCGTCACGCCCAGCTTTCGCAGCAGCCGCGCCTCCGCCGGCAGTTGCGCCAGGCTCTGGCGGAATCGCGCATCGTCCCGGCGAAACTCGGTGGGTAGCCCCGCCGCCCCATACCGAACCCCCGCCTCCTTCATCTTCGCGACCCACGCATCAATCTCGCTGTCCGAGGCGCTACGAAACTCCCCCGTGCTCGGCGCAATCCCCTCGAAACCGTACTTGACGGCATACTCCAGCGTCTGGCGCTGGTTGGCCTGTATACCCAGGTGGCCGGGCGTGAAATTCTTGAAGAACTTGACCGGCTTGCCGCCCCCCACGGCCGCGACCACCCCCGTCAGCGGCAGACCCACCGCCGCGGCCGCAACAGACCGGCAGAACCCACGCCTGGACATCCAACCCCCTTGACCCGCCTTCATTTCACTCATAATGACGCCTCCGATGGAACTGTAGCCCGCTACGGCGGGCCCATGAGACCGTAGCAC
>Ga0209614_1000642_pt1 | contig 29821 bp, 25 predicted proteins | sample BlaSprsedimmetaG_FD_185484 | JGI IMG/M metagenome (GOLD analysis project Ga0209614, IMG submission 185484) | Hot spring sediment bacterial and archeal communities from California, USA to study Microbial Dark Matter (Phase II) - Blank Spring... ... | reverse complement strand
CCTCCAGCCGCACCGGGAACCGCTTTTCCAGCACCTCGGGGTCGGTCATCCGCGTGTTGGTCATGTGGTTTTGCACCGCGTCGCAGCCATCGAACCCCGGCCCCGCCCCGGTGCCGCCCGCGATGGTCTCGTAGTTCTGGAACCTCTCGTTTCCCCAGGTGAAGTTGTTCATCGTTCCCTGGCTGCCCGCGATCACGCCAAGCGCGCCGTAAAGCGCGTTGCAGGCGGCCTGGCTGACCTCGGTATTGCCCGCGATCACCGCCGCCGGATAGCGTGGGTTCAGCATCGAGCCCTCGGGCGCGATGATCCTCAGCGGTTTCAGGCAGCCCTCGTTCAGCGGGATATCGGCGCCCACCATCGTGCGGAAGACATAGAGCACCACCGCCCGGCAGACAGCGAAGGGCGCGTTGTAGTTGCCCTGATCCTGCGGCGAGGTGCCGGTGAAGTCGATCACCGCCTCGCGGGCGTCGCGATCCACCCGCAGCGCCACCTTGATGACCGCGCCGTGGTCCATCGGATAGCTGAAGGCGCCGTCCGACAGCCGCCCGATCACCCGGCGCACGCTTTCCTCGGCATTGTCCTGCACATGGGCCGTATAGGCCACCACCACGTCGCGGCCATACTGCTCGATGACCTTCAGCAGTTCCCGCCGCCCCGTCTCGTTCGCGGCCACCTGCGCCTTGAGATCGGCCATGTTCTGCGCGACGTTGCGGCAGGGCCAGCGCCCCGAAGTCAGCACAGCCTCGGCCTCGGCTTCCAGCAGACGGCCCCGGTCCACCAGCCGGACATTGTCGATCAGCACGCCCTCTTCCTCGATATGCGTGCTGTCGGGTGGCGAAGACCCGGGCGTGCGCCCGCCGATATCGGCATGGTGCCCGCGCGATCCCAGCCAGAACAGGATGTCGTCGCCCACGAACACGGGCGTTACCACCGTCACGTCGGGCAGATGCGTGCCGCCATTGTAGGGCGAGTTCAGCATGAAGGCATCGCCCGGCCGGATCGCATCTGCATTCTCGCGAATCACCGCCTTGATCGAGTGCGACATCGAGCCAAGATGCACCGGCACATGCGGCGCATTGGCCACCAGATCGCCCGCCGCGTCGAAGATCGCGCAGGAAAAATCCATCCGTTCCTTGATGTTGACCGACCAGGAGGTGTTGGCGAGCGTAGCACCCATCTGGTCCGCGACCGACATGAAGAGGTTGGACATCACCTCCAGGAGCACCGGGTCGGCCTCGGTCCCCAACACGCGGGGGCGGGTCTTTTCCGCGACACGGGTCAGGATCAGGTTGCCACGGTTGTCCACCCCGGCCGCCCAGCCCGGTTCCACGATATTCGTGCCCGTGGGCTCGGTGATGATGGCGGGGCCGTCGATCCGGGCCCCCGCGCCAAGGCTCGCCCGCTCGTAAAGGGGCACCGCGCGGGTCTCGCCGTCCAGATGCACCGGCACCTGCGCCTTGACCTGCGGCACCGCGTCGGGGGCCATCGCCGCAGGCGCCTCGCCGGTCTCGCCGATCGCCTCGACCTCGGCCATGTCGAAGAACAGCGCCCGGTCCGGCGAGGTGAAGCCGAAGCGCGCAAGATGCGCCGCCTCGAACGCCGCCTGCATATCGTCTGCGCTGCCGAAGGGCACCTCCAGCGTCTGGTGCGAGCCCTCATAGCGCAGATGGGCGCGCGCCGCGCAGCGGATCGCGTCCTCGGGCACGCCCTGACGGGCGACTTCGGCGATGGCCTTGCGCCGCAACCCGGCCAGCGCCGCCTCGGCTTGCCCGATCTCCGCCAGCGGCGCGTCGAGCTGGGCTTCCTCCATCGCGCGGATCTCGGCCAACCCCATGCCGTAGGCCGACAGCACCCCGGCAAAGGGGTGCAGGAACACCCGCCGCATCCCCAGCGCGTCGGCCACGAGGCAGGCATGCTGCCCGCCCGCACCGCCGAAACATTGCAGGGTATAGCCGGTCACGTCATGGCCCCGCTGCACGCTGATCTTCTTGATCGCGTTGGCCATGTTGTCGATGGCAATCTTCAGGAAACCCTCGGCAACCTCTTCGGGGCTGCGCAGCGCCTCGCCTGTCGCGGCCGCGATTTCATGGGCCAGCGCCGCGAACTTTGCGCGCACCATATCCACATCCAGCGGTTCGTCGCCCCCCGGCCCGAACACGGCGGGGAAATGCGCCGGGTTCAGCTTGCCCAGCATCACGTTGCAATCGGTCACCGTCAGCGGCCCGCCTCGGCGATAGCAGGCGGGCCCCGGATCGGCGCCCGCACTTTCGGGGCCGACCTGAAACCGGCCATCGGCAAAGCGGCAGATCGACCCGCCGCCCGCGGCAACGGTGTGAATATCCATCATCGGCGCGCGCATCCGCACGCCGGCCACCTCGGTCTCGAAACTGCGCTCATAGGTGCCCGCGTAATGGCTGACATCGGTCGAGGTGCCGCCCATGTCGAACCCGATCAGCCGGTCGAAGCCCGCGGCTTCCGCCGTCCGGACCATGCCGACGATACCGCCCGCCGGCCCCGACAGGATCGCGTCCTTGCCGTGGAAAAGTGCTGCATCGGTCAGCCCGCCATTCGACTGCATGAAGAGCAACTGCTGGCAGCCCCCGGCACCCACATCCAGCGCACCCGCCACCTGATCGACATAGCGGCGCAAGATCGGCGAGAGGTAGGCATCGACCACCGTGGTATCGCCTCGCCCCACCAGCTTGATCAGGCGCGAGACCCGGTGGCTGACCGAGACCTGCGCAAACCCCTCCTCGGCGGCGATTTCGGCCAGCCTGTCCTCATGCGCGCCGTTCAGATAGCCATGCATCAGCGCGATGGCGACGGCCCGGATGCCGCGCCCATGCGCTGCCCTGAGCGCCGCCCGCGCCGCGTCTTCGTCCAGCGGCAGCAGGACATTGCCCTCCGCATCCAGCCGCTCGGCCATCTCGGCCACGTCTTCGTACAGCAGTTCGGGCCGCCGGATATGCAGGTCGAACAGCCGCGGCCTTGTCTGGTAGCCGATGCGCAGCAGATCCGCGAAACCCTGCGTGATGAGCAACAGCACCCGTTCGCCCTTGCGCTCCAGAAGCGCGTTGGTGGCAACCGTCGTACCCATCTTGACCGCCCGGATCGCACCCTCGGGCAAGGGCGCATCCCTGCTCAGCCCCAGCAGATCGCGGATGCCCTGTACCGCCGCGTCCCGGTACCGTTCCGGGTTCTCGGACAGGAGCTTGTGGGTGGCAAGCCGCCCATCGGGCGCGCGCGCGACGATATCGGTGAATGTGCCGCCCCGGTCGATCCAGAATTCCCAGCCGCCCATGTCCCTGCCCCTGCTGCCCGGCGTCACCATGTCCGCCCCGCGCGCCAAAGGTCAAGGCCGCCACGGGCGTTGCGCGGAACACTGTCCCGCCAGAATGCCGATCTCCCTTGCATTCAGGGAACTTTGTTCCGATTTTGACCCGACCCCGGAAAGAGAAGACCATGGCCCGCAACGACGACAGATCCGAACTTGACGCGCTGGACCGGCGCATCCTGGGCGAGTTGCAGGCCGATGCCGCCCAATCGCTGGACGATATCGCGAAAAAGGTCGGCTCGTCCAAGACGCCCGTGTGGAACCGCATCCGCAAGATGCGCGAGGCGGGCGTGATCCGCCAGCAAACGGTGATCGTGGACCCAAGGGCGCTGGATCGCGACACCTGTTTCTTCGTGCTGATCCGCACCTCCGAACACGAGGCGGACTGGCAGCGGCGTTTCCTTGCCGCGCTCCTGAAACGCCCCGAGGTGCTGGAAGCGCACCGGCTGGCGGGCGAGATCGACTATATCCTCAAGGTGCGCGTCTCGGACGCCGCGGCCTATGACACCTTCTACCAGGCGCTGAACGCGGATGTGCGCATCTTCAACGTCACGGCGCTTCTGTCGATGGAGGAGATCAAGGCGACCACCATCCTGCCGGCTGGATGAACCGTCCGCCCGACCGTGACGCTTGACTTGTCGGCACCGATGGCCCATGTGACACCCAACGCTGCGCTGCCGCGTGAGCAGGCCGCACCCCCGGGTGCATCAGCGCAAACGAAACCAGAGTCCCCCATCACGCAGGGTTCCTGATGCGACGGCCGGATGGCGCGGGATTCCCCCGTCCGTTCCGAGGCTGCGCAGACCCACTTGCGCCGCGCTGGTTGCGCTGCGTTCCGGCTTTCCGTGCGGGGCCTCATGCCCTTGCGCGACCAGTAAAGGATATCCCTTGACCGACTTCACCACGCTTGGCCTTGCACCGGCCCTGACCGACGCGCTCCGCCAGGCGGGCTTTACCCAACCGACCCCGATCCAGACCCAGGCGATCCCGCTGGCGCTGGAGGGCCATGACATCCTGGGCCTGGCCCAGACCGGCACCGGCAAGACGCTGGCCTTCGGCCTTCCGCTGATCGACCGGCTGTTGGCGACCCCCGACAGGCCCGCGCCGAAATCCGCCAGGGCGCTGATCCTCGCCCCCACCCGCGAACTGGTCACCCAGATCGCCGACGCGCTGCGCGCCCTGACCACGGGCACGAAACTGCGCGTGGCGACCGTGGTGGGCGGGCAGTCCATCAACCGTCAGATCAGCCTTCTGGACCGCGGCACCGACATCCTTGTGGCGACGCCGGGTCGGCTGATCGACCTGATGGACCGGCGCGCGGTCGATCTGGGCCGGGCACGGTATCTGGTGCTGGACGAGGCCGACCAGATGCTGGATCTGGGCTTCATCCACGCCCTGCGCCGGATCGCCCCGAAACTGGGCACCCCGCGCCAGACCATGCTGTTCTCGGCCACCATGCCGAAACAGGTGGAGGAACTCAGCCGCGCCTACCTGACCAACCCCCGGCGCGTGCAGGTCTCCCGCCCGGGCAAGGCCGCCGACAAGGTCACCCAGTCGGTGCATTTCCTCGACAAGGCCGAGAAACCCGCCCGCCTGCGCGAGATCCTGATCCGGGATCCCGGCGCGCTGACGCTGGTCTTCGCGCGCACCAAGCATGGCGCGGAAAAGCTGATGAAGGGGCTGGTCGCCGACGGGCACAACGCCGCCTCGATCCATGGCAACAAGAGCCAGGGCCAGCGCGACCGCGCGATCAAGGCGTTCCGCGAGGGCACGATCACCACGCTGGTCGCCACCGATGTTGCCGCGCGCGGCATCGACATTCCGGGCGTGGCCTATGTCGTGAACTACGACCTGCCCGAGGTGCCGGACAACTATGTCCACCGCATCGGCCGCACCGCCCGCGCCGGGCGCGAGGGCGAGGCGATTGCGCTTTGCGCGCATGACGAGTTGGGGCTGCTGCAACAGATCGAACGCTTGATGAAGATCGAGATCCCCGTGGCCCGCGGCGACCGCCCCGCCGGCAGCGCCACACCGGCCCGCAACGCGGGCAAGCCGCCGCGTCGGGGCGGCAAACCGGCCGCCCGCCTGTTCGCCGAGGCCCCGGCGGCAGGCAAGGGATGTCGCCCGCGTCGCCGCCGCACGGCCTGAGGCCAGTCACCACCCGCGCGCTGCACCCGTTGCCGCGCCGGGTTCTGGCATCCGGCGGTCCGGCCCCTATATCCCTTGGCAAAAGGGAGACATGCCATGACCGACCGGACCCGCCGCGCCGAGGAAGCGCGGCAGAAGATCCTCGCCTCGGGCGATGCCGAGCTGATCGATCGCCTTCATCTTCTGGACGCCGCCGCCGGAACGGCCCCGCCCGCGCGGCCTGCGCGCAATCGGGCCGGGCCGGGACTTCTGGGCACCGGGCTTGCCGTCGCGGGCGGCGCGTGGCTCGGGACGGTGCTGGCCGGGCTGACGCTGTCGGGCGAGATGCAGGCGGCCTTTGCGGCGGTGGCCGACGAGCTTGGGTTCGACCCCGACATTGCCGGGCTTGACGGCGAGGCGCTGGCCGAAGCGAGCGATGACGGCGACTTTCTGGACGATTTCGGCCTCGGCGATCTGTTCGACGTCTGAGACCGCGCCGCGCCACCGCCAGTCTGGGCACGGCAGGCGGGGCACCTTCCCCCCTTCCCGAACTGCGCCGCATTCCCGGTGGATCGCGACCGATCCTTAGCCTCGTCCTGAGACAAGCGGGGAACACGGTCAGTCGCATCCGGCGAAAGGCGCGCGCCCATGGCCACCTGTACCCTCGGCGGCTATGCCGTCTCGCAATTCCTGATCGAGGGCGGCGGTCCACCCGACATCGGCGCGCGCTTCATGCTCGAACCGGATTTCGTCGCGGAAGCCGACCGGCTGATCATCACCGTCACCAATGACGGTGGCATCTTCCACGGCTCGGCCAACACCGTCCCTGACAACACGCAGAGCGCGACGATCACCAATGCCGGGGGCGACACCCTTGCCTCGGGCGATGTCCGGCTGGGCTATTCCACGACGCTGAGCAGCCCGGCGGGTGGCACGATCACGGTCTATCAGGTGCTGGTGAACGGCACGCTTGCGGGCCATGTCGTCGACGGCCAGCTGGAACCCGGCGTCACCTGTCTGATCGCCAACTGGTCGGACACCCTGCTTGCCGACCCGCCTGACTACAACGCCCTTTCGACCCCGGCGCGGGATCCCGGACAGGACGCAGTCATCCAGGGCGGCATCTACGACGATCACATCCTGGCAGGCGGCGACAACGACTCGGTCGATGGCGGGGACGGCAGTGACACGCTGATTGGCGGGACGGGCAACGACACGATCATCGGGGGCGCGGGCGACGACCGCATCACCACCGGCGGCGGTTCGGACCTGATCGTTCTGGAGCCGGGCGGCGGCTGGGACACCGTCACCGATTTCGACATGACCATGATCGACGGCCGCACGCGCGATCAGCTCGATGGCGCGACCCTGCTCGACCGTGCAGGCAACCCTGTCCGGGCGCGCGACGTTACCATTCAGGATGACGGCGCGGGCAGCGCGATCCTGGTCTTTCCGGGTGGCGAGAAGGTGACGCTTCTGGGCGTCACGCCCGAACAGGTCGCCCCGATCGAGACGCTTCAGGCCATGGGCATCACCTGCATCGGGTCGGGCAAGCGGATCGACACGCCCGACGACCCCCGCCCGTTCGAGACGCTGCGCGAGGGTGACGCGGTCCTGTCCCGGGACGCGCGCGGCCTGCCGGTTGCCCACCCCACCCGATTCATCGCCGCCCGCAGGGTCGAGACCGACGAGATGACCCGCACCCCGCGCCATGCCCCCATCGAGATCGCCGCGGGCGCGCTCGGCCCGCATGGGCGACTGTGGCGTCACGCCAGCACGTGGTGCGGGTGGGTCCGCAAGGCCGCGCCGGTGACGGCCTGACCCGTCCCGCCCGAACCACAGCCGGCAGGCGCGGAAAGGGGGTTGCAACCCCACATTGTTCCCTTATTGTTCCCATTGGAGCATCAGGGAAAATCCGCCACTATGTTGGATATGACAAGCTCTCCGGCACAAGACCTGCGCGTGTTTCTGGATGGTGGCCGGTTCGGCACCGTGCTGGCCGATCCGCCCTGGCGATTCGTCAACCGCACCGGCAAGGTCGCGCCGGAACATCGGCGCCTGTCGCGCTATCCCACGCTCGATGTGGACGAGATCTGCGCCCTGCCCGTCGCGGACCACCTTGCGGATCGCGCGCATTGTTATCTGTGGGTGCCGAACGCGCTGTTGCCGCAGGGCTTGCAGGTGCTTTCGGCCTGGGGGTTCGAGTACAAGTCGAATATCGTCTGGCACAAGGTGCGCAAGGATGGCGGCTCGGACGGGCGCGGCGTGGGCTTCTATTTCCGCAACGTGACCGAGATCCTTCTGTTCGGCACCCGCGGGCGCAATGCGCGCACGCTGGATGCGGGGCGGCGGCAGGTCAACATGCTGCAGACCCGCAAGCGCGAACATTCCCGCAAGCCGGACGAACAATACGAGCTGATCGAAAGCTGTTCCTGGGGTCCCTATCTGGAACTGTTCGGCCGCGGTGTCCGGCAGGGCTGGACGGTCTGGGGCGACCAGGCGGATGCCGATTACAAGCCCGACTGGAAGACCTACGCCTATAATTCGGGGATGGCTTCTTTCAGGTACTCGAAGAGACGCGCCTCTCCGCTCGTTCCCGCAGGAAATGTCGCAGTCGTAAATTCGTGATCCTCAAGAGGGATTGCATTAACGAAGTCAGCATAGTCTGCGGACCTCAGAACATCTTCCCCTTTTTTATCCCGTAATATTGGGTATACAATTTTGAGCGCCCTCATTAACGCTCGAAACCCATTTGTCTTTGGCAAAACGTTACCCTTCTCACGCACCTTATCCCACGACTCTGGATACCTTTGCCTAATGGCAAGGAAGAAGTTTATAACATTTGCCAGGATTAGGTCATCATCACCTGACAAATAGAATCGACGGAAAGGGAATTTCCGATCATCAACATTCGGCAACGGACGGCGGAATCCAAACCGCGACAGATGATTGCGATCTCTTAAGGGGTCATCTGATACGAACGGAAGCAGCGCCTCGACAACAGTCGCCTGCGTCAATGTCTCTCCACTCCTACCCTCTGTAGCCACCCCCAATCGCTTGATCCTCTTATGGAACGGGCTTTCCTCCATTCGATCAAGTGAGACGGCTACCTTGTGGCAAACCTTCTGAGGTGTTTCTTTCTTCTCATACGCTAGCAAATCATATGCCAGGCTGCGGTTCACCTTAGTCTGGGCCAGATTCACCGTTGCAAAAATTGTTGACTTGGTCTGCATGTCCGGACCAACGAAGATGCAAACCGGAACCTCGAAATCTTCACCCTTGAATGCCTTCAACCCTTCAATCCGATGCTGGCCGTCGATAATTACAGCTATATCCTCACCATTACCCCCCTGCTCGGAAAAAAGAGAAAGAACTCTTTTTTCCACATCATACTCTGCACTACGCGAGTCTACAGCGAGGATCACCGACGTCGGAAAAGTCGCATCATATGAATTGACGTAATTACGAATCTCTTTCATCCGAGATGGATTCAAACGCCTTTGTATTCCGATATATTCATCAAACTCGCCGTCTTTAAGTCTTCGAATATCGGAAGAAGACACGGCAATTAGATTGCTGCGATCCATAACACAAAGATAAAATTCCCCTATAGGCTGCGAGATGGAAAGGGCTGGAAAAGAGAATTTTGTCATCCTATATTCTTCCTCGCCTTCTTCGTCATTTTCCGACGCTCCTCATCTCCTTCGAGTCTTTCGAGATCAGCTTTTCTCTCCTCAATGTTTCTTTTCTCGAACAACGCCAGAAGCCAGGTGACCATTAGAATAACCAAAAGCCCAGATGAATAGCTCTGTACAAATGAATTTGGGTTTCCGCTCGACAAACTAACCATTGGCGGTATCAGGGCCGCAAAGAAAATAACCAAGAGGGGAATTACGATTCCGGTGAAAATTACACGTGTACGATTCTTGATGATTTTCATCTCAAGAACAAAAAACACAATCGCCGAACCAAGAACGCCGGTAGAGTATGTAAAAACATCTTCGACTGAGTATATGGAAAATATATCTTCGAGAAATGTTGTAGCCTCAAGGTCTTTTTCGTCAGAACCCGCCCTTGAAATCAACGCAGCAATAAGAACGGGAAGCTGAGAAAACAGAACTATAAGAAACGCTTCCAGCAGAACATATCCGCACTTACGCCAAAAAGACTTGACGCTAGACCAAAATGACCGCTTTTCGAATGCTTCCTCTGACATGCCGCGAGGTTGAAGGAACTTGAGCTCTGAAATCAAGCCCCTTCATCGCCCTCCTCGGGGATCACCCTCAGCCGCAACTCGCGCAGTTGCTCGTTCGTGGGCAGCGTGGGCGCCCCCATCATCAGGTCCTCGGCGCGCTGGTTCATCGGGAACATGATGACCTCGCGGATGTTCATCTCGTCGGCCAGCAGCATCACGATCCGGTCGATGCCGGCCGCACAGCCCCCGTGCGGCGGCGGGCCGAAGCGGAAGGCGTTGACCAGGCTGGGGAACCGGCTGCGCACCTCGTCCTCGGCATAACCGGCGAGGCTGAACGCCTTGAACATGACGTCGAGGCGATGGTTGCGGATCGCGCCCGAGATCAGTTCGTGGCCGTTGCAGGCCAGGTCGTACTGATAGCCCAGCACCTCCAGCGGATCGCCCTCCAGCGCCGCCATGCCGCCCTGGGGCATCGAGAACGGGTTGTGGCTGAAGTCGATCGCGCCGGTCTCGGGGTCCTTTTCATACATCGGGAAATCGACGATCCAGGCAAAGGCAAAGCGGTCCTTCTCGGTCAGCCCCAGTTCCTCGCCGATCACGTTGCGCGCACGCCCCGCCACCGATTCAAAGGTCGAGGGCTTGCCGCCGAGGAAGAAGGCGGCGTCGCCCTTGCCGAGACCCAGTTGCCGGCGGATCGCCTCGGTGCGCTCGGGGCCGATGTTCTTGGCCAGAGGGCCGGCGGCCTCAATCGGGCTGAAGTATAGATCTGTGAGGCGTGTCGCCTCGTCATAATGGCCGTTCGCCAATGCGTCGCGGACCTTTTCGGCACCCTCTCTGGCAAGCATTGCTTCCCCGAAAAATTCATCCACACCAATATCTTCGCCGCGTTCGGCAGCAGCCTTTGCGGTTTGGATGACGTCAATGAAACCGTCACGAATTCCAGGATCTTGGCGCTCGCGCCAGAAGATGTAGCCCATCCCCGGCAACCCTTCCTTCTGGGCGAAGGCGTTCATGCGGTCGCAGAACTTGCGCGAGCCGCCGCCGGGCGCCGGTATCGCGCGGATTTCGGTTCCCTCCTGCTCCAGCAACTTGGCGAAGATGGCAAAGCCCGAGCCGCGGAAATGCTCGGACACGTCCTGCATCTTGATCGGGTTGCGCAGATCGGGCTTGTCGGTGCCGTACCAGCGCGCGGCATCGGCATAGGAGATCTGCGGCCAGTGCTGGTCGACCTTGTGGCCGCCGCCGAATTCCTCGAACACGCCCGCGATCACCGGCTGGATCGTGTCGAACACGTCCTGCTGGGTGGCAAAGCTCATCTCCATGTCGAGCTGGTAGAAATCGGTGGGGCTGCGGTCGGCGCGGGGGTCCTCGTCGCGGAAACAGGGCGCGATCTGGAAGTAGCGGTCGAAGCCCGAAACCATGATGAGCTGCTTGAAGATCTGCGGCGCCTGCGGCAGCGCGTAGAACCGCCCCGGATGCAGCCGCGAGGGCACGAGGAAGTCGCGCGCGCCCTCGGGCGAGGACGCGGTGATGATCGGCGTCTGGTATTCGCGAAAGCCCCTGTCCCACATCCGCCGCCGGATGCTGGCCACCACGTCGGACCGGAGCTTCATGTTGGCCTGCATCCCCTCGCGGCGCAGGTCGAGGTAACGATAGCGCAGGCGCGTTTCCTCGGGGTAGTCCTGATCGCCGAAGACCATCAGCGGCAGTTCCTCGGCGGCGCCCAGAACCTCGATGTCGCGGATGAAGACCTCGATCTCGCCGGTGGGCAGTTTCGGGTTCACCAGGCTTTCATCGCGCGCCTTCACCACACCATCGATGCGGATGCACCATTCGCTGCGCAGCTTTTCCGCCGCGGCAAAGGCGGGGCTGTCGCTGTCGGCCAGCACCTGGGTCACGCCGTAATGGTCGCGCAGGTCGATGAACAGCACGCCGCCATGGTCGCGCACCCGGTGCACCCAGCCCGACAGGCGAACGGTTTCGCCGACATTGGCCTTGGTCAGCTCGGCGCAGGTATGGCTGCGGAAAGGGTGCATCGGGCGATCCTTCGGGATTGGGACAGGTCCGCGCCGATACACCCCCGATGGGGGCCGAAGTCAAGGGGAGGCAGGACCCCTCAGCCCCGGGTGATCTCGAACCGGCAGCGCGGGGCGCCGGTCGCGGCGCAGGCGGTTTCGCGGGTGCGCAGCCGCTTGTCCACCAGCGTCTGGAACAGCCGGTCGAACACCGCCTCGTGCCAGCCGCAGATCGGATGCGGGGCATGTTCGCCCCGGATCAGCGGGCTGTCGGTCAGTTCGAACACCAGCGGCCGGGTCGAGACCACGCGGAACGCGCCCGATCCGGCAAAGGTCCAGCTATGCTTGGCGATCGCCTTGGCCAGCACCGGCGCAGCCAGCGCGGGCGGCAGCGCCTTCAGCAGCTTTTGCGCAAGCGGCGGGATGCGGTGGGCAAGGATATAGTCGCCGGTCCGCGCCCCCGCCTCCCGCAGGAGGTCGGGCGCGCGGCCGGGCAGGCGGCGGCGCAGCGCATGATGCATGGCGGCGGCCGGGCCCTCGTCCATGAGGCCGGTATCCGACGGGGGCGCATCAAGGCCCGCCGCCTCAAGCATCTCGTCGCGAAGCGCCGCTCCGCCCGCCGCCTCCAGCACAGGGAGAAGCTGGAGAACGGCATTCGGTCCGATCCGGCCGGAACCATGGCCGGACAGGCTGTCCTTCATCTTGCGTCTTCCAGTTGCTGGTCACCGCCGCCGCAGACCCGCGCCTCGGCCGCCTGCTTGGCCGCGTTCGCAGCCGCGTCGTCAGTCGGCATCTTGAACGAGGCGTCCCTGGACTTGCGCTTGGCCGCGGCCTGCGCCGCCTTGTCGGCGTTCGACACCCAGTCGTCGATCTGCGCCTGGGCGGGCTGGCGGGTCATGTCGAAGTCGAACTTGACCTTGTTCTTGGATTGCGGACCCCAGTAGTTGTTCTTGCCCAGATCGTAGAAGGTCCGCCCGACGCCCGCCTTGAGGAACGCCTTGAGGCAGCCCAGCAGGTAACGCCGACGGAACCCGGTGCCGCGCCACGGATAGTGGAACAGCGCCTTGCGCATGTAGAACCGGCGGTAGTTGTTCATCACCCGGTCCAGAAGCTCGGCACGGTCCATCGCCTCGGGCTTCATGATCGGGTTCACGAAGTTGTAGCGCGAGTAGTCGAAGACCTCGACCTTGTTGTGCAGTTCCTGGAAGAGCGGCGTGAACGGCCACGGCGTGTACATCGCCCAGTTCGCCAGATCCGGCTGCCAGTCCCAGCAGAGCTGGAAGGTTTCTTCCAGCGTCTCCGGGGTCTCGTTGTCGAGGCCCACGATGAACTGCGCCTCGGTCAGGATGTCGGCCTCGCGCAGCAACTGGATCGCGCGCTTGTTGTCCTCGACCCGGGTTTCCTTGTTGAACTGGTCAAGCTTCAGCTGCGCCGCGGCCTCGGTGCCAAGGCTGATATGGACGAGCCCCGCCTTGCGGTAGAAGGGCAGCAATTCCTCGTCGCGCAGGATGTCGGTCACGCGGGTGTTGATGCCCCATTTGACCTTGTCCGGCAGGCCGCGGTCGATCAGTTCCTGACAGAAGGCAATGAACTTCTTGCGGTTGATCGTCGGTTCCTCGTCGGCGAGGATGAAGAAGCCGACGCCGTGCCGGTTCACCAGGTCCTCGATCTCGTCGACCACCAGTTTCGGGTCACGGATGCGGTAGTCGCGCCAGAACTTCCACTGCGAGCAAAACGAGCAGGTGAACGGGCAGCCGCGCGCCATGTTCGGGATGGCCACCTTGCAGTTCAGCGGGATGTAGATGTATTTTTCCCAGTCGAGAATGTCCCAGTCGGGCTTCAGCGCATCGATGTTCTTGATCGTGGGCGCGGCGGGGGTGGCGACGATCTCGTCACCGTCGAGGAAGGCCAGACCCTTGATCTCGCGCCGGTTTTCCGGCCATTTGCCATCCCGGATCGCGTTCATCAGCTCGACGACGATCTCTTCGCCCTCGCCGCGGACGATCACGTCAACCCAAGGCGCCTCGGACAGGACCTGCTTGAACATGAAGGTGGCATGGATGCCGCCCAGCACGCGCACCGCGTTCGGCACTTCTTCCTTGGCGATTTCCAGCAACCGCTCGGCGGCATAGATCGAAGGCGTGATCGAGGTCGTGGCGACGACATCGGGCCGCAATTCCTTCAGTTGCGCGCGAACCACATCCTCGGAGAGGTTGTGCGTCATCGCGTCGATGAAGGTGATGTCTTCATATCCCGCAATCCGCAGCGAGCCCGTGAGGTATGCCACCCAGGCCGGCGGCCAGTTGCCCGCAATCTCGGCACCGCCGGACCTGTAGTTGGGATGCAAAAAGACAATGCGCATGGATCGACTCCCCTGTTTCGCGGGACAACATGACACATCCGCTGTCAACCTGAATTGACACAAGTCAAATCGGTGTCAGCTTTGCCAGTCACCCGTTAACAGTTCAGAACGGGCGCTCTATGTTGCCGGAATAAAAGAACATTCCCGGCCCTGCGGCGAACACGATCCAGCCCGCAACGCTGTGCAGCACCACCGCCATGGGAAAGTTCCGGCGGGATTCGCAGGCCCAGGCAAAGGCGATTCCGCCGCAGAAGGTCATCGCCGCCACGATCCAGCTCCAGAACATCAGATGCGCCAGCGAGAACAGCGCGGCGTTCAGGACGATCGCGGGCCACAGACCCGGCAGAAGCGGCCCGTAGCGCCGGAAGAAGAGTGGGCGGAATACGATCTCCTGCGGCAGCGCCGAAAGCGGCGGGTAAAGCAGCATGACCGCTACGAACAGCGCCGGCTGCTCGCGCGGCAGGATCAGCGCCTGCTCGGGCGCATGCAGCGCAACGACCGTCCCCGCCACCGCAGCGGTCAGCAGCGCGAACAGCCCGACCGCGCGCCAGCCGATCCGGTCCAGCCCGCGGACAAGCCCGGACCAGCGGAACCCTTCGGTGACATGCAGCAGCACAAGCCCCAGCGCGGTCACGCCGAACAGCGCCGGAAACGGCGCCGAAGGCGGCAACAGGAACGCCATGACCAGCGGCGCAGCAAGGAAAAGCGCACCGAACTCCGCCCAGAGCCGGGCGCGCGAGGGCACGCGCTTTTCCATCCGCAGGCTTTCGGTCATCGCCCTCTCCGCCGCACCGCCCGCTCCCTGCACCATGACCTGGCTGCGATCCCACCAGGTCTCCAGTCCGGGCCGGACCTCCCGCCATCACATTGCCGCATGCCGGGTCTGTCCGCGCGAAAGGAATTGTAAAGGCGCGCCGTTCTACGCTGTCACTTCTTTCTAACGGCAATTGACAGGCAGATATTTCGCATGTTCCGGACAAGGACCGCCACCGCGCCGCCCCCCCTTTCGGCAAGAATCCTGCGGGCTGCCCCCATCGTTCCGGGCATGACGGTCCTGGGCCTCGCCATCCTCGGCTTCCTCGACATTCCGCGGATTTCGGGCGATCTGCTTCCGCTCTGGCTGGCAGGACAGGCCTTCGCCGAGGGCACGGCGGGAGAGGTCTATGCCCCGGTCGACCCCGTCTTCCGCATGCTGCCCCCCGACAGCTGGGCCGAGCGGGCGCGCGCGGCGGGCTATGAGGGGTTCGTCTATCCCTTCGTCTACCCCCCGCTCTGGGCCTGGGTCTTCGGGCTGATCGGGCGGATCGCCGACTTCCAGGCGCTTGCCGGGCTGGCCAGCATCGTCAATCCGGCCCTGCTTCTGGCGACCTGCCTGCTGGCATGGCGGGCCAGCGGCGCGCCATCGGGCGTCCTGCCCCATGTCGCAGTCGCGCTGGTGCTTCTGCTGATGACGCCGGTCGGCGTGATCGCCATCCTTCAGAATCAGGCCCAGATCCTTGTTGCCTTCCTGGTCGTGCTGGCGCTGGAGCGGACGCGCGCGAACCGCCCGGTCAGCGCGGGCGCGGCGCTGGCGCTGGCGGCCTCGATCAAGCTGTTCCCGGCGATCTTCGCCCTGTTCTGGCTCGCCTCGGGCGAGCGGCGGGCCTTCGCCAGCTTTGCAGCCATGGGGCTAGGGCTCGGCCTGATGTCGCGCCCGTCGCAGGCTGGCCGCTGCATGCCGAGTTTCTGGCGCAGTCTCGGCAATCGGGCGGACCGGCTTCTTCAGCCCGCTCTCGTTCAGCCTTGACGGGGTGCTGGCCAAGTACATGACCGGGGCGCCGATCGAGGTGTTGCTGGGCCATACCGCCCCGACCGCAGACCTGCCGCGCGCGATCACGGTGGCCGAAAAGGGCCCGCTGCTCGTTCTTGCCGGACAGGCGGCATTCGCGGCACTGACCGCGGGCTTTGTGCTCGCGATGGCCCGGGCCGGGCAGACAGCACGTTACGCCGCGCTCTGGCCCGCCGCGCTGACGCTGTTCCCGCTGATCGGACCGATCGCCTGGGGCTACTATTTCATTGCCGCCACCGCCTTCGCCCCCACCCTGCTGTCACGTCTCGGCATGGCCCGGGGCGCGGCCGTGCTGATCGTCGTGTTCGGCCCGATCCATGTCTGGGCACTGCCGGGAATGCAGGCGCTCGGAACCGATTTCCAGCGTCTCGGCGCTGTGCTGTTCCTGATCCTCGACCTCGCGTTCCTCGTCGCGGCCCGGGCGGGACCGGAACGCAGCGGAAAAACCTCAGCCCCGCCCTTGCGCACCCCCGGCGCTTGTCTATAACCCCCAGCAATTTGCCAGCCCCGGGGGAAAGACCCATGCCGAAGAGAACCGATATCAAGTCCATCATGATCATCGGCGCGGGCCCCATCGTGATCGGCCAGGCCTGCGAGTTCGACTATTCCGGCGCCCAGGCCTGCAAGGCGCTGCGCGAGGAAGGCTACCGGGTCATCCTGGTCAACTCGAACCCCGCCACGATCATGACCGATCCGGGTCTGGCCGACGCCACCTATATCGAGCCGATCACCCCCGAGGTCGTCGCGCGCATCGTCGAGAGGGAACGCCCCGACGCGCTGTTGCCGACCATGGGCGGGCAGACCGGGCTGAACGCCTCGCTCAAGCTCGCCGACATGGGGGTGCTGGACCGGTTCGGCGTGGAACTGATCGGCGCGAACCGGGCGGCGATCGAGATGGCCGAGGACCGCAAGCTGTTCCGCGAGGCGATGGACCGGATCGGGCTGGAAAACCCCAAGGCCACCATCGCCAACAGCATGGAGGAATGCATCGCAGCCCTCGACCATGTCGGCCTGCCCGCGATCATCCGCCCGGCCTTCACGCTTGGCGGCACCGGCGGCGGCATTGCCTATAACCGCGAGGAATTCGTACATTACTGCAAGACCGGCCTCGACGCCTCGCCGGTCAACCAGATCCTGATCGACGAAAGCCTGCTGGGCTGGAAGGAATTCGAGATGGAGGTGGTCCGCGACAAGGCGGACAACGCGATCATCGTCTGTTCCATCGAGAACGTCGATCCGATGGGCGTGCACACGGGCGATTCCATCACCGTCGCCCCCGCGCTGACGCTGACCGACAAGGAATACCAGATCATGCGCAACGGCTCCATCGCCGTGCTGCGCGAGATCGGCGTCGAAACCGGCGGGTCGAACGTGCAATGGGCGATCAATCCCGAAGACGGGCGCATGGTGGTGATCGAGATGAACCCGCGCGTGTCGCGCTCCTCGGCGCTGGCGTCCAAGGCGACCGGGTTCCCGATTGCCAAGATCGCGGCGAAGCTTGCCGTGGGCTATACGCTGGACGAGTTGGACAACGACATCACCAAGGTCACGCCCGCCAGCTTCGAGCCGACCATCGACTATGTCGTGACCAAGATCCCGCGCTTTGCCTTCGAGAAGTTTCCGGGCGCCAAGCCCGAACTGACCACCGCGATGAAGTCGGTGGGCGAGGCCATGGCCATCGGCCGGACCATCCACGAATCGCTGCAAAAGGCGCTGGCCTCGCTGGAAACCGGCCTCACCGGGTTCGACGAGATCGAGATCGAGGGCGCGCCGGACCATGCGCAGGTCGTGGCCGCCCTGTCCAAGGCCACGCCCGACCGGCTGCGGGTGATCGCGCAGGCAATGCGGCACGGGCTGTCGGATGACGACATCCATGCCGCGACGAAATACGACCCCTGGTTCCTTGCCCGCATCCGCGAGATCGTCGAGACCGAGGAAAAGCTGCGCAAGGACGGCCTGCCCGTGACCGAAGACGGCCTGCGCAAGCTCAAGATGATGGGCTTCACCGATGCCCGTCTTGCCCAACTGACCGGCCGGGACGAGGATCAGGTGCGCCGCGCCCGCCGCGATCTGGGCGTCACCGCCGTCTTCAAGCGCATCGACACCTGCGCCGCCGAGTTCGAGGCACAGACGCCCTACATGTATTCGACCTATGAAACGCCCGTGATGGGCGAGGTCGAATGCGAGGCGCGGCCCAGCACCCGCAAGAAGGTGGTGATCCTGGGCGGTGGCCCCAACCGGATCGGCCAGGGGATCGAGTTCGACTATTGCTGCTGCCATGCCTGCTTTGCGCTGACGGATGCGGGCTATGAGACCATCATGGTCAACTGCAACCCCGAGACGGTGTCCACCGATTACGACACCTCGGACCGGCTCTATTTCGAGCCGCTGACCTTCGAGCATGTGACGGAGATCCTGCGCGTCGAGCAGGAGCGCGGCACGCTGCATGGCGTGATCGTCCAGTTCGGCGGCCAGACGCCGCTGAAGCTGGCCAATGCGCTGGAGGCCGAGGGCATCCCGATCCTGGGCACCACGCCCGACGCCATCGACCTTGCCGAGGACCGCGAGCGGTTCCAGGCGCTGGTCAACCGGCTGGGGCTGAAGCAGCCGCATAACGCCATCGCCACATCCGCAGCGGCGGCGGTCAGGGCGGCCGGGGACATCGGCTTCCCGCTGGTGATCCGCCCCTCCTATGTCCTGGGCGGCCGCGCGATGGAGATCGTGCGCGACATGGCGCATCTCGAACGCTACATCGCCGAGGCGGTCGTGGTCTCGGGCAAGTCGCCGGTCCTGCTCGACAGCTACCTGTCGGGCGCAACCGAGATCGACGTGGACGCGCTGTGCGACGGCAAGGACGTGCATGTGGCCGGCATCATGCAGCATATCGAGGAGGCGGGCGTCCATTCCGGCGACAGCGCCTGTTCCCTGCCGCCCTATTCGCTGGCCCCCGAGATCGTCGCCGAGCTGAAACTCCAGACCCGCGCGCTGGCGCTGGAACTGGGCGTCGTGGGGCTGGTGAACGTGCAATTCGCGGTCAAGGATGGCGAGATCTACCTGATCGAGGTGAACCCCCGCGCCAGCCGCACGGTGCCTTTCGTCGCCAAGGCGGTGAATTCGCCCATCGCATCCATTGCCGCGCGGGTGATGGCGGGCGAGAAGCTGGCCGATTTCGACCTGGTCGATCCCCAGATCGAGGGTTTCGCGGTCAAGGAGGCCGTGCTGCCCTTCGCCCGCTTCCCCGGCGTCGATACGCTCCTGGGCCCCGAAATGCGCTCTACCGGCGAGGTGATGGGCTATGACCGCACCTTCCCGCGCGCCTTCCTCAAGGCGCAGATGGGCGCGGGCACGCATCTGCCGCATGAGGGCACGGTGTTCCTGTCGATCAAGGATGCCGACAAGACGCCCGAGCTGCTGGAAACCGCGCAGGTCCTGACCGAACTGGGCTTTTCCATCCTCGCCACGCGGGGCACGGCGAAATTCCTGGCCGAGCACGCGATCGCGTCCGAGATCGTCAACAAGGCCTATGAGGGCGGGCGCACCATCGTCGACGTGATGAAGGACGGGCTGGTGCATCTGGTGATGAACACCACCGAAGGCGCGCAGGCGGTCGAGGACAGCCGCTCGATGCGCACCGTGGCGCTGATGGACCGCATCCCCTATTTCACCACGGCCGCAGGCAGCCATGCCGCCGCATTGGCCATGAAGTCCCGCGAAGAGGGCGAACTGAGCGTCGTCAGCCTTCAGGAGTAGCCTCGCCGGGCGCCCGCGCAGGCGATTGACACACCGGCCATTGGATGCGAGCCTCCCGCCGCAATCATGTGGAGGATGCAGGGCGTGAGGATCGCGATCACCGGCGCGGCCGGGTTTCTGGGGCAGATGCTGGTCACGGCCCTGTCCGTGCGCGACACGCTTGCCCTGAATGGCGAGCAGCGCCGCATTTCAGCGATCATCGCCAATGACATCTCGGCCGAACCGCTTGACCGGCTGGCCCGGCTGCGCCGCGTCCATGCCCTGCCCGGCGCCTTGTCCGACCCCGCCACGCTGGCCCGGCTTGCCGGACCCGAGACCGCCGCCCTGATCCGCCCCGCCCCCGACCCCGCGACCGAGGCCATCGTCGCAAGCTGGCCCGGCGGGATCGACACGCCCCGCGCCCGCGCGCTGGGCTTTGCACCCAATGCCGATTTCGCCGAACTTCTGCGCGAACACATGGACCGCAGGGGCGTAGCCGCGGCCTGAAAGACCGGAAAACCCAAGAGAGGAGACCCATGAAACACGTCCTGATCGGCACCATCGCCGCGCTTGCGCTGACCACCGCCGCCGAGGCCCAGCAAAAGATCGTGGTCGGCCATTCGCTGTCGCCCACCTCGCATTACGGCGTCGGCGCGCAGGCCTTCATCGACACGCTGACCGAGCTTTCGGGCGGCGCCTTCACCGGCGAACAAGCCCCCGCGGGCCAGCTGGGCGGCGAGCGCGACATGATCGAGGGCTTGCAGATCGGCTCGATGGACGTGGTCATCACCTCGACCGGGCCGCTGGGCAATTTCGTGCCCGAGATCTATGCCCTCGACCTGCCGTTCCTGTTCCGCGACTACGACCACGCCCGCAAGGTGCTGGATGGCGAGATCGGGCAGGAATTGCTGGCGAAGATCGGCGAGAACACCCTGGTGGGGCTGGCCTGGACCGAGAACGGCTTTCGCCATGTGACCAATTCCCAGCGCCCGGTGCGCACGCCCGAGGACCTGCAGGGGCTGAAGCTGCGCACCATGGAAAACAAGGTCCACATGGCCGCCTTCACCGGCATGGGCGCGGCCCCCACGCCGATGGCCTTCCCCGAATTGTTCGGCGCGATGCAACAGGGCGTCGTGGACGGGCAGGAAAACCCGATCACCGTCATCACCGCGGCCAAGTTCTGGGAGGTGCAGAAACACGTCTCTCTCACGGGGCATGTCTATTCCCCCGCCGTCGTGCTGGCCTCGCCCGCGCTTTATGACGGGCTCAGCGACGAACAGAAGGACTGGTTCCTCCAGGCCGCCCGGGCATCCGCCGCCGCAACCCGGGCCGAGGTCAACCGGCTGGAGGAAGAAGGTGTCGCCATGCTGATCGAAAACGGGATGGAGGTCATCACCGAGATCGACAAGGCCCCCTTTGCCGCGCTGGCCGAGCAATCCTCCTATGCCGTCTATACCGACCAGTACGGCACCGGGATGGTCGAGCGGATCAAGGCGGTCGAGTGAGCCCGCACCCAACGGCCCGGCCCGGCGCAGCCCCCTGCGCCGGTGTTGCGGCAGGCCGGTTCGCGCCATGACCCTGTTCCTGCGGATCGAGGCGGTCACCACTCGCATCGCGCTGTGGCTCGCGATCCTGTTCCTGCTGATCGCGGCCGCGCTTGCGCTCTATCAGGTGGCGGCGCGTTTCGTCTTCGGCACGCCCTCGACCTGGTCCGAGGTGGTCACGCGCTCCGCGATGATCTGGTCGGTCTTCCTGGGCGTCGCACCCGCCTTTCGCGAAGGCGCGATGATCGCGGTCGGGATCGTCCAGACCGCCCTGCCCCGCCGCCTGGGCCGCTCGCTTTACCAGCTGTCGATGATCCTGACGCTGAGCTTCTTTTCCATCCTGCTCTGGCAGGGCTGGGCCATGACCGGCCGGGTGATGCGCCAGAAGCTTGCCGCGCTCGATATTTCCATCGCCTGGGTCTATGCCGCGCTTCCCGTGGGCTCCGGCTTCATCCTGATCGCCGTTCTGGGCTGCATGATCCGCGCCTGGCAGGGCATCGACGACCCGCTGGAGTCCCCCCGATGAACGCAGCCCTTGCCCTGTCGCTGGCGATCCTGTTCCTGCTGGGCGTGCCCATCGCGGTTGCCATCGGCCTGGCCTCGGTGATCGGGATCGAGGTGCAGGGGCGGCTGCCGCTTCTGCTGGTGGCGCAGCGGATGTTCACCGGGCTCGACAGCTTTCCGCTGATGGCGATCCCGTTGTTCATCCTGGCGGGCAACCTGATGTCGGCGGGCGGCATCTCGCATCGGCTGGTGGAACTGGCGAAATCCATCGTGGGCGGCATACAGGGCGGGCTTGCGGCCTCCTGCGTGCTGACCTGCATGCTGTTCGCCTCGGTCTCTGGCTCATCGGTCGCGACGACCTTTGCCATCGGCGCGATCCTGATCCCGGCCATGGTGCGCCATGGCTATCCCGCCCCCATGGCGGCCTCGGTGCAGGCCAGTTCCGCGGAACTGGGCGTGCTGATCCCGCCCTCGATCCCGCTGATCCTCTATGGCGTCTCGACCGATACCTCGATCGGGCAATTGTTCCTTGCGGGCATCGGCCCCGGCCTGCTGGTCGGCGGTGCGCTGATGGCGCTGGTGCTGATCCTGTGCCGGATCCGCGGCATCGGGCGCGAAGATGGCGCCGACCGCCCCCGCCTTGGCCCCGCACTCTGGGCGGCGCTGCCCGCGCTGATAGTGCCGGTGGTGATCCTTGGTGGCATCTATTCCGGCATCTTCACCCCGACCGAGGCCAGCGCCGTCGCGGTCGCCACCGCCCTGATCGTCGGCATGGGGGTCTACCGCGACCTGCGGCTGCGCGACCTGCCGGGCGTGCTGAAGAAAACCGTCATCGCCACCTCGGCGATCATGCTCATCATCTCGGCCGCAGCGCTGTTTTCCTTCCTCGTCACCCGCTCGGGCCTGCCGAACGAGATCGCGGCTTGGTTCCGGGATGTCTTCGAAAGCCGCATCGCCTTTCTGCTGGCGGTGAACCTGCTGCTTCTGGTGGTTGGGATGTTCATCGAAACCTCGGCCGCGATCCTTGTTCTGGCCCCGATCCTTGCGCCCATTGCGGTGGCCTATGGCGTGGACCCGGTGCATTTCGGGCTGATCGTGGTGGTGAACCTGGCGCTGGGGATGATCACGCCGCCGCTGGGCGTGAACCTGTTCGCCGCCTGCGCGGTGGCACGCCTGCCGGTCGAAAGGATCATTCCCCAGCTTCTGTGGTTCGTGCTGACCGTGTTCGCCGCGCTGATGGTCATCACCTATGTCCCCGCGATCACGCTCTGGCCGGTCGAGATGCTGATGCGGGGACGCTGATGGGGCGGCTGCGGTTCTCGGCCAATCTGGGCTTCCTGTTCACCGACCTGCCCTTGCCGCAGGCGATCCGCGCCGCCCGGGACGCGGGTTTCGACGCGGTCGAGTGCCATTTCCCCTATGCGGTTCCGGTGGCCGAGGTGGTGGCCGCGCTGGCCGGGACGGGGTTGCCGATGCTCTCGCTCAACACGCCCCCCGGCGAGCGGGCGAGCGGCGAATTCGGGCTGGCCGCCCTGCCCGGCCGCGAAGCGCAGGCCCGGGCCGGGATCGCGCAGGCGCTGGACCATGCCGCAGCGACAGGCGCGGACGCGGTGCATGTGATGGCGGGCATCACCCACGGCGCGGCGGGGGCCGAGGCGGCATTCCGCGCCAATCTTTCCCATGCCTGCGACCTGGCCGCAGGCCGGGGCATCACGATCCTGATCGAGCCGCTGAACCCGCGCGATGTGCCGGGCTATCATCTGGCCAGCCTCGATCATGCCCTGCGCATCGTCGCGGCGCTGGATCGGCCGAACCTGAAGATCCTGTTCGACTGCTATCACATGCAGATCACGGGCGGCGACCTGCTGACCCGGTTCCGCGCTGCGCGCGACCGCATCGGCCATGTCCAGTTCGCAGGCGTGCCCGACCGGGCCGAACCGGATCGGGGCGAGGTGGATTTCCGCTGGCTGCTGTCGGAATTCGCGGCCTCAGGCTGGACCCGCCCCTTCGGCGCGGAATACCGGCCGCGGGGCGACATCGCGGCCGGTCTGGGCTGGCTGTCCGACTGGCGCGGGGGCTGAAATCAGCCCCAGGGCCCCACGGACGGCCCGCGCGGGGCCGCGCCCCAGGGCGCGCCGCCACCCGCACGCGACGCGGCCCCCGCCATCGCGCGCAGCGCCGCGATCCGGTTCTCGGTCGCGGGGTGGGTCGCGAACAGGTTGTCACGCTTGTGGGCATGCAGCGGGTTGATGATGAACATATGCGCGGTTGCCGGGTTCCGCTCGGCCGCGTCATTGGCGATCCGCGCTGCCCCCACCTGGATCCGCTCCAGCGCCGAGGCAAGCCACAGGGGCTGGCCGCAGATCTCGGCCCCGGCCTTGTCGGCGGCATATTCCCGCGTCCGGCTGATCGCCATCTGCACCAGAGCCGCGGCCATCGGCGCAAGGATCATCAGCGCGATAGTGCCTATCGGCCCCATCCTGCTGTCACGCCCGCCGCCGAAGAACAGCGCGAAATTCGCCAGCATCGTGATCGCACCGGCAAAGGTCGCCGTCACCGTCATGATCGCGGTGTCATGGTTGCGGATATGGGCCAGCTCATGCGCGACAACGCCGGCCAGTTCCTCGCGCGAGAGCGTCTGCATCAGCCCCGTGGTCACCGCCACCGCCGCATTCTCGGGGTTGCGGCCGGTGGCAAAGGCATTGGGCTGCGGCGTGTCGATCAGATAGACCGCAGGCACCGGCATGTTCGCGTTGCGCGCCAGATCCGCCACCATCTGCGAGAGCCCCAGCCGGTCGTTCGGGCCGACCGGCTGGGCGTTGTGCATCCGCAGCACCATCTTGTCGGAATTCCACCAGGTAAAGGCGTTCATCAGCGCCGCCACCACCAGCGCGATGGTCGCCCCGCCGCTGCCGCCCAACAGATAGCCGATCCCCATGAACAGCGCGGTCATCGCCGCCATCAGCATCGCAGTCCGGAAATAGCCCACGGCTCCGATCCTCCATCCTGGCGCCCTTCTCGGGCGCGGTTGCCAGGAAATATAGGAGCCGCGGGCGGCCGCGCAATCGGGCCTGGCGCAGGATCAGGCCCCGGCCCTCGGCCACCCGGCCCACAACGCCCGCGCGCTCGAAGCCGTGGGCGGCGAACACCGCCAGCACGTCCGCCTCGGCGTCGGGCGCGCAGGCAACCAGCAGGCCGCCGCTGGTCTGCGGGTCGGTCAGCAGCGCGCGCTCGGCCTCGGCGAACCCCTCGGGCAGCGTCACCTCGCCGCCATAGCTTGCCCAGTTGCGCCCTGAGGCGCCCGTCGCGCAGCCCCGCGCCAGCGCCCCGCATTCAGGCGGCCACGCGCCTTGCCAGCACATCGGCCATGGTCTGGCCCATGGCGGACGGGTTCGGCGCGACCGTGATGCCGACCGCGGACAGGATTTCCACCTTCTCCTGCGCGCTTTCCCCAAAGGCCGAGATGATCGCCCCGGCGTGGCCCATCTTGCGGCCCTTGGGCGCGGACAGCCCGGCGATATAGGCGACCACGGGCTTGGTCATCTGCACCTCGACATAGGCCGCGGCCTCGGCCTCCTGCGGGCCGCCGATCTCGCCGATCAGCATCACGGCATCCGTATCCGGATCGGCCTCGAACAGTTCGAGGATATCCTTGAAGGACGAGCCGTTGATCGGGTCGCCGCCGATGCCCACACTGGTCGATACCCCGATGCCCAGTGCCTTCATCTGGCTCGCCGCCTCGTAGCCCAGCGTGCCCGAGCGGCCGACGATGCCCACCCGGCCCGGCATGTAGATATGCGGCGGCATGATCCCCATGAAGCCCTTGCCGGGCGAGATCACGCCCGCGCAGTTCGGCCCGATCAGCTGCATCTTCTTCTCGCGCGGATAGCGGCGCAGGAAGCGTTTCACCCGCATCATGTCCTGCGAGGGGATGCCGTCGGTCACGCTGACCGCGGTGCGGATACCGGCATCCGCCGCCTCCATCATCGCATCCGCCGCAAAGGGCGGCGGCACGAACAGCAGCGCCGCCTCGGCCCCCGTCGCCTCGACCGCCTCGCGCACGGTGTTGAAGACGGGCCGACCCAGCACCGTCTCGCCCCCCTTGCCCGGCGTCACGCCCGCCACGACATTGGTGCCGTATTCAATCATTTCCTCGGCATGGAACTTGCCGATCCGGCCCGACATGCCCTGAACCAGGACCTTGGTGTTCTCGTCGATCAGAATGGCCATGGGTCTCCTCCCTCAGGCGGCTTTCTTCGGGCGCGCGGCCACGGCCTTTTCGGCGGCCTCGGCCAGCGTCTCGGCAGTGATCAGCGGCAGGCCGGATTCGTCGATGATCTTGCGGCCCTCATCCACATTCGTTCCCGCAAGGCGCACCACCACGGGCAGGGTCAGCCCCTCGGCCTTGTAGGCTTCGACCACGCCTTTCGCGACCCAGTCGCAGCGGTTGATGCCCGCGAAGATGTTGACAAGGATCACGCTGACATTGGGATCCGACAGCACCGTGCGGAAGGCGGTCATCACCCGTTCGGGGCTGGCGCCGCCGCCGATATCCAGGAAATTCGCAGGCTCGCCGCCCGACAGCTTGATCATGTCCATCGTCGCCATGGCGAGGCCCGCACCGTTGATGATGCAGCCGATATCGCCATCGAGCCCGACATAGGCGAGGCCATTGTCATGGGCCATCGCCTCGCGCGAATCCTCCTGGCTGGGGTCGCGCAGCGCAGCGACCTGCGGGCGGCGATAGAGCGCATTGGTGTCGAAACTCATCTTGGCGTCCAGCGCCACCAGATCGCCCGCGCCGGTGATGACCAGCGGGTTGATCTCGACCATGGTGGCGTCAAGGTCGCGATAGGCGCGGTAGCAGGCCCGGACCGCCTTTACCATCGGGCCGATCTGGTCGCCCATCAGCCCCAGCCGGAACGCCAGTTGGCGGGCCTGATACTCGACCAGACCATGGGCAGGATCGACCACCACGCGCACCAGGCTGTCGGGGTCTTCCTCGGCGATCTCCTCGATCTCCATGCCGCCGCTGGACGAGGCGACGAGCATGATGCGCTCGGACTTCCGGTCGAGCACGAAGCCCAGGTAAAGTTCCTTGGCGATATCGGTGGCTTCCTCGACCCAGAGCCGATAGACGCCCTTGCCGTTCTGGTCGGTCTGGCGCGTCACCAGTTGCCGCCCCAACAGGCCCTTGGCGAAGTCGTAGACCTCATGTTCGGACTTGCAGAGCTTGACGCCGCCCGCCTCGCCACGACCGCCCGCATGGACCTGCGCCTTGACCACCCAGCCGGTCCCACCCAGTTCGCGGGCGCGGAACGCCGCCTGTTCGGGGCTGTAGGCCAGCCCGCCGCGCGGCACCGGCACGCCGAAGCCCGCGAGGATTTCCTTTGCCTGATACTCGTGAATATCCATGATGCATCTCCCTGAGGGCGATTTAACAGACTTCGTTCCGTTACGGCAAGCGGGGACCCGCGCCCGACACAGGCCCCTGCCGCTCAGGCCTTGGCCGCGATCACCTGCGCCACGGTCAGGATGTTCTGCGCCATCTTCTCGGACGCCGCGTCGATCATCTTGCCGTCGAGCGAGGCCGCGCCGCGGCCCTCGGCCTCGGCCTTCTTCAACTCCTCGATGATCCGGCGCGCGCGGGTCACTTCGGCCTCGGGCGGGCTGAACACCTCGTTGGCCAGCGCGATCTGGCTGGGATGGATCGCCCATTTGCCCTCGCAGCCCAGCGCCGCGGCCCGCCGTGCACCGTCCTTGTAGCCCTCGGGATCCGAGAAATCGCCGAAGGGACCATCGACCGCCCGCAAGCCATAGGCCCGGCAGGCCACCACCATCCGGCTGATCGAGGCATGCCACTGGTCGCCCGGATAGTTCGGGTTCAGCCCGCCGATATTCACCGTGCGCGCGCGCATCGAGGCCGCGTAATCCGCCACCCCGAAATGCAGCGCCTCAAGCCGGCCGCCAAAGCGGGCGATGTCCTCGACATTGGCCATGCCCAGCGCCGTTTCGATCAGCGCCTCAAGGCCCACGCGGGTCTGGTATCCCTTGCCCTGCTCGATCTGGTTCACCATCGCCTCGACCATGTAGAGGTCGGCAGGCACACCCACCTTGGGCACCAGCAGCGTGTGGACCTTGTCGCCCGCCTGCTCCATCACGTCGACGACATCGCGGTACATGTAATGCGTATCAAGCCCGTTGATCCGCACCGAGACCGTCTTGCCCTTGGCCGCCCAGTCGATGTCGTTCAGCGCCTGGATCGCGTTCCTGCGGGCCTGCTCCTTTTCGGGGGGGGCGACCGCATCCTCGAGGTCGAGGAAGACGTAATCGGCCTCGCTTTCGGCGGCCTTCTCGACCATCGTGGGGTTCGAGGCCGGGACCGCGAGTTCGGACCGCTGCAGGCGTTGCCGTCTAAGCGGGTGCAGGGTGTGGCTCATACCTTGTCTCCGTTCTGGAGGTTTCTGACCTGCCTCATTCGGCGGCGATGTTCATTCGGGCCGACGGGGCGTTCCCGGCATAGCATGTCTGGGCGGCGGCGCCACCCGAACCGAACGCGATCCTGGCGCCTGCGGCGGCAAGCGACAGTTCCGCCAGCGACAGCGCGGTCAGGCACATCCCCTCGTTCAGATCGCCCAGGTGGCCGATGCGGATCACCTCGCGCGCATCCACGTCCGAGGTCACGCCGGTCGCGGTCTCGTTATGGGTGACGAAGGCCGCCTTGATCTCGCCCTTTCGGTCGGCGCCCAGGCGGCGGGCATATTCCTTGACCGGTCCCGCCCCCAGGGCACGTCGATCACCTCGACATCGAGGCCCAGCCGTTCCGCCATCTCGACCCAGAGATGCGAGAACTGGCCAAAGCGCGACATCAGCACCTTGTCGCCGGGGTTCAGCGTGTTGGTGATCGCCGCCTCTCACGCACCCGTCCCCGAACCCGGGAACAGGAAGACGGTGCCGGTTTCGGTGCGGAAGACCCGTTTCAGATCGCGGGACAGCCCCGGCGTCAGGTCGCCGAAATCGGGCGCCCGCATGTCCTGCATCGGCACGTTCGTGGCCTGTCGGACGGGTTCGGGAATGTTCGTGGGGCCGGGAATGAACAGATGGGTCAAACCGGTCTTCATGTCGGGATCCTCCTCGCGCGCCTGATCCGCGCCCTCACCCGCGCCGACTTGCCCACATGTCAAGCCAAAGGAGAAACGAATACGGGTCCTGCTGTGAACGCGAGATTTTACATTTTCACGAAGTTGTGAAGATGTGAAATCGACGCGCCGGGCGGGCTGTTGGAAAAGAACGAACGCAGCGTGTCCTTCGCGGTCATGCTGCAGCTGTCCGAGACCTATGGCATCGACTGGTGCGATATCGCCGAGGACGAGGACACGACCGTTCTGGCCGATCTGCGCGCGACGGTGCAGGATCCGCTGTTCGACAGCCGCCGCCCCGACCTTGCGCAACTGCGCGCAGCCCAGGCCCACAGCCCGGAACTGGTGGCCCGCTTCCTGCGATTGCACCGTGCCTATCTTGCCGCGACCGACCGGCTGCTCTAGGTCACTGATGCCTCGCGCGAGGATGGCGAAGCCCTGCTTGCCTCCTCGCCCGAGGCGGTGGTGCACGACGACTTCCGGCGCAAGCGCAACCATTTCGCCGAGCTTGAAACCGCCGCCGAAACCTTCTGCGAGGGGCTCTGCATCGCCTCCGACGACCTCTATCGCGCGCTCAAGGCCCGGTTGCGCGATCGGCTGGGCCTGAAGGTGTGCGTCGTGCCGGTGGACGATCTGCGCCAGGGGCCGCGCGCTACGAAACCTGAGCCCGGGTCCGCCCCCGGAGCGGCGGCCGCGCACCACGATCAACGAAAGAAGGATGTCAATATTTTTACAAACTACGTCACCTTCGTGGTTAGCGCCTTCACAATTTTACAAATGAACCGGCATTGCATCGTTGATTCTTTACAGACTTTGGTAAATGCCAAAAACGTGAGGGCCGGTGACGCTGCGGCGTCTTCCGGTCGGCAGGAGAAGGAGACCGAGACGATGAACGTGACAGCGCCCGGGGACGATACCGACAAGCTTTACGCTCCGTCTTCTGATTTTGTGCGTTCTGCGCATGTTGACGGGGCGTTGTATGCGCAGATGTATCGCCGGTCGGTGGAGGATCCGGAAGGGTTCTGGGGGGAGCATGGGCGTCGT
>Ga0209614_1000641_pt1 | contig 29838 bp, 13 predicted proteins | sample BlaSprsedimmetaG_FD_185484 | JGI IMG/M metagenome (GOLD analysis project Ga0209614, IMG submission 185484) | Hot spring sediment bacterial and archeal communities from California, USA to study Microbial Dark Matter (Phase II) - Blank Spring... ... | reverse complement strand
ATCCAGAGCACACCAACCGCAGCCCTCTCACCCACCGCCCCACCCATCCACCGACCGGCCGCCATCACCCCCGCGCTCGAGATAACGACCACCCGGCCGACGTCAGAGACATCCGGACCCGGCACGGTCATCACCTCAACCCCACCGCTCACGCCGGATTCTACGTCCGATCCCATCGCCAACGGCACACCGAGCGCGCTTCTGCCAGCCGACCTGGCCCTCATCCAGACGGCCGCGCCCAACCCCTCCGCTGCTGACGGGATCGTGACCTACCAGTTGCTCGTCACCAACCACGGCCCCGGCGACGCCCGAGACGTCGTGGTCCGCGACACCCTCCCCCCCCAGGTGCGCCTCGTGGCGACCACACCGCCAGCGGACGGGGAAAATGCGCTGACCTGGAAATTGGACTCCCTCGCCGCCGGCGACCGGCGGACCTTCCAGGTCGTCGTCGCCGTCCGCTCGTGGGTGACGCGGTCCTTCACCAACACCACCGTCGTGACCGCCGCCACCCCTGACGAGAGCCCCCACAACAACCGGGCCCGCGCCCGAACAGCCGTCACCGACGCGGCGGACCTGGCCATCTCGGCCTACATCCCGACCGTCGCCGGCTCGGGCAGCGTCGTGACCTGCACCCTGGTCTACACGAATTTGGGTCCCGCCACCGCTCACGGCATCACCGTCGAGGAGCAGTTGGCGCCGGGTATGACCTTGGGCGGCATCGTGAGCGCCGAACTCCAGCCGGCCCCTGGCGACGCACCAGCGGGCACACTCCAACTCCAGGAGCTTGGACCGACCGCCTGGGGCGCCTCCCGGCTGGCGGCCGGCGCATCGGGACGCATTGTCTTTACGGCGACGGTCGAACCGGACATTCTGGGCACCCTCACCAGCACCGTCGCCATCACCGCCAACTCGCCGGACATGTACGAGGAGAACAATACCGACCGCAAGGCGCTCCTCGCTGTTCCCATGGCAGACGTAGCCATCGCGCAGCGCGCCGCCCCCAATCCAACCGCAGTGGGGGGAGCGCTGACCTACACCCTGGTCTACACCAACCGGGGCCCAGGGGACGCCGAGAACGTGTTCATCACCGCGACGCTGCCGGCCAGCGTCACGCTGACTGGCTGGGCGTCGCCCGGCCTGGTGACGCCGACACAAGCCGGGCCAGCGTTCACCTGGTTCACCCCATCCCTTCCGTCCGGAGCGGGGGGGACGATCCTGCTGTCCGTGAGAGTGGACCGCCATGCGACGAATCCCTTACACAGCCAGGCGATCATCCACAGTGCCACGCCAGACAGCGACCCGACCGACAATACGACCATCCACTCGGTGGCTGCGCTGCAGCCCGCCCTGACCCTGGCGCCGGCGGTGCAGCCGGGCGTGATCGCGCCGCGCCAACCCTGCACCTATACCCTGCACCTCACCAACACCGGCGCCATCACCTTCGCGGCCGGATCCCTATCCCTCGTCGGCCGACTCCCTCCTGGATTCCATCCCCTCTCGCCCACCGCCACCCAATCCATCACTCTCGCGCCGGCGTGGCCCTGGCGCAACACTGCCCCCCTGGCGCCGGGGGAGCATGCGACGGCCTCCCTCGCCATTTCGGCCACCCAGGCTGTCTCACCCGGCATCCATCTCGGCAGCGTCGAGGTCACAGCGACGGTGGCCGGCCGCACGATCACGGCCAGGACTCCCCTGGCGGTCCGCCTGGCCCAGCCCTCGGTCGCCATCGCCCAACAGGTCACCCACGATGGGAGCAGCATCCTGACCTCCGACCGCGTCACTCTCACCATCCACCTGACCAACACCGGCCCCAGCCCCCTTGCCACCATCCCGCTGCTGGAGCGCCACGATCCGCGCGCTCTGCGCTTCGTGGGGGCCGATCCCACCCCGAAGGACTCGGACAATGGCGCGCTGAATTGGCGCAACCTGACCCAGCCGCCGCCGCGCGGCATCGGGCATGACGTCGCCCCCGGCGAAACGCTGACCGTCACCCTGGCCTTCGACCTCGTCCGCCCCTTGACGGCGTGGGGCGCCGTGGAGAACCGCGTGACCGTCGGTGAACTGCAAGACGTCTACGGCAATCGCGCCGCGGGCTGCACCGTGGCACAAGTGCTGTACGAAATAGAACGGCTGTACCTGCCTTGCCTCCTCAAGAACTGAGGGAGCAGTGACCTCCTCGTCTTGATGACATCGCTCTTTCGAGACCTCTTCATCGCGCGCAGGATTCTAATGGGTAACGACGACTCAATAATCAAGGGAAATTCAGAACTCGATAATGTTGACAGGCCACACGAGATATGCTATATTTACCTGGTGTCTCCCGACGTTTTATTCCCAAAACCAGGCCAGAATGTATGTGCCGTGACTGGAGGGAACAGCATTCAATCCCTTCTGCAAGTCGGGAAATTGCGAATCGTCGCATCGGCAGCTATTACGCCTGGTACTGAGTACGCGCGCGATACTCTTTATCTGGAAAGGGGGTGGTCGTCAGGTAAAAATCCAGCCTGTACCTCAAGTTCGATCCATCTGATAGAAACAACGTGAAAATTATATACAAGGGAGGAATACTACCATGAAATGCACAACTGTGTGGCGGGTCATCACTGTGCTGATCATTCTCAGCATGGTAGCCCCCCTGGTCCAGGCAGCGCCCGCGCAGCAGCCGCCGCCGCCCGACGCCAAGTCCGCGCCGCAGGATGCGCCGACAGCCTACAAGGGTGAGCCGGAGGTTGAGCGCCAACTGCCGCCCGTCTCTTACGAAGCGGCGCTTGCCAAACTCGACCCCTATCTGCGCGAGATGGTCACCTCGGTCATGTACACGACGCCGGAGGGCATGCAGATGGCAGTCGTGGCGGAGGATCAGATTCTCGTTCACGTCCTGGCCGACCCAGGCGAGGGGACCGAGGCCGCGCTGGCGCCTTACTTCGACCGGCTGCTTGCCCTTCCCTCGGTCCTGGCCAAGAAGGGGGTCAGCATCGGTCAGCAGCAGTTCATCGGCCTGATCGCGCCGGCCCAGGTGAACAAGATCATCTTCCTGCCTCAGGTGACGCGAGTGTTCGCAGCCGTGCCGGAGCGGGCCGAGTACGAACCCTATCCGGCCGACGACACCGCCGTCCAGCCCGGTCCGCAGGACTGGGAGACGCTGCGCGCCAACGCCGCCAAGCTGCGCGAGGGCAGCCCCGCCTGGCAGGATGCCAAGGCCTTTGGCGACGGCCGCGCCTTGATGCAGCCGATGGACTGGTTCGAGATGTCCTACGATGGCCCGGCCAAGGCCCAAGCGGCCTGGGACCGCGGCTACCGCGGCGAGGGCGTCGCTATCTCTGTGATTGACGACGGTGTGGACTTTGCCCACCCTGACCTGATGGGCACCCAAAAGATCTACTCCAGCACCGTCGCCCCGCAGTACAACGGCTGGCCCTACATCATGGATCCCTTCACGATGCGGGCCTATTTCTACGACCTGTGGTTCGGCACCACTTACGTCGCCAACGGGTTCGAGGGCGCCACCTACTTTGACACCAGCGCCACGCCGGAACTGACCCCCTGCGGGGTGGATCTCCTCTGCTTCCAATACACGCCGCTGCTCGCCTACGGTGTGCTCGATCAAGAATACACCTACTTCATTGACTCCAAGATGACCAAGAGCGGCGTCGTGCACGTCGGCACCCACCACGACGGCAGTCTGCGCGACTATGTGTGGGGCGAGCGGGTGGCCGTGCTGGTGACCGACCCCAACGTCGCGGGCGTCTACGACACCGTCTACGTCGACCTGGACGCCAACCACGACTTTCGGGACGAGAAGCCGGTCACGAAAGCTGACCCGCACGACCCCGATACCTACAACAACCCAATCGCCTACCGGGACATGAACGGCGACGGCAAGGCGGATCTCTCTGGCGGTCTGCTCTACTTTATCGCCGACGGCGTCAACCACGTCCCAGGCATGGACTGGCTGTACGCCCTCGATTTGCTTGGGATCGCCCCGCCGGCCAACGGCAGCCTGATCGCCATGCACGGCCCGTGGGACTCGGGCTATAGCCACGGCACCAACTGCGCTTCCAACGCCGTGGGACGCGGTCAGATTGACGGCATGCTGCCCTCCTTCAGCGACCTGCCCGGCGACGGTAAACCCGCCGCCGCGGTCTACGGTGCGGCCCCCGAGGCTGACTTGGTGGCGATGAACAACGGTTGGTACTTTACCGGTTACGTCAACGCCGCCGACGCCTACTTCCTGGCCGCCATCGGATGGGACGGCGTCGACCAGACCGGCTTTCACTTCCTCTATGGCTATGGTCCTTGGGATGACAGCGACGCCATCATGGCCACATCCAACTCCTACGGCTGGTCGGCCGACTTTAACGACGGCTGGGATTACCACGGCCAGTTGATCGAAGAGATCCAGCGCAACTGGGCGCCGCATCTACAGTTCCTCTTCTCCACCGGCAACGGCGGCCCCGGCTACGGCACCGTCGCCCCGCCCAGCCCCGGCCTCGGCATCGCCGTGGGCGCCTCCACCGAGTACGGTTCCACCGGCTGGGACTCGATCACCGAGACCACCCAGATCAACTTTAACGACGTTGCCGCCTTCTCCAACAGCGGCCCCAGCGCCCGCCAGGGCGCCGGCGTGGACGTGTTGGCGGGCGGCGCCTTTGCGGCCGGCTCGGAGGAGCTGAACTATTACGCCATCAGCAGTTGGGGCGTACTGGACGGCAACATCTCCTGGGCCACCTGGGGCGGCACCAGCCGCTCGGCCCCCACCGCGCTGGGTGTGCTGGCCCTCATCTACCAGGCCTACCACGAGGCGCATGGCGTCTGGCCGACCCACGAGCAGGCCAAAGCGATCTTGATGTCCACCGCCACCCACCTGGAATACGACGTCTTCAAGCAGGGCGCTGGCGCCGTCAACGCGGATCAGGGCACCGCAGTTGCCGGTGGACACTATGGCCTCTACGCCGAGGGGAGCGCCCCCACCTGGTCGCCCGGCGACTACCGGGGCGACGACTTTGGCGGGTTCGCCCACATCGCCTACCCCGGCGAGACCTACGCCAAGACCTTCGACCTGCGCAACAGCGGCGCTCAGACCGTCACCGCCGACGTCCGCGCTGTGGAACTGGAGCTCATCCAGAGCGAAGAGTTCGACTTTACCGTCACGCCGGAGATGGTCGCGGCCCAGAGCGCCTACGGCGCGGCCAACCGGGATAACTTTTACAAAGCGTTCCAGTTCTTCATCCCCATCACCGCCACCGCCGGCGTGAACGACGCCTGGTACAACATCGCCATCCCGCCCGACACCGACCTGATGGTGGTGCGCCAGATCTTTCCCTACGATCAATTCGACGTGAACGGCGACTATAACTGGGATCAGCGCTACTACCTGATGGTCTACAACTGGAAAGACGTCAACGGGAACGGCATCGTCTGGGATGACAAGGACGGCAACGGCGTCGTCAACATCATCAACGGCACCGAGTGGACCTCGGTGGACGTGGGACCGGAGCTGGCTTGGGACGACCCGCGCACCGAGCTGGACCGCTGGGAGTTTGCTCGCTTTGGGTACAACCGGCCCTCCGCCAACGTCAACGAGCTGATGGTGCACGATCCGCTGGGCCGTATGCACGACGGCCTCTTCATCGGCCTGCGCCACCTCTACACCAGCCTCGCCGCCAACATCACCACCACCCTCTCCTACCGGATCGAGTTCTACCGTGAGGGGGAGGTGGACTGGTTGGAGGTGGGCGGACTGGGCGGCACGGTGGTGCTGCCAGACCAACTGCCGCCCGGCGCGGATGCGACCTTCGTCGCCACCGCCACGCTGCCGACCGATATGCCGCCCGGCGACTATGGCGCGGCGATTCAGATCGGCTACGATGGCTGGGGCGACTATGCCGGCGACACGGTCGTCATCCCGGTGGTGCTGAACGTGGCCGCCGACTTTGAGAACGGCCTGCAGTTGGGTGGTCAAACAGCCTACGACTATGACGCCGAGCGGCCCTACAACAACGGCGCCGTGCGCGGCTACTTCGACTGGGGTTGGCGCGAAGAGTCCGGCGACTGGCGCTTCTTCTACGTGGACATCCAGAATGAGCCGGTAGAGGATCTCATCTGGAAAGAGGACTTTGACGGGGGCAGTTTCCCGCCCAGCGACTGGACCGTGGTTGACAACACCGGCAACGGAGGTTGGGCCACCAATACGACCTGGGGCGAGGACAACTACACCGGCGGCGCGGGCGAAGCCGCGACCGTCAGCAGCGACGTGGCTGGCTGGGTGGAGATTGACACCGAGCTGCGCACCCCGCCCTTCGACCTGCCGACCGGCAGCGCGGCGGCCCTCAAGTACGTAGCCAACTACCAGAACTTGGGCGATTACTTTGATGTGGACATCAGCACGGATGGCGGCGTGGGCTGGACCAACCTGTTGCGCTGGAACGACGACTTTGGCGATTTCCACGGCCCGTCGGGCGTGGACGTGGAGATCGACCTGTCGGCCTACATGGGCATGACCGGTCTGATGCTGCGCTGGCGCTACTACGACGCCAACTGGGCCTGGTACGTCCAGATTGACGACGTAGAAGTGGTACTGCAGGACTATCCCTTCGACCCCACCGCCCACGTCATCGTCAAGGACGAGTGGGCCTCCGCCGCGCCGCACACCGACATTGACACGATCGTGCTCGGCCCCACCCCCAGCCAGATGGATGACATCGAGTTCGGGGTATGGGCTGCCGACTTCCGCGACCCCTCGTACTACGGCCCCTACACGCTGGACACCGTGGCCCAGAGCGTGGACGACCGGGCCGGCCGTTCGATCTGGCGCTTCAACACCACCAGCGGGGCCAACGAGGAGTGGCTGACCTTCTCCATCCAGGACGGCCTGCACGAGATCTTGCAGCACAACGTCCTCTTCGAGGGAGACCAGTTCGACGTCGTCTTTACCAAGACGATGGGACTGCTGACCGAGGACGTGCACGAGTTCGACATCGAGACCTACGTGGACACGGGCGTACTGGGCAGCGTGATGCTGGAGAGCACCATCGGCCTGAACGGCCTGGTGGCCGACGGCTATCTGATCGCGCCCGAGATCACTCAATTCACCAACGAGCCCCTCGGCTTTGCCGGCCCGGGTCTCATCGAGTGGGTTGATGTCTTCACCGTGGAAGACGGGGTCAGCATCGAGGCCTGGACCTCCAGCCCGAATGTGCCTGACCTCGACCTGTTCCTCTACTGGTGGAACGGAGCCGCCTGGCAGCGGATGGCCTACTCGGCCGGCGCCGACGCCAACGAATACGTCTACGTGCCCAACCCGCCCGACGGCGATTGGTTGGTCGGCATTGACAACTACTCCGGGCCGGCGGGTCACTTTAACATGACCCGGATCGTCGAGCGCAACGTCGGCGGCATCTCGGTCACCGGCGCGACCACCGACGCTGTCGCGGCCAACACACCGGTCACCCTGACCGTCCACTACGACTATCCGCTGGAGCCAGGGCTGTTCTACTCCGGTCTGATGCTGGTCGGTCCGCCCGAGGCGCCCGAACTGAAGCAGATCCCCATCTCCATCTACCGCCTGCCCGAATCGGCTATGGTCGAGAAGGAAGCCCAGTATGGGACCGTCTTTGCCGGGCTGACCTTTGATTACATGGTGGATCTGTACAATCTGTCCGATCCGGCTGCTCACTTCGAGTTCAACGACCCGCTGCCGGCGGAGGTGGAATTTGTGGCGACCACGTTCGGCGTCTATGATCCGGACAGCCACAGCGTCGTCTACACCGGCACGCTGCCGCTGGGGGCTATTCCGCCGCAGGCGGAGGGATTCGAGGGCGGCGTCGTGCCGCCGCTCGGCTGGACAGAGCAGGCCACGACGGCATACAACTGGTCCATCAGCACCGGCTATCGCCGCACCGGCACCTATGGCGCTTACGTGCCATACGACTATAACCAGAACGAGTGGCTGCTCAGCCCCAGGTTACTGGGTCTCACCGGAGGCGAGCACGTGAGCTTGTGGTCTATGGGCAGCTACTACTGGGGCGTTGCCCCCTACGACAATTACGACGTCAACGTCTGGCTCGTCGTAGGCGGCCTCGGTGGTGCAAACGATGTACTGTTGGGTAACGTGCAAGATGATTGGCCCACCACTAGTTGGACGTGGGTTCAGAGCGTCTTCACCCTGCCCACCACACTGCCGACAGGCGACCTGCGCATCGGCTTCCAGTACGTGGGCGACGACGGCGCGGATGTCGGGATAGATGACATTCTTCTGCCGGGCACGCCGGCGCCGTTGCCCTCAGAGAGCGTGGAAATCACCGTTCGCGTCACTGACACGGTGCAGAGCGACACCTACTTCACCAACACCGCCACGCTGCTCGCCACCCACTTTATGCCGCAGGGAGATGAGATGGAGCCGGCTGTCCATGCCAGCGCGACCGTGCACGTCGGCGCCTACGCCATCACCGGCACCAAGACCGCTCCGGCGCAGGCGGCGACCGGCGACCGCATCCGCTACGACATCATCGTCACCAACATCGGCGATGAGGCAGCGGATGTCAAGCTCCTCGACGTCATCCCCGCCGGCGCGACCTACTACAACCACGCTGGCCCCGCTCACTTTGTCTACAGCGCCACGCTGGACGCGGTGATGTGGGAGGGGCTCGTCGCTCCCGACGATGAACTGACGTTTATGCTGTGGGTCGACGTGGACGAGGATCCTGACATGTGGGGCACGGACCTGGTCAACACCGCCGAGCTCGCCGCCGGCAGCCCGGGATCCGCTCTGTACCCGGCGGGCGACCTGGTCGCCACCACTGCCATCATCCCGCCCAGCCGGATCTACCTGCCTCTCGTGATGAGAAATGGCTGATCTCAGCTAACTCGAAACGACGAGGCTCTCGATAAGCCCGTGGAATGGAAGCCCATCCACGGGCTTATCTCTTGCCAGCAGGTCGGTGGACACTTTGTGGGGGCCGATCCCACCCGGAAGGACTCGGCGGACAATGGCGTGCTGGATTGGCGCAACCTGGCCCAGCCGCCCCCGCGCGGCATCGGGCGCGACGTCGCCCCCGGCGAAACGCTGACCGTCACCTTGGCGTTCGACCTCGTCCGCCCCTTGACGGCGTGGGTCGCCGTGGAGAACCGCGTGACCGTCGGTGAACTGCAAGACGTCTACGGCAACCGCGCCGCGGGCTGCACCGTGGGACAGGTGCTGTACGAAATAGAACGGCTGTACCTGCCCCTCCTCCTCAAGAACTGAGGGAGCGGTGACCTCCTCGTCTTGACGACCTGGGGCGTTCCGTGGGATTTTACCCCGTACCGCGCAGGATTTGGACGCGTGACAACGACATAGTAATAGAGGAAAACCTAACGCAAACGTAATGTTGACAAGCTACAGAAGACGTGTTATATTAAACTGTCAGTTTCTCTCGACGTTTGGTTCCCCAAGCTGGGCCAGAATATACGTACCGTGATTGGGGGGAATGGCATTCAATCCCTTTCCCTTCTGCACATCGGGGAATTGCGGGTTTTCACATCGGCAGTCATTACACCTGGTACTGAACACGCTCATAATATCTTTACCTGGAAAGGGGGTGATGGACGGGCTTTGACGCAAAAAGATTTCACTGAAACTCGGTTCAAATACGACACTACTAAGGAGGAATACTAGATGAGGAACAAAAGTTTACTAGCTGTTGGCATAGCAACGATTATGGTGCTGGCCTTGACGCTACCATCTATGGCCACCCATCAGGCGCCTGATGGCCCTGTGCAAGCACCTGTATTTATGCCACCGCAGACGGATGGCGACGAGGCGCTCCAAGCAGTTGGCACTCGTTGGATGGTCCAGTTGCAAGATCCAGCGTTGGCGCAGTACCAGGGCGGTATCGTGGGTTTGCAACCCACGGCGCTCCAAATCACTGGTGCGAGCCGCCTGGACGTGAACGCGCCTGCAGCACGTGCCTACGTCGCTCACCTCAAGGCGCAACAGGCTAACGTGGCCGAAGCTGTGGAGAAGGCGATACCTGGCGCGGAAATCTATCGCGATTACCAGGTCGTCTTCAACGGTTTCGCCGTGCAACTGCCAGAGGGCGACAAGGACGCGGTGTTCGAGCTGATGAATCTGCCTGGCGTCAAGGCCGTGACGCCGCAGCAGGAATACAAGCCCAATATGTACGCCAGCCTGCCGTTGATCGGCGCTCCCGCGCTGTGGGAGGAACTGGAAGGGCAGGAGAACGCGGGCGAGGGCGTGAAGGTCGCCGTGATAGACACCGGCATCTACATCACCCACACCTGCTTCGCGCCGGCCGGTTATGCCTATCCTGAGGGCTACCCCCTGATGGACGACGACAAGCCCGCCGCGACCAACGAGAAAGTCATCGTGGCGCGCGCCTACTTCCGTCCGGATGATCCACCCGCCACTGGGAATGGAGCCACCTGGCCCGGATTGACCGACAGCAGCCACGGCACCCACGTCGCGGGCACGATCGCCTGTAACGCGGGCACGGTCGCCGAGACGGCCGGCTACACCGAGACGATCAGCGGTGTGGCGCCGCGCGCGCAGTTGATGAGCTACAAGATCTTTTACACGGCGCAGAGTGGCAGCGGCAGCGGTTGGACGGCGGAACTGGTCGCCGCCATCGAGGACGCGGTCGCCGACGGCGCCCATGTGGTCAACAACAGTTGGGGTGGTGGCACGCCGGTTGCGTACCCCGATCCCATCGATATCGCCTACGATGCGGCCTGGGACGCGGGCGTGGTGGTCGTCTTCTCCGCTGGCAACAGCGGCCCGGGACCCAACACGACCGATCACGTTACGCTCAAGAACATCACCGTGGGCGCGACGACCACTGGCGGCACGATCGCCTCTGGGAAAGTCAGCGTGACGGCCCCGGAACCGCTCACCGATACGTTGCAGAACATTGCGTTCACGACGGCGGCTTTCGGTACGCCGTTGCCCGCCGGCGAGGTGTATACCTTTGTGCTGGCTTCGGCGGCGGTCATCAGCCCGGCGAACGCCACAGGGTGTGCGGCCTGGCCTGCTGACACGTTCGACGGCCGAGCGGCCCTGATCAGCCGCGGCGCCTGCCAGTTCGGCCTCAAGGTTTACAATGCTCAAGAGGCTGGTGCGGAGTTCGTTATCATCCACAACAACACTGGCGACGATCTGATCACGATGGCGGGCGGCGTCTACGGCGATCAGGTGACCATCCCCTCGATCTTTATCGGGCAGACCGCCGGTGTGGCAATGACCCAGTGGATCGACGACTATGGCGATAACTCCGAGTTGACCTACGACGCCATTGGTTTCCAACTGGGTAACATCCCGGATCGTCTGGTCAACTTCTCCTCGCGCGGCCCCGGCATGGGCAACCTCCAGCCGGACCTGGTCGCGCCGGGCGTCAACATCTTCTCCTCCGGCTACGGCGTGGGGACGGGTGAGGCGCGGCACATGGGCTACGGCCAGGCGAGCGGCACGAGCATGGCCGCCCCGCACGTTTCCGGTTCGGCGGCGCTGCTCAAGCAGATGTACCCCGACTGGACGCCGGATCAGGTTCGTTCCGCGCTGATGAGCACGGGCGAGTTGGATCTGCTGGACTATGACAGCAGTGAGTTGGGCGTGTTGGATCGCGGCGGCGGGCGCATCGACCTCAGCAAGGCGTGGGATCCAGGCCTGACCTTTGATATGCCGAGCGTCAGCTTTGGCAAGCTCTATGCGGGCGACACCGGCATGATGGACATCGTCGCCACCGACGTCTACTCCCACAGCGCCCCCTTCACCTACACCATCGCCATCAGCGAGACCGGCGACATCACGACCACCAGCTACTTTACCATCAGCGTGGACGTGAACGAGTTGGTCGTGGATGGGGCGGGTGACACGGCCGAATTCACCGTCTCCGTGAAGATCGCCGAGGACGCCCCTGCGGGCGACTACGAGGGCATGATCTGGTTCGAGCACGGGCATCACCACTTGCACATCCCGGTGTGGGTGCGCGTCTGGCCCGAGTTGCAAGAGGGCACAGTGCTGCTGATCGACAACGACTTCAGCTATCTGCTCGGTTATCCCGATTATGCCGCGTACTACACCGATGCTCTAGATGCACTGGAAGTCCCCTACGACTACTACAACGCCGATATGTACTTTAACAATGCACAGACGATCCCCGACATCTCAGTGTTGCAGGCCTACGACGCGATCATCTGGTTCACGGGCGACAACTTCTGGCCGGATGGCAGCTTCACTGTCCACACACCGCTGACCGAAATGGACCAGCTCGCGTTGATCGCCTATCTCCAGGGCGGCGGCCGCTTACTGGCGACCGGTCAGGATTTGATGGCGGTATTGGACGCTGACAGAGATCTCGGGGATCCCACACTTCCTTCTCCTACCACTAGCCTCCCGTACTTTACTGGCGTGAGTTGGGTGCAGGATAACGTCTTCAGCGGCACGATGCCTTCCATGATCAGCGGCCTGGGCTTTATGGAAGACGTCTGGCTCAACGTGGTCATAACGGACACCGCGTGGTACGACGGCGCGGGCAACCAGGGTTGGATTGACGAGATCTATCGCCCCGAACCAGGTGAAGGCCAGCCCGAAGAAAACAACCCGGCCCAGATGATCTTCCATGCCGTCGAGGGAGACTTTGCGAAGGAAGGGCACGTCGGCGCAGTCAAGTCGGCCGAACCGTGCCTGGAAATGCCCGATACAAACTATGACTACCGCATCGCTTATCTCTCCTTCGGCTTCGAGGGCGTCAACGATCCGGTTCCAGGCTCTCTGGAACTGATCACGTCGCGGGAAGACCTGATGGCCAAGCTCTTGGACTTTCTGTGGGCCGAACCCACCGTCTCGCTGCCTGACACGGTTGAGACCACTACTGGTGTCGAGACGGCCTTCGAGGCTGTCGCCGACCATGTCGGCTCGTTGCTCCTACCCCCCGGTTTCTCTCAATATCGGTGGGACTTTGGGGATGGCACAGACTTTGTAGTCACCACAGGACCTACTGTCACCCACGTCTACGAGGAAGCTGGCGAATACATGGCGTGGGTTGAGGCGACCGATATTTATAGTCACAAAGCGCTAGCCTCAACCACTGTGACGGTGGAACAGGCCGAGTTCATGATCTACCTGCCACTGGTTATGCGGAACGCTGGCGGCTAGTTCCTGACAGGCTTACGTTCCTGAACGGATAACAAAAAAAGCCGCCGGGGCATACGCCCCGGCGGCTTTCTGTATCGAACACAGGGGGCAAGATGTACACTGGGAAGCGACGGCCCACTTGTGACACCTGCGCCCCTTCCCCCTCTTCTCACTGAACGCTCCACTGATGCCGACGCAGGGCCAGCCAGAGACATGGCCTGCGCTTGCACTCTGCCAACGTTCTGGTATGATACGGCCCAACTTGTGGGCGCTTTAGCGCGCATATTTGAAAGAGACGGCAAAGGATAAGCGTTCAGGTGCGACGCACTTTTGCCACAAAATCAGGCTGATTCGGTTGAAATCACGCGAACAAGTGCGTCGCACCTGGTGTCTGAACGGTTACGGCAAAGGAAAGAACGAGATGAAAAAACTAGTCCTCCCCCTACTCTTGGGACCGCTGCTCCTCCTGGCCCTGGGCGCGGCAATGTCACGCGCCGCCCCGCCGCCGCCCAAAACGCTCGGCTCGGGGCACCACTTTCTCCCCCCCTACCCCGACGTGCGGGACCGCTTTGGGTTCGACAGCGAGAAAAGCGACCCCCTGACCGGTTACAACGTCGCCGTCCTCGACGCCGGCTGGTACAGCGATTGGGGCGCCGCCCTCGACCCGCCCCATCCCGACGGCCTGACCTACGTCCAGTTGATCCGCTTCACCGCCGGAGAGGACAAGCACGACCCGGCCCAGGTGACGGTCAGCCCCAGCAAGAACACCATCGCCCAGATCGCCGCCGCCCATCCCGGCTCCCTGTGGATGATGAGCAACGAGCCGGATTCGCTCTACCAGGGCAACCCCATCTACCCCGCCGTATATGCCCACGTCTACCACGAGTATTACCACTACATCAAGGGGCTGGACCCCACGGCGTTGATCGCCAACGGGGGCATCGTCCAGCCCACCCCCTGCCGGCTCGAGTACCTGGACATTGTGTGGGACACCTACTACCAGGCCTACAACACGACCATGCCGGTGGATGTGTGGAACATTCACGCCTTTATCCTGCGCGAGGTCTACAACTCTTGGGGGGCCAGCACCCCGCCGGGCGTGGACCCCAGTTGTGGCATTGCCTATCCCTTTGACGAATCGGACAACATGACCATCTTCCGCGACAACCTGATCGCCTTCCGCCAGTGGATGAAGGACAAAGGCGAGCAGAACAAACCATTGATCATCAGCGAATACGGCATCCTGTGGCCCAGTTGGTTCGTGTACGATGGCACATCCTATTCCGCCGCGCGGGTCAGCCATTTCATGACCCAGACCTTTGACCTGCTCCTATACGAGACGTATCCCGACGTCGGCTACCCGGCGGACGATTACCGGTTGGTGCAGGCCTGGGCCTGGTACAGCCTGTCCGACACCTACTACAACGGCAATCTGTTCAACCCCAACACCCACCAATTGACCCTCATGGGGCAGACCTTTGCCGATTACGTCGCTGCCCTGTCCGAGACCCCCTACACCGATCTGGTCGCCCACCTGTGGCTCGACGCTGAGCCGCTGGCGACCATTCCCCCCACCGCCACCCACGACGGGCTGACGGTCACGCTGGCGACGGCCGGCTCCGTGGCGAACCTGGGCAAACAACCGGCCGAGGCCCTCGTCTCGGCCCCCTTGCTGGGCTACGACGAGGTCCTGAGTATCCCGGCCCGGTACGAAGGGGACGTCGGCTACCTGTCGCTCCCATCCCTCGTCATCACCCGGGCCGGCGTGTACGACCTCTCCCTCGTCGCGGACCCGCACCAGGCCATCCCGGACCCCCGGCGCTGGAACAATGGCGTCACCATCACCCTGGACGTCCGCCCCGACCTGGTGATCTCGACCACCGGGTGGAGCATCCGCCCGCCCGGCGTCCTCAGCGGCGCGCTGGCGATCACCCTGACGGCGGTGAACGAGGGAGCCTGGCCCACGCCGCCCGTCTCGGGCTCGATCCTCCTGAGCAACGCCGTGGGTAGCCTGCTCCTCGCCAGCCAGTCGTTCCCCGTCCCTGGGATCGGCGTCGGGGCGGTGGTCACCCTGATGGAGGAGTTGATCCTGCCCGACCCCGCCGGCGCTCTCTACCAACTGGCGCTGGAGCTGGACAGTGGTCACGTCTTGGACGAACTGGACGAGGGGAACAACCGCGCCACGATCCAGGTGGACGCCCGGCCCGACCTGTTGATCGCCGACCTGCAGTGGAGCGCCCGGGCGCCGACGACCGCGGACGGCGCACTGACCGTCACGCTGACGGTGGCCAACCAGGGAGCGTGGCACACGTGCCCCGTTTCGGGGGTGATCGACCTGAGCAACACGGCGGGCACCCTGCTCCTGCCCGCCCAGCGCTTCCCCATCCCGGCCCTCGACGCCGGAACGCAGACCATCCTTACCCAGACGTCGGTCCTGCCGACCACAGGCGAAGATTTCTACCGTCTGGGCCTGATGGTGGACAGCGACCAAGTAGTGGAGGAGCAGGACGAGGGCAACAACCAGATGCAGGTCGTCATTCCCATGGTCGTCACGACCACGCTGAGCACCCACACGGTCGGCGTGCTAACTTCGACCAGCAGCAACCTGGCCTTCGAGTTCCCGGCCGGGGCAGTGACGGCGACCACCGAGATTCGCTTTACCCCCCTCTGGGTACCGGACCTGCCCCGCGGCGGTTGGCTGCCGGTGGCTGCCTTTCGACTGGCCGCCTACCGGAACGGCCAGCCGATCTCGCTGACCTTTGACCCGCCGATCACCGTCACCTGGCAGTACACGACCGCCGACATAGCTCAACTGAACGAGGAACGCCTGGGACTGGCGCGCTGGACGGGAAGTGGGGGATGGAAGACCGAGTCTTGTGCGACGGAGCAGCGCTGGCCGGAACAGAATCGGCTGCGCACCTGCATCCAACTACTGGGGGACTATGCCTTTGGGCAGCAGTCGCAACTCTACCTGCCTATTGTTCTCAAGGGGAATGGGGCGTAACGAACCCGAAACCAGGTTCCGACCTTGACCATGTCAGATGCGGCGCCAACAATTTTGGGGACACGGATTCACACGGATTTTCACGCACAAGAATCGCAGGTATCTGTGTGCATCCGTGAAAATCCGGGCCCTGTTTTCTAATCTGACATTGTCGAACCAGTCACGCGAAAACAAAGGCGAGTCACGACAGCCGCTCCAGGGGCGCCAGATCCACCATCAACCGCTTCAGGCCGACTTGGTCAAAGTGGACCGTCACAATCTCGTCCGTCCCACTGCCCCGGCTCTCGATCACCAATCCCTCCCCAAAGGTCGCGTGCCGCACCCGCTGACCAGCCCGGAACTGGGATCCGGCCGGACGCGAGGGCTGAGGTGTGGACGCCGATGACCACGTGGTCGCGCGCCGGGCGCTCTCCCGCCGCGCCGGCCGCCACGAACCGACCCCGCTCACCAATTCCCCCGGAATGTCCCCCAGGAAGCGGCTGGGGACAGAAGGCTCGGTCTCGCCGTAACGGGTGCGGCGGAAGGCATAGGTCAAAAAGAGCCGGTCCTCCGCCCGCGTCAGGCCGACGTACATCAGCCGTCGCTCCTCGGCCATCTGCTCCGCGTCGTCGAGGGAGCGGCTGTGGGGCAGCAGCCCCTCCTCCAGCCCGGTGATAAATACGACCGGGAACTCGAGGCCCTTGGCGCTGTGCAGCGTCAGCAGCGTGGGAGCGTTCACCCCGTCGGGTAGATTGTCCACGTCGGAGACAAGGGCCACATCGGCCAAAAACTCGGTCAGCGTCAGATCGGGCTGCTCGGCGGCCACGCTGCGCAGCTCCAACACGTTCGCCCAGCGATCCTCCCCCTCCTCCGTGCCGTCGCGGAGATAGTCGGCGTAACCGACGTCCTGCAGCACCCGGTCGAGCAATTGAGCCACCGTCATCTGCTCCCGGGCCGCCAGCCACCCCTCCACCAACTCGTAGAACGCCGCCACGGTCCGGACGGCCCGCGTCCCCAGCCCCAGATTCTGGTCCGGAGAAGTCACAGCCTGGCCCATCACCTCGTAGACCGAGACCCCCTGCTTCTTGGCCACCTGTTCCAACGTCGCCAGCGTCTTTTGGCCGATCCCGCGCGGGGGGACATTGATCACGCGGGCCATGCTCACCCCCTCGGCCGGATTGTGCACCAGGCGCAGGAACGCGATCACGTCCTTGATCTCGCGCCGGCTGTAAAACTGGGTCGCGCCCACCAACCGGTAGGGCAGCCCGGCGCGGATGAACCCCTCCTCCAGGGCCCGGGACTGGGCGTTGGTACGGTACATCACGGCACAGTCCCCTGGCCGCACCCCCTCCCCAGCCACCAGTTGGGCGATGGTGTCCACCACGTAGCGGGCCTCTTCCTCCTGATCGTAGGCCTCGTGGACGACCATCTTGGGGCCACGGCCCCGCTCTGTAAAGAGCGATTTGTCGGTCCGGTCGGCATTGTGGCGGATGACGGCCTGCGCCGCGTCCAGGATGGTCTGGGTGGAGCGATAGTTCTGCTCCAGGAGCACCGTCACCAGGTCAGGGTGATCGTCCCGCAGCCGGCGGATGTTGCGATAATCGGCTCCCCGCCACGCATAGATGGATTGATCCTCGTCGGCGACGCAAAAGAGGTTGTGGTGCCTTCCAGAAAGCTGGTGCAGCAGGGTGTACTGGGCCTGATTTGTGTCCTGGAACTCGTCCACCAGGATGTGACGATACCGTTCCCGGTGCCGATCCAGCACGTCGGGGTGGCGCGCAAAGGTGCGAACCGTCACCATGAGCAGATCGTCGAAATCCAGCCCGTTGTTGGCCGCCAACGCCGCCTGGTAGCGCTCATAGACCCGCTTGACGACCTCGCCAAAGTAGGAGACAGGCGTGTACCCCTCTGGCGGCAGCAGTTCGTTCTTGGCGCGCGAGATGGCGGCGCGTATCCTCCGCGGCTGATATCGCTTTTCGTCCAGGCCCAGCTCCCGGAGAGCCTGCTTGACCAGGCGCAGTTGGTCATCGGCGTCAAAGATGGCGTACTGGGGCGGGATGCCCGCCGCCTCGGCCTCGCGCCGCAGGATGCGGGCGCAGGTGGCGTGGAAGGTGCCCAGCGTCAGGCTGCGGGCCTGGGCGGACCCGAGGAGCTGCTCCAACCGCTCCTGCATCTCGCGGGCGGCCTTGTTGGTGAAGGTGACCGCCATGATGCGCCAGGGCGCGACCTCCTGCTCCAATACCAACCAGGCCACCCGCTGGGTCAACACCCGGGTCTTGCCGCTGCCCGGACCGGCCAGGACCAGGACCGGGCCATCGGAGACGGTGACAGCGCGCTGCTGTTGTGAGTCGAGGGTTGTCAAATCCATAGGGCCGCATTGTAACACAGTCGGGACCTGTGCGCCAGTTTGGAATCCTGGCAAAGTGTGTTATGATACGGATCGAGAAAGGGGGAGAGTATGGTCGTCAGCAAGGAACTGGAACTGCACACCAAGGGGCATTGTGACATTCAGGACATCACGGCTCAAGTGGCGAGCGCGGTCCACGGCTCGGGCCTGCAAGCGGGCATCGTGACCGTCTTTTGCCCCGGCTCGACCGGCGGCCTGACCACCATCGAGTATGAAAGCGGCGCCCTGGCCGACCTGCGGCAGGTGTTCGACGAGATCGCCCCACCGGACCGGGAATACCGCCACCATCTGCGCTGGCACGACGATAACGGTCATTCCCACATTCGCTCCGCCCTCCTGGGCCCATCGCTGACCGTCCCCTTCGTCGCGGGGCAGCTCACGCTGGGTACGTGGCAGCAGATCGTGTTCCTCGATTTCGACACGCGCTCCCGCTCCCGGCGGCTGATCCTGCAAATCGTGGGGGAATAGAGACGAGACGTGCCGCCTACCGCCGACTCACCGCCGCCCCGCCCCCCCCAGAGCCCGGCCTTTCCCCTGCCCGGGCTGGTCATTCTGACAGCCGTCGGGGTGACAGCGACATTTCTGCTCGCCACGCCCGGCGGCCTGCTCTCCAAGGCGGACCTGGTCGGATACGCCGTGTGTCACCGCATCGCTGAGCGCTCTTTCGTCATCGCCGGGCGGCCGCTGCCCCTCTGCGCCCGCTGCAGCGGCACCTTTATCGGCGCGCTGGTCGGCCTCCTGGGACAGATCCTCGTCCTGCGCCGGCATCGCAGCGCCGACTTTCCCCCCATCCCCATCATCCTCATCCTGGTTGGTTTTATGCTGGCATGGGCCGCCGACGGCCTCAATTCCTACATGACCCTCGTCGGTGGCCCCCACGTCTACGAGCCTCAGAATTGGCTGCGGCTCGTCACCGGGGCCCTTCAAGGCACCACGCTGAGCATCCTCGTCTATCCGGTCCTGAACTTTACCCTGTGGCGACGTCCCAGCCCAGAGCCGGCCGTTCGCAATCTGCGGGATTTGGGCCTGCTGCTGCTGCTGCAAGCCGGTATGGTGGGCCTGGTTCTCACCCAATGGGACATATTGCTCTATCCCCTGGCCCTGCTGGGGGCGCTGGGCGTGCTGACCCTCCTCACCAGCGTCAACGGCATGCTGGTCTTGATCGTGATACGGCGGGAGAACGTGGCGAATACATGGCGAGACAGCCTGATCCCGCTGCTGGCCGGTTTCACCCTCAGTCTCATCCAGATCGGCGGAATTGCCTGGGTGCGCTACGCTCTCACCGGCACCCTCTCGGGCGTGCCGCCCTTTCAGTGATGCCCGTCCGCCCAGGCCACCGTTGCCAGCGAGCCACAGGGCCAAGGCTTTTTCCTGCTCGGCTAGACAATTTGCCTCTTGAGCACTTGGAGCTATAATAGATGCCAGGATCAATTCAGACAGTATGAGGAGGAATCATGGACCTGGGAAAAGCTTTTAGTTACGTGTTCGAAGACGAAGAGTGGATCGTCAAAATTCTGCTGGGGGCCTTGCTCATGTTGATCCCCATCGTTGGACAGTTCGCCCTCATGGGATATGGCATCGCCATCATCCGCAACGTGCGGGCTGGCGAACCCCGCCCCCTGCCGAATTGGAGCGCTTTTGGCGAGTATCTACTGGACGGGCTGAAACTCTGGGCCGTCACGTTGGTTTACACGCTTCCCCTGTTCGTCATCATCTGCCCGATCACGTTCGTCTGGATCCTGCCGGCCCTCGGCGGCGAGAGCGAGGATCTGGTGGTCGCCCTGGCTGGTCTATCGGGAATCTTGAGCATCGGACTGATCTGCCTGGTGACGTTGTACAGCATCCTCCTGGCGATCGTGGCGCCGGTCCTGCAGATCCGGTACGCCAAGAGCGGCGAGATCGGGGACTGCCTACAGATCGGAGCGGTGTTCAGGGATGCGTTTGCCAACCTCGGCAGCATCATCATGGTCGCGCTGGTGTGGTGGGCCGCCAGCATCATTCTGGTGCCGATCGCGACGACGGTGACCCTGGGGCTGCTCGCCCTGCCCGCCTCCGTCTGGCTGAGGACCCTGTCCAGCCACCTGTACGGGCAGATCAGCCGCCAGATCGGCTAAGTCCAGCGGCGCTGTGAGGGCCGCAGACCACACTATTTCTATCGAGACCCGGCCTCACCTCGGGCGGCGGCCGGGTTTCGCACGCTCTCACGACGTCCGCGAACGCCTCAACACCAGGGGCAGGTAGAGCCGGCGCGGATTCAGGAATACCCAGGTCGGTCGCTCCCACGCTCCCCCGCCGCCGTCCTCGATGAGCGCGACGTGATAAAAGGCCGGATAGCGAAACAAGACGCCGAGCAGGTCGAGCTGGTAGGAGAGCGTCACCAACTGGCCGGCGCCCACCGGACCGGCCCACCCGACCGTCCCGGTCGGCATGTCGAGGGTGCCTCCCCCGGTCCAGCTCAGGGATCCCGGTACCAGGCTGACGGGATCTCGGATGGGGATGAGGACCTCGGCCCGCGCCGCATCGGCGGGGCCGGCGTTCGCCATGGTCAGGGCACAGGTGACGATCCGCCCGGCTTGCAGGGGCGACGGGCGGCAGCGCAGGGCCGATGGAGAGAGGTCGGGGGCATCGAATCGCACCACGGCCGCGCGCCGGAACCGCATCCCCTGCTCTTCCAGACCGAAGCGCGCCACGTTGAGGATGGTCGTCCCGGCGGGCGCGTTGGTCGGAGCAGTGACCTGGTACGTGAACGTGATCCCCGCCCCTGCCGTCAGACTCCCCTGCCAGGTCACCCGTCTCTCCGCCGGCTCGTAGACCGCCGGCCCGGTCAAACTGCCGGGCACCAGCGTCAGGCTGAGGGGCAGCGTGTTGGAGAGGGAGACGACCACCGCCTCTGGCCCATCGTGACGCAGCGCGAGGGTATAGGTCAGCCGTTCCCCGGCGGAGACGGTCTCCCGATTGGCGCGGATGATTGATTCCCCCAACCAACTCAGCCATCCCACTGCCCGCTCCAACGTCTCGACCCGGCCCTCCTCCGGCAGCGTCTCGAAGGGGAAGGAAAAGAACAGCGTCTTGTAATCGGCGCCCCGATGCGCCAGCGTCACAGGGCGGCGCTCCTGGTCGCGGAAGGAGACGACCACGTCGGCAGCCGGCCAAACTGCATCCGACCAATTCTTGAATGGATACTGCAACGGGTACGGTCCCAAGCGATCTCCGACCGGGTCCTGCGGCGCCCCCGCCGCCAGGGTGGGCGTCACATCCTCCCGATAGTCCAGGATCCCCAGGCGCTCCCAACTGAAAGACTTTTCGTGGTGATAGTACAGGAAATCCTGGGAAGAGAGAAACAGCCGCCCCCCACCATCGAGATAGGCCGACAGTTTTTCTATCTCCTCGTCGGTCACGGGCGCGAACCAATCGTAGCCGGTGAACCAGATGATGACGGGATAGTGCTGCAACGTGCTCAACGTTGGGCTGCTGCCCGGCGGCTCCAGGCCGTTCCGACCGGTGCGCCAGTAGTCGTAAGGCCATCCGAGACGGGCCAGGGCGTCCTCGTACTTGCTCTCCTGGTTATACCACCGGTCATCATCCACCAGCAGAATCGAGGCCGGGGCCTTGGTGTAGAGAACGGCTGCCTGGCTCAGGGCCGGAGAGATCGTAGAGCGTGCGGTCAGCGTGACGACGTCCCGCACGTCCCATCCGGCGGTGGGCGGCAGAGTGACAGTGATCACCACCTCGGCCGATGCGCATGGCGCCAGGGACAGGGACGATGTCCCCAGATCGGTGTCCCACGAACCGCCGTCCAGCGACAAGTGTACGGTATCGGTGCTCCCCCCCTGCCCCAGGTGACGCACCCGCAGCGTGTGAGTGACGGTGGAGCCGGGCGCGCCAATGCGCATCTGGGAAGCCGGCGTCAGCTCCAGCCCGGCGGCCGGCGGCGGCGCGACCAGCCAGGCGATGGAGCGGTCCATCACCTCCCGTCGGGCGGCCCGCTCGTTGATCGCCTCGAAGCCAAAGGACAGGTAGATCGCCCGGTAATCCAGGCAGGTCCCGACCCGCAGCCCGCCGCAGCCCCCATCCTGGTAGACGAACGTTCGGGCGGCTGCGTCTGGGTCCTGGATGTCCACTGTATCGGGATAGTGCTGGTTATCCGCGCCACCCGGGCCGGTGATGGTGATCGTCAAACCGGCAAACAGATCGTCTGGCAGACCATACAGCACTCGCGATGGGGCGTTGTCGCTGATGTACCGGGCCTTGAGGTACTCGTAGTAATACTCGCTCCAAAGGCCAGCCGCGCCGCCATCCCAGTACCCCACGTCCTGGCCGCTCAACATCAGCCGTCCTCCATCGGCAAGGTAACCGATGATAGCACCCCCAGCGCGGATATAGCCCGGGGAATCGAGCGGGGCGCTCCACACGACGACGTCGTAGGGCAAGAGATCGGGCGCGGTGGGCTGGTCCTCCGGGAGATATTTGATGCTCCACTCGTCGTAGGCATACGCCAGATCGTCCAGGGCCTGCCGAAAGTAGGCCGTCTGGGTGTCGTAATACCAGGCCCCACTGTCAACCAGCAACACCGTTGGAGCGGCAGCGAGGGAGACGTCCTCCTCGGTCACCCCTCCAGCCAGGACGTGCACCGTCCTGGTGACCACCCGGTAGCCCAGCGCCCGGACCTGGATCGTGTAAGGCCCGGCGGGCAGATCGAAGCGGTAGGAATCACCGCCGCTCGCCAGGGGCGTGTCCAGCACCGTGACCGTGGCGGTCACCGGTTCGCCCGTCGCGGCGGCGGTGATCCGTCCCTGCAACGTGCCGGTGGGCAGCGGCGCGAGGGGGAAGTTGACCACCGTCGTCGTCCCGGTCGCCACCGCAGCCCGCCAGAAAACCTGCGATTGGTAGCCAAAGGCCGAGGCGGTCAGATCGTACACATCGGGAGCGAGGGCGAGCAGGTAGCCCCCATCCTCGCCAGCGACGGTCGTCCCACCGCCGGTTCCACCGTGGGACGCGGCCACGACCGTCGCGCCTGCGATGGCCGCCCTGTCCCCCTGCCGGGTCACGCTCCCGGTGATGAACCCGGCGTGAGCCAGCGCCGTGACAGCGGAAAAGGCATCCACCCGCCCCCAGCCGGTATCGTTGTTGGGGGTGGCGTCGCCCAGGGGGAGAGCGGTGCTCGTGATGATAAAGGCCGTGCGCGTGACGCTCAGGGTGGGGCTGACCGAGCGCAGGAGAGCGGCGATGCCGGTGACGTGGGGAGTCGCCATAGAGGTCCCATTTCCCAGTCCGTAGACCCCGCCGGGCAGGCTGGAGCGCACGTTCACGCCCGGCGCCGCCACGTGCGGGCGGATCTCCCCCCAGGGCGAGGGCCCGCGGCTGGAAAAGTTCGCGGCCTCGTCCTCGGGATCCGTCGCGCCGACGGCAAAGGCCTCCGGCAACGAGGCCGGGGAACCGACCGTGCCTGCCCTCGGTCCGTTGTTCCCGCTGGCGACTGTGACGAGAATGCCCGCCGCCCGCAGGGCCTGCAAGTCAGGCTGAAATGTGACCAGGCCGCCGTTATCGTTGCCCCAGGAGCAGTTGACCACGTCCGGGGCCTGGCTCGGATCTCCGCCGGGAGCCAGCGCCCACTGAAACCCCGCGTGAATCCAGGAATCGAGGCCGTACCCCTGATTGTTCAACACCCGGATACCGATCCAGCGCGCCCCCGGCGCCACGCCGATGCCATCCTGGCCCACAGCGGTGCCGATGGTATGGGTGCCGTGGCCGTGGCCGTCCACCGGATAGAGGGTCCCGCCGCCGGTGGCGTCGTACCAGTTGTAGATGTGATTGGATAGACCGTGAGGACTGTAGCCCCGATAGCTGGCCTGCAGGGCCGGGTGCAGCCAATCCACGCCGGTATCCATCCCTGCCACCACTGCCCCGGTGCCAGAGATGTGCAGCGAGGCCCACACCTGGTCGGCGCGGATGTGGGCGACGCCCCATTCGGCGTCATCCATACCGACCGTGCGCACAGCAGCAGGCGTGTCCGGCGCAGGGCCGACCCACTGCCGCCACCGGTCGAGGCGCACGCTGGCGACGTCGGAGCGCCTGGCAATGGCGCGCACCGCCTCGGGCCGGGCGCGGACGGCGGCGCCGTTAAAGATCCAAAACGGCGTGTAGGACGCCACCAGCCCGGAGGCCTGCGCATCCGCCAGATAGTTCCGCAGCGCGGCCTGGGACCGTTCAGCGATGAATTGCAGCGTCGAGACCACGCGCGCGCGGGTCTCGGTCGCGTTCAGCGGGCCGGTCGCCGCCTCCGTGGCATCCACCTGCTCGCGCAGATAGACGATGACGCGCACATAGTCGTTCGGTTGGGCCTGAAGCAGAGCCCGTTGTAACTCCGGGTCGGGCGGTTCGCTCTCTGTTCCATCTGGAATGGCAAGGGAAACAGCAGCACCGACTGCCGAGGCGCGGGTATTTGCCACGAGCACAAAAACGAGTATGATAATACAGAGCAGGTACAGCGTTGTCTTTTTCACGTTTACTCACTTTATCCACGGGGGAGAAAAGCGGCCAAACAGTCGGGACAATCCAGACGCAATTGCAATGACCGCCTCGTCGCAAGAGAGAGGGCCATCACACCCCTCCCATCCGCTTGCACGATCGACCTACCGCAATTATACCATCAGCAACCCGACAATAAAAATTCTGGAGGTGACCCATGATCACGAACGGATTGGCCCGGACCCGCATCGCCCACTTGCCGACGCCATTGGAACCACTGCCCCGCCTCTCGGCCCGGTTGGACGGCCCCGAGCTGTGGATCAAGCGGGACGATCAGACCGGGCTGGCGACGGGCGGCAACAAGGCCCGCAAGCTCGAGTTCCTGGCGGCCGACGCGCTGGCCCAGGGGGCCGACACGCTCATCACCGGCGGCGCGGCCCAGTCGAACCACGCCCGCCAGACGGCCGCGGCCGCGGCCCGGGTCGGGTTCGCCTGCCGGCTCGTCCTGCGCGGCGCAGGGCCACCAGCGGCGCAGGGCAATTTGCTGCTGGACCGGCTGTTGGGCACGGAGATCGTCTGGGCGGGAGAGCGCCCTCTAGCCGATGTCATGGCGGCCGAAGCCGAGGCCTTGAGGAGCGCGGGCCGACGGCCTTACGTGGTGCCCTACGGCGGTAGCAACCCGGTCGGGGCCAGCGGCTACGTCGCAGCGATGGAGGAGCTGCTGGCCCAGTGCGCCGAGCAGCAGGTTCACTTCGACCACGTGGTCTTTGCCTCCTCCAGCGGCGGGACGCAGGCGGGGTTGGTGGTCGGCGCGCGGGCGTTGGGCTACCCGGGCCGCGTCCTGGGGATCAGCGTGGACCCGCCGGCCGACCGACTCCGTCCCCTGGTGTCCGAGCTGGCCACCGCCACGGCGGCCCACCTGGCGCTGGAGCTGACGTTCAACCCGGAAGAGGTTGCCGTGGACGACGGCTACCTGGGGGGCGGATACGGCGTGGTGAGCGACCTGGAGCGGGACGCGATCCGGACGCTGGCCCAGGCGGAGGGCATCCTGCTCGATCCAGTCTACACCGGGCGGGCCTTTGGCGGGCTGCTGGACCTGATCCGGCGGGGCGCGTTTCGGGCGGACGAGCAGGTGTTGTTCTGGCACACGGGCGGGACGGCGGCGCTGTTTGCGTATGGGGAGGTGGTGGGGGGGTAGAAAACACGAGGGCCAGACCGAATCGGTCTGGCCCTCGCTATGGGCGCGTGATACCGCTGGTATGTGCGGCTCTTCAACCACCGTTTTCACCGATTGTTTTGTGGTCCCTCCTATCACGCACCGATGTCATTTTTCAGGCCAAGGTCTCAGGCTCAATCATAATCTCCCCAGGGTGACAGAGATCGGACATTTGCTCCATTTCCCCCCTCGCCTCTGTCAGAGCCTACCGGCACACCGACCACCTCCTGCAAGGTCAGCTCTGACCAGGGAATCTCTATCTCTTGCCCACGCAGCATCGCCTCGCGGTGCCGCCGCTCGCGTCGTCGAGCGGCGGCGATGGCCCGCCGCTTGCGCTCGGGCGTCCACTCGTCCGTTGCGGCTCGAACTGATACAAGCCTGGGCCGGGCAATGCGAATGCTAATGCCGACGCTGAGCGCCAGCATGCTCAGTCCACCTGCTACGATGGCAGCCCATGCACCCCAGCGGAGCAACTGCTGCTCCAGAGCAGCCTGTTCCTGCTCGTGCTCCATCTGCTGCTGATGAGCTTCTTGCCGGTTTTTCAAATCCTGCTCGTGTCGTTGTTCCCGGTATCGCGCATCTTCTTCCAGCTTTTGTATTTCGATCTGCGTTTGCGCCGCCTGCAAGATCTCGTACTGGCGCAGATCCACCGCGTTCTCTTGGGCCTCCCGCTCCATCTCGAGCTGATCGCGCTGATACTCGGCGATGCTGCTGATGGGATGCACCAGGTCCGAGTCGCTCCATCCCAAGGCCAACAGCACACCAATCCCAACCAGCGCCAGGATAACCCCGACCACTTTGGACACTGACAAGTTGAACATCCTACACCTCCTCAGGCTGTATATAGAACCCCTCTCCCACCATGCGTCCCCAGTATACGCGATTCGGCGGACGTACTCAATCCGCCCTGGGCCACATTCAGGGGAAATGGACAAGACAGCCCCAAGGGGCGGTTTGGTTGACTGTGACAAGCAAGAGACAACCATGGGAAACAAAAAAGGACAGGTCAGTGACCTGTCCCACATCCGTTCCGCGAGGGTCGCTCAAGCGGGATCCAGCATCCCCAGCTCCCACAATTCCCCCAACAAGTCCAGGCCGCCCTGCCCGAAGCGGGCCGCCAGTTCGGCAAAGGTAGCGCGTCCATCGCAGGCTTCGATCACCGGGCGGGCCTCGGCCCGCACCGGCAGCACCTGTCCCTGTCCCAGCAGCGCATAGCCGAAGGATTCGAGTCGCATCCGCAGCGCCGCGCGGGGGCGCACGTCGGCGGGCAGTTCGCGCACTGACCGGGGCGGGGCGTACTCGGCCAGCGGCGCCCGACGCAGCGGGTCCCGGCCGTCGGGGCGCAGCTCCTGGATCGCCCGGCAGCCGCCGTGGCAGACGGCGTAGGCGGCGCAGGTAGTGCACTCGGGCGGCATCAGCGCCCGCCAGGCGTCCATCTCGGGGCTGTGCCACAGTTCCGCCAGGGATCGCTCCCGCAGCGAGCCGATCACGGTGGGGGAGTGGGCGCAGGGGCGCAGGTTGCCCCAGGGGTCCACGACAGCGTAAGCGACGCCGGCGGGACAGCCCTCCGACTCGTTCAAGGCAAAGCACTGGGGCAGGCCAATGCCATACCGGACCGGCGCGCCTTCCTGAACGAGTCTGGCGACCCGCGCCATAGCTGATCGCATATTCTCCACCGTCGGTTCAACGTCCGGGAGCGGCGAGCCTAGATACCGATTGAACGCGACGTGATCCACGCCCCACTCTTGCCCCAACGCGGCTACCGCTTCCAGTTCGTCCCAGTTATAGCGGGTGATGATCGTGCTGATGGCGACCCGTACGCCCACGTCTATGGCCCGTCGCACATTAGTCACTGTCTCGTCAAAAGAACCCGCCGTCCGGGTAAAGGCCTCGTGACTCTCGGCGCAAGCTCCGTGCAGCGACACCAACAATCCCGACAGACGCGATCGTCCCAGGAGCCGTCGGACGAAACGGGACGGATTGGCCCACCGGCCGTTGGTGAAAATAGTCACCCAGGCATCGTAGGAAGTAGCGGCGTCGAGAATGCGAAAGAACCCGGGGTGCAAGGTCGGCTCGCCACCGGTCAGACGGATTCGCACGGCTTCCGGAGCCAGGGACGCCAGCCAGGTTTCCCAGATAGAGGCCGACAGCGGCGGTCGGGTGCGCTCGGCATAGACATTGCTGCACCCTGGGCAGTTGTTGTTGCAGGCCGAGGTCAGCTCGAGCGAATAGATCGCCGGCGCGGAGAGAACCAGCATCGGATTATTCACCGACAGGCGTCGGCGCTGTTATCAATCTTGCGCACCGCTGGAACGGACTTGACACTACTCTCAGCGGTTGTGTACCCATCGGTGACGACCCAAGTTGGGCGCGGGGACGGGGTAGGGGTAGTAGGAGTGAAAAAACTGAGCCGTAAACTCGCTGCCTTTTCAACTTGGAATTGTTTTCCAGACACGTTCCACCTCCTTAAGTGACGTAATTGTGACTCACTATGTCACAATTATATCACAAACCAATTGAGTTTTCAATAGAACACAAGTTCTTTAAGGTTGAGAATACAAAAAGGGATGGCCCACATCGAGCCATCCCTACTGCATACTTGATTGTCAGGGAGAAAGATCAAACCCCTACCAGGCTTTCCAGGATTTCCATAAATGGACCAATGTCTACACCTAAATTATGTTGCGCAGCCCACATGCGTATCAATTCCATCAACACCCGCTGACGTTCTACAGGTAGGCTATGTAGACGCTTGTACAAATACTCGACCAGGGCATACTTTTCCAGGGCATCGGGGGAAAAACGCATAAAATAGACATAGGCCAGAACATAGTGCTGGATACCGATCTCCGAGTCGCCCTGGTCAAAGGCAATCTGCCCACGGGTCATCTCCACCTTGGCCAAAGGAGCAAAATACTCGGTGGGCAAGCTCTCCGGGGGAGGCTGCCCCCCTGGAACAATCCGATAGTCAGATCCGATCAACGCTTCGACCTCAGCCAGGCACTGCTGTGCGGCATCCAGGTCTCCCACCAGAAAAAGCACTTCGGCCAAGTCCTGCATCGCGTCGCCGCGCTCCACCGCTGCCCACCCTTTCAAACCCAACGCCTCTCTCAGCAACCGTTCACTCTGGTGGTAGTGAACCTGGCTTTTCTCAACACCCTCAATCTGAGCCACCAATCGTCCCATCTCTCGGCTGGTTCGTCCCTGCTCGGCTAACAGCATCGGCTGGTTAGATTCCAGCCCGGCTTCCTGGGCTATCTTCAATGCCCTGCCAGCGCACTGGCCTGCCTCCTCCAACAGTTGACGAACGTCATCCAGTTTTTTATCCCGCCCCTTTTCCAGTTCGTGTTTGGCCATTCTCCGCTTGGCATGACCGATCCGCACATATGACCACATCATCCCGTGAGCATCGTCTAGTTCACGGAAGAGAGCTAATGCCTCTTCGCCGTAATTGATTGCCTGAGCATAATTCCCGCGCATACGCGCGATGGCTGCACTAATGACGAGGGTCAACCCGGTGCTGTACTCGGTTCCCAGTCCCTCGTTGATTCGCATCGCCTCGTGTATCACAAGGCGCGCCAGATCGATTTGACCCCGCTCGGCGTATACAATAGCCAGGTTGTTCAACGCCATCG
>Ga0209614_1000640_pt1:0-2500 | contig 29881 bp, 22 predicted proteins | sample BlaSprsedimmetaG_FD_185484 | JGI IMG/M metagenome (GOLD analysis project Ga0209614, IMG submission 185484) | Hot spring sediment bacterial and archeal communities from California, USA to study Microbial Dark Matter (Phase II) - Blank Spring... ... | reverse complement strand
TATCCCCTTCTGTAAAACCATCGCTCTTGAGCAACCAGTTCTCTGCAGATCTGACGACAACACTCCCGCTATCACGGCTTTCAGCCGTGATGGTGACAAGTTCATCGAGATCGCTCAACTGAGTGGGGCTGCCGTCGAGGGCGAATGCGACCGACACGGTGACACTGCCGTCAGGATTACCGCTATCTGCCATAAACTGTTCATCGACATCTACAATCCAGCGGTTCAGCTGTAGCGCATTTCCGTCCCCATCCACCGTATTGCCAACGTACGTAGCCATAACAAAAACACCATTGCTGTCATACACTCCAACGGTAACCCCTTCCGGTATACCGTCGATGATCAAGCGATCCAACACCTCGGTCCCATCAACATCTGCACCATTTTCAGAGGGGGTATTTGTATCTGAAGGATCCACAGGCTCACCATCCCTGTCAACCTGCCGGACCGTCACATCCAGGGTGACAATCGTATTGCCTGTAACGGAAACATAAGGATCACCCTCAACCAGGACTACATATACGGCATCAGTATTGGTAAAGGTAAATTTGCTCTCTTCAAACGCTTCAACATCGACAGGATCCGTTATTGCCAACACGTTCAGTGAATAATCGACATTTTGAGTTATTGTGACATCATCACTTCCAACATCGGACAGATCAGGATCAGTCGCCTGATAGCTGAAAATAAAGGTATAGTCTCCGTCTTCCGGTGATGGTACCGGATGGTCGGCGTCTGCGAGAGCATATATATGCCCGAGCGCATCACCCTCAAGGTGGTAACGGCTTGCCGTTTCGGTAATGAGACCATCACTCACCGCCTGGTCAAGCATCAAAGGAGAGCCGCCTGCATCTGTGTCGTAATAGAACAAGGTGAAACGTTTTCCATCGAGACTGGTTTTGTCAATTTCAACCCAGTCAAGACGCTCGTCACTGTCACCATTGCTGGAGAAAGAAAAGTCGACCTGCGTAAGTGTATCTTCAGCAACACCGGTCGATGTGGACACCGTACCTTCGGTCGTGGGGGTCACATGAACAGTGAGCGAAATCGGTTCATTTCCCTCGACCGATTCAGCCGGATCGGGGTTCTGCGGTCCGGTCAGACTGTCGCCGTCATTCTCGGTTGTCACCGGTGTCACCTGGAACCGGAACGTGCCGGAGTAGTGCTCAGAAACGATGAATGAAGCTTCGTTGAAATTCTCGACGGCAGACGAATCAGCATCACCCGAAACCGTCCATATACGGCCCTCACCGCTGCCCATGATGTATGTCACCCCGTCGCCTTCGAGATCGATCCCGGCAGGTAATCCTTTCACGATAAGCGATAGCTTCTCGGACCCATCTTCGTCCTTGAGAGTAACGGTATCAATAAGTCCTTCAAGCGAAATGCGGTTTTGATCAGCATCGACATCACCTTCAATGACTGTTTTGCTCTCGGCATCAAGTCCTACAACAGCACCGTCAGCTACCCCCCCTGACGTCAACTTTTACAGGAATTGTATCAATATCACCAAGAATCACGGTAGCTTCGGAATTACTTCCACCGGAATCATTGCTGGTCCCGACAATACTGATCTCGTTGATGAAGTCCTCATTACTGTCATCAGGCGGAAGTATAAACAATGGGGCAGCAGGATCGAAACTCTGTCCGTTGTCGACATCTCCGATAGTAACCGAGTAAGTGCCATCGCCGGATGGACCGTTCAGTACGAGCTTATGCTGTATTTCCGTCCCACTATAATACAGCTCGGCACCCTCGGGCAGACCGTTGATAGTTATCTCGATGATTTCCGAGCCGTCCTGGTCCTCGGTAACCGGACGGATATAGAGAGGAATCAGCGTATCCTCATCTCCGCCCGGGCTGTAGGTGTTGATGCTCGTGAGATCACTCTCCGGTAAAATGGTAAAGCTCAGCTCAGTTTCCCCTGTAATCTTCTGGTCCGCTAACGCAGATGGATCGTCTTCCTGATCATCATCACGATCGACCGTCAGAGCATTGACCGTGATAACCACCTCTCCGGCATAGTTCGGGGTCGCAAGAAATTCGAGAGTGCCAAGAGCATTGACAGGAATGGCAATCGGATCGGCGGTAAATTGCTTGACGACCTCATCTCCGCCTACTGTGTACCTGAACTCAGATCCTGACAACTCAATCTCGTTTCCTTCGGGATCCCAGCCTTTCGGGGTCATCAGGGCATACGTATCCTCATCGGCATCCTCGTTATCCCAGCCGTTCTTCAGCTCAAAATCCTGTCCATTCGATGAAAGATCAAACCATCGGTCCTCGAGAACTTCTTTTTCATACGTATGCGACGGGTTCATTTGCAGGTCGGCCGTACCGTTTTCATCGGTATCGGCAATATCCGGAAGAGGCGTATCCGTTTGCCCATCTTCATCACTGTCCGTCCCGATCCGCTCAGCAACCGGCGTCACCTTGACGGAAATCTCGAGATCTGTGGTCTTCGTATCTGTATCCGGGTTGGGAGGGCCATCAACGTTCG
>Ga0209614_1000639_pt1 | contig 29890 bp, 25 predicted proteins | sample BlaSprsedimmetaG_FD_185484 | JGI IMG/M metagenome (GOLD analysis project Ga0209614, IMG submission 185484) | Hot spring sediment bacterial and archeal communities from California, USA to study Microbial Dark Matter (Phase II) - Blank Spring... ... | reverse complement strand
CACTGCCACACGCACATCATCCCACGGATGAAGAAGGTGATCAACGGCGAAGATCAGGGCGGGATCAGCAAGGCGGTCAACTGGAAGGGAGGCGGCGGCTTTCGCTACTACCGGCTTGGGCCGTCGTTGATTGTCGAGGACGAATGGAGTAACCCGGTTATCAATCCTCAGTTCAACGCCGCAATGCTGGCCGAGGCCATGTGCAAGCTGGAGGGGTTCACTTTTGAGCCCAATCCGGAGATCTACTGGCAGCAGGGCAGGAGCACGGAGAGCGATTTCATCTATGTGACGACGCAGTTCATGAGCAGACAGATGCTGGCCAAGCTCAGTGATGAAGTCGGCCCCAACCGCAGTCTGTTGATATGCTGCGGGTCGTTCCGGGCCGATGTGAGCCAGTTCGAGAACCTGACGGTCAAGAAGATTCCCAAGGCCGTGCTCAGGAAGTGCGAATGGGGCCACGATGACTACTCACTGGAGATTCAGAACCTGCCCGCCGCACCCGCGCAGGAGGAGATAGCGGCAGATGCCGAGGAAGGCAGGCCCAGGAAACCTGTGAGGAAATTCGGCAAAGGCAAGAACGGCGGCCCAATGCTGTTCGACCTGGATACCGCCGGTTTGAAGAAAGGCCAGAAATGACGACTGAGATGGTTCCCGCCAACCCGGGTGGCGAGTTTCTTCTGTACCAGACGCAGGACGGCCGCACGCGAATCCAGTGCCGCTTTACGGGCGAGACGATCTGGCTGACGCAGCAGCAGATGGCGGAGCTGTTTCAGGTGGACAAGTCCGGCGTAAGTCGCCATCTGAAAAGCATTTACGAGACCGGGGAGCTATCGCCTAAGGCAACCGTTGCAAGTTTTGCAACAGTTCAAACCGAGGGCAATCGGCGGGTCGAACGGCAGATCGAGCACTACAACCTCGATGCCATTATTTCGGTTGGCTACCGGGTCAACAGCCTGCGGGGAACCCAATTTCGGATCTGGGCAACGCAACGATTGCGTGAGTATCTGGTCAAGGGTTTCGCCCTGGACGATGAGCGGCTCAAAGCCGCCGGGGGCGGGAACTACTTCGACGAGTTGCTGGCCCGGATCCGGGATATCCGCTCGTCGGAGAAGGTCTTCTGGCGGAAGGTGCTGGACATCTATGCTACGAGCATCGATTACGACCCGAAAGCGGATATCTCGCAGGAGTTCTTCAAGGTGGTGCAGAATAAGATGCACTGGGCGTCACACGGGCACACGGCGGCGGAGATTATCATCGACCGGGCTGATGCGAATCGACCGCACATGGGCATGACCAACTGGCCCGGCGATTCGATTCGCAGGACGGATGTGGGGATCGCGAAGAACTACCTTCGGCCGGAAGAGCTTGAGATGCTGAATCGCATGGTGACGGCATACCTGGAATTGGCGGAATTGCAGGCATTGAATCGGCAACCGATGTACATGAAGGACTGGATTGCGAGGCTTGATGATTTTCTGACAATGACCGGCCGGGAGATCCTGACACATGCCGGAACGGTCAGCCACCAGAAGGCGATCGAGAAGGCCCGACGGGAGTACGAAAGATACCAGCAGCGAGTATTGAAGGAGCCAACACCTGTCGAGAGGCACTTCATTGAAGCGGTCGGAGAGGTCAGGCAGATTGAAGACCAACGGAAGCGTCTGGATGACAAGGGAGGCGACTGATCATGGGGATTCTGCATATCAACGCCATCAGCAACCGTTTGAGCCTGCGGCCGCCCCAGCGGGATTCCCTGGAGATTCTCGGGCGGGTCTGTGAGATCGTATCACTGGCCAAGGACGCCGACCCGGCGGCGGCCATAGAAGCGATCAAGAGCGAGTACGCGACAGTAGAGGACTTCGAGCGGGAATTTCCATCACTATGCTTTGCCCTGGCCACGGGAGTAGGTAAGACGCGGCTGATGGGCGCGTTTATCTCATACCTGTATCTGGCCGAACACATACGGAATTTCTTCGTTCTGGCGCCCAATCTGACGATCTACAACAAACTGATTGCGGACTTCACGCCGAATACGCCGAAGTACGTCTTCAGGGGGATCGGGGAGTTCACCACCAATCCGCCGATGCTCATTACAGGCGATACGTATGAACAGGCGGCTTCGGCGCGGGGGCAATTATTCGACAACCCGGATGACTGCCACATCAACATCTTCAACATCTCGAAGATCAACAGCGAGGTCCGTGGCGGCAACGCGCCCCGGATAAAGCGGTTGAGCGAGTACATCGGTCAGAGCTATTTCGAGTATCTGGCCGGGCTGGACGACCTTGTGATGCTGATGGATGAGAGCCATCGCTACCGGGCGACGGCGGGCGTGCGGGCGATCAATGAACTCAAGCCGATCCTTGGCCTGGAGCTGACCGCCACGCCTCACGTGGAATCCGGTGGGCGGAGCGTTCCTTTCAAGAACGTGATCTACAGCTACCCGCTGGCTTCGGCCATGAATGACGGTTTTGTGAAGGAGCCGGCGGTCGCCACCCGCGAGAACTTCGACCCCAACGCCTACACGGCCGAGGGGCTGGAGAAAGTCAAACTTGAGGACGGTGTGCGGATTCATGAGAACACCAAGGTCGAGTTGGAGGTCTACGCCCGCAACCATGACAAGCCCATCGTCAAGCCATTCATGCTGGTCGTCGCGACGGATACAGAACACGCCAACACACTGCAACAGGTTATCGAAGGCGATGCGTTCTTCGACGGCAAGTACAAGGGCAAGGTCATTCAGGTCCACTCAAATATACGTGGGGAGGAAAAAGACGACGTCGTTCAGCAGTTGCTGACCGTCGAGCATCCGGACAACCCGGTCGAAGTTGTCATTCACGTCAACATGCTCAAGGAAGGCTGGGATGTGACGAATCTGTATACGATTGTGCCCTTGCGGGCCGCGAACTCGCGGACGCTTGTAGAGCAGTCCATAGGTCGCGGTCTGCGGCTGCCATACGGCAAACGAGTTGGCATCCCAGCGGTGGATCGGCTGACGATTGTGTCGCACGACAAGTTCCAGGAGATCGTAGACCATGCGAACGACCCGAATTCCATCATCCGGTCGGGCGTAGTGATCGGCCGCGACATCCCGGAAGCAGGCCGCAGGGCGATGGAGGTCAAGAGCGCGTTCGAGCAGATTATCTCAGGCGACGACAGTGCTGCTACCCCGACGCCAACAGGTCAGGCCCCCTTCAAGCAAAGGACGCTCTTTGAGAAGCCGGAGGAGCAGGAGGTTGCGAAGGCAACCTACGAGGTCATCAAGCAATATGAGCGTCTCAAGGGAAGCCACCAGTTGCAGGATGAGGCGGTACAACGCGAGATCGTGCAGAAGGTCCAGGAGATGGTGCGGCCCGTTCAGGGCATGTTGGAGGGTGTTATGGACGCTGTGAACGTGCCGGAGGTCGTCCAGAAGACGACAGAGTTGTACCGTGAGCTGTCAATCGATGTGCCGAAGATCGTGGTTGTCCCCAAGGGGCAGGTGAGTTGCCGATATGAGGATTTTGATCTCGATGTTCGCAGCATCAACCTTCAGCCGGTGGCGCAGGATATCCTGATTCAGCATCTGCACGAAAACCAGCAATACCGCCTGCAAGACGGATCCGGCATTGTTCCCGAAAAGCGACCCGAGGACTATCTGGTTCGCGGCCTGATCGACTTCGACGATATCTGCTATGACGACCACTCGGCCCTGCTCTACAAGTTGGCCGGGCAGGTTGTGAAACGGCTTCGTGAGTATCTCACTAAGGAGGATGATGTCGTTAATGTGCTCCAATACCATCAGCAGCCGCTGGTGAATCTGATTCACTCCCAGATGCAGCAGCACTTCGTCGAGTCCGCCAGCGCCTACGAGGCCCATGTGACCAAAGGCTTCCACACGCTCCGGGCCAACAATTACTCAGCGGCAGCGGATGAGAACGTGCGAGACTTCCGTACCGTCGTGGCCGAAGGCCAGCGCAACCGCATCGGGACAATGGTGTTCGGCGGCTTTCGCAAGTGCCTCTACCCGATTCAGAAGTTTGACTCTGACCCGGAGCGTCGGTTCGCGGTGATCCTGGAGAACGACGTCGATGTCCTGAAGTGGTTCAAGCCCGCCAAGAATGACTTCCACATTCACTACAGCCACGAGGAGTCTTACGAACCAGACTTCGTTGTCGAGACGAAGACGGAGAAGTTCCTCTGCGAGCCGAAGCGAGCAACTGAGATGGCCGACGAGGTCGTTCTGGCGAAAGCGGACGCGGCCGCTACCTGGTGCAAATATGCCACGGACCACGCAGAGAAAAGCGGCGGCAAGCCGTGGCGATACCTACTGATCCCCCATGACCAAGTACAAGACCAGATGACTTTGGGCGGATTGGCCGCTCGATGCGAGGTGCGCGCGAGGACTTGATGTTTCGAAGTATCAGGACCCACACCCGTTACACGCTCTGTGAGGGCGCAACATCCCCATAACCCAAGCCTCTGTCTCTGCGGGTTATGGGGAGACTTTTGCCCGGATTTGGGCGAGTTGGGCATTTTGGGTCGATTCTCTGGTTATGGCTCTGTCTGAGACCGAGACACCGGCCGGAAGGGTGTGAAATGTAATGCCTTGTTAGTAAAGGCGTTAGAAACGCAAACGCCGACGCGATTTGGCGTCGGCGAATCGTGTGAACCGCTGAGCCGGAGCTATTTGCAACGGCCCGGAAAATAGTGATGCCGGGATTCAAACCTGCGACCTCCCGGTTACGGGCTTCCGGTCGATTCCCAGCCTGCGGGGGCGCTGATTTGCCTCGGCTTGCGTCACGGCAAGGTGAACTGAAACGCTGGCCACATCCCGCAAATCTCCCCGTTTTTCCCCAAGGCGCCTTTCTTCTAACTCCATTCCCGCGCGCCACTTACATCACTCCGCCGCATTTTTTCGCAAGAATCTCTTGCGCCCGCGCCCTTCGGGCGCTACGCTGGACTCATGTCACAAGAACACATTTTGAAAGGGTGAATCATGAGTCTCACAACTCGGAAGATCATCGTAGTGGCTACCATTGCGGCAGTCTTCCTGGCGGCCAACATCCTGGTCATTGCCAACTGGCTGGCGGAGCACGGGGTGGCGGAGAAGGCGGGCTGGATCAGGAGGGAGTTTCTGACGGGTACGGCGATCGCTGTGATCCTGGTGTTACTGATACTCCTGGTCAATCCCGTGGGCCGGGCCGGCGGGCTGGGCAGGAGGTGTCCGGTGTGCGATCACCGGCTTATTATCAGAGGCGGGTATTGTCCGGAGTGGGGGAGCAGCGTGAGGGGATGAGACAGGAGCATTGGACGCACGGCTGGGCCGTCTGGTGGCAATGGACGATGAGATGATTCTGTGATCATGGCCATAAGGCTATTGCCTTCAGGGGTGGAGGCCAATAGGATGATGTAGTGGACGTTCATAGAACAGGAGATGACGTTTGTCATGGGCGTTCCGCTTACGAAGCATCGAACGCAAGTCAACACGACGAAGGTGTTTGAAAGGCCGGGAAGATGGGCAGTATCAAAGCGAACGGCGGACGGGCCGTAGCAATTGGCGGGCATTTGCGACGGTGTGCGGCAATAGCCGTTCTGGCGACCGGTGCAATCGTTGGCACGACCCAGGCCCTGGCGGGCGATGGCGGCACAGGGCAGGCTGCCTCGGACCACGCAGCGATGGCTGAATTGTTGTCGGCCGACTATGAGGTCCGGGTGGGAACCGGCAGAATCGATGTGTATACCGCCCGCGTTCTCGACCCACCGTTCGCCGGAAAGCAGTGGGATTACGGAGGCCCGTACGCATTTGCCAACTTCGACATGCCGAATCCCGCCCTGGTGCAGGTCACATCCCGGCAATCCCTTCGGAACGTCGTAATCCGGCCCGTCTCCGCTGGAATCCGACCGGTCTTGCAGGATGATCACACCCTGACGCTTTCCCTGGACCGCCCGTGCAAGCTCAGCATAGAACCCGACGGCAGACGGGGCCCGCTGTTGCTCTTTGCCAATCCGCCTGAAGCCGATGCCCCCCAATCCGATGATCCCAACGTCATCTACTTCGGACCGGGCCTTCACAAGCCGGAGAAGATCACTCTTGGCAGCGACCAAAGCCTCTACCTCTGCGCCGGGGCCATCGTAAAAGCCGAAGTCCTGGCTCAAGGGGATCGCATCCGTATCTACGGCCGGGGCATCCTGGATGGCTCGGACTGGCAATGGCGCCAGGGCCCCGTGGGGAGCCTGATCGCGATTCGCAACGGCACGGATATCGAGATTAGCGGCATTACGCTTCGTGGTTCATCGCACTGGACCATCGTTCCCAGGAACTGCCGTCGGGTCATCATTCGCAATGTCAAGATCTGCAATTCCCGCGTACAGAACGACGACGGAATCAATCCCTGTAACTCACAGGATGTACGGATCACCGATTGCTTCATCCGCAGCGACGATGACTGCGTGGCGCTGAAAGGTCTGGACTACTCCGGGGCCAACAGCAACGTCGAACGCATCACCGTGGAGAACTCGATCCTCTGGTGCGATCGAGCCCGCATCTTCCTCCTGGGGCACGAGAGCCGCGCCGCTTTTATGCGCGACATCACTCTGAGAAACCTGGACATCATTCACTTCACCATGACACCCTTCCTGCTCGAGCCCGGCGAGGATATGCGGCTGGAGAACATCTCCATAGAGGATATTCGCATCCATGGAGAAGGGCAGGGCCAGCTGATCCGGCTTCGCCCGGTGGTGAACCAGTACATGAGAAAGAGAGTTCCCGGGTTCATCCGCAATATAGGCTTCAAGAATGTGACGCTGGAGGGCAAAGACGGCGAGTATCTGGTGCAGATTGCCGGCGCCGACGCCGAACATGACGTGCGTAATGTGACCTTTGAGAATGTCTCAATTGCAGGCTCTGCCCTGACCCGGGAGTCCTGGCGCGTGCAGATCGGCGAGCATGCCAAGGACATCGGCTTCGGAGCTAGGACCCCGTAGAAGCTTGGATTCAAGGCTACAGGCCGGTCTCATGGCACGGAATGATGGGTTGTCGCTTTGGCCCGAGCGAATTCACGATATCGCAGTCGGAGATTTTGTCTGAAACGCGGCGACTTAACATCCTGGGGTGTTACGCCGCCCGGGCAAGATGCAGATCTGCCTGCGAGGTTTCTCTTGACAGAGCGCGTCACTGTAGCAAAATGTAGCAAAACTGGCGCACGTCATGCACAACATGCGCAACATGCGGAATTACATAAGTTCCTACGTGGTTTGCGGTTAGCTCCGAAGTCGTTATGGGCCAATGGGTTATGAAAACCCAAGTAAACGTGCCCATAACCCGGAGGTTCTGACGTCATCGCAGGTATTGATCTGCAGCAAGTTGTGCTGAATACAGGAGTTGCAGCGGTTGTGGTTTTGCTGTGGGCCTCCGATGTAGCAGGAATGTAGCAGAGGGGCAAGAAGCCCAGCTCCAGATGCTCGTATGGCAGGCAGAAGCTGTTTCGATCCCAGCAGGAAAGTAGAGTATTGAGGGGAGGCCTGGGGGCGGATATAATCCAAATGTCGAATTGACAATTGAATATGAGAGTTGTTGGAAGCACGCTTACAGAAGCAGCAGGAGGTCTTCGCCTACACTTTTGACTACACTTTTACGGCTGTGTTTAAGGGTATTTGGCGGTTTCTGCTGTGATCGGTGGCTTTCGTAAGTACTTCAAAACCAATGATTTGCGTAAATACAGCATTTTGATGTGGGTGCATGGCATGCAAGAGGTCGTGGGTTCGAATCCCATCGGCTCCATTGTCCTAACCTCCTGTAAACCAAAGACTTTGCAGGAGGTCATTCCGAGGATGTCCCACGGATAGCGGGAGGTTGAGCCTCTGCTGTGGCCCAGGTGCTTCCCCTTCGCTTTGTTCGGGGTTGGCGGGACAAGTCGTATTCATGTCTCTCGATAGTCTCTAATGGCTGATGCGGCGGCTACGGATTCGCCGCACCCGGACTCGGCGCGGCGGCCTTCCAGTTGGCCACATCGTTTCCGTAGGCCGCCGGTAGAATCCGCGACAGAGACGACCCGTTGCCGTCGGGACCCGTCGGCCACGGATCGCCGCCGACCGGATGCGAGCCGTCGCTGTAGTTCACGCGGTCGATCCGGATATAGCAGCGGTTGCCGTAGCTGTCCACGTCGCCGGGCATCGACAGTTCCACTTTCTCGCCGCCGTTGTCCAGGTTCCCATCTTCATATTCCAGCACCGCCACGCCCGCCGGGGCCGCGCCGTATTTCGCCGCGAAGGCCGCCGCGTTCTTGACCACGAGGGCGTAACCGCCGGCGGGGATCGTCAGCGGAGGATCGACCGGGAACGTCAGTTGTATGCCGTCGGTGAACCTCCACGGCGTGGAAGTCGCATCATCAAACAGCGTCACCGGCGAGCCCGTGATGTTGTGCAACTCGATATACTCCTGGTCCTGGTTGCCGCCCGCGGGGTTGTACATGAGTTCGTTGATAACCACCGGCCCGACCCGCGGATAGGCGTTCTCCCAACCCGGCGTGTTCCGACTCATCAGCACAAAGTTCCACGTGTCCGTCGAGGCCTTGTAGTAGCGCCCGAACGACACCCCCGTCGGCGAGGCGTCAAAGTCCTCCCGAACACGATACCCCGTCAGGATCTCGCCGGCCGCCGACGACAACACTACGACTTCCCCGTTTTCGCTCAGCGCGAAGGGGATTCTCGCATCGGGATTGGCCGCGTTGCCGAAGTGCAGGTCCTCAAAGAACACCAGGAAGCCATAGGCCTCGATGCTCGTCCCATCCGGTATCCGGTATTTCATCCGGCTCGCATCGTCCCTATCGTTGTCGGAAAGGAACCAGCCGCCGATGTTGACGGCCCGGCCGGTGGTGTTGTACAGCTCGATCCAGTCCGGCGCGCCCGCGTGGGAATGGGCCAGCACCTCGTTGATCACAATGGCCCCGGGGTCGGGAATCTGCCCGGTATCATCGTAACCGGGCGAGCCGCCGGGCGTCGCGCTCGGCCGCCAGCCATCCTTGCGGCCCCAGGCGTTCGGGTCGGGATCGGCGGCGTCGCGGATGGTCAGGCTGAATCCCTTGCCGTCGGTGATGCCGTACCAGCCGTCCCGATACCGGAAGTTGTGAATCTCATTACCCGACGCATCGGCCAGCGCAATCCGCTCGCCCGCGTTGTCCAGGCGGCCCGTGTACTGGCCGGCCACCGGCAGACCCGCTCCGTAGCGGGCTTCGAAGACGGCCGTGTCGCAGACGACCAGCACGTACTGATTCGGCCCCAGCGTCATGTCCGGGAAGGTGAAATCGACCCCGTTGGTAAAGCGGACGAGATTCAGGTTGATCGTCTGGCCGCCGATGTTCTTCAACTCGATGTACTCGGCGTTCGGGTCATCGGGGTCGCCCGTCTCGGCCGGGTGGTACATTAATTCCGTGATCCGCAGGCTGTCCGCCACCGGGCCGACGCTGAATCCGGCCTGCGTCAACGCCGACCAGATGCTGCCATCCCGCGCCCGCGTCTTGATCCACGCACTGCGGTCCAGGTGGATCGACGATTGCTCATTTGGAATGATCCCCGCCAGCTCCACGGAGATAAGGAAGTCGCTGCCGCCCGACGTGATGTTCAGTGCGTGAATAGCCAGGATGTTGTTTCCCGCCTTCAGGGCGCTGAGGTATTCCGAGACATCGATGCTCTCGAAATTCACGGCCAGTGAGTCGTCGTGCAGGCCGTCGGCCCCGGAATTCCACTGCGGCTCGCCCGCGAAGTTTCGCCTCGCGATGAATTGCCCGTTGAGATACGCCACGAAGCCATCGTCATACCGCGCCTTGAGCGTCAGGCTCGATATCCTCTGAACATCCTCGGCGCTGACGCTGAAGGGGATTCGCACGAGGCACGAGTTGTTGGACTGCATCTGCGTGTTGACGTTCAACGTGATATAAGGCTCGTAGCCGGTGCTTCGCTCAAAACCGATGCCGCCCGGGTTGCCCGAGCACACCAGCCAGGCCGAGTCGTCGAAGGCCGCCGAGCCCCGCCAGTCGTTGCTCACCGGACCGGTGGGCACCAGGGCCCGCTTGTTGGCGTTCTCCGGAACAAAGGTCAACTGCGTCCCGCCGCCCTCGAAGACCTGGGCCGCCGGGTTCGGCGTCCCGCCCGGCAGCCGCGGATCGCTGCCGTCGAGCGTGTAGTACACCGTCCCGAACAGCGCCGCGATCGTGATGCCCTGTCCAGGCGACACCTGCCCGCCATGCTGGGGCCGTCCGCCGACGAGGAATTCCGGCGCATCGACACTGGGATAGAGCCCCGCGCCCCTGAGAAAGCCCAGCGCCACCTGCGTCCGCTGCGGGAAGTACTGGTTCAGCAGGCGGTTGCGCTCGGCAACCCATTCGACGTTCCGCGTCCGCGGCGTCGTGCTCTTGTTGTCGCCCCACCGTGCCGACTCGCAGACGATGGGCGCGTACATCAGGTCCGCCAGCGCCTGATAGCGGGCGCGGGTGTTCTCCTCGGTCAAGGCCCCGCCGTGGAAGAAGTGCACCCTGGCCCGGTCGGCGAACTGCATCCGAAACTCCGGGTTCGCCCGCAGCGCGCTGTACAGATACGAAGGTTTGTCATACTGGCCGACGCCGGTGCGGTTGTGCCCGGTAATGTCCTCCAGTGTGCGTTCGGAATCCCAGGAGATGAACTTCCAGCCTTCGCCGGGCAGCCGGCGCCGGACGCTGTACCAGTTGTGGTCGTCCCAGTCCAGGTTTCCGCCGTAGAAGTTCAGGCACATGTAGTCGATGAGGTTCTCGATGTCCACGTACTGCGCCAGTGCATTGTAGCCCGCCGGGTCGGCGACGCCGCCGGCGGCAATCGTCTGCGCCGCGATCCAGGCATCGGCCGTCCCATCCACCACGTTCCGCGGGTAGGAGTTGAGGGCGTCGTATTCCGCTTTGTCGCCGCCGAGGTAGCTCGCGCCGAAGTCGGCGTTGGCGCGCTCGGTCGGGTTATAGACGCCCCAGTAGAGGCCGTTGACGTAGAGGTGGACGAAGGTCCCGTGGAGGCCCGGCTGGTCCATGTCGAGTTGCGTGACACGGATCCATTCGTCGCGGAGGTATTGCGGGGACCAGTCGTAGACGCCGTGCCAGGAGTTGTTGAACCCGGCGCGGAGGATGATACAGTCGAATTCATCGACGGCGGACGGCCGGTCGAAGAGGTTGTAACGCAGCTTCGTCGGCCCGTACTGCCGCTTGAACAGCAATCGGAACGTCTTCTTCTGCTCGCGTCGGCCGACGCCGCCGTAGATGCGTATGCCGCAATCCACCTGGAATCCTTCCCTGCCGTCCGGATGGAACAACTCCACCGAACACGGCCGCTCCCAGGCGACCCCCGAATTGCCCCAGTTCGAGTAGATGCCGCCCGAACCGAACATGTCGTCGGTCTTCATGACGATGCTCATCGTCGGCAGCGCCAGCAGGTCGTCCCTGATCTCGCCGCTGTACGCCGGGTTGTTCACCACGTCCGGGTCCATCTCATAGTCGGCCGCCTGCGAACCCCAGTACGACGGAAAGCCGAACGGACGGGTCGGCTGCTGAAGCACCTGATCGAGGAAGATGTACGTCTGGGTATCCACGTTGGTGCTGAGCCACCCCGGCTTGAACGCCATCGCCCGCAGGCACGTCGTCAGAAAGATCGGAATCGGACCCGTGTACTCGGTGCCGTGGGTCTCCGACGGGGCCGAGCCGTCCCGCGTGTACATGATCGTCGCGCCCGCCGTCTCGGTCGATATCGTGACATAGAACGGCTCGGTGTAAAATCCGCGATCGCGGCTGAACGTCGTGTCCCCCACGCGATTGACCGATCCGGACGTGTTGAACGACCCCGGCGTGGCCTTCGCCAGATACTGCGCCACCGTCTGGTTGCTCGCGGCGACCAGCTCCGGCAGCACCAGGAAGCTGCCGTCGGCGGCCGAGTCGTTGAGCCCTTGGATCGCCAGGACGTTGCGCCCCTCCCGCAGCAGCGGCAGGTGATTCGTCAGGTCGAAGGTCTCGACGACCCTCGTCAGGCCGCCGCCCCGGTCAAAGGCTGCCTTCGAATTCCACGCCGCCGCCCCGGTGAAATTGCTCCTGGCCGCCTCGACCCCGTTAAGCCATGCCACGAAGCCGTCCTCATAGCGCATCCGTAGCGACAGCGAGTCGTAGAAATCGACCTCGTCGGCCTGGAAGGTGAACCGCGTCCACAGCGACGCATTGATATTCTGCATGGCCGACTGCACGTCGGTGGCCACGTCGTTGCCGTAACTGCTGACGGCCAGCCCCCCGTTGGGCGTATGACCCACCAGGTCAAACGCCGCGCTGTTGAAGCTCGAATAGCTGCCTTGGGCCGCGAAAAGCTCCAGGCACGAGCCGCCTCCCCGCTCATAGAACACCAGCCGCAGATCATACACGCCCGCCTCGGTGATGTTGAACGTCGCCAGCGTATCACCCGAGCCGCGGGGATCGGGATAGCTGGTGCTGAACGTGTCGCTGCCGCGCGACAATGTCAGACCGAAGCCGTCGTCGCTGTTGACGCCGAACGTCCAGTTGCCCGTCGCCGGAATCAGCACCATCCCCGTCGCCAGAATAACAAAGTCCTCGACATCGCTGCCGATGACCGTGCCGGGAAACGCCATGTCGTTGGCGTAGTTGCCGGCCCCGCCCGTGTTGTAGTAGTTGATATACGGCGCCGTGGCCGTGACCTTCTGGCTCTGCAGGCTCGGATTGGCGATCACCTGCTCGGCCGTGCTCAGATGGCCGACGGTCGTGTTGGCCTTGAAGAACGTCACCCTGAATCCCGGTGTCGCATTGCCGAAGCCCAGGCCCGAAGGCCCCCTGGCCCACGCGGCATCATCGAAATCCAGCGCCGTCCAGTCCTTGCCCGCATCCGCCGCCGTGGGCACGCGGTAAGCCGCCGTCCCGCCCGGCGCCGCCAGCGACGTCGCATACTGGGCCAGCCCATACGAAATGTTGGCCAGTTGCCTGGGGTACGTCGGACGGTACTCGTGCGCCACCGTCACTCCGTCGGCCTCGATCAGACCCAGGTACTCCGGTTGGTCCGCATCAAGCTGAAAACTCGTGTGCAACGCCGCCCCGGCCGTCGCACGATCCTTGCCCGAGGCAAACACAATCAGAAACTCCCCCGGCCTCAGCATCACGCCCGCCGGGAACGCCCATTTCCGCGGGTTGCCGGCGTCGTCCGTCAGATACCATCCACCGATGTCAATCGTCACGTTCGTTGGGTTGAACAACTCAATCCAGTCCGACGACGCCCCGTCCTCGTCGAGCAACTCCCAGTCCTCCAGCGGCTCGCTGCTGCCGTTGGACGCCATGAACTCATTGATGACGACGGTAATTCCCCGCTGCAGCCAGTTCCCCGCCAGAATGGCGAAATCCACGCCGTCGACCCCGTCGGCCCCGTTCAGGTCCGCCTCACAGCCCGGGTCGGTCACGCACGACTCATCCAGCCACCACGCCGCAAATGCGTCAACATCCCGAAAATCCACCACACGATCCTCATTCAGATCGCCAACCGGATAGACGGCCGCGGGAGCAGTCAATGCTAATGAAAGCATAAGAAAAACTGATAAACAGGGGATCCTTCGCGCCTTGGCCATGTCGTTGTGTCCTTTGTCGGTGCGTATGTCGCGGGTAACAGCATCAAAAATGCAACTACCCATGTCTCAGGGCGCGACCGCTTGCAGGCCCGGCCGTCGCGCGGATGAACCATGGTCTTTGTGCAATTCTAACACATTCTCGGCATTTCTCCCACCCCCCGCCACCACTATGCCCGGATAAAACCTGCCCGCCGGCGCCTCCTCTGATGCTCCGGCAGGAGGGTGCTGTGCTGTAAACTATCGCTGGACGATGAAACATTCTGAGCTTACCTGTAAGGGCGTCGCCTTGCCTCTGCGTGCAGTCTTGTTGAACTGCCCCCGGTCCACGAAAAAGCGGGCCACGCCATCGGAACCCCGCGAAGACAACAGCGGCCAGGGAATCGCTCAAAAATTTTTTCGCGTCGTAACTCTCGTTGCCAAAAGGTCTTATCAACTGTTGCTTGTGCTCACATGCACAAAGTTCGGACAATTTCTCTTGACAGGCTCGGTTACGCCGTTCAGTATCGGGATGGCTTGTGAATGTGTACACAAGTACGTGTCCGCTTTTGGATGGGCGTCACCGATGAGATACCATAAAATCTCAGATGAGACGATTCGGCGGTTGCCTGTCTATCTCCGTGACCTGCTCACGCTGTCGCAGCAGAGACGCGCCGGGGTCTCCAGCAACGACCTGGCTTCGCTGCTCGGTGTCAATCCCTGGCAGATACGCAAAGACTTCTCCTATTTCGGGGATTTCGGCACACGAGGCGTCGGCTATGACGTGGAGAACCTCATCCGACAGATCAGGAAGATTCTGCGGCTGAGCACCGTCAATAAGGTGGCCCTCGTGGGCGTCGGAAACCTCGGCACCGCCGTGATGGCCTATCCGGGGTTCAAGCGGTACGGCTTCGAGATCGTCGCCGCCTTCGACATCGCCCCAAAGAAGATTGGAAAGCACATCGGGGACGTGCGGATTGAGGACATCACCGCCCTCCATACCCTGTATCGCCGCCAGATTCATATCGCCGCCATCGCCGTGCCCCGCGACGCCGCCCAGGAAACCGCCGAGGCGGTGGTCCGCGCGGGCGTCAAGGGCATCCTTAACTTCTCTCCGTGCTACATCACCGTTCCGAAGAGGGTTAAGGTCATCACCATCGACATCGCCATGGACCTTGCGAGGCTTCCCTATTATCTGTCGGGGAACTGAGCAGGGAATAAATATAAGAGTGCACAAACGGCAAGGTTTGAACCGCAGGTTGATGGACTCCACCTGACGACGCACTGCGTTCTGCGGCCCAAACGACATTTTGGGTTGATGCGATGAAGACGGTTTTTACCAGCGACCTGACGCCGGTGCTCAGTGCTCTGGCCGAGCGGATGAAGCTCTTCGTTCCTCGCCGCGGCACCGACCATTTTGTGTTCAAGCCCTATATCCCCGGCGATGCGGGGGGGGGATTTCAACAACATCCGCACCTGCACCCCCGTCAAGGAGTTCCTTTTTCCGCTGTGTGAACGGACGGCCGTTTTCCCGGAGCCGGCCCAGCCCCCGGCGGCCGAGCCTTTCGCCGTCTTTGGGCTCAAGGACTGCGATCTGAGGTCGATCGCCGTCCTCGACAAGGTGTTTCTGGAGGATGAATTCGAGGATCCGTTCTACGCCGAACGCCGGCGCAACATGTTCACTATCGCCGCGGATTGTTGCGACCCCGGCGAAAGCTGTTTCTGCAATGTCCTGGGCGGCGCCGGCCACCCGCAAGGCGGTTTCGATCTGGCGGTCACGAAACTCAAGGCCGGCTGGGTCATCGAGCCCGGCACGCCGAAGGGCGAGGCGTTTCTGGCGGGCCATAGCCGCCTGTTCGCCGCGGCGTCGGATGCACAACTGGCCGAGCGCGACACGCTTCGCGCCCGCACGCAGCAGCAACTGGCCGCCGGCAACGCCGACCTTTGTTTTAAGGTGGACGTCGGCGACATCGTTCAAGACCGCTACGAATCCGCCGTCTTTGACGAGCAGGCCGCTACGTGCGTCGAATGTCAGGCCTGCACCCGGGTCTGCCCGACCTGCCACTGTTTCTACCTCCACGACGAAGCCCGAACGGCCGACTTCGCCAAAGACCGCATCTGGGACAGTTGCATGAGGCTTTCGTATGCCGCCGTCGCCGGAGGGGCCAACCCCAGAAAGTATCTCGGCGACCGCCTGCGGCACCGCATGATGCACAAGTTCGCCTATTTCCTCGAACGCTACGGCGTCAACATGTGCGTCGGGTGCGGTCGATGCGTCGACGCCGAGGCCGGCGGCATCGACATCCGGGTCATCCTCAGGCGGTTGAACGATGAATTCACGAAACCCGCCAGGACGAAGGTCGCAAAATGAAACATACGCTCTATCAGCCCATCAACGCAAGGATCGCCGAGATCATTGACGAATCACCGACGATCAAGAGCTTCATCGTCGTGCCCGAGACGGAGTTCAAATTTGAGACCGGCCAGTTTGTCGAGCTGACGCTCCCGGGCAGGGGCGAGGCGCCGTTTACGCCCTCTTCTTCGCCGGCCGTGACCGAGATGATGGAGATCAGCATCATGAAGGCCGGGCGTGTGACCGCGTTGCTCCACGAATGCGCCCCGGACACGCTCGTGGGCATCCGCGGCCCCTACGGCCGGGGCTACCCCGTGGACGATTTTGTCGGCAAACACGTCTACATCATCGGCGGCGGCGTGGGGCTGGCCCCCATCCGCTCGCTGTTCCTGACGCTGGTGGACCGCGTCGGCGATTTCAAGTCGGTCGTCTGCCGTTTCGGGGCGCGCAGCCCGCAGGATTTCATCTACAAGAAGGCCCTCTTCGGACCCTGGCGGAAGCTCAACGGCGTCGACATCGAACTGACCGTCGATCAGGCCAACGGCGATTGGGACGACCATGTCGGCGTGGTTACGTCGATCCTGCGGCCGGACGATGTCGACATCGCCAACGCCGTGGCGGTGGTCTGTGGCCCCCCCATCATGATGAAGTTCGCCACGAAAAAGTTGCTGGAATTCGGCTTTCCGCATGACCGCATTTACCTGTCGATGGAGAAGAATATGAGCTGTGGCTTTGGCAAGTGCGGCCACTGCATGTTGGGCAAATACTACGTCTGCAAGGACGGCCCCGTCTTCACATACGACCAGATCGAGACCTATCCCAATATCTGGGATTGACGGTAAGCAGTGAGCGACCGGCAGCCGGCAGCGGCTACCAGGCAATACGATATACGAACGACGAATGACGAAATACGAAAGATGAATGAAAAACTGATCATAGACCTGGCCGGCTGTTCCACGCAGGGCGAATCGGGCATCCGCTGTTCCTATAAGCACCATCCCGACAACAGGGGCTTCGATGTGCTGCTGGAGATGGTGCGTTTCGCCATGATCTGCCGTCGATGCGAGGCGGCCCCCTGCGTGACGGCATGCCCGCGAAACGCCCTGGAGAAGCTGCCCAGCCGCTATAACGACGCCGGGGTCCTCAAACGACATAATATGCTCTGCACGGGCTGCGGGACGTGCGCGTTGGCCTGTCCGTTCGGCACCGTCTATACGGACCTGATTCCTTTTCCATCCAGCACGTGCGACCTCTGCAAAGGACGCCTCAAAGACGGCGAGAAGCCTTTGTGCGTGCGGACGTCGGACGGCCGGGTCGATTATACCGCGGTCGATCCCTCAACCCGGCAGGACCTGGTCGAGGTCTTCGACGGTATCGTGGCAAGGGTCGCCGACGGCGCCGTCTGGAGACCCCTGCTGCGGGATCAAAAACCCCTGGAGGCCGGCAGATGATCGATGATGTGGCCGAAAACCTGTTCCGGATACTCATTTTTCCCGGCCTGTTCTTCACCCTGGCGCTGGGTCTGTTCGCATCGTGGCTCGTCCGAAAGGTCAGCGCTCTGGTGCAGTACCGCGTCGGCCCGCCGTTACTGCAGCCGGCCTGGGATATCGTCAAGCTCATGGGCAAGGAGGTCCTGATCCCAAGTGAGGCGCAGAAGACGGTCTTTATCTGTGCCCCTCTGGTCGGGATGGCGGGCGTTCTGCTGCTGTCCACCATGCTCTGGCGCATCGCCATCCGGCCGTCCGACGTGTTTGTCGGCGACCTGATTGTGGCGGTCTATCTGATGGTCCTGCCGTCGCTGGCGCTGATTCTCGGCGGCAGCAGCAGCGCCAGTCCCCATGCCGCCGTCGGCAGCAGCCGCGAGATGAAACTTGTGCTTGGTTATGAACTGCCTCTTGTCCTGGCTCTGATCGTCGTCATCATCAAATCGGGCGGCGTGCTGAATCTGGCCGCGATCTCTCAAAGCGCCCCCATCGCCAGCGTGTCCGGGTTCCTGGCCTTCGTGGCGGCCCTGCTGTGCGTTCAGGCCAAGCTGGGCTTCGCCCCCTTCGATATCGCCGAATCCGAGACGGAACTGGCCGGCGGCGTCATTATCGAATACTCCGGCGTCCTGCTGGCCATCTGGAAGATCATGCAGGCCATGATGCTCGTGGCCCTGCCTCTGTTTCTCGTGATGACGTTCCTCGGCGGCTTCGGCGCGACGGCCGGGACGTGGATATGGGGCATCGTCAAGTATGTCATCCTGGTCGTGCTCGTGATCCTGATCAAGAATACCAACCCCCGCGTGAGGATCGACCAGGCGATGCGGTTTTTCTGGGTGTACTGCACGGTCCTCATGGCGCTGGCGATTCTGCTGGCGTCGGTCGGCCATCGTTACGGTCTTGCCTGGTTGTAAGGTGACTGCATGAGCTGGAAAATCAAGGCACTGAAGAAATCCATCTGGGTCTTTCACATCAATACCGGCGCCTGCAACAACTGCGACATCGAGATCGTGAACCTGCTGACCCCCAAGTTCGACGTCGAGCGTTTCGGCATCAAGCTCGTCGGCTCCCCGCGCCACGCGGACGCCCTGCTGGTCACAGGCGTCGGGACCCGCCAGGCCGCCCGGCGCCTGCAGGAGGTCTACCGCCAGACGCCCAAACCGTGTGCGGTGTTCTGTATGGGCGCCTGCGCGTGCGGCATGGGCATCTTCGAGGGCGGCTATCACGTCGCCGGACCCGTCGACAACATCATCAAGGAGGTTGATCCGAACGCCATCATCGCTTATGTGCCCGGATGCCCGCCGAAGCCCCAGGCCATGATCTCCGGCGTCGTCAAGGCCCTGGCCGCCATTGATGAAAGCACACCATGACTCAGCGACCTATCAGAGACCGAATCAGTGAGATCGCGGACAAACTCATCCGCGTCGAGCAGTCGCGCCCCAATCGAATGATGCTGCTCTGCGAGGCATGTAACAGCTTCGAGGTCAACCGGTTCCTCTTCTCGGAGCTGGGCCTGCGGTTCGTGATCGTCACCGGCATCGACGCCGAGGATTGTTTCGAGATCCTCTACCACTATTCCAACGACCGCACCGGCTGCATCGCCACGGTCAAGGCGTTCATCCGCAACCGCGAAAACCCGGCCATCGAGTCAATCACGCCCCTGATCCCCGGCGCCGAATGGATTGAACGCGAAGTTCACGACCTGCTCGGCATCGACTTCGTGAATCATCCGAACCTCAAGCGGCTTATCCTCCACGACGACTGGCCGCAGGGCGTCTACCCCCTCAGGAAGGAAGTCCGAACATGAAACAGACCCTCAAAAAGCCCATCCTCGCCGTCGGACCCTTCCACCCCCTGCAGGAGGAGATGGAGTTCTACCAGCTTACCATCGAGGGCGAGAAGGTCACCGACATCGACGTGCGCATCTCCTACAATCACCGCGGCATCGAGAAACTCAGCGAAACCCTCCAGTTCGATCAAGTCCCCTTCCTGGTCTCGCGCGTCTGCGGCATCTGTTCGGCGTCGCATCCTCTGGCGTACATCCAGGCCGTCGAGGAGATCGCCGGCATCGAGCCGCCCGAAAGGGCCCTGTACGTCCGCGTCATCATCAACGAACTCGAGCGCATCCACAGCCACCTGCTGTGGGTGGGGCTGGCCGGCCACTTCATCGGCTACGACACGGTCTTCATGTGGGCCTGGAAATACCGCGAACCCGTCCTGGACCTGCTCGAAGAGATCACGGGCAACCGAAACAACTACGGCAACGTCAAGGTCGGCGGCTGCCGCGAGGACATCCCCGACGAGATCATCCCGAAGATCAACGCCGAACTCGACGAGATCGAGAAGAAGACGGACATGCTCACGAAGGCCGTCCTCGACGATCCGGTGCTGCATGCCCGCCTCAAGGGCGTTGGTATCCTCTCGAAGGCCGACGCAATTGCTTATGGCACGGTCGGTCCGACGGCGCGGGGCAGCGGACTCGATATCGACGTCCGCCGCGACGACCCCTATGCCGCCTACGGCGACCTGGACTGGAAGGTGATTTCGCAACCCGATGGCGACGTCTTTGCAAAGGCCGTCGTTCGCCTGCTGGAGACGCTGGAATCCGTCAAGATTATCCGCGAGGCCCTCAGAAAACTGCCGAAAGGCCCCGTGGCCGTCGAGGTCAAGGAAATCCCACCCGGTGAAGGCTGCGGCCATGCGGAGGCCCCCCGCGGCGAGACCTTCCATTATGTCCGCGGCGACGGCGGCAACCGGCCGATCCGCCACAAGATACGCGCCCCCAGCTACGTCAATGTGCCGTCCTTCAAGGCCTCGTGCATCGGCCAGGACATCGCCGATGTAACGCTGACCCTGGCGGCCGTGGACCCCTGCTACAGTTGCACCGAACGCCTGGCCGTCGTCGACTCGCACCATAGTGTCATCGCCGACCCCGAAACGCTGCTGCGGCTGAGCCGCGAGAAGACCGCCCGCCTCATCAAGGAAATGGACCCGCCGCCGTTCAAGCTGGAGGACTGCTGAAGTGGACACCCATAGTCTGAGCATCTTGGTATTCCTGCCGCTGATCGCCGGGTTCGTCATCCTCCTGCTACCCAACCAGCTCAAGTCGCTGTCCAAAACCGCGACGCTCGTGATCTCCGCCCTGGCGTTCGTCCTGGCCTGTTGGCTCTTCGCGATGGCCACGCCGCCGCCTGTCCACTGGCGGATACTCCAATTCGAAGGCCTGGAGTTGTCCCTGCTGCTGAACGTAACGGCGCTCAACAGGTTCATTCTGCCGTTCGCGATGGGCTTCGGTCTGCTCATCACGGTCTACTCGCTCAAGTCCGTCACCTCTGAGATGGCCCGCCAGAACGAGTATTACGGCTCGATCCTGCTGGCCATCGGCGGCTCAGCGGGCATCCTGCTGTCGAACCACCTGCTGTTCCTGCTGATCTTCTGGGAGATCGTCACCGTTTCGCTGTATCTGCTGATCGCCACCGGCGGCAGGAACTCCAACTTCGCCGCCACCAAGAGCTTCGCCATGATCGGGGCCTCGGACGGGGCGCTGCTTCTGGGCATTGCCCTTCTGGGCTCGATCTCCGGCACGTTTGTCATGTCCGACATCCGCGTCGCCGCCGACTCGGCCGTCCCCGTCATCGCCTTCCTGCTGTTGATGCTGGCGGCCGTCACCAAGGCCGGCGCCATGCCCCTGCACTCCTGGCTGCCCACCAGCGGCCGGTACGCGCCCGTTTCCGTCATGGCCCTGCTGCCCGCGGCCCTGGACAAACTGCTCGGCATCTACCTGCTGGTGATCATTGTCCGTGAGTTATTCGTCCTCCGGCACGGGCCGCTGACACTGGTCCTGGCGGTTCTCGGCTCGGCCACCATCCTGATCGCCGTCATGGTCGCCATGGTCCAGCACAACCTCAAGCGGCTCCTGTCTTACCACGCCATCAGCCAGGTCGGCTATATGGTTCTCGGCATCGCCACGCTGACCCCCGTGGGCATCGCCGGCGGCCTCTTCCACATGCTCAACCACGCGATCTATAAATGCTGTCTGTTCCTCTGCGGCGGGGCGGTCGAACAGGCCGCCGGGACCGCGGAACTCGACGAACTGGGTGGCCTGGGCAACCGGATGCGATTCACGTTCCTGGCGTGCACGATTGCCGCGTTGAGCATCTCCGGCGTGCCGCCGCTCAACGGCTTCGTCTCCAAGTGGATGGTCTATCAGGGTGTTGCTGAAATGGGGGTTGAAGGGGGCGCCTGGACAGGCTTGTGGCCCGTTTGGCTGGCCAGCGCCATGTTCGGCAGCGCCCTGACGTTGGCGTCGTTCGTAAAGATCCTCCACTCGATCTTCCTTTCGCGGCGGCCCGACCGCCTCGCCCACGTCCGCGAGGTCTCGCCCCTGCAATATATCCCCATGCTCATCCTGGCGGGTCTCTGCGTCGGTTTCGGCGTGTTCTACCGCGTGCCGCTGGCGCGTTTCATCTACCCGGCGCTGGGCTACAGCGACGACATCCTCACCGGCCAATGGGAATCGGTTCTGGCCACGGGCCTGATTCTGATAGGCATTGCCGTCGGCGTCATCCTCATGGTCGTCGCCGCCGTAGCCCGAAACGCCCGGCTCGTCCCTACCTGGACCTGTGGCGAAATCCAGGACAACGACCGCATGATCGTCCCCGGCACGGACTTCTACAAAACCGTCTCGTCCATGCAGGGACTGCGGCAGCTCTATGCGGGCCAGGACAAGGGCTGGTTCGATCCGTTCGACCAATCGGGCCGCGCCGGGCTGGGTCTGACGGGTCTTCTTAAATGGATGCACAACGGTATGCTGCCGATGTACCTGACATGGGTCACGCTCGGCCTGCTGGCCATACTCTTTGCCGTCTGCCGTATCTGGTGAGGTTGTTATGCTGATCTTCTATGCACTGCTGCTGTTCATGATCATCGCCGCTCTCATCGCGGTTGAAACAAAGAACCTGCTCGGGGCGGTCATCTGTGTGGGGGCGATCGGGTTCGGCGGCGCGCTGATGTTCCTCTTCCTGCGGGCGCCCGATATCGCGATTACGCAGATCGTCGTGGAGGTGCTGAGCCTGATTATCCTCATCCGGGCCACCATCGCACGGCACGTGACGCCCGTCAGCGGCGACCGGGAATTCGTTGGAGCCGTTGTCTCGGTGGCGATTGTGCTGACCCTTTTCGTCGCGGGCGTCAAGGTCCTGGATGCACTGCCGCCGTTCGGGGACCCCATTTTCGTCCGCACGCCCGGCGCCGCCTCGCAGACCTACCTCGAACAGGGCCTCAGACAGACCGGCGCCGCCAATATCGTTTCCTCCGTGATCCTCGACTACCGGGCCTACGACACCCTGGGCGAGGCCACGGTCCTGTTCACATCCATCCTCGGCGCCGCGGCCATTCTCCGCGGCAAGAGCCGAAAACTCGTGAAGGAGTCCGACGCATGAAAGGCATGACGGTCATCGTCAAGACGGTCGCCGGCTGGGCCAAGATGCTGGTCTTCCTTTTCGGTGTGTATATCATTCTGTTCGGCCATCTGACGCCGGGCGGCGGGTTTGCCGGCGGGGTCATCCTGGCGGCGTCCTACGTGCTGCTGCTGCTGGCCTTCGGCCGCCGGTTTGTGGAGGAGGACCTGCCCCTGGCCCTGGATTCCAAGCTCGACTGTCTGGGGGCGCTGGCGTTTGCCCTGATCGCGGTCTGGCCGTTGATCTGGGGCGGCGGCTTCTTCGTCAACTTCCTCCTGAAGCACCTGCCCGAAAGCGCCCTGAACCTCGTCAGCGCCGGGACGATTCCCCTGTCCAACATCGCCATCGGCCTGAAGGTCGGGGCATCGCTGTTCCTGGTGATCTTCCTGCTTTCCGTCTTCTCGGACGACCATGGAACGAAAACCCGTGCGACGGGGCGGATCGCCGACCCGAAGGAGTAACCTATGCTCTATGCAATGTGTTTCGCCCTGTTCATGCTCGGCCTCTACTGTGCGGTCGTCAAGAAGAACATGGTCAAGATCGTCCTTGGCATTGTTATCATGGAATACGCGGTCAATCTGTTCCTTATCCTGCTCGGCTTCCGAACGGACGCGGTCGCCCCCATTGTCGATCGCCAGTTCCTCGAAACCGGCGCCGACGGCATGACCGTGACCGGAGCCTTTCTCCGTCAGGCCGTGGACCCGCTGCCGCAGGCTCTGGTCCTGACCTCCATCGTCATCAGCCTCGGCACGCTGGCCCTGATGATTTCCGTCTGCATCCGTATCTACGGCAAGTACGGCACCTTCGATATCACCGAAATCAGGAGGCTCAAAGGATGAACGTACCCCTGCCCGTATTCGTCATGGTCCCTCTGATGGCGGCGTTCGTGCTGCCCTTGTTCGGCGTCAAGGGCAAGTCCGCGGCGACGGCCCTGGCCAACGCCGTCACGATTGCCCTGCTCGTCCTGGCCGTCCTGGCGGCGGTCCACCTCGCCGACGTCCGAACCGCCGACAACCCGAACCCCCGCGAGGTCTACGAAGTCGGCCGCCACGCCATACCGCTGGGCATCAACATGGTGCTCGACGGGCTCAGTTGCCTGTTGCTGCTGACGATCTCCGTCGTCGCCGCCGCCGCCATGACCTTCAGCATCCGCTACATGGAGCAGTACACCGCCAAGTCCAAGTATCTGAGCCTGTTTCTGCTGATGGTCGCCGGCATGAACGGCGTGGTCCTGTCCGGCGATATCTTCAATCTCTTTGTCTTCCTCGAGATTGCCTCCATCGCCTCCTACGCCCTCGTCGGCTTCGGTTGCGAACACGAAGAACTTGAAGCCTGCTTCAAGTACATGGTCCTCGGGACCATCGCCTCGGCGTTCATTCTCTTCGGTATCGGCCTCGTGTACGGCAACACGGGTTCCTTGAACATGGCCTACATCGCCCGCTCCATCCGGTCCTCCGGTGTCAACCCGGGCCTGGCCTTCGCGCTGGCGCTGTTTGTTGCGGGCTTCGGCCTCAAGGCCGCCCTGGTTCCCTTTCATGCCTGGCTGCCCGACGCCCACCCATCGGCCCCGGCGCCTATCTCCGCCATGCTCTCCGGGGTGCTGATCAAGTCTCTCGGCGTCTACGCCCTGGCGCGCGTGGTCTTCAATGTCTTCGGCGTCTGGCCCGCGATCGCCTGGGTTCTCATAGCCCTGGGCGTAGCCAGTATGGTCATCGGGGTCTTTCTGGCGGTCGGCCAGTGGGACTTCAAACGCCTTCTGGCCTATCACAGTATATCGCAGATGGGCTATGTGGTTTTGGGCATCGGCCTGGGGGCCCTGATTCTGGCCCGCGGCGGCAGTACGGCGTGGGCTTCGCTGGCGATCCTCGCCGGGCTGTTCCATCTGGTCAACCATGCCGTGTTCAAGTCACTGCTGTTCCTGGCCAGCGGCTCGGTTGAGATGGCCACCGGCACGCGGCAGCTCAAGAAGATGGGCGGCCTGGCGCTGAAGATGCCTCTGACCCGTACGACCGCCACCATCGCCTCGGCCGCCATCGCTGGCGTGCCGCCGTTCAACGGTTTCTGGAGCAAACTCGTACTGGTCATCGCCGCCGCACAGGCCCATTTCTACGGTCTGGCTGCCGTAACCGTTCTCGTCAGCCTCGTTACCCTGATCTCCTTCCTCAAGGTCCAACGTTACGTCTTCCTTGGAGAATTGCCCGACCATCTCAAGCAGACGCGGGATAACGGTGGCTCGATGTTCGCCGCTAGTGCGTTCCTGGCCGCACTATGCGTCCTGATGGGACTGCTGTTGCTCATCCCGGCGCTGCGGGCCAACGTGCTGGACCCGGCCGTGGCCGCGTTGACCGCGGGCATCGATTACGCCGCCCTTGCCAAAGACATCTAAGGTGCCGATATGAGACGAACCCTATACCTGGCCTTGTCCTTCATCATCTGGATTCTACTGACATGGCCCTTCGCCGACGGTACGATTGACCTGCAGATCGTCATTGTCGGACTGGTCGTTTCGGCCGTCGTGGCCGTCCTCTTCCACGAGATACTACCCAGGGAGCACGGCATATTCATTTCCCCCACGCGGGCCTTCTGGTTCCTTCTATACGTCCCGGTGTTCTTCTACTACATGGTCAGGGCCAATTTTGACGTTGTCTACCGGGCCCTGCATCCGCAAATGCCCATCAAGCCCGGCATCGTCAAGATCAAGACCGCCCTCAAGACCGACTCGGGCCTCACGGCCCTGGCCAACTCCATCACCCTGACCCCCGGAACGCTCACGGTCGATCTGACCGGCGACGGCTACTTGTATGTCCATTGGATCAACGTCAAATCCGACGACGTCGAACAGGCCACCGCCCACATCGCCCGCCGGTTCGAGTGGTTCATCGCCAAGATCTTCGAATAGAGGTCTCCATGATAACGCTCTTCTACATAGGCTTGTGTGCATCCTGTTTCCTGTGCCTCTACCGCATCGGCAGGGGGCCCAGCGCTCCGGATCGCACGGTCGCCATCGACATCCTCGGCATCCTGATCGTGGGGTTCTGCGCCATCCTGGGCCTTGCCACCGGCAAGGACTTCTATCTTAATGTCGCCCTGGCCTGGGCCCTGCTGAGCTTCATCGGCACCATCGCCCTGGCCAAGTTCCTCGAAGGGAGGAGCTTCGATGATTGACGCCTTCGCATACGCATGGATCGTGGTCGGAATCCTCTTCAACATCTTCGGTTGTATCGGCCTGGTCCGTTTTCCCGACGTCTACAACCGCCTCCAGGCCTCCACCAAGTGCGTCACCCTCGGCACCATCCTGTTGCTGCTGGGTGTCGCCCTCGCCGGCCGTTCGGGCCCCATGGCCGCCAAGGCCGTTGTCTGCGCGGTGTTCATCCTGATTACGTCGCCGACCGCCGCACACGCCATCGCCAAGGGGGCCTATGCCTCCGGCGTGCCCCTCTGGGAACACAGCGTCGTGGACAAATACGGCCCCGACCTGGCCGAAGAAGGGCGAATGCCCGCGGTGCGCGACTCGGCCCTCGATACCCAATAGCCACATGCCCGACAATACAGGAGCCTGAAAGTGCGCTGGCCAAAACTCAGAGAACTCAAGGAAGCCGTCCATGCCGTCGTCTCGCCGCGTTTCACCACGCGTTTCCCCGCCGAGCCCTGCACCGTTCCGGAGAGATTCCGCGGCAAGCCGCAGTTTGACCCGGACACCTGCATCGGCTGCGGCGCATGCGTCAACGTCTGCCCCGCGGCCGGTTGCCTGACGATGGTCGACGATCTCGACGCCGACCCGCCCGTCCGCCGAATCACCCACCGCTACGATTGCTGCATCTTCTGCGGCAACTGCCAGGACAACTGCACGACACAGACCGGCATAACCCTGTCGGACCAGTGGGATCTGGCCGTGCTCAACCGTGACGACACCATCGAGACCCACGAATACGAACTGCAAATGTGCGAGAAATGCGGTGCTCTCATCGGCACGAAGAAGCACCTCGTCTGGCTCTGCGAGAAACTGGGCCCCCTGGCCTATACGAATCCCTCGTTGCTCCTAGCCAAACCCGGGGAACTCACCCGGACACCGCCGCCACAAGCCCAATCGCCAGCCCCATCCGAGCCGCAGATCCGCGACTTCATGCGCATCCTCTGTCCGAAATGCAAGTGCGAACTGAACATCAGACTCTGACCGTCTCCCTTGAGCCTCTCGCACATCGCCTCAAAAGCATCGACCCCCTTTCCACCCTCATCGTCTGCATCGGCAACGACCTCAAAGGCGACGACGCCGCCGGCCCGCTCCTCTACGAAGCGTTGCGAGGTCGCCTCAAAACGCCGCTTTTCAACGCCGCCGCCGTCCCGGAGAACTACGTCCAGACCGTCATCCGCAGGGCTCCCCGCACCCTGATTCTTGTAGACGCCGCTGATTTCAATGCCCCACCCGGCGCCATGGCGGTCCTGGATCCGGCGGATTTCAGAAGCCCCATGCCTTCGACCCATCTCGGCTCGCCCGCCACGTTTATCAACTTTATCCGGCGGCAGATCCCCGTCGACATCCTGTTTATCGGTATCCAACCGAAGTCCACCGGTTTCGCCCGGCCGCCCTGCCCCGAGGTTGCCGCCGCCGTCCGGGCCCTCGCCGACCTCCTCGTGGCCGCCTGCGGCCTGGAACACGCGGATTGAGGAATCGCTGCCGGCGATAGGGATGCCGCTGATAGTCACGGCTCGTACGACTTGAAAAGGGCCGCGGGGGAGGATATAAGATGGGGGTATGGGTAAAGATGCGGCACAGCGGATTCTGTTCTTGCGCGACGAGATTCGCCGGCACGATCACCTCTATTACGTGCTGGCCGAGCCGCGGATCAGCGACCGCCAATACGACCGGCTGTTCGCGGAACTCAAGGCCCTGGAGGCCGAGTACCCGGAGCGGGTTACGCCCGATTCGCCCACGCAGCGGGTCTCGGGCCGGCCCCTGGAGGAATTCGCCACGGTGCGGCACACCGTGCCGATGCTGAGCATGGACAACACGTACAACGCCGAGGAGCTGCGGGCGTTCGACGAGCGGGTGCGCAAGGGGCTGGGCAGCGATGATTATGAGTACGTGGTGGAGCTGAAGATCGATGGCGTGGCCATCAGCCTGCGGTATGAAGATGGGTTACTGGTGCGGGCCGCGACGCGGGGCGATGGGCAGACCGGAGACGACGTGACGGTGAACGTGCGGACGATTCGTGCGGTGCCGCTGACACTGGCCGGTCTGAGGGACGAGGGACAAAGGACGAGGGACGAAGGACTGCCGGCGGTGCTGGAGGTTCGCGGCGAGGTGTATATGCCCACCAGCGCCTTCGAGAAGCTCAACAAGGCGCGAACGGAGCGGGGCGAGCCGGCCTTCGCCAATCCCCGCAACGCCACGGCCGGGTCGCTCAAACTGCTCGATGCGCGAATCACGGCCCAGAGGAATCTGGCGTTCTTCGCCTACGCGACGGGGGAGGTGGAGATGAAGGCTTCAGGCCTCAGGCGTCAGGCTTCAGGCGGGAGGCCCGCGACACGGGATGGGGAGATGGCCACGAAGGACACGGGCAGGATGCCCGTGCTACATGGGGGCGATGCCGGGGAGGCGGGCATGACACGGTTGGCGGAAGACCATTTCACGGTGCTCACGCGGCTGAAGGAATTGGGGTTGCCGGTGAATCCTCATATCGAGAAGGCCTCGACGATTGACGAGGTTATCGAGATATGTAACGGCTGGGCGCATCAGCGGGCCGACCTGGATTATCAGATCGATGGTATGGTCATCAAGGTCAACCGCCTCGACCAGCGGGAGGTGCTGGGCACGACGGGGCGGGCGCCGAAGTGGTGCATCTCGTACAAGTTCGCCGCCGAGCAGGCCGAGACGGTCATCGAGTCGATCGACGTGCAGGTGGGCAAGACCGGGACGCTGACGCCGGTGGCCAATCTGCGGCCGGTGCTGCTGGCCGGCACGACCGTCAAGCGGGCCAGCCTGCACAATTTCGATGAGTTGCGGCGGCTCGATGCGCGGGTGGGCGATACGGTGCTGGTGGAGAAGGCCGGTGAGATCATCCCGCGGGTCGTCGGCGTCCGGCCGGAATTGCGGCCGCACGGGACGAAGGAATTTGCTGTGCCGCACAAGTGCCCGGAGTGCGGGTCGCCCGTGCAGAAGGATGAGGGCGGCGTGTATGTCCGGTGCATCAACGCGAGGTGCCCGGCGCAGCTTAAAGAGCGCCTGCTGTATTTCGCCGGGCGCGGCCAGATGGATATCGAGCAGCTTGGGCGGGCGCTCGTCGAGCAGCTCGTGGATGTGGGCCTGGTGAAGGACTTCGCGGACCTGTACCGGCTGAAGGCCTCCGACCTCGAGCCGCTGGAGCGGATGGCGGCCAGGAGCGCGGCCAATGTGGTCGAGGCCATCGAGCAGAGCAAGACGCGGGAGTTGTGGCGGTTCGTAGCGGGGCTGGGGATTCGGCATGTCGGGGGGCAGTCGGCCCAGATACTGGCCGAGCGGTTCGGGTCGCTGGAGGCATTGATGGAGGCCGACCGTGGGGCATTGGAGGAGATCGACCAGATTGGGCCGGTGATGGCCGAGAGCATCCATGCCTATTTTCGCAAAGAGGACAACCGTCGGGTGATCCGGCGAATGCTGGAGGCGGGGGTTGTGCCGACGCCGCCGCGGAAGCGTGAACCGGGCAGGCTGGCGGGCAAGACGATTGTCGTGACCGGGACCCTGGAGGCCTTCACGCGGCCCCAGGCCGAGCAGGCGATTCGCGCCGCTGGCGGCAAGGCCTCGTCGAGCATCAGCAAGAACACGGATTTCGTCCTGGCCGGCGAGAACCCCGGCAGCAAGCTGGACAAGGCGCGGAAGCTGGGTGTGAAGGTTATCAACGAGGCCGAGTTCACGGAGATGCTATAGGTCATGGATGCGGCGGACGAAAGATTCATGGAGGAGGCCTTGGGACTGGCGGAACGCGGGGTCGGGGCGGTGGAGCCAAATCCGGCCGTGGGTTGCGTGATTGTGCGGGAG
>Ga0209614_1000638_pt1 | contig 29933 bp, 32 predicted proteins | sample BlaSprsedimmetaG_FD_185484 | JGI IMG/M metagenome (GOLD analysis project Ga0209614, IMG submission 185484) | Hot spring sediment bacterial and archeal communities from California, USA to study Microbial Dark Matter (Phase II) - Blank Spring... ... | reverse complement strand
AATATATGCCGGCCGTTGGATTGGATTGGACTGCGGGGAAAATATCTGGCTGGAGACTCCAACCACCAGACGTCCATTGAATGTGACGGGAACCTGTCTAACTCTTAATCTGACCGGTGACGCCTGTTTGAGCATAACTGCAGTTGAAGGGGGGTTGGATTTTGAAGAGTGTTGAATTTTTGTTAACGGCTCTTCTGCTAATCGTTCTTTCCATATCACTTTTTCAAACCTATTCACTTTTTGAAATCCGGGCAAAACAGGCCCTTGAAACTTTTACATCGGATTCTGAAATCCGTTATACCTCCACTCTGATAAACAGCCTCGTAATCTTTGGTGCACCCTTTGAATTTGAGGGTTCTTTAACTTCCAGAATAGACCGGGTGAAAAACGAAATTGGTTCTGAGGTTGAGTTTAATCCTTACACGGGCAGGTATGAATACCTGACCTGTAGGAGGTGGTGACTTGAAAGGTTGGATGGATTTGATGATGTTGCCGATGTTTATGATTTTGTTGTTGTTCAGTTTTCACTGGTTGGTTGATGACCTGGTGAATTCACTCACGGTTGAAAAAGACGTCCTGAATTCCTCGTGGCGGGCGGAGGAAAAGGCAACCGCCTTGTTGGTGGGCAATTGTACCCCACTCACCCACCTGTTGTCAGAAGTTCCTACTTCCCAGGGTTCATATCAGGTTTGGAGGGTGGCTTTGGTAAACGGGAGGCCGACTCTCTTGGTGGTGGGTAACCGTTAAATAAAGCCAAAAAAGAGGGGTTTATGGCAGACGTAACTGTAATCCGGTTTGAAGACGCGGGCAATTTTGAAGGATTGCCCGCGACCAGCGTTGTGTTCAAATTCCCCGACATGTCCGTCACCATTTTCAGAAGTGGTAACCGGATTTGTGGCGAAATTCTCAAAAAAAAGAAGAGACAGACGTTCATCGGCAAGCCTGAAGACCCTGAGGAGGACATACGGCAGGCGGTTGAAAAAGTGATGGCCAAACTCAACCAGGTGGTCACCATCACCCAAACGAATAAGTAGCCGGCGGAGGCAGACAACTGTGGCGAATCAGGGCCCGAAAATTGAATATGTGAAAGTGAAGGGGTTCAAATCCTTCTGTCACCCACTGACTCTTAATTTTAATCAGGGTGTTACTGCAATAGTCGGGCCCAACGGGGCGGGCAAGAGTAACGTCATTGATGTGCTCAGTTTTGTTATGGGCAGTTTAAGTTTTTCCACCATGCGGTCCAAACGGGCCAGAGAGCTACTGTATGTGGGTAAGACCACCCGGGCCAACCATGCAGTGGTTGAGCTGATGCTCTCCGGAGTGCCGGAGGAGCTTGGGGACGGGGGTCGCCTCAAAATAAGTCGCAAGTTGTTCAGCGACGGCACCAGTGTTTATCGCATGAATGATGCCAAGACCACTCGTCTGAACGTGCTGGATGCACTCACCAGTCTCAACATCTTTTCCGACGGCCACAATATGGTGAAACAGGGGGACATCAATCGCTTTGTGAAAATGTCGTCGGGAGACCGCAAGGCACTGGTGGATACCATTGCAGGTATTGAACTTTATGAAAAAAAGAAGGCCCGGGCTTTTACTGATTTGAATGGAGTTGAGATTAAACTGGAAAAAGTTGGAGCCGTTCATGAGGAAAGGTTGCGGATTTATCGTGGTCTTCAGGATGAACGACAGAAGGTTGAACGGTTTTACGAACTGAAGGAGCTGGAAAAAAGGGCTCGTTTTGGTTCCCTGCTGGTTAAAAAGACCGCTCTTGAAGACCAACTGGCCCGCAAACTGAAAGAAGGTGAGGAGCTTGACCGGCGCATATCCGATTTCAAGACCCGGCTCAAAGCCGCCCGTGAAGAGTTGGAAGCTTTCAACAGGGAGATGGAGGATGAGGGGGTTGCCCGGCAGATTAAAGTGATTCAGCAATATGAGGCGGTCAAATTTGAAATGGAGAAGCTTGAAGGTGAGAAAAGGGCCTGTCTTCAGGAAGTCAAAAACCTGCATGGCCGGGAAGAGGCAATTAAGCTCCAGCTTGAAGGCCTTCAACGGAGAAAGACCCAGTTGGAAACCGGTCTTGAGGCTAAGCAACCCCGTATAACCGAAGTTGAAGGCCGACTGGTGTTGCTCAAAGAGAAACAAGCCACCCTGGCTACTGATTTGGCGAGGGCGCGTCAAGCTTACGAGGCACGCAAGCAACAGGCTGACCGTCTGCTTGAACAGAAGAATGAACTTACCCTCCAGCTGAAGGAACTTGAACTTGAGCGAAGCTCGCATGAGCAGTTTCTGACCAGTCTGAAAAATGAGCTGGACCGCCTGAAGCAGAAGCGGTTAAATCTGGAGGCGGAGCGTCAGCATTTTACTGAACAGCAAAAGCAGTTGGAAGTTCAGTTCCGGAAACTCCGACAGGAGGAGGTCAAGGCCCGGGAACACCTGACCGGTTTGCGACAGCAGAGAGACAATTTACTGGCTTTGGGCATGCCCGCAGGTTCCAAACAGGTAAAGGCGGCAGGTTTCAGACTTTTAGGGGAGACTCTCAAAGAGACTGAGCTGGCGTCAGTGGCCCCCTTCATTTTCAGCGCGGTGGCGGATGAAAGTCAACTGACTACTCTGGAAAAGGTGGTTAAAGAAGCAAAAACGTGGGCGGTAGTTCTGCCAAAGGATGTAAATCTTGCTGACCTCAAACAGAGAACCCGGGGGTTGAAAGTAATAGGGCACCCCTCCCGGATGGAGTTTGAAGATGAAGCCGCCCGGCTTCAGAAAATGGAGGCGGTTTCCCTCCAGATAAGTAAGGCTGAAAAACAAGTGGAAGAATTACAGGGCAAGCTGGTGTTTTTGCAGACACAACTGAATCGCAAGTTTGACCTTCAACCCATGAAGGATGTGGAAGCCCGCATGAAGGCAATTGGGGTGGAGGAAACCAGCCGTCACAAGGCCATTGACCGGTTGGAGACCTCGGTGTCCCATGTCCGGGAACAATTGGGACGCATCCGGATTGAAGAAGTGAAACTGCCGGATTTCCAGACTCTTGAAAATCTTGGAACCCAAATCAACCAGCTTGAAACTGAACGCATCCAACTGACTTCAGATGTTAAGGTCGACCGTGAGACTCTGGACAAGCTGATTGTACCTGAGATGGACAAGTTGTCCAAACTCCTGAAGGAGCTTGCCGTCGCAATACAGGCTGAAATGGAGAAAGGAGAAAGTTTTGATGGTAAACTTAAAGAAGTTGGGGACCGGCTGTCCAAACTGGAAAAAACCCGCGGAGAAATGGAGAGTCAGTTGAAAATCAGGTTAAACCGGAAGACCCAGCTTGAATCCAAAGTCACAGACCTGCAGGCCAAGGTTTTTGATGAACAGGCCAACTCCAAAATTCTTGCCAGCAAGCTTGAGGAACTGGAGGTGGCCAGGGTTGATTTGAATGAAAGGGCCACAGAGTTTGAAGGGGTAAAATCTGTGGAAAACCCTGTGCAGGTGCTGAGTAAAGTTCTAAAGGAGATTGACCAGCTGGGTGAATTGAACTTCCGGGCCCGCGACGAATTTGATAAAATCAAAGGACTCATCCAGGAAATAGAGGGCCGGTTGCAAAAACTTTCCGAGGAACGGGAAGCCATTCTGAAGATGGTGGAGGAGATTGAAAGCCAGAAAATGACTAAGTTCATGGAAACCTACGAAGGCATTCGTAAACACTTCACCCGTATTTTCAAACATGTGCTTGGCGGGGTGGCTGATTTAGAGTTAGAACAGGATGAAGAAGGTTTGTCTGGAATTTCCATTAAAGTGGTAATTAATGACCGGGAGATGTCGGTAGATGCCCTAAGCGGAGGGCAGAAAACCCTGACGGCTCTGGCCTTCATCTTTGCCATCCAGTATTTCAAGCCTTCCCCTCTTTACGTTTTTGATGAGGTGGAGGCCGCGTTGGACAAGGACAACAGTCAGAAATTCACGGTCATGCTGATGGACATGGCCAAAACCGCTCAGATATTGGTGGTCACCCACAACGACATCACAGTTAAGTCTGCCGACCAGATTATCGGGGTTTATATGCACAAGGGTGTGAGTCGCGTCATAAGTTTACCTAAGGAAAAGGTGCTTTCCGAGGAGAAGTGGCTGGCCAGACCTGATGAATCTGATAAATCCGAAGAACCCGAAGAACCTGAGCATACAATTTAATATATGTTTTTGAGTGCGGGGCGGGCATATACATGCCCAATTTACTAAATGCATGCCGACCAAGCCCAACTCTGATCGGCAGAAGTCTCTGAGCAATTATTTGTCTGAACAAGTTTCCAAATTTCACAAACTGAAGAATGATTGAAGACCTGAAAGCAGTAATGTAAGTGCCTCAGATATCACCTCCTTTTCATCAACGGTCAGCGTCAAACCAATATCCTCATAGGCTCAAAGGTTAGACGAGGCAATTAAAAGCATGATGGCATCAGCCGTCCTCGTCATCCGTTTCAGGCTCAAGGTCATGGATTTCCGCTTCTTCATCATCTTCGGCTTCTTCCATGCCCTTCATGAAGTCCAGGTCGTCCTCACCCCATTCGTCATCATATTCGGGGAGGTCTTGCTGTTCCTCTTCGGGATATTCGGCCATAAAAATGGCCCGCCGTTTGGGTTTTAAAAACTTCCGACATCACTGCTGATTAGCAAATCCGGGGCGAACAGACATTTAAATCACCGTCTTTGCAATCCTTATGAAAGACCTGAATGGTCGCCAGGTTGATTTTCCCGAGTTTAAACACAACATCGCGGATTTTTCGCGGGAAGTACGGGTTGCGTTGGGAGTGGACTCCCCCGCAGGAAGCCTGGTGGAAGAAACCTATGACAAGGTGCTAATGGTTGTTCTTGACGGGTTGGGTTATCAGAACCTGAAGGACCGGGGGCTACTTGACATGCTGGGTCTGCAAACTCATGAAGTCGGGTCGGTGATACCCAGCTCAACCCCTGTCGCCCTGACATCCATCATTACAGGTAAGCCCCCTTCCGAACACGGTATATTGGGTTTCACTTTTTATCTGCCGGGTGTGGGTTGGTTCCGGCCATTTTCTCATTCAGACTATGACGGTTTTGAAGTGGATGTAAAACCAGAGAAGGTGATGAGTTGTGAAACTATCTTCCAGCAACTTGCCCGCCATCGGATAAAAAGTGAATATCTGATAAAATTCAGCCTCAGTGATACGATTTATACCAAATACACCTCCCGTGGGGCACAAATCAGGACTTTTTCAGGTTACGGTCATCTGTTTGAGAAACTCTGGAAAACTGTTGATTCAAAGGGAAAACGTTTTGCCCTTACCTACCTGGATGTTCCCGATGGCCCGCTTCACGGGGGAGGGGGCAGAATAGCATATGAAACTGAACTGGCCTTGATTTTCCGACTGATTGAAAAACTAAAGACTGCCCGGTTTGCAGACCGCACCCTGTTGATGGTGGTTTCCGACCACGGCCATGTGGTGTCCAAAAACCGCAGGGTGCCTATCAGAACCTCATGGCTCAGGGCCCCCGTTGCCGGAGGTGACCGACACCTTATGTTTAACCCAAAGCCACGGTTCAGGGAGAGGATTATCCACGCCCTGAAACCGACTTCATATGTCTTTGAGGGGCGGGCCTTCATCGAACAAGGGGGTATGGGTGAACGCGTCAACAGGGTCAGCCTGGAACGAGCCCCGGAACTTCTGGCCCTATCATTTGGAAAACACACTCCTTATTTTGAGACGCCTTCAGGTCACCCTTCTGAACATGGCGGAGTAACTCGTGAGGAAATGAGTGCTTTCCTAGGCTTCAGCCCTCTTGCCGGTTTTGAACCCCGTTTGATTCTCTGAATTTCACTCTCTGGTGCCATCCCACCCGAAAAGAGCTTTCTTCAGCAATTCCCCCATAGGCACTATTGAAAATGCCACCAGGGCCGCCATAAACCAGTGGTTCAGGTCCAACGGCAGGAAGTTGAAAACGTGGGCTCCTGCGGAAGTGTAGATGGCCAGCAAAGTCAAAGCCACTGAGGCCAGAATAGCTCCTAACAGAAACTTGTTTTTTCTGAAGGCGGTGAAAAAAGTGGATTCCCTGAGTGAACGGAAGTTGAAGACATTAAAGACCACAAAGAGTGAGAAGACTGCGAAAGCCATGGTACGGGCCATGGCTATTTCGTGGGCGAACAGCAGAAAAACCGCCAGGGACATCAGGCACATGTATAAACCAAATCCGAAGATGAGACCCCATACCCTACGTGGGATGAAGGCAGTTCCGGGGCTGCGGGGCTTCTGTTTCATCACGTCAGCCTCTGCGGAATCTATGCCCAGGGCAATGGCTGGCAGGTCCTCCAGCACTACGTTCAGAAAGAGTATCTGAAGTGGTAATAACACCACCTCCCCACCCCCGAAAATCAGAACGCTCAAAAGGATGAGGCTGGTAACCCCCAGGTTCCAGGAGAGCAGGAATGCTGTGAATTTCTGGATGTTTGCATAAATAGTGCGACCCATGCGGACGGCATCCACCAGGGTTACGAAATTATCATCGGCCAGAATAATATCAGATGCACTCTTGGCCACTTCAGTCCCCCGCTTACCCATTGACACCCCCACATCTGCCTCCTTCAGGGCGGGGGCATCATTCACTCCATCCCCGACCATGGCAATCACCTCTCCTTCTGCTCTCAAGGCCTGAACAATTTTCAGTTTGTCTTCAGGGTCTATACGAGCAAAGATGCCAACATCCCGCATTTCAGCCACCAACTGTTTTGGAGACAGTTTGTGAATGTCTTTGCCGGTGACTACACTCCCTTCAATCCCGATTCTTTCGGCAACGGCCAGGGCAGTTTTCGGGTTGTCCCCTGTAATCATGGCCACTCTGATGCCTGCCGCTCGTGCTGTTTCAACAGCTTCCTTCACTCCTTCTCTCGGTGGGTCCTCCATGGCCATGAATCCCAGAAACACGAATTTTTTGTGATGGTCTGTAGTTTGAGCTACTGCCAGTAATCTCAACGACTCTCCTGCCATGCTGTCCGCAATCCTGAGCAGGTCCTGTTTCATTTTTCGGGTGATGGGCAGGTCCTGACCCACCATGCGGATGCGGTCACATTTGGACAACACTACTTCCAGAGCACCTTTGAGGACAGACAGTTTGCCGGTGCCTTGGTTGATGGAGTGAATAGTGATCATACTTTTGCGGGCGGATGAGAAAGGCACCTCCCCGATTTTAGGATAAGCCACTCTGATAAAATCCTCGTTGAGACCATATTTGCGGGCTACCACCAGCAGAGCTATCTCGGTTGGGTCACCCGCGACCTTGGTACCCTCCCCAGTAACCACAATATCCGAATCGTTGCACAGGATGCCTGCAGTCAGCAGACTTTCCAAGTCAGGGCCGGATGCCTCGACTTCACCCTCCAGTATTCGACCTTTTACATCATAACCCAGACCCTCTACCGAAAAAATCTTTCCGCCGGCCCAGATTTTTTCCACAGTCATCTGATTTTTGGTGAGGGTGCCCGTTTTGTCAGTACAAATCATAGTAATGAGACCCAATTCCTCAACCGCAGACATCCGGCGGACGATGGAGTTCCTTCTGGTCATGCCGTAAACTCCGATGGCCAACACCACCGTGGTGGTCAAGGGTAGGGATTCGGGGATGCCTGCAATAGCGGTAGCTATGGCTATAGACACCATGTTTACTACTGATGAGCCCTTGAGCAGGCCTGCCACCACAGTCAGCACGCTGGCTCCGATAACCAGCCGGGTGACGGCTTTGGCTATCTCCTTGGATTTTTTCTTGATGGCACTTTCGCTGTTGTAGGTGAGCATCTGGGCAATTTTACCGAATTTGGTTTTCATGCCGGTGGCTAACACCAAAGCTCTGGCATTACCCCGGGTCACTATGGTGCCCCTGTAAATTTCTGACTCGGCTTTTTTTTCTACAGGTTTGCTTTCCCCTGTGAGCATGGATTCATCCAGAAAGAACTCAGTGGCATGAACAACCCGACAGTCGGCCGCCACCATATCCCCCGCCTGCAATAGAAGCAAATCACCTCTGGCAACTTCCTCCAGCAGGATTTCCTTGACCTTGCCTTCCCGAATAACCTTTACCGTGGGGAGGGAAAGCTCTTTCAGTCGGTCCAGCGCTTCCTCTGCTTTGAACTCCTGAACAAAACCCAGCACCACGACGAATAAGGTGATTATGGAAATGACAACAAAGTCCGTGATTTCCCCCAGAAAGGCAGACATGACCGCCGCCGCAATGAAAATGAGAATAATAGGTTCATTAAACTGTTGCATTACCAGTGTGAACCATGACACCTTTTCTCTTTCAGACAGTACGTTTCTGCCGAATTCTGTGAGCTTCTGCTGAGCCTCCTCTTCAGTCAAACCGGCTTTGGGAGACACCTCAGGTTCCACAAAAAACTTGGGGGGGCGGGTATTTATGCCATACGAAAGGCGAAACGCATGTATATGCTCATGCGGATTTTTATGGTGGTTTCAATATCGCGGGGGGGTTTCATATATATCGCCGAATCCGTGCGTCGGGATGGGTCGGTCAAACTTTATGTAGGTATGACTGCCCGTCCTGTGGGTGAGAGAGTGGCTGAACATCTGAAAGAGGTGGAAACCCAAAACCGTCGCACCTGGTGTGGACAGGGCACCGCCTTCCGTCTGCTGGGCTTCAAGTGGTTTGAAGACCGTCACAGGATGGAGCGGGAAGTGAAGAAATGGCCAACCTGCAAGAAAAGGGAAATTGCTTACAAGTGGTCTCTGGAAAGAGCCCGGAAAAAATGAAGCTACCTCTACCTAACAACATAGAAGATTAATAGAAGTTTGGCGTAGTGTAGGTTTGTGAATTAAAATGAAACAGACTTTATTTTACGTTGTGCAGAGGGATGTATACACCGTACCTGCAGACAGTCGGGATTTGCCCCTCGTTAATCTGGACGGCACACTTATTGATCCCCGCAAATGGAAGAACGAGCTTGGTTATCTGATAAAGGATTAGCCGGGAGGGGACACATACATCTGCTTTTAAATAGGCCAACTGAAATCAGGGTGTCCGGGCTGGTAGTTCAGCTGGTAGAGCGCCGGCTTCGCAAGTCGGAGGTCCCGGGTTCAAATCCCGGCCAGTCCAACTTTTTCGCTTCTCAAAACTGAGTTTGCAAAGGGGAGGAGTCCTCTGCTTTAGCACCGCCAAACCTCTTCTTTCCCCCTGAACCTTTCAAATTCAGGGTCTTGAACCTCCTTTTTCAGGTCCCCTGGGGTAAAAGCTTTTTAGACCACAGGTTTGGGCAATAAAGTGTTCAGCCTTCGGGTGGGAGTGGTAGGCCCTCGTGAAAAGGCCTGTCAGGTTCTACCTGTATTTGAAAAGACCTTCCGAAAAGTGGTTTACGCCCCCTTTGATGAGGTCAAAATGGAAGTGGGTAGGGGATGCAAGGCTTTTTACAAGACCCAGAATTTGGCTGAGCTGGACTATGTCCTGTTGCTACCGGATGGCCCTCGCAAGGAACTTTATTATACGCTGGCCCGTCTGCTGGAAAAACAGGTAAGGGTTTCCGTTAGAAGTGAAGCCCTGCTATATTTCTGGAACCAGCCTCTCCTGCTCCGCAACTTGTCCCGTGCCGGTCTGCCCATCAGGCGGACGGTGGCGGTGGCTCAGGATGTAGCCACTAACGTTATTGAGGAAAACCTTAAATTCCCGGTGCTGGTCAATACCGCCTCCAACAAAAAAGTTCTCGTTAATAATCCTGAAACCCTTAAAGGGGTTTTATCCCTTTTCGGACCGGGTCATATGATGGTGTTGCAAAAACCTGTAAAAGCCGAAGCTACTGAAGTGGTTTTCGTAGCGGGAAACGAAGTCATGGCTTATCGCAATGAAGGGGGCAAGCGAAAAGCAGGGAATGTGAATGAGAAAGTCAGAAAAATGGCTCTTCAGGTTAAGGAAGTGCTAAAAACTGATTTTTGCTCTGTGATTTTCATAAATACCGGTAAAGGTTATCTGGTTAGTGACCTTGCCCTTTACCCAAACTTTAAACTTATACAACAAGTAACCGGAAACGACCCCGCAGTGAAAATGGCCACCGCCATCGGGGAGTGTATTGAAGAAAAAGATCTGTCTGTTGAAGACCTGCTTGGCAAACTGTCCAAAGGCTTCGTATCTGTAGCGAGGTGGTTGTCCCATGAAATTGGCAATTTTAGGTCCCCTTAACCGCAGTTATGAGGAAATCCGTATGATGGAAGAGGCCGTCAAGGCGTTTGATAATGTCAGTTATTTCGCCATCCCCCAAATCAATGTTGAAGTCCGGAAAGGTAACGTGGCTCTGACTTACAAAACCAAGGATATTCTCAACTATGATGCGATTTATCCCCGCATTCCCCGCACATACAAAACTTTTGGCACCACTTTGTTGACTTTGATAAAAGATTCCGGTAAACATCTGCCCGTCGCCCCCGAAGCGATTGTTCAGTCACATAACAAGTTTCTTACTTTGTTGATACTCCATGAAAGAGGAATACCGGTGCCCGTTACTTTCATGGCTTTCAAACGGGAAATTCTGGAGCGAGTGCTGGATGATATGGAGTTTCCCATAGTCATGAAACTACTTTATGGTTCTAAAGGTGCGGGTGTCATGTTTGCGGACACCAAAGCGTCTGCGATTAGCGTCATGGACGCTCTTGAAAGATTCAAGGAACCTATCTTCCTTGAGGAGTTTGTGAAGAATAAGGGTGAAGATATCCGGGCGTATGTTGTGAATGGAAGAGTGGTGGCCAGCATGAAGCGCAAGGCCAAGGTTGGGGAAATGCGTTCCAATATAGGTGCCGGCGGAAGCGGGCAGGCATATGAACTGACCCGGGAAGAACGAAAACTTGCCCTGAAGGCGGCCCACATTATGAACATGGACATCTGTGGCGTTGATATCATGCAGGGCCCTGACGGTCCGGTTGTTATTGAAACTAATGTGAATGCCCAGTTTCAGGGCCTGGAACAGGCCACCTCCAGAAACGTGGCAGGGGAGATTGTCAAGTTTCTGAGCCGGCCCGGTCTTTTCCAACAGGGGAGGGGTCGGTTGTGAGCTGGCAGGATTTCAAGAAGATAGTCCAAAACGCCAATGAAACAGTTAAATTAGGCCCAAAAGTTGAGTTTTATTCATTTGGTAAAACCCCTGTGCTGGTGGTGGCCCCTCACATTGGGGGTGAAGGTGTTGAAATTCATGCTGAAGGACGCAAAGTCACCATCAACATGTGTGAATGGGGAACAGATATTCTAGCGGCCGTGGCCGCCCGGGAAATTGAGGGGTCTTTGTTGGTATCCCGGGTTCCCCGTAACCACTGCGACTTTTCCCGGTCACCTGATGTTTTAGGCAAAGGGGCCACAGCCCGGCTGGGGCATACCGACCTGAAGCGACCCGTTCTACTAAAAACCCATACCAAAAATGAATACCTGCCTCTTTTGAAATCCTTTCACCAGAAAATTCGGGACACAAATCCCCGTTTCATCCTGACATATCACGGCATGATGAGCCGGAAGTTTGACCTGCTACTTGGTTTCGGCAGACGGAAGCAGTATATTGGTGGGTTGAGAAAGGCTTTTCAGTTCCGCTACAAAGTGGCCATGCAGGCCAAAGGTCTTAAGGTGGGAGTTTCCCATCGCAGGCTGACTGGTGAAAGTGATTATGTACTCAAGTCCCATACGGGGTCGGTGTGTGTCGGGGCCCTGGTAGAATTCAACAAATGGGGCAGGCCCGCCGGTCAAACATCTCCAACAGGAGACTATCAGGAGCTGGCCAAGGACGTGGCCCGAGTGGCTGCGGAGTGGGTGACCTCATGACTGCCAGAACTTTTTTGATTGCGGGTATAGACTTCATCATCAACAAACAGAACGAGCCGGTATTCATTGAAGCTAACTCCTCTCCAGGATCCAAACTACTGAAGGCTTCAGACCAGAACCACATTTTCAACGAAATTGCCCGGGCTGTAAAAAAGAGAGTTCCGGACCCAAATGGGGCCATTATTTGCCGGCTGTCTGAGCGGGACGAAGGCACGGACTGGAAACTTGCCCAACTCAACCAAGCTTTCCCGGTTCATCTGGGATACTTTGAAAATCAGAAGTATGACCAGCCCGGCATGATTGATGAACGAGGGCAACACCATGACATCAATGTATTCCTTTACAACATCTTCGGGTTCGCCCAGCTCTATCGCGGACCGGCCCTGATGTGCAACACGCGGGAAGTCATCAGAGTCACTATGGACAAACACCTGAGTTCAATGGTGGTAGACAATCTGACAGATGTGAAAGTTCCAGAAACTTTTCTGGCTTTTGGAACTTACAATCTGGAAACCATAGTTGAGAAACTGCCCGAAACTTTTCGGGACGGCGTGGTCTGGAAACCCAATTTTGGGTGGGGTGGTCACGGGGTGAAGGTCTGGTCCAAGGTTCCCGGGAGCTGGCCTAAGACTGGGCAGGGTAGAGTGCTCCAGTCGCGGGTTGACGTTCAACTCAAGGATAAAAAATTCTGGGACGTGCGGTGTTATGTAATTGATGGCAAGATGTGCGGGGCCGTTTCGCGGACTTCAAAAGCCCCAGTGGTCAATCTGAAACAGGGTGGCCAATTGGGTCAGCTTGAACCAGAGTATGCGGAGCTGGTGAAGAAACCCGCGGAGCAAGTGGTGGCCGCCATCGACCGGACCGCGGAATTTCTGTCAGGACTTACGGACTGATTCGGGCAGGGACTTGAGTTGGGCGTCACGCATCAGCATGAAAGCGGTAGCTGTAGCAACGAGCACCATGACCCCTGTTGCTATGCCCCACAGGGCGGGCATGAATCGTGACGACCCGAGGGTAATTAGGATGACCACCAGGAAAGACAGAGCCACCAGAAGCAGGCCCCCGAAAACCCACCAAAACGCGGTCCTTTGGCCCTCTGTGAAGGCTTCCGGTTTCTGAGGGTTTTTCTTCCGGGCGAGGATGGGTATGATTGCTGCAAAGTAAATGGGAACTAAAGTGACTATGTTGAAGCCATCATCGGAAGCGGTTCCATCTTCAGGTGTTACGGTCGTGCTTATCACCAGCAGAGTTCCCACACCCACCAACAGCATTATGAACATGCCCATCATCAACCAGAATTTTTTCGGGTTCATGTTTAACCTAACGTCCATCAGGACAAACGAATAGTTTATCTATGCACAAATACCATAAAAAATCAGGTGAATATCATGGCCAAGGCCAAGAAGAAAGCAACCAAGAAGAAAGCAACCAAGAAGAAATAAGAGACTGACGCTCAAACAGTCAAATGGGGGTCCCCGGTTTCGGGGACCACTTCTTCCTTTTCATCTTTTGTTTTTGGCGGATGAGCAAAAATCTTTTATCTAAAATCAAAAACTCATTCACAATTCACAAAAAGTTGGTTTACACTTGTCCGGTCTTTAGTGAATTCATTAAAAACCAAATGGCCCCTAAGGCGACAAGCAACCCAACTGACGCAGGAATAAACCATGCGGAGGGAGATATTGAAAGTTGGGCAACCATAAATGTGACGCCAACGAGAAACAAAATCACACCTGTGAACGCCAGCCCACCGATTAATGAACGTTGAATTTTTGAAAGTTCAGTTTGTGAAGGCCTGCTCAATATCGCAGGCCAGACTGTAGCAAAATAATAGGTACGAAAGCAATCGCACCGGAGCCGGGAACCTGCCATTCTCTGTATATGGCCAACAGGATGGCACCCCCAACCAGAAGAAAAACACCAGTTAAGGTGAGGAAGGCTAATGTGAATCGGTGTTTCACGCAAAATTAAAGAGCACATAGATTTAAGCTTTATAAGGTCTAAAGGTCTTTTTGGGTATCTTTTTTAAAACTACTCCGCGGTTAATACCCTGTCTGTTCGGTTTCAAGACCTCCCTGAGAATCAAAATTATGTAAACACAAAACCGGGAACCTTGGCCAACCTGCTTTATGAAAAATGGAATACCAAAAATTCCGACCTGGGTTCTTATTCCCCGAAGAATGTGAATAGAACCCTAAAAAACTGTCAGCGTTATCGCGTTCACACGCATAATTGTTTTTATGAAGAAACCGAGGAGTGGTTGGATGAAGTGTTACCCTTTTCTGAAATAGCTGGTCGGGAAATAAGTGAACGAATTGAAAAAGGTTCTAAAAAATCATTCATGAAATTTTTTAAACAATTCACACCGCAACTGGTGTTTGATAAAAATCATAAAGAAGCACCGGACTTCGGTTGCCTCAGTCTGAATGCAAGTTGGACCGCGGATTACGTGGCCCGTTCTGGTGAAGCATAATTGAAGACGGGTATGTTTTTGTATTGGATTTCAATGATAATGAATAAAAAAGAAAAGGCCCCCGTTCAAAGGAACAGGGGGAGCAGGGTTATTGCCACAATACTCTGCAGTTTCACCAGCACGTGCAGGCTCGGTCCCGCAGTATCCTTGAGCGGGTCACCCAAAGTGTCGCCGGCCACGGCGGCCTTGTAGGCCTCCGGGTATTTGGCTTTGTACTTGACACTCACGTATTTCTTGGCGTTATCCCAGGAGCCACCTGCATTATACATGAACAGGGCTAACAAGGGCGCCACAGTGTTAACTGCAACCAAGTAGGCTGCCAGAGCCAGAGGTCCAAATATCACTCCTGCAACTATGGGCATGATAACCGCCAGAACCGCCGGCAGAATCATGGCTCTTAGGGCCGCTTTTGTGGAAATATCCACACACCGGGCGTAATCCGGCTTGGCCTTGCCCTTCAGGATGTCTTTGTTCTCCTTCCACTGGCGACGGACTTCCTCAACTATTTGGTCTGCGGTCTTACCCACGGCTTTGATGGCCAGAGCTGAAAACCAGAAAGGTAACACAGCCCCGAAGAAGATGGCCACTACAGTTACAGGGTGAGCTAAATTCACCACTATGTTCATTAGATTCACACCTGCGTCGGTGGCGAGCTCCCTCAAATATGCAAACAGCATAGTTATGCTGGTCATGAGGGCACACGCCATGGCAAACCCTTTGGTCGTGGCTTTGGTGGTGTTACCTGCAGCATCCAACTGGTCAGTCACCTTGCCCACTTTTGCTTCATTGCCACTCAACTCACCGATGCCATCCGCGTTATCGGCTATCGGGCCGAAAGTATCAGCAGCCATAATAATGCCCGTCATTGACAGAATACCCAGAGCTGCACTGGCAATGCCATAGAGACCATATATGCCTCCTCCGAACAAGGCGTTCACTCCCCAGATAACCGCTCCGATGAAGAGCATGGGAGCCACTGCGGATTCCAGACCGTAGGCCATACCCTGAATCAGGAGCACGCCGGTCCCACGGAGGGACGACTCTCCAACTTCACGGGTGGGCTTGAAACGGGAATCAGTGTAGTAAAGCACCGTGCCCGCCACCACTATGCTGGTCAGCAAACCAATAGCCCCTGCCAGAAACAAAAGGGGGTCATTCATATAATTCGTAGCCAGCCAGTAAAGCCCAACCAGATTTACCAGGGCAGACATCCCGAAACTTATGTAGATGGTTTTCAGGATGTCCTTGTTCCTCCGGAGGAAAAGCAAAGCCACTATGGTGGCCACCAGACCCACCGCCTGCACCAGCAGAGGGAAAATCACCGCCTGATTTCCGAACATGAACACAAAACTCAAACCCAAAATCATAGTAGCGATGATGTTGTCGCTGAAGCTCTCAAAGAGGTCGGTGCCACGCCCGGCACAATCCCCCACGTTGTCACCCACCAGGTCAGCTATGACGGCAGGGTTGCGGGGGTCGTCTTCGGGCAGGTTCTTTTCAATCTTGCCCGCCAGGTCCGCACCCACATCTGCGGCCTTGGTGAAGATGCCACCTCCCAACTGCAGGAAAACGGCACTTAAACTCGCACCGAAACCGAAGCCTGCCAGGGGCACCGGAGTGCCGAACCATTTGTACAGGCTCGTTATACCAATCAGGGACATGGCCACCAGACACAGGCCGGTCACCGCACCGCCCTTATATGCCATAACTCCTGCTTCTTTACCGCCTTCCAAAGCATTCGCGGCCACGCGAACGTTGGCCCAAGTAGACACCTTCATGCCCACGTAGGCGGCCAGGGCCGACAGCACTGCCCCGAAGACGAAGCTGACAGCAGTCTGCCAACCAATGGTCAACCAGAGCAGGGCAGATATCAAGACCGTGAATAAACTGATGGTCTTGAGTTCCCGATACAGGAAGGCATCAGAGCCTTCCCGTATATAAGTCGCAATCTCTTTCATGGAGTCGGGTCCTTCAGTATGTCTGGTAAGGTCTTTGATGAGTTTCCTTACATAGAACATACCCAAAACACTCAACACCAGAACGATAGTTACTGGATCCATGACCCCAGATTAATACAACGTATTAAAAAGCTTATCAAAGGGCCGGACTGCCACCCAAGAAAATGATTTAAAGGGAATGGCCAGAGTTTGCATGTCTGCTTTATGGGTCGGGAGTATTAAAAATGGCCCTTCACCCGGCACACGGGTGCAACTGGAACGCATTGCCATGAACCGGGTTTATGACAGCATGGACTATTTGGATTACCAGTTTGGACGTAAAGTTGATTTTCAGACCGTCCTTGATGACTTGAAGATGGTTGAAGGTTTTGTCCGGAGATATGGAAACGGCGTAGCCGACCAGTGGGAACATGTGAAGGTTTATGCAAATTTACTGGGTTGTCTGGCAGAAATCAGGCATCACTTGTCAGTCATTGAAAAACAAAATGATATGAGCTTGAAATTGAACTGGAAGGTTCAGAGCCAGACAGAAAGCAAGCTTTGATGAATCTGCTTTTTGAAGCCGGAAAATCCAATAACAAACTTACCTTCAGGGGAGACCTGTCGTGTGAACAGACGGTGGCTTTCAAAAAAGGTCTGAGTGCTATTTCAAAGTATTTTGAACAAACACCTCTGGATTATGAGAGGGTTAAATCAGCATGGGACTCCATTTACAAACAAGCCAAAATTCTGAAGGGTTCTCACCACAAGCATAATTGTGATTTTGTCTGGATTCAGTTTGAGAATATTAACCAACAGGTGAACGCCTGGGCTTCTTACAAGTTTTACTGAAGCTTGACAACGCGGGAGTGGCTAAAGTGTAATACGAAGTAATATATGTGATATGTATTACAAAGTAATATGAGTTTGTCCCATGAAACTCAAAGTGATTACCTGAAACTTCTGGAAAATTATTAACACTTATGTATCAATGAGGAGTTGCATCATCTGAAACGAAACGTCCCTCCCGACGTGCCGACTTCTGATGCGACCGTCATCCGGACCCATCTGGATTTACGAATTTTATTTGGTCACATCCGGGATGCGGCTCAACAGGCCAACATATATGGCCTGAACGATTATATGTTGGACCTGGAAGTTTATTTGAAAAACCTGGTTTCCCTTTCAAATAGTCCTGTTTATTCTCTTTGCGTAAACCTGATTAAATCCCGTTGGCTTGAAGTATTCAACGAGGTTTACGGAACGCTCGAAAAAATAAATGGTGACGCCCAAAACCTACTGAAAGGTTATCAAAATCTGGATGCGGATATTCGCAAGTTGCCTGATAGTGGGATAGTCAAAACTTATTAAGCCCCCCTACCGTATTTAGACGTCGGGATGGCCGAACAGCTAGGCGGCAGACTGCAGATCTGCTTTACGGGGGTGCAAATCCCTCTCCCGACTTGATTTTTGATCCAGCTGCCCTTACAGGCATCCTACGGATTTTTCTAAAAAGCTGGTGCAAATACCTCTCCCAATTGAGCTTTTAGAAAAAGCTCAACCAAAACTGAGCAATTAGAAAGGATTTTGAATTCTGCCCAATTGAGCTTTTAGAAAAAGCTCAACCAAAACAGTGCTACCTTAGTCCGCTTTGCTTCCTCGGTAGCACGCCAATTTTTTGATTCGGCTGCCTCCCGGGGGGTATCCTAAGAATTTCCCCAAAAGCGGTGCGAAAGGTATTTTAAGCCAACCCGGGCAATAAACTACGCGGGCCCGTAGCTCAGTCGGTAGAGCGTCGGTCTGATAAGCCGAAGGTCTGGAGTTCGAAACTCCACGGGCCCAAACTTTACGAATTATGAACTCGTCAGTGCCACTTCGTTAAGTGGCTTCGGAACTCCACGGGCCCATCATAAACTTTCTTGATGTCTCAAATTCAGAACTCTGTTGAAGTATTCAGGACGTTGCAATAAATTATACGCATCAAAATGTGTTTCTAATTCTTTCACCAATTCAGGAGCTATCCGAAAATAGTTAGTTTTCATGTTTTCACCTTCACCTTCAATCCGCCAGAGGTGTTGGGTTGGTTTACCTCTCCGACCTGTTAATTCAATGAACACCAACGGTTCCTTATTGTATACTAAACAGTCATTCTCAAGCAAAAGATGTTTCAGAATTTGGGAGGATTCTGGAATTTCGCCCAGACTTTTGGTTGTCACGTAAAGTCCCCTGACGTATATCAGGATCTCTTCGTTATTTTGAGTATCCTGATGAAGCGGTTCCACCGCAACATAAAAAACCGGATGCTCAAAACCATCCTGTGGAACGTCATAGGAATTGTAGTCAAGTTCCAGCATCATTTTCATAAGTTAGTCGTTTCAAGTGTCATACAGGTGATTATGGCGAGATTTAAAAAATGAGGGGCGGTTGCCCGCCCTATTTGATAACCGCGGGGGTGTTGGCCCCCACGTAAGTCCAGAAGCAGACCATGGTCACATAACCCGCCACGGCCCAACCCACCACCGGGATGAAGCTCATCACTATGGCTATGGCCAGATTCAGCAGACCGGCCACCAGAAAGTTTCGGATGAAGCTACTGTTGTAGGCCAGTCTGAACACTTCCCTGAACCTGAAGGCTACTGCCAGACTTTCCGTCTGGGCCAGTCTCAACCGGGCCGCCAGATGCACAGGCACCATCAACAAAGTGATGGGGATTATCACCAGGGAGCTGGTGACTATGGTTGCTACCATAGGCCACATCGGGTCTCCAGGTGTGTAGAGAGCCAGCCGGGTCATCAGGGAAGTTCCAATGAAGGGCAACAGCACCAGCAGGTTGAAAAATCCATACACTCCACCAACCACGGCACATTTGAGACCCAGAATCCAGCTCTCAAACGAGAAGCTAGGTAGGTCTTCGGCGTGTTTTCCCACAGCCAGTTTGGCGTTCTGCAAACCATAACCCATCACCGCCAGGTTGGCCACTGGAACCAGGCCCAAAAGGGAACCTATGGCCAGTTTGCCCCAGTCGGTAAAGGGCTTTCTCAAAGCATCCACAATTTTCATATTATGAAAATACCCATGCCCTTAATAACTATTTTAAGGCCTCCCCAGTGACATAAAGATGAGTAAAATTGCCGTCCTGAAGACCTCCCCTGAAACCGTGGTTAAAGATTATGCCCGCCTGATGAAACTAGCAAGTTCCCGTAAAGTTCTCAGGAAGGCTTATGAAACCGTGCTTAAGATTAATCTGTCATGGACTAAGTTTTATCCCGCTTGTTCAACCCCACCCTGGCAGTTGGAAGGCGTTCTGAAAACGTTGATTGATGATGGTTACGAACCGAAACACCTTCATCCCGTGGAGAACCAGACAGTGGTCACCCACCCTTGGAAGGGGGCATACGGCAACAAGTGGCTACCCGTCTTGAAAAAATACGGAACCCCTTTTGAACCTCTGACAGATGTGGAGTGGATAGATTACCAACCAAAAGCAGAGATGTTAGCCATGGATAAACTTTTTCCGGGTATTAGTGTCCCGAAAATGTTTCTTGGCACCAATGTCATTCACCTGCCAACTGTGAAAACCCACGGTCACACTACCACCACCGGAGCTATGAAGAATGCGTTCGGTGGCCTGATTCCCAAATACCGCCATCATGCCCACCAAAAAATTCACGAGGTGCTGGTTGATTTGCTGGCCATACAAAAAGAAATTCACAAAGGCATATTGGCGGTTATGGACGGCACGGTATGTGGCGACGGGGCGGGTCCGCGAACCATGGTTCCCTATGAAGGAAACATTATTTTGGCAAGTGACGACCAGGTGGCCATTGATGCTTTCGCCGCGGACATCATGGGTTTTGACCCAATGAGTATCCCTTATCTGAAGATGGCTCACGACCGGGGTTTGGGCACGGCTGACATCAAGCAGATGGAGATAGTAGGCATGGACCGAAAGGAGGCCCTGGCATTGAATTTCGGCTTCAAAACCCGCAAAAGCGTAGTCATCCGCTGGGACCAGCGACTTCGCAAGGGCACAGCAGGCATACCTTGGCTTCATAGGTGGCTGTTTCATTCTCCCATTTTCAGGACGTTCATTTTTGCGTCGGGATTTTTTCACGACCAGCTCTGGTACCCAACCATAGGCCAAAAACACATCCGGACTTTCAATCAGATGGGTTGGGGTCCGCTATTCACTCAATATCCTTACGGGAGATATCCAAAATTCACTGATGTTAAAGAATGGGACCCCTATTGAGACAGAAGTTCGGTGAATTTCTTTTCAAGTTCATTCACTTTGGCGATGCGCCGGATGTGGCGGTCCTCGTTGGAGAAATCCAATTTGAGCCAGAGCTTGACCAGTTCAACTCCAGCTTCCGTTGAAAGAGTTCTGCCCCCTAAACAGATGATGGATGCGTCCCCATGTTCTGCAGCACATTTTATGGTGACTTCGTCCCAACAGGTGTATGCCCGGATGGTGGGCACTTTGTTGGCCGCCACTGCTATACCCTGACCTGTGCCACACACCAGAATACCGCGACCACCTTCGGTCCGGATGCGCTCTGCAACTTTCATGGCAAAATCAGGATAATCATCATCCACATCAAATTTCATAGCCCCTAAATCCTCCACCTCATAACCGGAATTTTCCAGCATCCACTTGATGGCTTGTTTGAGTTCAAAGCCGGCGTGGTCGGCACCCAGAAACAACTTCTTGGCTTGCATGAAAACAAGTAAGTTACCCCCTAAAAAGGCTTATGTCTCAGAAAAGCTTAAAATGACTCAACCGCCACATAAACTGCAGGGCTCGTAGCTCAGTCGGTAGAGCGTCAGGCTCTTAACCTGATGGTCAGGGGTTCGACCCCCCTCGGGCCCGCACTTTTTCAGTTTTCGGGATTTCCACATTTTTTTCAGAAGTCTTTGCGCTTCGGAGTTTGGCCATCAGCCAGCCCACCTGAAACACCAGAATGAGAGGCACCGCCCAAAGAGCCCTGACCAGGGGGTTTTCGGCTACCACCATCATAGCCACCAAAACTGCAAAGATGACGTGCATGATGAAATCAACCGGCGGCAACTTGTTTCAACCTCACAAAATCTTCCCGTTCAAGTTCGTCCAGATGCAAGCGAATGAACTGTATGGCTCCTTCCATTTCGGGGATTATCTTATAGTCCAAAGCGTTCACTCGTCGCTTGGTGGATTCAACTTCTTTGAGCAGTCGTTTTACACCAATTTCCACTTCAACCAAATCCATGGCCTTTTTCACAACATCCTCGTAAGCATGTTTTACCCTATAAACCCGAAGAGACGTTGTGAACGGGGACGCCACTTGTCCTCTTTCCTCCAGTGAATAATTCACCTCCGGAACCTTAACTCCCATAATATTTTTGGGTTTCAGGTCCACATCAATCTTCATACCGCTAACAGCACTGATACTCTTGAGAGCCGCCAACCCGTCATATGCAATAGCAATACCCACTGCTTTGTTGGCCTTCTCGTAAGCAACGTTGAATTCACTCCGAACTTCACGGACTTTGTCAAGCATGTTCATGAGTTCAACCACGAGGGCGTCAAGCTTACGCTTGAGAATGTCCTTACCCCCCCGAGCCAGTTTAACCTTCTGCTTGAGGTTAATTAGCTCACTTCGAGTTGCCTTCACTTCCATCTGTTTTTCCCTTCTGCTTCAGATGACGCTCAATAAACTGCGTCTTGATTTTCTTCAGTTCGGTTTCGGGAACCTCGCTGAAGAGGTCCCATGCAATATCCAGACTGACTTCCACTGACCTGTTTTCGTGGAAACCCTGCCTGATGAACCGGTCCTCAAAGTCATTGGCGAACTTGAGAATCTGGCGGTCTTTGGCCCCCAAAGCAGCCTCCCCGACAATGGCCACCAGGTTTCTGAGGTCCATACCCTCCGCGTAAAAGGCATAGAGCTGGTTGGATACACCATAGTGGTCGTCTCGGGTCTTGCCCTCGCCAATACCCTGGTTCATCAACCTTGACAGACTGGGTAACGGGTTGATGGGCGGATAAATACCGCGCCGGTGCAGGGCACGACTCAACACTACCTGACCTTCGGTAATGTAACCCGTCAGGTCGGGAATGGGATGCGTCATGTCGTCGTTGGGCATGGTCAGAAAAGGCATCTGAGTGATAGACCCCGTCCTGCCATGAACACGTCCCGCTCTTTCGTAGAGGGTTGCCAGGTCGGTATACATGTAACCCGGGTAACCACGCCGACCCGGAATTTCCTCACGGGCCGCGCTGATTTCGCGCAGAGCTTCACAATAGTTGGTGAGATCTGTCAGAATAACCAAAATGTGCATGCCCTGTTCATATGCCAGATACTCTGCAGCAGTCAGGGCCATCCGGGGAGTCATCAGCCGTTCAATGGCAGGGTCGTCTGCGAGATTCAGGAACAGGGTTGAGTGTTCAATGGCCCCCGTTCTTTCAAATTCACGGATGAAGAACTTGGCCTCCTCCGAAGTAATACCCATGGCACCAAAGATGACGTTGAAACCTTCAGTCCCTTTCACTGTGGCCTGACGGGCAATCTGAACCGCCAGTTTGTTGTGGGGCAATCCACTACCACTGAAGATGGGCAGTTTCTGGCCACGCACCAAAGTGTTCATGACATCAATAGTACTGACTCCTGTCTGGATGAAGTCCTGGGGCACCGACCTTGACACTGGGTTAAGAGCGGCTCCGGTGATTTCCAGTTTTTCCTCTGGTTTAGGCTGCAAACCGCCGTCTATGGGCCTGCCGAGACCGTCAAACACGCGGCCCACCATGTCGCTACCCACCCCCAGGCGGACCACGTCACCAGTGAAGCGAACCCGGGCCTGCTTGGACACCCCGAAGGTGCCCTCAAAAACCTGGACCACTGCCATGCCCTTGCGGGCGTCGAGCACCTTACCGGTCAGGTCGCCGTCGGCGGTTCTGATTCTCACCAGTTCGTCGTAACCTGCACCTTCTACACCTTCCACGAAAAGGAGCGGTCCTTTGATTTCACTTACCGTCTGAAACTCTTTTATGAATGCCATTTACACCACCATCCCCACAATTAATGTAGCCTCCTTTTCAAACTCGTCGCCCATCTTCTCCTTCAGGCGGGCGATTCTGGGTACTGCGTCATGAACCTGAAGGTCACCCGCGGACTTGCCCTCTTCCAACATCTGCATGGCATAGGTGTTGAAAGCTTTCACGACCTCTAACATGCGTATCTGCTTCTGGGGAGAGGCAAAGGCATCATCAGTGAAGGCGTTCTGCTGCAGGAAATCCTCGCGTAATATTCTGCCAACCATCAGTATAACCTTTTCACGGTCAGGTAGTGCATCGGGACCAACCAACTGCACAATCTCCTGCAACTCGTTCTCCTTTTGCAAGAGGCCAGACGCCCAATCACGCAAAATTGTGGTTTGAGGGTTCACTCCTTTAACCCACCAGTCCGCCACCTCTTCGGTGTAAAGTGAATAAGAGTTAAGCCAGGAAATGGCGGGAAAGTGGCGCCGTTGGGCCAGCCTTTTGTCCAAGGCCCAGAAAACCTTCACAACACGGAGAGTGTTCTGGGTTACAGGTTCTGAAAAATCACCACCCGGAGGAGAGACGGCTCCAATCATAGTCAGGGAACCGTCGTTTCCGGTCAGGGTTTTCACCCGTCCGGCCCTTTCATAGAACTGGGCAACGCGTGACGACAGATAGGCAGGGTAACCTTCCTCACCCGGCATCTCCCCCAGACGGGAGGACATCTCGCGCAGAGCCTCGGCCCACCGGGAGGTGGAGTCCGCCATCAAAGCCACGTCGTAACCCATGTCGCGGTAGTATTCACCGAGGGTAGCTCCCAAATAAACTGAAGCCTCCCGGGCTGCCACCGGCATGTTTGACGTGTTGGCGATAAGGACCGTTCTTTGCATCAATGGCTTACCTGTCCGTGGGTCTTCAAGCTCGGGAAACTCATGCAGAACGTCCGCCATCTCGTTACCCCGTTCACCGCAACCCACATAGATAATGATGTCTGCGTCACAGAACTTGGCCAGCGACTGCTGGGTGACCGTCTTGCCCGTACCGAACCCGCCAGGGATAGCCGCGGTTCCACCTTTAGCCAGAGGGAACAGGGCGTCCAGAATCCTCATGCCTGTAACCAGTGGAATGTTGGGGTCCTGTTTCTGTCGCACCGGCCTTGGAATACGGACTGGCCACTTCTGCATCATGGTGAGGGATTTTCCGTTCACAACCGCCACAATTTCCTCAACTGTGAATTCACCTTCATCAATTTTTTCAACCTTGCCTCCAATCGTAGGAGGAAGCATGACTCTGTGAATGATGTTGAATTCCTTCACTTCACCAATAATAGCACCTTTGTCCAGTTCATCGCCCTTCTTGACCGTGGGTCTGAACTTCCACTTCTTTTTTCGGTCAAGGGCAGGAGCTGAAATCCCACGCACCACATAATCACCCTCCTGCTTGAGAATGACCAGAGGACGCTCGGTCCCGTCATAAATGGAGCTCAACAGGCCCGGCCCCAGCTCGGCCACCAGGGGGGTTCCGGTGTCCTCTACTGGTTCGCCCGGCCTGATGCCTGACGTATCCTCATAAACCTGAATGAAGACGTCCTCACCCTCTATTCTAATGACTTCACCCACTAAGCCCATGTCCCCCACTCGCACCACTGAATACATCTGGATGCCTGGCATACCTCTGGCCACCACCAGAGGACCTGTAACTCTTACTATTTTTCCTGTCATATTTTCACCTTTATGATTTCATTTCAAAGCCCAAGGCTTGTTTGATTAGAGCCCTCATGTCGGCGTCCTCACCCTCCAGCTGGACGAAGGCGGGTTGCACCGAATCCTGCATCTGCTTTCTGGTGCGCGGGTCCAGCTGGTCTGCCAGAGCCTGTTGGACGAAGACGATGGCTACGTCCAGTCGACCCATGAGTTCCCTGACCGCATCCGGCCGGTAGTAGGTCTCAGTGATACCTGCCAGCCTGAAACCCACGGACTTGTCAAGGTCAGCCACCACGGCCACTTTCATGTATGAGTTCACCTCTTATATCTGCGGGCGACATGCCCGTCTCAACCCCAAAGCCGATGACCCGTAGATTACGGGCTTCCAGCTCCTTAGCCTGTAGGAAACCCACGACGGGTCCGGCGGAAATGGGGTTCATGCGCATGAGCCGGAGACCCTTGCGGAGCAGGCGGGTCTCCAGTTGATTTTCAAGTTCGTGGGGCTCAACACCCCCCAGGTCAAAGGTCTGTTGAATTGCCCTGAACAGGTCCTCCTGATGCTGATACTTGAGGAAAGTCGTGGTCCTACCACTCACAAATTCATTCAACGGAGCTCCATAAACTCTGGCTTTCACCAGGTTCATCAGATCATAAACAAACAGGGTTTCCTGGATGAAGTTCTTAAGAATCTTCACTTTTTCCAGTCGCTTCAACATGAGCAACCAGTTGAAATAAATGCGGTTCTCAATCTCACGGTGAGACATATCCGGGTTGATGCCACCCAGTAAGAGATTCTGGCCAAAACTCCGGAGGATGCTGTGACTGTCCGAATCATACATGTTCATCAACAGGCGGGGCTTGATAGTGGGCGCAGGCACCAGCAAATGCTCCAACTCCTGGCGGGTCAATTCTCCATATTTGCCACGCAGAACGGTGAGCATGTTGAGCATGTCCAGTTTCATGAAAAGTGGGTAAAGCTCTCCTTTGAAACCGTCAGCCGTCATGCGGTAGACTTCCATGGCGGACCTGCCGTAGTTGCGGAAGGTGGCCATGTGAAGCAGTTCCAGGTTGTCCAACCTGCCGGGAATTTCCACTAAGTCTGACTGATAAGGTCCCTTGCCTAAATAGGCCAGAATGTCGGCGGTGCTCCGCAAAGTCACCAGTTTTCTGTAGTCGTCATCCTTGAGCAGTTGGCCTTTGCGAGCCCGGACCCGAGTACAAACATAAGGGTAATTCACAAGTCAGCCTCCTTTTTGGTCCCGGTCCAATTGAGTTTGGAGCGGGGTGCAGACATAGGGGTAATTCACAAGTCAGCCTCCTTTTTGGTCCCTAAATTCATGCTTCAACCCCCAAACAGGCTCTCCAGCAAATCGGCGTAGTGGATTTCAAAATACTGGTCCACCATGTCCCGAATTTCCACGGACAGCCAGACTCCATCCTGGCCGATGCGCATACCATCCAGACCTTTAACGGACTTGGCGGCTACCCTCATCTGTTTCAGCACGGGCACAAAGGAAGGTCCGGCTTCAACTACAGGTTGCTTGAACTGGTGTTTGGCCTCCTTAACCGCCTTTTCAAACAGAGCCTTGGGATTCTTGCGGAGGCCGTTCTCAACTGCTCTCCGGAAGTCATCAAACACCTCCTTGCGATCCGCCATTTCGTTGGAATGGGTTCTTCGCGATATGCGGGTGGCCTCAACCATGGCTTCAGCTCTGCCTTCATTTTTGGCGTCCGCCAGAGCCCGGTCTATAACCGCTTTCGCGTCCTCCTTGGCTTTTTTGAGGCGGCGCTCACGCTCAAGCTTGGCTCCGTCCATCAGCTTCCTGGCCTCGGCCTTGGCCTGGGCCAGAATAGCCTCCGTCAACTGCATCATGCTTACACACCCATTATCATCAGCAGGGCAATGACGAACCCGAAGATCACAATGGTCTCAGGGATGACCGTGAGAACCAGGCCTTTACCAAAGAGTTCCTCCTTTTCTGCCATGGCGCCGATGGCCGCGGAACCAATTGAGGATTCCGCCAGGGCAGTGGCAATAGCCGAAAGTCCCAGAGTAATTCCTACACCTATTGCTGTCAATCCATCCATATCATTTCACCTCCAGTGAATTTATTGCTGATTGAGAAAGGCGTATAGTGCCTTCTCGCAGGCGTATAAAATTTGCCACCGAACTCCACCAGGTGGAGACGGGTGGACTGAATAAAAGGGTCAAGAATGGCCAGCACCAGGTTGAGGCTGTGACCTAAAATCAGAACCAAAATACCGGCCACGGCTCCTGCCATGCTGGCAAGCACATTCATAGCCAGAGCAATTCCCGCTGAAGCCAACCCAATGGCAGCCAGACGCATGTAGGAAAACACATTACTGACAAAGCCCGGAATTTCCAGCACGCCCTGGATACCTTCAAACTTGCCCATGAAAATTACACTGATGGTTAAGAGCACCAAGCCCGGAGTCGTCTGACCCAAAGCCAGAAGGACGACCACCCCCTGAAGCAGAAACCATGATCCCACCCCCAAAATGGCGTGGGTTGCACTGTGAGCCAGCTCCTGGAAGAACTTGATGAGCAGACCAAAGTTCAGATGAACCACTCCAATAACCGCAGAGGAAACCATTAAGGGAACAATCCCTTCCAAACGGTCAAAAAGGATGGGACGCAACAGACCATGGGCCAGGTTACCAAAGACCTCTCCAAACAGAAAGCCGAAAATTATACTGGTGATGCCCGAAATCAGGAGAACCTTGCTGAAATCCCCAAACTCCTTGCCCAGCAGGGATTTGAACAGGGCGTTCATCTGGTCTTTGAGTAGCAGGGCCATCAGGGTTATCAACACCCCATAACCCACATCGCCCACCATCATGCCAAAGAAAAGAGGGAAGGTCAGTGCCAAGGTGGGGGTCGGGTCAAACTTACCCTCTTTGGGAGGACCCACAAGAGACAGCACGGAATAGAACGGCTTGGACACCTTGTTGTGTTGTATGAACACCGGCGCGTCTTCGGGGTCAAACTCCGGCTCCTTAACCACTACGCCGTCCGTTTTCTGCATCAGTTTGAGGAGGGCAACCTTCTGGGATTTGGGAACCCATCCCTCCAGAAAAAAGGCGTATTTGGTCTGCCGGGCGTATTTGGCTAATTCAACAACGCGATAATAATTCTCCAACATCTCCAGCACGGCCACCAGGTTGGGATAAAGTGAAGCCACAGCATCCACGAGCTGACTCCGGGCCTGGTGAATGACTTTTTCAGTCGCCCTAATCTGAGCCTTCAGAATGTCTGCAATCTCGGAGATTTTGCCCGATGCCTTTGGGATGTGAATGCCCAGCCACTTGTGCTCATCCAACATCTGCTTGAGCTTGTCGCTGTTGCCCAAAATCACGCCAATAAATGCATAACTCCATCCCTCGTCCCAGAAACCTGAAATCATAACATGTTCAGGCAGATGGGCGACTAAATCCTCTTTGAGTTTTTTCACTGCATCCGTGGGCATCTTGCCCGCGGCCATGAAAACGTTCCTGCTCTTGAGCACCCCCAAATCAATGTCCTGGTTAAGGTTGGTCATAACCTGTAAATCCTCTTTCAGAGCTTCCAAATCCCGGTTCAGTTGCTTCTCCTTCTCAAGCAGGGATATTACGTGCTCATCAGCCTTAATCAGTAACTGGTCAGCTTTCTGTTTGAGGTCCTTAAGAGGCAGAGTTTGATGCTTGGGCACCCTGCGTCCCTTGAAGAAGGGGCCAATCAAGTCCACCAGACTTTTCAGCTTGACTATTCTGTCCGCCAGGTCCTCCATACCTTCCAGCTCCAACCCTCTGTCGGTGACCTTGCCTTCTTCAGGGTGGAAGATGCCTGCCGACGCCAGGGCCGACAAAGCCCTTGAGGCTTCCTTGAGGGGGCCCGCCACAGTTATTTTGGATACCTGGGTTTTTACCGGCTTGTGACCGTGACCCCCTTTGACAGCGTGACTCATGCTCTCTCCACCTCCTTCACCAAAGTTTTAACCATGTCAGGTATGCGGGAGCGGGCCTGCTTGATGGTTTGTGAGGTTTCAGTCTGTTGGGAGGATGAAGTCTGTTCGGCTTTGACTAATGCGACCTTCACCAGTTTTTCAACGGTTTGTTTGAAAACCTGATTACCTTCCCTGCGACCCTCTTCAAGCACCTGCATCTCCTGACGGCGGGTCTCCTCTCTGACAACATCGGCCTTCTGTCGGGCATCTTCCAGAATGCGGTCTGCTTCGGCTTCGGCCTTTAGTACTTCTTCAACAAAATCCATTTTAACCTCTCCAAACACCAAACACCAGAGTAACACGATTGTGGAGCCATCCCCTCTCCCGCTCCCCCAGGGAAGCAGAATGAAGACTCTTGTTTAGAAGAACCACCACCTTGGAGTGGCCCGTGGTCACAAGGGCCTGGGATAATGCAGGGGTGACTGTTTTCAGACCGGCCTCAAGCAGGTCCTTCTCACCTTTGCCAACATCTGCCATGGTTTCGTGACGAGCCACTTCCACAAAACCATCAAGTTGTTTGGCAGCCACACCGGGATTTTCTACAGAAAGCCACAGAACCTCTGCTGTTCGTTCCCCGAAATTCAGCTCACCCAGAGGTTTCAGGTTCACAAGGTGAAAAGGGAGAGGTCTATAAAAAAGTTAGCATGCCGACAAAACAAGCTTTAATAAGGCTTATTTTTCATAAACTGTTAGATTGCCCCAGTGGCTCAGTGGCAAGCTTTTAGAAAAAGCTTGACTAAAATGGGCAGGTATGGTGCCTTCGGCACCATGAGTGGTCTGAGCAGAATAACGCCCCAGTGGCTCAGTGGCAAGCTTTTAGAAAAAGCTTGACTAAAATGGGCAGGTATGGTGCCTTCGGCACCATGAGTGGTCTGAGCAGAATAACGCCCCAGTGGCTCAGTGGCAAGCTTTTAGAAAAAGCTTGACTAAAATGGGCAGGTATGGTGCCTTCGGCACCATGAGTGGTCTGAGCAGAATAACGCCCCAGTGGCT
>Ga0209614_1000637_pt1 | contig 29955 bp, 18 predicted proteins | sample BlaSprsedimmetaG_FD_185484 | JGI IMG/M metagenome (GOLD analysis project Ga0209614, IMG submission 185484) | Hot spring sediment bacterial and archeal communities from California, USA to study Microbial Dark Matter (Phase II) - Blank Spring... ... | reverse complement strand
GCCGCAACCGGCTCCGCCTGTGATCCGCTTTGAGCCGGAGGTGGACGACAGCTTTACGGTGGTGCGCGAATCTGAGGGTTTCTGGCGCGTACATGGCGCCAAGATCGAACGTGCCGTCTACCGCACGCAGACCAAGTGGCACGACGCGCTGTTGCGTCTGCACCATTATCTGGAGCACGAGGGTGTGCTCAAGGCGCTGCGCGAGGCGGGCGTCGAGGAGGGCGACACCGTGCGCATCGGCGACTTCGAGTTCGAGTGGATGGAGCAGGATTAAGCGTCCGTAAAAGTATAACTTCTACCGTAGGCAAAAGCTGTGGCCGATCTCCGACCGCGCCACCGCAAGCCCAAGCGCGGGAAATTGTTCTTTTACGAACCCTAAGCTGCCGCCGGGAGAATAACTTTTCCGGGAATGAGGTTTTCCTTGCCCTGGATATCCAGTGCTCGAATCTTCGGGTCGTGAATCCGGCAGGCGGCGTCTGCGCAGCGCCGTGCTGGTGGAGTGTGGCAAAGAGTTCGCCCATCTTCTCCAGGTGCGCTCCGTGATGTCAAAGTTTTTTGGTGAGAAAGTAGCGCTGGTATCCAGGCGGGAAATCATGTAGTTCGCCAAAAACCTCTAGCCGTATTTCTTATAGAAGCCCGGTGCCTGGAAACTGAATGTATCCAAATACACCTGCTTTGCTCCGCGCTTTCGTCCTTCCTCTTCCGCGAGCATCAAAAGCTGATGCCCATATCCACGCCCGCGTAGTTCGTCTTTGATCCACATCAAGTTGATATACAACCAATTCCAATGGATCGCGCCAACCACGCCGCCGACAATTTCCTGATCGGGTGACCGGAGGACGAAGCACAGGTTTTCTCCCTGATCATCACCGGCTTGTTGGCTGTTGTAATCCTGAATGCCGCCGCCAATGATTTCCCATGCCGGCTCATCAACGTAGACGATTTGATATGCTTCGTCCATACTTTATTTGACTCCTTGCTTGTCAGGTAGAAGGGGTACGCTTTGCTATGGTATGATTTTTGCTACCAATGGCAAGTAGATGCGGAATCTTTCCCTCACTGTAAGTGTAAAGTACTGCTCGGTAGATAGCCCCCCGCTATCGGTCACGCGCAACACGATCTGATGATTGCTCCCCACATTGGCGCTGGCCGGTGTTCCGGCGAGGGTGGCCGTGCCGTTGCCGTGGTCGGTCAGCAGCAACCAGGCGGGAAGCTGGGAGGCACTGAAGATCAGCGCGTCACCATCGGGATCGGTGGCGGTGACGTTGTAAACATAGGGGGTGCCCTCCACAGTGACGGTGACCGGCGTGCTGGTAAAGACCGGCGCATTGTTGGCTGTGGTGAAAGTAGCCGTGACGATGGTGTGGCCGGTGATGCTATGGGTGATCTGCGCCTCTGTGCCGGTCACGTCTCCGCTCCAACGCACAAATTCCCAATCAGGAGTGGCAATCGCTGTGAGGGTGATCACGTCGCCGTAGTGGTAGGTAGTCTTGTCGGGAGTAACCGTTACTGTACCACCGGCTTCTGGGCTGCGGTTGATCGTCAGTGTGTACTCATTCTGGCTGAAGGTGGCCGTGACGGTGGTGTTGCCGGTGATGGTGTGCGTGATTTCCGGCGTGCTCCCGCTGACATCGCCGGACCACGCGGTGAACGTCCATCCCGGATTGGCAATCGCTGTGAGGGTGATCACGTCACCATAATGATACACAGCTTGTTCCGGTACGACCGCCACGGTGCCGCCCTGCTCTGGCGCGCGCAGCACGGTCAGGGTATATGCATCCTGGCTGAAGGTGGCCGTGACGACGGTGTCTCCAATAATGGTGTGCGTGATCTCTGGCGCGTTCCCGGTTACGTCGCCGGACCACGCGGTGAACGTCCATCCTGGATTGCTGGTCGCTGTGAGGGTGATCACGTCACCATAATGATACACAGCTTGTGCTGGTACGACTGTCACCGTGCCGCCTTGCTCGGGCTCGCGTAATACGGTCAGGGTGTATTCATCCTGGCTGAAGGTGGCCGTGACGAGGGTGTGTCCGGTGATGATATGGATGGTCTGCGTGACTGTGCCGCTCACATCGCCACTCCAGTCCTCGAAGCTCCAGCCGGGGTTGGCGGTGGCCGTGAGTGTGATCGCGTCGCCGTAGTGGTAGGTGGTCTGCTCCGGGATGACCGTCACCGTACCACCCTGCTCGGGATCGCGCAGCACGGTCAGGGTGTATGCATCCTGGCTGAAGATAGCCGTGACGACAGTCTCTGCGGTGATAGTGTGGGTGATTTCTATCGTAGTTCCGGTCACGTCGCCGTGCCACGCTTCAAATGTCCAGCCTGGATTGCTGCTCGCCGTGAGCGTAATCACGTCCCCATAACGATACATAGCCTTTTCTGGAACGACGGCCACCGTGCCGCCTTCCTCTGGATCGCGCAGCACGGTTAAGGTGAATTCTTCCTGGTTGAAGGTCGCGGTGATGGCCGTGTGTCCCGTAAGCGTCAGCGTAAGCGGATTGTCGTTGCCGACCGCATCACCGCTCCAGCCGGTAAAGGCCCAACCGGGTTCGGCGTCGGCGTTCACCATGACCTGGTCGAGATAGGTGTAGGTCGGCCAGTCCGGCGTTACACTCACGCCGCCCTCGCCAGCCTGACTCGTCGTCAGGGTGTAGGCCTGGTGTTCGTAAGCGCCCATATCCACTGCGTCACCCACTGCCCGTGGTTGACCATCGAGGTCGGTTGGCGCGGTGACGCTAAGCGTGTTGCCGGTTTCGATGGCCGGGGAGTCGTAGCGCAGGTGGTAGTTGCCGGCGGTGGTGGGGGCATTAGCGCTATCCACGGGGGCGATGAAGATCGGATCGTCGTCGATGTTCCCATCGCCTGGGTAGCCACCCTGGACGAGGCTGCAGGTGACGTTCACACCGCTGCCGGCGATCTGGACGCTGCCGTTGCCCCATAAGATGCTGTTGACCAGCACGGGACTGCCGCTGCCAAAGTTGTAAAGGCCACCACCACCGCTGCCGCCGGGATCGGTGGCGCGGTTACCACCAAAGGTGACACCGTTCAGGATCGGGTTGCCGTCGATGGTGTATAGCCCGCCGCCATAAGCGGCGGTGTTGCCGCTGAAAAGTGCGTTGGTCAACGCCGGGTTGCCGCTGGTGTTGTACATCCCACCGCCATAGTAGGAGCTGCCGGCCCAGTTGCCGCGAAAGACGACCCCGGTCATGTCAGGACTGCTGTTAGTGTTGTACATCGCCCCACCGTAGTAAGCGGACTGGTTCGTATGGAAGGTCACGCGGGTGAGGGTGGGACTGCCGCCCTGGACGTATAGCCCACCGCCGAAGCGCCCGGTGGTGTTCCCGCCGAAGAGCACGTCCTGGAGGATGGGACTGCCGTTGAGGGAGAACATCCCGCCGCCACCGCTATCGCCATCGCTAACGCTTGCAGCAGCGCGATTTGCGTAGAAGGTGACGTTGGAGAGCGCCGGGTCGCCGCCCGCGTTGTATAGCCCGCCGCCGTTGAGAGCCAGGTTGGCGCTGAAGGTCAGATTGTCCAGTGTGGGGTTGCCGTTGTAGTTGTACAGGCCGCCGCCCAGGTTATATGGGTTGAGGCTGGCGTTGGCCTGCCCGGCGGTGAGGATGAAACCGTCCAGCGCGGCGGTCGTGGTGACACCGCTGCTGACGACGACGTGGTAGGCGTTGGTGCCGGAGATGAGGTCGGTGTCGGTCACCACGCCGTGTGGATCGGTGGTATCGTTACGGTCCAGGTCGCCACTGAGGATGGTGAGGTTGGCGAGCCAATCGCGCTGGGTGCGCAGCGTCTCGGTGGCGGCGAAGCCGCCGTAGACCTGCACGCCGCTGCGTAGCAGGAAGGCGGCGCTGCGGTCGGAGGCGTCGGGGGCGGGGTAGTAGACGCCCTGGGCGACCCACACCTCGCAGTCGCGGGCGGCGGTCAGGGCATCCTGCAGGTCGGTGTAGGCGTCGTCCCAGGAGGAACCGTTGTCGTCACCGGTAGCGGCGTGGTTCACGTAGAGGACGCCCTCTGGGGGGCAATAGCCGCCGTCCTGGTATTCGTACACGCCCGGATCGACGACCGGATTGCCATCGCCGCTGCCGTCCACCGTGCGCGGGTTGCCGTCGAGGTCCGTGCCGGCGGTCACGACGGCGTTGTTGCCGATATCGATGGCGGGGGAGGCGTAGCGCAAGCGGTAGTCACCGGCAGTGGTGGGGGCGAGGGAACTGTCCACGGGAGCGACGAAGAGCGGGTCGGCGTCGAGGCTGCCTTCTCCCGGGTAGCCGCCCTGGACGAGGCTGTGGGTGATATTCACGCTACCGGCGATTTGGACGCTGCCGTTGCCCCACAGGACGCTGTTGACCAGCGTGGAGTTACCGCTACCGTGGTATAACCCCCCACCGCCGAAGGTGTCGGTGGCGCGGTTACCACCAAAGGTGACGCCGTTCAGCGTGGGGTTGCCGCTTTGAGTATACATCCCGCCGCCGTAATTGGCAGTGTTACCGCTAAAGAGTGTGTTGATCAGCGTGGGACTGCCGTTAGTGTTGTACAGCCCGCCGCCGTGTTGGGGATCGGTCCAGTTACCGCGAAAGACAACGTCTAACAACGTAGGGCTGCCGTTGGTGTTGTACATTCCGCCGCCGTAAGCGGATTGGTTGGTGTGGAAGGTTACACCGGTGAGGGTAGGGCTACCGCCCTGGTTGTACAGTCCGCCGCCATTGGAAACAGCTCTGTTTGTATAGAAGGTCACGTGAGTGAGGATGGGATTGCCGTTGGTGCTGTACATCCCGCCGCCGGTTGCTGTAGCGCGATTTGCGTAGAAGGTGACGTTCGATAGCGACGGGTCGCCACCCACATTGTATAGCCCGCCGCCGTTGAGAGCCAGGTTGGCGCTGAAGGTCAGATTGTCCAGTGTGGGGTTGCCGTTGTAGTTGTACAGGCCGCCGCCCAGGTTATATGGGTTGAGGCTGGCGTTGGCCTGCCCGGCGGTAAGGATGAAGCCGTCCAGCGCGGCGGTCGTGGTGACACCACTGCTGACGACGACGTGGTAGGCATTCGTCCCGGAGATGAGGTTGGTGCCGGTCACCACGCCGTGTGGATCGGTGGTATCGTTACCGTCCAGGTCGCCGCTGAGGACGGTGAGGTTGGCGAGCCAATCGCGCTCGGTGCGCAGCGTCTCGGTGGCGGCGAAGCCGCCGTAGACCTGCACGTCGCTGCGCAGCAGGAAGGCGGCGCTGCGGTCGGAGGCGTCGGGGGCGGGGTAGTAGACGCCCTGAGCGACCCACACCTCGCAGTCACGGGCGGCGGTCAGGGCCTCTTGCAGGTCGGTGTAGGCGTCGTCCCAGGAGGATCCGTCGTTGGCACCGCCGGCAGCGTGGTTGACGTAGAGGATGCCTCCCGGAGGGCAACCGCCGCTCTGCTGGTATTCGTAGGCGCCCAGATCGACGACCGGATTGCCATCGCCGCTGCCGTCCACCGGGCGCGGGTTGCCGTCGAGGTCTGTGCTGGCGGTCACGACGGCGTTGTTGCCGGTATCGATGGCGGGCGAGGCGTAGCGCAAGCGGTAGTCACCGGCAGTGGTGGGGGCGAGGGAGCTGTTCACGGGAGCGACGAAAAGCGGGTCGGCGTCGAGATTGCCTTCTCCCGCGTAGCCGCCCTGGACGAGGCTGTAGGTGACATTCACACCGGTTCCGGAGATCTGGACGCTGCCGTTGCCCCACAGGATGCTGTTGACCAGCATAGGGCTGCCGGTGCCGTTGCGCAAGCCGCCGCCAGAACCGGAGGTGGCGCGGTTGCCGCCAAAGGTGACGCCGTTCAGGGTCGGATTGCTGCTGCCGGTGGTATACATCCCGCCGCCATAAAAGGCGGTGTTGCCGCTGAAGAGTACGGTGGTCAACGCCGGGCTGCCGTTAGTGTTGAACATCCCGCCGCCGTAGGAGGAAGTGCCGACTCGGTTGCCGCGAAAGGTCACATCGGTTAGCGTTGGGGCGCTGCCACGATTGTACATCCCGCCGCCGTTATAAGAAAATCCTTTGGCGAACGTTACACCGGTGAGGGTGGGGCCACCGCCATTGTTATATAATCCACCGCCGTAGCGCTCGGTAGTGTTGCCATCGAATAGCACGTTCTGGAGCGTAGGGTTGCCGTTGAGGGAGAACATCCCGCCGCCGCCGCTTTCGCCGGTGTCTACTGTAGAGCGATTCGCATAGAAGGTGACGCCGGTCAGCGCCGGATTGCCACCCTGATTGTACATCCCGCCGCCGGACATCGCGCGATTGGCGCTAAAGATCAGGTTCGCCAGGGTGGGGCTGCCGAGGTTATACCAGCCGCCGCCCGCATCGTGTGGACTGCTGCCCTGCGCATCCCCGGCAGTGATCACGAAGCCGTCCAACACGGTGGTCTCGGTCACGCTGCTGTTGGAACTGATGACGTGGTAGGCGTTCGTCCCGGAGATGAGCGCGGTGCTGGTGATCACGCCATACAGGTCGGTGGTGTCGTTGCGGTCCAGGTCGCCGCTGAGGACGGTGAGGTTGGCCGTCCAATCGCGCTCGGTGCGCAACGTCTCGGTGGCGGCGAAGCCGCCGTAGAGGGCTACGCCCGGCACCATCTGGAAGGTGGTCGTTAGGTGGGTGGCGTCGGGGGCGGGGTAGTAGACGCCCTGGGCGACCCAGATCTGGTCACCGTAAGCGGCGACGGCCAGCGCGGCTTGCACGTTGGTGTAGGCCGTCGTCCACGAGAGGCCGTCGTGCGATGGTCCGGGGGCGTTCTGGTCTACGTAGATGGTGCCAGGGTCGGCGCGCGCGCTCTGGAAACTGATTAGCGCCATAACGAATGCGAGTGACAAGCTAACGAGCAGCGAAATGATCGCTGCGATTAAGGAACGATTGTGAGTAGACATTCTATTGCTCCTGCGCATTTGAGTAAGAGAACCGCTTAACTTTTTTTCTATGACGCATACCTCATTGTACTATAGAACTCTTGGGCTGCACAATTCTCTTCACCGTGGCAAGTCTGAAGGCTGACGTGACCAGGGGGACGGGTTGATTTTAATTTGTCAGGAATTCGCATTGAGCTTACAATGGTGTTGTAGGTTAAGATTGCATCCATCATATACTACTTTATGAAAGGGGAAATTACAGATGATTATCGGCATACCAAAGGAAATCAAGGATAACGAATATCGCGTGTCAATGACGCCGAGTGGAGTGCACCAACTCAACGAGCACGGACATACGGTGTTGGTCGAAACGGGAGCGGGCGAGGGCAGTTATTTCTCCGACGAAGACTTCGCCGCCGCCGGGGCTAAAATTGTTGCCTCGGCTGATGAAGTGTGGACCCAGGCCAATATGATCGTCAAGGTCAAGGAGCCGTTGCCCGCCGAGTACAAATATCTGCGACCCGACCTGATCCTCTTCACCTACCTCCACCTGGCCGCTGCGGAGACGCTCACCCGCACGATGATGCAGAGCGGTGTGACCGGCATCGCCTACGAGACGGTTGAGCTGCCCAACGGAGCCTTGCCTTTGTTGACGCCCATGAGTGAGGTCGCCGGACGAATGTCCATTCAGGTCGGCGCGTATTACCTGGAGCGCCATGCCGGTGGTCGAGGTAAGTTGTTGGGGGGGATTCCCGGTGTGCAACCGGCCAAAGTCGTCATTGTCGGCGGCGGGGTGGTAGGGACTAACGCGGCTCAAGTGGCCCTGGGCATGGGAGCCAGAGTTATTCTGATGGACATCGATATGGATCGGCTACGTACCTTAAGCGAAATCCTGCATGGCAACTTTGAAACCCTGGCTTCGAGTCCGTACAGCGTGGCCCGCGCCGTACAAACTGCCGATTTGTTGATTGGGGCCGTGCTGGTTAAGGGGGCAAAAGCGCCCAAGATCGTGACCCGTGAGATGGTCTCGACCATGAAGCCCGGTAGTGTCATCGTAGACGTAGCGGTGGATCAGGGCGGTTGCGTGGAGACGACCCACGCCACGACGCACTCCGACCCGATCTATTACGTTGACGGTGTTTTGCACTACTGCGTAGCCAATATGCCGGGGGCTGTGCCGCGTACCAGCACCAACGGCCTCTCCAACGCCACGCTGCCGTACGTCATCAAACTGGCCGACAAAGGCTTTGCGGCCGTCGCTGCCGATAAATCCCTGGCCCTGGGCGTCAACATCTACCAGGGCAAAGTGACGTACCAAGCCGTGGCCGAAGCGTTTGGGTTGGCTTATACGCCGCTGAAAGTCTAGGACTCTGTTCTGTATGCTCCAGCGTAGGGCAACCTGGGCGGCGCTGCGGTGGTGTTTCTGCAGCCTGAAGGAATAGCGTTCTCCGCAGCGCATTTGGCCGGCACACTGATGAAGAAGGACGATCTCCACATCAAGAGACCCAACGCGTCGCGCTCGCTCTTTGACCGGGCGCGGCGCGTCCAACTGTGGCACATCCGCCATTCGGTGTGCATCAAAGTCCGAATACCACCGCCTCACACACTGAAGCCCATCCTGCGGGAAGATGAAACAGTCCCAACTATGATCAAAGCCGCCTAACGATCTAGCTCAGGCGCGCCGCGACTTACCCACCGAACCTTGCCCTCCGAAGACACCACGCATCGCCAATTCGCACCCATATACAAGGCCGTGTACCGGCGTCGCCTGCAGCGGGGGTTGGGCCGCTTACTTAGCACTCTCCAGATCCCGTGCGTTGAGATTCCTGGCCGTCAATCATTGATGCTTCCTGAACTCTGAACCTGTTCATTGCCGCTGTGACAAGACCAATCAGCACTACCAGAATGATCGAGATCATGAAGCCATACTTGCTCATTGTGAAGATCGTCTTCAGCCAGGCAACAACCACAGGTTGAGCCGGATAGACCACTATCATACTCACGAGGCAGATGTTCTCTAGCAAGTCGAAGACAGACCCAAGGGCTAACAGGTTCAGTCTCTGCAGTTTACTTCCAGGCCTGAAGCCACGCTGGAGCAGCCACGAAGTAGACAGACCAACAAACAAGAATCCCAGGATAGGAAAGATGAAATCCCATGTCAAGTGGAACCACAGCTGATAGATGCGCCCGCCATCATCCCAGGATTCTACTATCGAGAAAGTCTCTTCTGCTGTGTAGAAGATGGGATCGTCTAGAGATACCATTTCATCTGCGGCAGGGTAAATGAGGCCGAGAAGAGGCAGGGTAATCACCATGAAGAGCACAAGTGCTGCGAAAACAGATAGAATAAGCCTACCTTTGGCCCAAGTATGGAAGTGGTCTGAGAGTCTTGATAACATATTCTTCTCCAGGAATAGCATTGACAACAAAGCGATTGAGAATTGGTTGCTCTTCGAGCGGCCCAAAATTATACGGACGATATACACTCGCACAAACTCTTGTATAGCCGCCGCCCGGCCTATCTATACCTATATGCGGCGTATAGCCTTCGTGCATCTAACCCTGGATACGCAAAGCCTCTATCGCTATAGGTTGCACCTGCGCATCTACCTATAGATGTGTAGACTATCCCTCATCGCCTACATCGTATGCAAAAACCTCGTAGTCACCCAGCGTGTCGCGGACCAGACGCCCTTCCAGCCCCAGACGCTTCACCCGATCATAGCGTAATTCCCACACTTGCTGCTCTGGATCCCAACGCCATAAAATGATTATATACTCTTCCTCTGCGTGCGTCAATCATTGACTTCCCGTTTTTTTCTGGCAAAATCCGTTGGATCCGTTGACACACAAGAGGCCACAATGACCGCACAATTGCAGCGCCAACGTCATCCCCGTCTGGGCCTGTTCGTCCTGGTCTTGCTCCTCATCGAATGTCTCGATGAGTTCGTCTACGGCGCGCGCGAGGCCGCGTGACCGCTGATCCGCACCGACTTGGGGCTGACCTACGCGCAGATCGGGATGCTGCTCGGCGTGCCCGGCATCGTCGGCAGCCTTGTCGAGCCGTTCCTCGGCATCCTCGACGATGCGTGGAAACGGCGCGCGCTGGTGCTGGGCGGCGGCGTGGTCTTCAGCCTGGCGCTGCTGCTCACCGGCCTCAGCCAGGGATTTCCACTACTGCTGCTGTCGTTCATCCTCTTCTATCCGGCCTCCGGGGCATTTGTCAGCCTCTCACAGGCCACGCTGGTGGACATTGACCCCGTGCGGCACGAGCACAACATGGCGCGCTGGACGTTTGCCGGGTCGGTGGGGGTTGTCGGCTTCTCTGGCGTTTCCGCTGAAATGGGCTACAATCCAGACAAACCCAAATGTGGAGGAATCATGGCAAAATCCAAAAAACGCACAATATCCAAAAAGCGTTCAAGCTCGGCGCAGAAGCGTCCTGGTGCAGCATCTACGTCTAAGCGACCTTCGTCTAATCGAAAGCGAACCTCGTCCGCAGGCAAAAAGGGCAAGCCCGCCAACACTCAGAGATTGTGGTGGATTGTGGGTGTCGTTGGAATTGTGATTGTACTGATCGTCGTTCTGACGTTGGTCCTGAATCAGGGTAAGGACGTGACCTCAGAGTCGACTCCGGCACCCACCTCGATTGCTGAAACGCTCTCGTCCACCAATCCCGACATGCCCACGAATCCGGCCTCGCGCAACGGCATGTACTCCGCCGCACCGCCTATGACGATCGATCCAACGAAGCAGTACATCGCTACCATTGAGACGGAAAAGGGCGATATTGTGGCCGAACTGTACGCCGGCAAAGTCCCCAACACCGTCAACAACTTCGTCTTCCTCGCCCGCGAGGGCTACTACGACAACACGACGTTCCACCGCGTCATCGCAGACTTCATGGCCCAGGCGGGCGACCCCACCGGCACGGGGATGGGCGGCCCCGGCTACCAGTTCGCCGATGAATTCGACCCGACCTTGACACACGATGGCCCCGGTGTGCTGTCGATGGCGAACGCCGGAGCGAATACCAACGGCAGCCAGTTCTTCATCACCTTCGTGGCGACGCCGTGGCTGGATGGCAGGCATAGCGTCTTTGGCAAAGTGATCGAGGGGCTGGACGTGTTGTATGCTATCAACCTGCGCGATCCCCAGACGGCGACCACGCCCGGTGACCTCATCAAGACTATTCGCATCGAGGAGAGGTAGGGCGTATGAAAGCGTTATCTCTCTGCCAAGGCGCTTTGATGGCGGCGTTTTCCGTGCTGCTGATCGCCGGCTGCGTGGCGACGCCGTCCCCCACCGTCGTGCCCACCGTAACGCAATCACCGCCAACGGCGACCCCCACGCCGCCCGAACCGACGCCTACCGTTGCCCCGGTTGCTGAAGCGGAAATCGTCATTGCGGACTCCGAATCGTTCCTGGGGCTGACCGGGACGCCGTACAACGACGGCGCGACGAATGTGCGTTATCCGGGACCCGCCGGAACCCGCTGGTTCCCCGCGTTGGGCGCGGAGGATGCGCCGGTCATCGTGATGGAGTTCAGCGAGATTTTCTGCGGGCACTGCCGTGCGTTCAACACCGAGAGCCTGGAAGTCATTCTCCAGGATTACGTCGCGACGGGGCAAGTGCGCTACGTCGGCCACCTGATGGCCTTCAACAGTGCGGAGTCGCAAGCATACCTGGCAGCGGCGATGTGTGCTGCCGAGCAGGGACGTTATTTCGCCTATGAGCACGCCGTCTTTGCTGCAATCGGCGCCGGGACCTTCGATCTTGACGCGGCGGCTCAAGAAGTCGATTTGAATACGAAGCAGTTTGCCGCCTGTAAAGAAGAAGGGCGTTACGTCGATGCAGCGCTCGAGGCATCGATGGTCGCCTTCGAGAGAGGGATCACCGGGACGCCCACGTTCTTTGTCAACGGGCAGCACGTCGTGGGCAATGACCCGGGTAAGATTCGCAAGTTTATTGAAGAAGCATTAAACGGCCCCACCGAATTCACAGAACAAGGAGCACTACCTATGCCGAAAAATCCAGCAGATCGTAACAATATGTATACCGCACCACCGGCGATGATCATCGACCCATCGAAGAAGTACACCGCCACCATCGTGACCGAAAAGGGCGACATCGTTGCTGAGCTGTACGCCGGCAAAGTCCCCAACACCGTCAACAACTTCGTCTTCCTCGCGCGCGAGGGCTTCTACGACAACACCACCTTCCACCGCGTTATCGCGGACTTTATGGCCCAGGCGGGCGATCCCACCGGGACCGGGCGCGGCGGGCCGGGTTACCGCTTCGCCGACGAGTTCGATTCGACCCTCAGGCACGATGGCCCCGGCGTGCTGTCGATGGCGAACGCCGGCCCGAACACCAACGGCAGCCAGTTCTTCATCACTTTCGCAGAGACGGCCTGGCTGGATGGACGCCACGCCGTTTTTGGCAAAGTCACAGACGGGCTGGACGTCCTTTTGTCGATCAGCATCCGCGATCCCCAGGCGGCCACGCCCGGCGATCTCATCAAAACCATTCGCATCGAGGAAAAATAGGCGGCGACCGCCTTACGGGTATGCGATGAGTGTTCTTCCTGATTTTCCCCTTCAGGCAGTGCGCGCCAAATTGGCAGCGCACGAGGGGGATCTCGCCCATTGGTTCGAGCGCCTGCTGTACTATCAGCCCGCGCTGCTGCTGTATTTGCGGGACTTGATGGAAGTCGTCACCGCCTACATCCCCATGGTCGTTGCCGCCCCGATGCTCGAAGCGCCGGCATCCGGCCCAATTGGGCTGTCGCTCAAAGGGACGGTGATGTTCGCCGACATCGACGGGTTCACGCCGTTGGCGGAGCGCTTTTCGCAGGCCGATTCGGATCAGGGAGCCGAGCAATTGACAGATCTGGTGGATCGTTTCCTCGAGATTCTGATCCGCATCACGGCCCAATATGGCGGTGACCTGCAGAAGTTCGGCGGCGACGCGGGGATGGTCCTGTTCCAGGGTGAGCAACACGCGCTGCGTGCTGTGGCGGCATCGCTCGAATTCCAGGCGGCGATGAAGGCCGAAATGGGCGAGGTAGAGACGCCGTTTGGGCGTTTCCCGCTGCGGGTAGCCATCGGTTTGGGGAGCGGCCGGATGCTGGGGTTGGGGTTGGGGGATAGCGCCGGGCGCGAGTTGCTGCCCGTTGGCCAACCTTTGGCGGCCATGGGCCGCGCGCAATCCGCCGCCCCGCCTGCCGAGACGGTGCTCGACGTCAGCACCTTCAGCGCCTGCGCGGGACAAGTCGATTGCGTGCCGCTCGGCGATGACCTGTACCAGGTGCTCGCCTTGCGCGAAACGCCGTCCGCCCACGGTGTAACGGCGCTGCCGCAGCCGCCGCGCTTGGAGGAAAAAGACCTGTTGGTGTGGTTCCTCTCCCGCCTGGACACGCTCACCCCCTACCTGGCGCCCAGCCTGCTGGAACGGCTGGTTGCCGCCCCCACGCTCGACCGCATCCGCATGTGGAGCGAGCGCCGTTGGGTGACGGTGATGATGCTCGGCGTGACCGGCTTGCCCGACCTGCTGCCCTATTGGGGTGACTACGAAAAAGTACAGCAGGCCATCGGGGAACCGAACACGGCCTTCATCCAGATTCGCGACGCCATCCAGCGCTATGACGGCATCGTCAACAAGATCGCCGTGGCGCCGAGCGGGGCGTACATCATGGCGCTCTTCGGCGCGCCGCACGCGCACGAAGACGATCCACTGCGGGCCGTTCTCGCTGCTCTCGAATTACAGGAAATGTTCGGCGGGACGCTCAGCTTCGGCATCAACACGGGCTACGTCTTTGCCGGGGACGTGGGCACGGCGCGCCGCCGCGAGTACACGGTGATGGGCGACGAGGTGAATCTGGCCGCTCGCCTGATGTCCAAGTGCAGCCCCGGTGAGATCTGGCTGGGGCCGAACACCTCGGCCCATCCCTCGGTGACGCGTCGCGTTGCCGGGGAATTTGGCCCACCGACCCGTTTCAAGGGCAAGACCGAGCCGTTGGCTCCCTTCGTCGCGCGCGGATTGCGCCAGGTCTTCCTGGGCGCGCCCGCCTCGGATATCCCCATGGTAGGGCGCGACGAAGAGTTTGCCCAACTCACGCGCGCGTTGGATGCCGTGCGAAAGGGCGAATCCCGCGTCGTGCTGATCCACGGAGGCGCGGGGGTGGGCAAGAGCCGCCTGCTGCAGGAGCTAACTCACCTGGCGGAGAACCGTGGTTTCGCCGTTCACATGGGCGTGACCCCGTCGTATGCTGCGCACCTGCCGTTTGCCGGTTGGGATGCCGCGCTCAACTCGCTCCTGGGATTGGACCCGGCTTCGCCGGAAGCACGCGAGACGGCGCGACGCTTGGAGACGCTGACGGCAGTGTTGGAGCGCTACGGCATCGCGCCGTGGGCGGCCCTGCTCGCGCCGCTGGTGGGATTGACGGCCCCGCCCTCGTCCGACGTGCTGGCGCTGCCGCCGACCATGCGCGACACCCAGCGCCAGTCGATGTTCCTCGAACTGTGGCTGCAGGCTGCGCAGGAGCAGCCGCGTTTGTTGATCCTCGATAACGTGCATTGGATGTCGCCGGCCTCGCTCGACATGCTCGACAGCCTGGTGAACACGCCAGTCAACGCACCCCTGCTGCTCGTCGCCACCCATCGTGACGAAGGCATGGCGGGCTACGCCCCCGTGCTGCGGCGCTGGTCGGCCGGTGAGCGGGTGGTGGATTTATCCCTTGGCCCGCTGAGTACGGATGCCATGGAGATGTTGGTGCAGCGACTCTTCGAAGATATGCCGCTGCCCGAGACCGTCATCCAGTGGGTGACGGAGCGCAGTAGTGGCCTGCCCCTGTTTGCTACGGAAGCCGTGCGCGCACTGATCAACTCCGGCGTTTTGCGCCGGCGCGATCATTCCTGGGAACTGACCGGTTCGTTGGCGGACTTTCCACTGCCCGATATGGTCTACGGGTTGATCCAGAGCCGCATCGACCAACTCTCCCCGCCCGACCGGCACTTGCTGCGTGCCGCGGCGGCTGTCGGCGACGAGATGATGGTGCCTACACTGGTCGCCGCCTACGGCGAGGAAAGCGATACGGCGGTGCGGCGGCGGATTCCACAACTGTCACCTTTTGGGTTGACGCCGCGTGATAGTGCCATGGAATGGCGCGCCATTCCATGGCGGACCGTCGAATGGCTCATTTTCCGCCAGCCACTGGTCCGCGAGGTGGCTTACCGGGGGCTGCCGCACCGGATTCAGCGGCTTATCCACCAGCGACTCACCGAGTATCTCGGCTATTACCGCGAGAAGGCCGCGCCGAACTGGCTCACGCTGATGGCCTATCACGCCTACGAGGCGCGCATGTGGGAGAAAGCAGTTGAGGTAAACCTGGAATTGGGGCAACAAGCCGTGCGCTCGTATCTGGCGGTGCAGGCGCGCCAGGCGCTGGAACGTGTTCTGGAGGCTGCGGACGCCGGAGGGCTGGCCGTGCCTGAAGCGCGCTTTGAGGCGCACCATCTTCTGGGCGACACGCTGATCAGCTTTGCCGATTACGACGCGGCGCTCTCGCATCTGAACGCCGCCCGTGCAATGCTGCCCGCCGAACCGATGGACCCGGACGACATTGCGCGTCTGGCCGATTTGGACTACCACGAGGCGATGGCGCTGGAAGCGCGTGGCGATTACGTCCCCGCGTTGGCCGTGGTCGAGCGTGGGCTGGCGCGTCCCGGCGTCGAACGGACGTTAGGAGGCGCGCGTCTACACCTGATCGGTGCCGATCTTTTCCGCCGGCAGCAGGATTATGAGAAGGCACGCGTCTGGGCGACCCGCGCTATTGCGCTCGCCACACGTTTCCCCGATCAGGAAGGCCAGCACGTACGCTCGCGGGCGACGTATATGGTCGCGTTGTTGGCGTCTTTGCAGCGATTGAAGAGGGTCAGGAAAGATGAAAGCCAGGAATAAGCGATCGCGCGTTATCGCATGGCGCGGCATACAATGGCACGCCATACAATGGCGCACATTGTTGTTCGCCAGCTTGATTACGTTGCTCTCTGGATGTCACTTGCCGTTACCGGATGGCGTGGCACCGGAGACCCCTTCGCGTTTGATGGGCACATTGGCGATAGGATTGGTGGTTGTCGCTGCGTTGCTCGTTGTTGCAGTGCTCCTGTTTGTGTTGCTCGAACGTCGTCCCTCCGTGGATCGTGTTGAGAAGCTGGAAAACACATCAGCCTCCGAGACGCCGGACCTCACGGCCATGGATGTGTTGCCACAGCAGACGTTGTTGGGCCAGGGGCGTTACCGGGTGCTCGACGTCTATACGGCTGCGGAGACGCTGGACGAGGCCAATATCTACACAGCGCGCGGCACAACGCCGCTCAGCCGCTGCCCACAATGTAACGCGCCGATTGTTGGGGAGGATGTGCAGTCCTGTGCCCACTGTGGGGCCGATTTACGTGGGATTACGTTGATTTATCCGAAGTTTCTGGTGCGGGAGACTGCCGATGCCCAGACGTTCGAAACCTCTGCCAAGGTGACGGCGTTGCGCTTGCGCCATCCCGCATTGATCCTGCCCGAGGATGTTTTTACGGAGACGACGTTTGCACCAACGCGCCACTACCGCGTCGAACCGGTCTTCAAGCGCGCGCAGGATGTGGCATCCCCGCAACCTGCCGAGAAGGTGTTGCGGTGGGGGACCGCGCTGGCACAAGGGATGGCGTATCTGCACCAACATTACGTCACACTGCAGAAGATTGACCTTGAACACATCGTCATCAGCAAAGGGATTGCATGGCACGTGTGCATCGACAATGTCTCGCTGTTGCCGCGCGAGGCCCACGGTCAGGCTGATGTTTATTTCGCGGAGAACGTCCGCGCGTTAGCGGAGACGCTGCTTGCGCTATTGGGTGAATCATCCGATGAAACGCTATCGAATAACACATCAGCATTCGAAATGCTAACTGCATTGCTCGAGCGGGTGCAGCAGACGGGAAAGACGGCTGACGTATTCGCGGCAGTGCTCGAGAGTGCTCTGCGCGGTCTGCATGCACCGGAGAACGTGCACGTGCGGGTTGGGGCCCTCACCGATGTCGGTCGACTGCGCGAGTTGAACGAAGATAGTGTGTTGGCCCTCGATCTGACCGAGCGTTTCGCGGCGTTGAGTTTGCCGGTGGGCGTGTACGCGGTCGCCGATGGGATGGGTGGGCATGCGGCGGGGGATGTCGCCAGCCAATTGACGATCCAGACAATCAAGGAAGCCGTAGATAGCTTGCGTCTGGAGGCCGATGAAAAGCTGCCGGATGTGCAAGCCTGGCTGGAGCAGATCGTGGTGACGGTGAACCAGGCTGTGTATACCCAACGCCGAGCTGCGGGTAACGATATGGGCTGCACGTTGGTGCTCGCGCTGACGGTCGGGGGGCACGCGACCATCGCCAATATTGGTGATAGTCGCGCCTATTGGTTGTCAGCGGATGATGCACAGCAGATCACGACGGATCACTCCCTCGTCGAACGGCTCGTGGCGGCAGGCCACATCACCGCGCAAGAGGCGCGCCAACACCCGCGCCGCAATGTCATCTATCGCGTGGTCGGCGACAAGCCCAAGGCAGACTACGATCTTTTCGAGCAGGTGCTCGCACCCGGCGAGGCCCTGTTGTTGTGTTCGGATGGATTGAGCGGGATGCTCTCCGATACGCGCATTTGGGTGTTATGGCAGGCTGCGCCTTCGCCACAGGCAGCTTGCGAACAACTGGTCGAAGCGGCGAACCAGGCCGGCGGCACCGACAACATCAGCGTGATCATTGTCCAGGTAGATGCGGTGGGCGCATCCAAGCCGTGAATGATATACCGTAGTTACGCGGTTGGCTCAGGTGGGACGCACTTTACACCCATAATGACGTGTTTTGTGTGCAAATCCAGGCGTTTTATAGCGTTTCTAAGTGCGTCCCACCTTGACTGCGTAACGACTATGATATACTTCAGGAGAAGAACAATGAAAAGTACAAAGCGTGTCTTACTCGTTTGTGTTATAAGTGGGCTGCTGTTGTTCGTCACCTTGCTGGCACTGCCCAAGGGTGCACCGGTCTTTGCGCAGACTCCCAATCTGCCAGAGATAGCCGTTTCACCTGGCTACAGCGTGGACGTCGATCCCGACACCGTGGTTGATTACGTGCACACCATCACCAACACCGGAGACGTGGATACCATGCTCGACTTTCAGGTTATTGCATCCGAGGGATGGTCCGTGACCCTTTTCAATGCGGCGTATCCAGAGGGGACGACGGTGGGACTGCCTTTGCCGCTGTGTGTGAACGAGACGATGACGATGGGCCTCCGGCTGACCGTTCCCGTTACGGCGAGTCCGGGAGTAGTGAACACCACCACACTCACGGTGACGTTGCTTTCTCAGGGTGAGCGATATAGCGCGGTTGTTATAGAAGACATTGCCGTCGTCCGGGAGGAAGAACCGCGGTATTTGTATGTCTACCTGCCGCTGCTGCTTAGGAGCTACGCGCCGTTGATGAACGGCGATTTTTCCGATGGCCTGGCAGGATGGAATACGTCAGGTGAGTTGGGGGTGGCGATTGCACTCGATCCAAGTAATGCCAGCAATCCTGTCGCGCGGCTCGGCAATCCAGCCTATGAATGTTGGGATGGCGTCCCGATAGGAAATGGTGTTCTCCAGCGCCAGTTTTCTGTGCCGCCCGCGCCCGATGCCAAATCCATGCATCTCCTCTTTCGCTATCGCATCTACACCAATGACCTCAATACCGCTATGGATGATACGTATGAGTCTTTTGATGTTTTCGTGAACGACGTGCTGCGCTTCCGGGACGCTAACCAGACTGACTTCGATTATTGTAACGTGGATCCTTACGATTTGGGCTGGAAAACGGCTGACATCGACCTGGGCGTTGGCGGTAGTCTGGTGAACCTGTCGCTTGAGGTGTACAATCGTTCTGACCAATTCTACAACACCTACGTTTATATCGATGATATCCGTTTGGTTGAAAGGGACTGACGGCTGTCCGGCGGAAGGTGCACTTTTGCTAGGATGTGATATAAGAAAGGCGCGGCAGTGGAATTTGCCTTGGCGTGGAACCCCTTTCAGGACCTTGCTAGATCGGAGTAGCCATGATTGAAGAAAAGTCAATTCGCCGGAAGGACATTCTTGTCGGTTTGGGGATAGGGCTAGGCGTCTTGCTCTTCGTTCTGGTCTCGGTCTTCCTGTTGCTGCGCCCGGCGCCCGAACCGGAGCCTGGCACGCCGGCTGTCACCCTAACCTTTGTTCCGTTGCCCACAGCGACGGGACTGGCGGGGGAAAGCGGGACCTCTGCGCCGGTTGTGCCAACGCCCACGCCAGGAGTAGAACCCTCTCCCACCCCCACCTCTGTCACGTATTACATCACCTACACCGTCAAATCCGGGGATACGCTTTCTGGTATTGCGTCCAACTACGGCATCTCCACTGCTGCGTTGGCGGCGGCAAACGACATCAGTGGGGACGTCATCTACCCGGATCAGGAATTGCGCATTCCACTGAGTGAGCAGGCCATAGCCGCACTGACGGCAACGCCAACGCCATCTGCCGAGGAGGCCGACAAAGTCGTGCACACCGTGAAGGCCGGCGATACGTTGAGCGAGATTGCCAAAAGCTACGCGGTCACCGTTGACGAAATCGTCGCCGCCAATGATTTAGGCTCCGACATCATCTGGGTGGGCCAGGAGCTGACCATTCCGGTACCGCCGCCGCCCCCAACGGAGACCCCGACTGTCACGCCTACACCGACCGCTACCTCCACCCCTACGATCACTCCTACGCCGGCGTGAGGCCCTGCGCCACTGCAAGGTGACCTCGACCTCGCTTACCCGGAGACAAGCGGCCCACGCCGTTACACGTTGCACTATCGCGCGGGTATGTACGGTGTAGAGGACATCGACGCGGTGCAGGCGATGGTTGTCGATGGGATGCAGCACATTGAGGGGACCTTCCGCGCTACCCTTCCCGGGACTTTTGACATCTACGTTGCCGGAAGCACTTTTGCTGCGCCGGACACGTTGCATCGCGGGCGTGCGTTTCCCGAGGCGCGGCAGGTTTTCGTCCTGCGCGATGGCACGGGAACGCCGGAGGACCAGCAGTATACCCTCACACGCGAACTGACGCATCTCTACGCGTGGCACATGTTCGGTCCACCTACTTCTACGTTGGTGAGCGAGGGCCTTGCCGTCTACATGGGGATGACGTCGATTGCCGATTCCGACCATGTCCCGCTGAAAACATTCTGTGCAGCATACCATCAAGCAGAGAAACTTCCGCGCGTCTCGCGGCCTCTGCGCTTTGAGAATCACATCGTCGATTTGCAAAACTACTACGCGGCGGGCTGTTTTGTGGAATACCTGGTCGAGACGCACGGGCTGGAGAACTTCCGCACGCTCTATTCCGGCGGTGATTACGAAGGTGTGTATGGAGCGTCTTTGGAGACTTTGGAAGAGGATTGGATTGCGGACATCGAGGTCAGCGTTGTGTCTATTCCCTTCGATGCTGAGGCATTGGTCAACGCGGTGTCTGCCGTCGGCAGGGCCTACACGACGCTGTTTGCTAACTACCGTAATACGGCGGCGCAACAGGCGGCCTATCAGACGCTGGACACGGCCCGGATCGCCCTGCTTGAAGGCGATCTCGCCACAGTGAACGAGAAATTGGCGGAATTGCGCTGACGCCATATCGACTAACGACTACCAGACTATCACAAGGGAAGTGACTTATGGAAGACTTGAGCGGTCGCACGATCGGCGGCTATCAATTGACGGAAAAGATCGGACGCGGCGGTGCGGCGGTCGTCTACCGCGCGTTTCAAACCCAGTTGGAGCGCTGGGTGGCGGTCAAGGTGTTGCACATCGAGGATGCCGGTGGGCACCAATTTCTGCGGCGCTTTCGTCGTGAGGCCCACGCCATCGCCAGCCTGCGGCATCCGAACATCCTCAACATCTACGATTACGGCGAGGATCAGGGCTATGCCTTCATCGTCATGGAATACGTCGAAGGCGGTTCGTTGCAGGCGCGCCTGGACGACACGCCGCTCGAGGGCACCGAGGCGCTGACCTTGATTGTCCCGGTGGGCGAGGCATTGGCTTACGCCCATTCCAGAGGTATTGTCCACCGCGACGTGAAACCCAGCAACATTCTGCTGGCACGCCCGGATTGGCCGCTGCTGGCCGACTTCGGCCTGGTTAAGGTGACCGAGATGGCACAGAAGGGGAGCGGTGCGCCATCAATGTCGATGCCATCACAAAAACTGATGCCATCACAGAAGCTGATGCCATCACAAAAACTGACAGCGCCCGGTTCAGTTCTCGGCACGCTGGCCTATCTAGCCCCCGAACAGGCTGCCGGGGAAGAGATCGATGCGCGCGCCGACATTTATAGCCTGGGTGTGGTTTTGTACGAACTCTTGACCGGCCGGTTGCCCTTTCCGGCACTGTCCCCCGGTGCATCTGTGCAGCAGCGTACGCGTGAGTCCCCTGTCCCATTACGCACGTACAGCCCGGCTCTCCCGGCGTCTTTGGAGACCGTACTGATGCGCGCCCTGGAGCGCGAGTTGACGACCCGCTATCCTCGCATGGATATCTTCGTCAACGATCTCAAACGCGTGGTGCAATCGCTCAGACAGGCAGCACAGGCCGAACATCCGGTGACGGCCCGCATGGTGACGATGCGCCTCGATGCGCAGGAAGCCATCACCGGCCCGCGCTTGTTTATCGCCACATCCGGCGTAGCGCTGTCAATTCCCTTGCAGGAAGAAGTTGTAGTCGGGCGCGCAGACCCGATGTTGCCCCAGCCGCCGGATGTCGATCTCCAACCCTACGGTGGCGGGTCCGCTGGGGTCTCGCGTCACCACTCGCGTTTCTTGTACCGTCCTGAAGGATGGTTCCTGGAAGACTTGCAAAGTACCAATGGTACTTATCTGAACGAAGTCCGCCTTTTGCCCCATCGTCCCGTGCGGCTCAACTCTGGCGACCTCGTGCGCTTTGGCCAGTTGACGTTGATCTTCGAGGAAGGTTAAAAGTTTAACCTTTGCGTGTGCCAACAATGTTTGTTAGAATGAAGCCCACACAAAACGTGGGCTTTTTCGTTTGCGGGCGATTTTTCTAACAGAATTTTTACACAAAGGTCAGGGGATGCTGCTTGCATTATTGCACGATAGCGAGTAGAATATTTCTGGATGCCACTTTAACCTCAAAGGTATAAGCCGTGAAGGAGCGCACGACGATGACGCCGGAATTGACTTTCTTTTGCGAATTGGACGCCGCTGACTTGCAAGCGCTTTTCTCCGACCCGCAAATCCTTGAAGACCTACGCGCTTTGGACGCGGGTGTGAGCCTCGGATTGCGCGACCTCAGCCCGGAGCGTGCTGAGATCGTGCGACGCCTTAATGCCGCCGGTATCCCTGTCGTGGCGTGGCTACTGCTGCCGGAAGCACAGGGCTACTGGTTCAACCTCGATAACGCGCCGGAGGCCATCGCCTTCTACGCGGATTTTCGCGCGTGGACGGCGACGCACGGTTTGCAGTGGGATGGTGTGGGCCTCGACATCGAGCCGGACATGCGCGAGCTGAAGAAATTGCTCGGTGGAGATCGTCGCGCATTGCTCACGCTTCTACGCCGTTTTATGGACGCGGAGCGACTCAAACGGGCGCGGGATCACTACGCGGGGTTGATTGCGCAGATTCGCGCCGATGGCTATCGCGTCGATGAGTATGCCATTCCCTTCATCGTAGATGAGCATCAGGTTGGTTCCCAACTGGTGCAGCGTTTCCTGGGTCTGGTTGACCTGGAAGTCGATCGCGAAGTGTTGATGCTCTACAGCAGCTTCATGCGCCCGTTTGGCCCTGGCCTGCTGTGGAGCTACGCGCCATCTGCTGAATCGGTGGCAGTGGGCAGCACCGGCGGCGGCGTTGACGTCGGTGGCGTCGATCAAATCCCACCGCTGACGTGGGACGAGTTCGCTCGCGATCTGCGCCTGGCCCACGCCTGGAGCGATACCATCCACGTCTTCAGCCTGGAAGGTGTGGTTCGCCAGGGATATTTGTCCCGGCTGCTGGCGTTCGACTGGGATGCCCCGATAACGCCACCGCTGCGTGAGTTCCGGCAAGTCGAGCGCGCGCGCCAGGCTTTGCGCGCCGTCCTGTGGACCAGTGTCCATCCCGGCGCGGTGTTGGCCGGCGCGGTGGCCTTATTCTGGCTGATTTCCCGTTTGACGCGCAAGAAGGCTCAACGGCGTCAATGAATTTGTGATTTGCAGATTTGCGATTTTGCGATTTTGTGATTTCCAGGGGAGGCAACCATGGCACAGCTACCCATAACCCGGATGACGTTGTACAAGCACGGCGTAGGCTTCTTCGAGCGCCGGGCGCAGTTGAGCGGCGAGGAAGTGGAACTCTCCTTCCGCGTGACGGAGATGAACGACATTCTGAAGAGCCTCACTGCCATCGATTGGGGTGGGGGGCAGGTACTCGGCGTCGATTACGCCACGCCGCAGAGCCGCGAAGAGCGTCTGGCCGGGTGTTCCATCCGCCTGGATGATGACCGCAGTTTGCGGGATTTGTTGGCCTGCCTGCGGGGACGGCGCGTTGCACTCTCGCTGGATCAGGGCGAAATGGTGACGGGTAAGTTGCTTGGCCTCGACGAGCCATCCGAACGCCAGCCTTTGGCGTCGGCGATGGTCTCATTGTTGCTCGATGAAACGGCGATGGTTCACACTGTGGCGTTGGAGCGCGTGCAGAACGTGGACATCCTTGACGAGCGCGGCGCGGCGGACTTGCGCTTCTTCCTGCAAACGTCGCTCACGCAGGACGAGTACCGCAGCGTGACCGTGCGCATGTCGCCCGGCGAGCACGATCTCTCGGTCAGCTACATCGCGCCCGCGCCGACGTGGCGGGTGAGCTATCGTATGGTGCTCGATCCACAAGCAAAGGGTGGCCCGAAGGCGCTGCTCCTGGGGTGGGGCATCTTCGACAACCGGCTGGAAGAGGACCTGCTGAGGATTTCACTCTCCCTTGTAGCGGGGATGCCGATCTCGTTCGTCTACGATCTTTACACGCCCTTCACCCCGGAGCGCCCGGAAGTGAAGGAAGAAGCGCGCGTGGCGGCTGCGCCGGTGGAGTTCGATGGGGTAGCTTTGGGCGCTGAGATGGTGGAAAGAGCGCCGCGAGCAATGCACGCGGCTATGGCGGCGCCCGCTCCTCCGGCGATGCAAAAAATGGCGGCGCGCGAGGCTTTCGCCACAGCCCAGACGGTCACGACAAAGGGCGAGGCACTGGGCGAGCTTTTCCAGTACGTCATCCAGACGCCGGTGACGGTGGGGCGCGGGCAGTCGGCGATGGTGCCGGTGGTGTCGGCGGATTTGTCGTACCAGAAGGATTTGCTCTATAATGGGCGCAAAATGGCGACGCACCCGGTCGCTACGCTGCGGATGAAGAACGCGAGCGGCCTCACGCTCGAACGCGGCCCGGTGACAGTTCTCGACGATGGCGAGTACGTAGGCGAGGCAGTGCTGCCGTTCACGGCGGTGGGCGGCGAGGTCGTGGTTCCCTACGCCGTTGAATTAGGCGTTAAGGTCAACGAGTCCAGCGGTTCGAGCCGCGAAATCTACCGGCTGTTCATCAAAGGCAGCTATCTGCATTTCGAGGAATGGGACGTCCGCTGGCACGAGTATCGCCTCTCGAATCAAACGGCAAACGCTGTCGCCGTGCTGGTGGAGCACCCGCGCTCGCCACAGTATGAGCTCTTCGACACCCCATCACCTGATGAACATACTGATACGTATCTGCGTTTCGAAGTACAGACGCCGCCCTGGGGTGAGGCGGTGTTGAAAGTGCAGGAGCGCCGTCTGGTGAGCCGATATGAGGAGGTGCAAAAACAATCGCACCAGACCTTGCAGCGCTATCTCAAGCAGGGATTGCTGGATCGTAAAGTCTACGATCAGATCAGCAAGTTGCTGATGCTCTACGACACCATCGCCGACTACGAGAAGCAGTTGAAGCAGCTCGAGGCCGAGCGGGACAAGATCTACAAAGCGCAGCAGCAGGTGCAGGGCAATATGCAGGCGCTGTCGCAGGTGGGCAAGGAAGGCGCACTGCGCGCGAAGTATGTCGAGCAGTTGGAAGCGACCGAAACCCAGTTGCGCGAATTGGAAAGACGCGAAGCGGAGTTGAAAGCAGCGATCAAGCAGGTGGAAGACGAGATCGCAGCGCGGATCAAGGCATTGGCATAGATCAGCGTCGAGCACGTGACGCCAGCCACAACAACCCGGAGGAACATCGATGCCCATTTGTCGAACGTGCAGGGGTGAATACGATGCTACCGAGCGGCAGCGATGCCTGCGTTGCGGCAGCGATGTCACTGCGTGGGATCGACTCGATACGACGTTGGCCGATTTCATCGTTCAGGAAGGGGGCATCCTGGCCTTGCTGCCTGCGGTGGCGGCGATAGTTGTGTGGCTTCTTTGGATTCCCAGGGAAGAATCGGGCAACTACTTTCCAGTTCTAACATTCGTCTGTTTGGGCGTGTGTTTATTGTCGTTCTTCATGATCTATGATAGTCGTTTATCTTGGTGGGAACATTTTTGGGCTGAGCAGGTTTATCGCACACCTCGTATCTCACTTGATTTGTGGATAGCGATTACGGCCATCGGTGGATTGTTCTTCTCACCGCTTTGGGTGTTGTATTACACAAGTGTAGGCAGGCCCGTTGACTTCGTAAGCAAAGCGTTCTTTGCTTTCATCTATGTCATGGCCTTTGTTTGTTTGACAACGGCGATAACATTGGTCGTTGTCAGCGAATATATCGCCCGTATAAAAAAATTCGCACCGCCTCCCATTTTTGCAAGCACCGAGCGCCTGCTAGGGGTGGTCGTGGACGCGGCAATCGACGACATTAACTTACCTGAGTTAGATGCAAACACCCCAACAAAGTGCGCCGACACGCCAGCAGTTTACGAGGTCCTACAAACGCTGCGTATTCCTGAGAACGGCGGCATTCACGTGCTGCTCCGCGAGTGTAAATGTGTTGAATATCCGAGTACCGATGGGAAAAACCAAAAGAAGTTGATGGAAATGCTGTGGCGGATTCGGGCCGATCGTTGGGGACGCGTGGAAGTCCTGCGTCCGGGTTCGTTGGAACCATTTAGCGCGGAGAAGCGCGCTTTCCGGGAGATTGGACGTTATTCCTATTGAATGATGAAAATTGATTTACACGTCCATAGCTCAGAACGCTCGACTTGCGCCAAGTCGGGACAAGAAGAACAGATCCAGGCCGCCATCGCGAGTGGTCTGGACGCGCTGGTGATGACCGATCACGGGTATCTTGTGCCGCAAATGTACCTGGATTTCCTGAATCGGAAATATGCGCCGTTTCGCATTTTTGGTGGGATAGAGATCACCGTTCAGGAACGGGAAGATGTGCTGGTGTTGGGGGGCCACGATCCCGCCTTGGAATCCAGCGAATGGACGTATCCCGAGCTGCACACCTTCGTGCGGCGTCACGGCGGCTGGCTGGCGATTGCGCATCCGTTTCGTTATCGCCCGACGATCGACGTCGATCTGGAACGTTACCCGCCCGACGCGCTGGAGGTTTGTTCGATGAACGTGCCCCGCGGAGAGCGCGACCACATCCGTGAGATTGCAACGCGGTTGGGCATCCAGGTGATTTGCAACTCCGACTCACACATCGTCCATACGATTGGAGTGGCCTACAACTGTCTGGATGAGATTCCGGCGGATGAGGCGGCTTTGATCCGGTTGTTATGTACTGGCGCATTCAATTGTGTCTGCACATTAACTCTCGAGAGCATCCATGCGTAGCTGATTTTTATCACGCTAGTATAGCAATTGACCAATCTGATAAGCAAATTATAATTTCAGTATCAACTTGAAAATCAGGAGTATAGGCCATGTATGCAGATGTTGCCTTAAGACTGGGACTCTCACCTCAGGAATTGGAACGGCAAAGTTTGCGTTTGTTCTTGCGGCAACAATTGCGACTGGTTGAATCGCAATTGTTAGGACTGGCGCGTAAATACGGCGTGCAGACCGTCACCGAACTGGATAAGTTGGTGCAAAAGGGGCAAATTCACGAAGCCGAGGCCTTTGAGGATTATTTTGAACTTGACTACTTGGAAGCACAACGGACTACACTGCTTGAATCCTTACAGGAGTTAGCTTGACTTCGCTGGATAGCCTACGTCGCATTGCCGAGGTGGAATTCGCGGCTATTGTGGCTCAGACGAATCCTTTAGGAGCAAAACTGCGTGTGTTGTTGACCGATACCAGTTACATAGACGTCTGAGTTTCGCATACGTTGCAAGGACGATTCGGTTTTCATTGGGAACGAAGACATTTGGATGGTAGTCTCTATCGTTATGACAATTTCCCAGATACTCATTGGGAAAATGTAACGACTTTTCCGTTTCATTTTCATCGGGGTGATCAGGACACAGTGATTGCAGCGCCGTTTGCATCGTCTTTGGAACAAGGTTTCCGCGAGTTCATGGACTTTGTGCAACGGACTATGATCCCTTGATTTTGCGCACAGTATTATACATCAACAGCCGAGGTCGGATTCTCACCTCGGCTGTTGTATTTGTTGTACAACACAGGCTATCTTGGCAGTTCGCAGCTCAATTCCAGCCCCTCAGGGTGCAGCGCCATAAAAATCTTCTCCGCGGAGAGCGGCAGATCGTTGAAGCGGACGCCGGTGGCGGCGTAAAGCGCGTTGGCGATGGCGGGCGCGGTCTGCACCATCACGTGCTCGCCGACGCCGCGCGCGCCCCACGGGCCATCTTCCAGCGGCGTCTCCACGATGTCGCCGTGAATCTTGCGTGGGGCATCCACCGCCGTGGCGATTTTGTAGTCCACAAAGCTGCTGTTGAGTGGCTTCCCTTGCGCGTCAAAGCGCAGGCCTTCGAAGGCGGAACTCATCCCGTGCACCGCGCCGCCCTCGATCTGCGTCAGCACCAGGTCGGGGTTGATGGCTTTGCCCACGTCGTAGGCGCTGGCGATTTTGAGGATGTCGACTTGCCCGGTTTCGGTGTCCACTTCCAAATCTACCGCCTGCGCGCCGACGGTGTAGTGGACGACGGCGCGCGTGCCCTGGCCCGTCTCCGCGTCGAGGCCGGTGACGTAAGTGGGCATGAATTTGCCGCTGCCCACCACCGGACCGCCCTGCCAGCCCTCGAAGTTTTCGTTGGGCAGGCCGTAGACGACCATGTTTTGCAACGGCTGCTCGCGCTCCGATTTGTACGAGACGACGACGCCGTTCTTGATGTCGAGGTCGGCGGGGTCTTCCTCCCAATACTGGGCGACGATGTCGAGGATTTTGCCGCGCGCCTCTTCCGCCGCCGCCTTGACCGCGTTCCCCATCGACCAGGTGAGGCGGCTGGCGACGGTCTGCCATTCGTAGGGGCTGTATTTCGTGTCCACCGGATTCGCGGAGACGCGTACCCATTCGTAGGGCACGCCGAGCGCCTCCGCCGCCATCTGCGCCATCACGGTGAACGCGCCCTGCCCGATTTCCTGCCCGCCCACGTAGACGTTGACCGTCGCATCCTCGTTGAAGCGCACGATGGCGGAACTGCCAGGGTTCGGCGGCATCGCGGGGGCTTTCCACATAATCGCCAGCCCCTTGCCGCGTTTTTTGTTGGGCGCGGAGCTTTTTTTCTCGCTACCCCATTCAATCGCTTGCGTGACTTTGTCAATGCACTGCGGCAAATCCACCTGTGGCATCGTCATGCCGGTGAGGATGTTATCGCCGGTACGGACGCAGTTGCGGCGCTTGAAATCTGCCGGATCCATCCCGATGTGTTCTGCCAGTTTGTCCATGACTTGCTCGATGCCCCAGTGGATTTCGGGCATCCCGAAGCCGCGCATGGCGCTACCGATGGGATGGTTGGTGTAGACGCAGTACGAATCGCCCTTGACGTTTGGGACGTCGTAGGGGCCGGTGCAGGAGTAGCCCGCTGCCCGCGCGATGTTGACGCCGTAATCGTTGTACGCGCCGCCGCCGAAGTAATAGGTAACCTCCATTGCTAGCAAATTGCCCTCGGCGTCGCAGCCGATCTTGTACGTGCCTACCAGGCTCTGGCGGACGTTGGTGGCGACGAACTCCTCTTCGCGCGTCATCCGCACCTTGACCGGGCGGCCCTTGACGGCCTGTGCCATCAGCACGACGTTGGCCTCAATCGAGATGCCCGCCTTGCCGCCGAACCCGCCGCCAACGTAGGGCGAGATCACACGGATGTTGCCGTGCGGTACGCCAAGGCTCTGCGAGAGCAGGTCGCGCTGCGCGAACGGTGACTGCGACGCCGCCCACAGCGTCACCTGCCCGTTCAAGTCCCAGCGTGCCACAGCGACGTGCGTCTCGATGGGCGCGTGCTGGATTTGCGGCAGCGTGTACGTGTCCTCGACAATCGCCGCGCACTGCGCCCACACCGCATCGCTCACGCCCGCGTCCGAGACGTCGCCCTTGCGCAGCTTGAAGTGCTCGGAGATGTTCGTCCCCGGCACTGGGAAGATGAAGTTCACGACCTCGTACTTGCCCAGGTCGGGGTGGATGAGCGGCGCACCGGGCTGTGCGCCCGCGTAGGGATCGAAGACCGGCTCCAACAGTTCGTATTCGACCTCCACCAGCCTGGCGGCGGCCTCCGCGATCTCCTCGCTCACCGCGATGACGCCTGCCACCGACTCGCCCACGTAGCGTACGCGATCGTAGGCGAAGATAAAGCGGTCTTTGAGGTAGAGTCCCAGGTGGGTGGGGTTGTCCTGGCCTGTCACCACGGCCTTGACGCCGGGCAGGGCCAGGGCTTTGCTCGTATCGATCTTCTTGATCAGCGCGTGGGCCACCGGGCTGTGGACGATCTTGCCGTAGAGCAGCCCCGGCCCGAAGGCCATATCGTCCACGTACTTTGCCGCCCCGGTCACTTTCTCAAACGCATCCACACGCGGGACGCTTTTTCCGACGGGATTTGAGGTTGTTTGGGTCATAGTTTCCTCCAGTTAAGTTACTGGTTACTGGTTACTGGTTACTGG
>Ga0209614_1000636_pt1 | contig 29963 bp, 23 predicted proteins | sample BlaSprsedimmetaG_FD_185484 | JGI IMG/M metagenome (GOLD analysis project Ga0209614, IMG submission 185484) | Hot spring sediment bacterial and archeal communities from California, USA to study Microbial Dark Matter (Phase II) - Blank Spring... ... | reverse complement strand
ATTTTTTCTGTTTTCGGAGTGCGACAATCATACGCCGCTTGACAACAGGTTAAGCAAGAAATGAGCTCAAAGAACGGCGCTGCTGTCATACTGTACAGCACCGTCCCCCTTTCTCACCTAAGCCGTCGAAGACCGCAATGGGTCTGGACCGAAGTGGTGAGCGGTGATTTATGCCCGAAAGGGTACTCTTCAAAAGCCTTTCCCTTTTTAAACCAGAGTGACGTGCAAACCCACACAAAATGGAAGAGAACCAAAGTTAAAAGTCGAAAGTAAAAAATCGGCTAGTGGCTATTGGCGCTGGGCGAACACTGACAGTCTCTTTCCAACTCTCCAACTCCCGATCTCTCCAACTTTCCAACTCTCATACAGGCATGTCAGTCCATTTTCTTTCGTGGAGGCACGAACCAGGTTGTGACCAGGGCGGTGGAACCGGCAACCAGGAAGGTAAGCAGGCGTGAGGTGATCTCTTTGTCCAGCCCGCTGCTGATCCAGAATATGGTAAAAACCATGCCCACGACAATGGTAATCAGGGCGGCCCGGCCGTGGAAGCGTTTCCAGAACAGGGACAGCAGAATCACCACGGAAAAGGTGCCGCCGATTCCGGCCCAAACGTAACTGACCAGGGTAAAAATCAGTTTGGATGGCGAGAAATAGGCCAGTATCAACGCCACAATGGCCAGCAGGGCGGTGATGACCCGCGAGTATAGCAAACCGTCCACTTTACTTCCCATTTGCTTGCGGGCGGGTTTGATCAGGTTTTCCGATAACTCCGTGGCCGACAGGATCAAGAGGGAGTCAGCCGTGGAGATCATGGCGGCAATGGCTCCGGTAATCAGGACGGCCGCGATGGTCGGGGGGAACAGCTCAAGAATCACCGCGGGCATCACGTATTCCTGGTCTTTCAGGCCACCGGGACCGAATATGGCGAGTCCGATCCATCCCAGGCAAAGGGCGCCGATGTAGGCCACAATGGTCCAGGCGATGCCGATGTTGCGGGCCTGCCTGGCCTGATGCGCGGAGCGGATGGCCATAAATCGCATGCTCAATTGCGGTTGACCACCCAGGTAGCCGAAGAACCATGAAAATCCGGCGGCAATCACAATGCCGGCGCCGAATCCCGATGCGGCGCCGGTCAGGGAATTGAAAGATGGGCCGGCCGCGGACAGGGCGCCGCCAATGGAATTTGCGAACAATCCGGGGTGGTTGGCGATGTAAATGACACCGACAATGGGTCCCACCACCAGGGCCGTGATCATGACTACGGCCTGTATTACGTCCGTATAAACAACACTGCGGAAGCCGCCGTAAATCGTGTAGGGCACGATGATCAACGCGGTGACGAGCATTCCCAGCCGGGGGTCGATACCGAACATGGTGTGTAGCGTTTTTCCGCCCCCGAGAAATTGCGCGCCTACGTAAAAGAAAAAGAAAAAGACAATGGTAGTGCTGCCCACCATGCGGATTTTTTTGCCTACTTCCCTGTGCTTTTTGGCGATGTACTCGGTGAAAGTGTTTACATCGTATTTCTCTGCTTCATCTCGCAGGCGCCAGGCAATGGCGACCCAGGCGGTAATGATTCCCGCCACGCAACCAATGGCCGTCCAGATTTCAGTCAGGCCCGTGGCATAGGCTGCACCGGGAAGCCCCAGCAGGGCCCAGGAAGATTCGCCGGTGGCCCGCTCCGATAGCGCGCCCGCCCAACCGGGCAGGTTGCGACCGGCAATGGCGTAATCGGACCCGGTTTTGACCTTGCGTCCCTGGTAAAGCCCCCAGAGGATCAATAAGCTCAGGTAGGCAATCATTACGGTCAGAATTTGGGTGGTTTGCGCTTCCATGAGACACTCCTTGCTCAGTCCCTATTCTAGCGGAAGGCGAAAATGGATTTCAAGGGGAAAGATGAAGTGTTGAAAAGAAGCTGACAGGAGACAGGAGCCTGTCGAAAGTCTAAAGCTGAAAGTCGAAAGTAAGAAGCCTACTTTTTTTCTACCTTCTACGTTCTACCGTTTGCAGGTACCAAAATGGCGGGAGGCTCTCTCCAACTTTTAAATGAAAAAATTTGGCAGGTGTCCGGACGGGTGACTTCTGCGGTTGCGCCTTAGACGGGTATTTATTCTGCGGGTAGGTGAAAAAGGAAGCCCGCCCAATGGTCCCGGCTGAGGCTGGCGTCCAGACAAAGGCGCGTGTCCCATGCAAACCCGGCTTTGGTGAAGAGCTCACGGGCGGCGGCCTCGGTGATGCGGTAGACCGTGCGCCGGATTCGGTCGTTACCTACCTTGGGAAAATGGGTTCGTGGCGATAATCCTTCCTGCATGATGGCCAGGAAATAACCACCTGGAACCAGCAGGCTACGGATTATTTCCCCGGCCAAAGGCAGGGATTCAGGCGAGAGATGGATCAGAGAGCCACTGGCGAATATTCCGTCAAAAGGCCCAAAGTTCGCATCCAGATTCAGAAAATCCATGACGTGGAAGTCGGCTTTCGGGACGCGTTCCCGGGCCACGGCAACGGATGCGGGGCTGATGTCGATCCCGGTTACTTGTGCACCTTCCAGGACCAGGCGCCGTGATTCATGTCCTGTGCCGCAACCCAGATCCAGGACCCGCGGGGTTGACCCCATGCGGGCGATAAAGTCGCGAATAACCGGCAAAAGAACGGGATTGGCATACCATTCATCGGCCGTGGTTGGGCCCGTTTCGTCGTAGTATTGGATGATGTCGCTTTTTTTCACGGTTTGTCTGCGAGTAGGGCCGTAGCCCCTTGGCACGGAACCATTTTTTCCACCCGTATTATACCAAAACCACGCCCTTACGGCAAGTTAACAGTTGCAAACCTCTTTTGTGCGCAGGCAATTGAGAATAATAAAATTTCCGGGTTGACCTTTTTTTGCGGCGGTTTCATAATCGTTTAAGGCAAAAGGCAGGTCTTTCAGTTGCAGGTAAAAAATCGGGAGGGTGAACGGTTATGAAAAAAATGAATTTTCTCTACGCGGGCATTGTGTTGGTTGTTGCGGGTTTCCTGGTGCGGGCAATCGGGTTGCCTCCGCAGGAGGCGACTTCGCTGGATATTGCCTCAAATATCGTGTTTGTGTTGGGCGTGTTAATGATATTGATCGGCGTGGTCCTTGAAGAGAAAAAGAAGCGCAGAGCGAAACGCGAACAGGACTGACAGGACCTCGGGATTCGGGTGCACCCGGCTGTGCCGTCCGGAATAATCACGGGTGAAATGGATCTGCCAGGATCGCGGATTAAGCGGCTTCGCCGTCCCATCCGGCCAGCCGGGCCAGGAGCCACCAGAATGCCCTGGCCTTGAGACGGCAACTCTCCAAAATGGTGTGACCCGCTTCATCACCATGATAGCGGGGGTGTTCACAGGGCACGCCGTTTTCAATATGCTGTTCACCGTTGTACCAACAGTCCAGGTCCGCAAAATCAAACAAGACCTTGTCATTTTCTCGACAGAAATCGCGAATCTGTTCGTTGCGGTCGAAACGGTTCCGTTCCGTAGACTGGGCGTTGCCGGTCATGTAGACAAAAGTCACATGGGGATACTCGCTTTCCAGTTGGGAAATGGCATTCAGATATTGGCGGGTTTCTTCAGTGGTAAAATAATCCAACTGGCTGCACCAGGCCCAGCCGGATACTTCAACGGCAAAACGGTCCAGCACGCGGCGCGTAAGGTTCAGGCCGTCGTCTCCCTGCCAGTATAATTCCGGCGTTACGTAGGTTTCGCACCAGTCCCCCATCTGACCGTCCATCAAGCGCAGATAGCGGTTATCCTCGGGTACCCGGCAATAATCCGGAAAGAAGGCCAGTTCGGGAAATGCAGCATCGAGGAGTTCTAGGCCAACAGTGATCTGGGAACCGTGGGACGTGTGTGCGTAGTGCACGCGCACGGTTCCCCGTACGGCTTGGATCCACTGCGCAGGAATCCGGCTAATATCAGTATGTCGGTGGTCAACAACAATGGCGGCGCTCTCAGAATCGTCCGGGTCGTCGTTAACGGGTGGGGGAAAGGAGCGCTCCACGGCTTTGCAGCCGGCCAGAACCAACATAACGGTTAACGCAGTCAGGGACGCAATTCTGCTCACGCAGGCCTCCTTCAGGAGAATGGTTTCCAATTAATAGCATACTAAATCCGAAGCGGATATCTCAGGATAGGTCCCGGCAAAAATGGTTTTATCGACGGGTGCGGCGGTGAGTGGCTGGAGAAGAAGAGGAAAAGTAGCGTTGTCCTTCGGGTGTCAGGCGCACGTACCAGTTCCAGTCTTCGCTGCGGGTTTCCAGCAGGCCGCGTTTTTCCGCTGCTTCCATCAACTTGCGCATTTTTGAGAAACCGTACTCGCGGATGTCGATGCGGTTGTTTTTCATTTCCTGGGCCACGATAGAGTAGCCCACCCAGTCCGCGTCGTCCTTGTCCTCGCTCTTGTGAATGGTTTCCAGCAGGTTGTATATGATGAAGGGGAGGCGGATGCGGGGGTCACCGTTGGGACTCTCTCCGGGGGTGATGCGCACCACCATTTCATTGGCGGCTGTTTCCAGGTGCAGTTGGGGATCCCGGTCCACGGCTTTGAGCACAAACGACTTCCAGGAACGGAAACCCAGGCGCCGTTCATCGAAATTCGGATTCAACAACTTGACACGGACCTTGAGGGGACCGAGCAGGGCGGGTTTCTTGCTCTTTTCCATGAACTGGGCCGCTTCCTTCAGCAAGGCAACGGCTTCCTCCATGGACAAACGCGTGGTCTCGGACTCTTCTCCCCCGGATTCGTCCAGGGTGTCCGGAATCAGGTCGCGGTAATCTTTGTAGGAATCGGCCAGCATTAAGAGGTCTTCGCTGGCGCTTTTGGAATCGCAGATAATGATGGTTTCGATTCCGTGTTTTCGCAGGCTGAGCAAAAGCGGGCGAAAATCGGCATCACCGGTGACAAGAACCAGATGACGGATGTGGGGATATTGAAAAATGAGTTCAATGGCGTGCGTGATGAGAGTGATGTCGGCGCTGTTTTTTTTTGACTTGGGCACGTGAATCATTTCAAAAGAATGATCCGCCAGGATCTCGGAAGATTTTTTCAGGTGGGTGCGTGTCCAGTCGCCGTAAGCCATGGCCACCGCGATACGACCTTTTTCACTGGAAAAATCCATGAGTCCGTTGATAAACATGGAATCGTGGTGGGGCGTAACGTTCTCCACGTCCCACAAAATGGCGATGGATTCGTTCATGGGTCTCTCCAGAATCTGAACTATAGGGGCATTGTACTCCCAAACGCCTTTGGATGCCAGTCCCTAGATTAGATTCATAAAAAGAGGCCGGATAACATGGGGAGCGAAAAGTTGGGTGCGGCAGGGGGGGGATCCTGCCGCACCCGGGGGGGAGGGAGTTATTTGAGAGAGATTTCTCGATTATTAGGTGTAAAAGAACACGAAGTACAGATGCCAGCTCGCGATTGGTGCAGCGCCAAGAAGTTCTCTTCTCCAATCATCAGATGGATTATAACCCAATGAGGTACACTTTGCAACAAAAAACGATAAAAAACTATCGAAAAAATAAAATTTTTTTGGGCGAATGATTTAAGATCAACGCGGGTCGGGTAATCATTACGGCGGGATCCCGGAGGGGAGGGGTTCTCCCCTCCGGGAGTGGATTTGAATTACGGCTTATATCTTGGTCTTGAAATCGATCTTGGCGGTCAGGTTGATATAAAAATCGCTGTCGTGCTTGATCCCGCTGTCACCCTCACCAAAAAATACGTACTTGACGTTGGGTGAGAACTGGATCATTTTATGGATTCTAAAGTTCATGCCAGCGATAACGAAGCGGGCCTTGGAGTTGGCGCATTCGATGGGCACGTAGCCGCCGGGGTTTTTGAAATTCTCGTTGGTCAGGTGGTCGTAGCGCACAAACAATTCAGACTTTTTGCTCATGTTCACCACGGCGAAGGCGGAGATGATGCCGTTGTTGGTGCTATCGCCGGTTTCCGGAGCAATGTCCAGGTAGTGGTAGCCCACGCCGAAGCGGCCCCAGTCGCCCTTCAGGCCGCCGAAGAGGGTCAGGTTGGTGTAGTCCTTGCCGTTGTCGGCCGCATAGTAGCCGTTCAGGTCCAGGAACAGGGATTTGGAGTCATAGCCGATACGGCCGTACACAGCCTTGCCCTTGTTGTCCTCGCCTTTGTTGGAGCCGTAGTTGCCGTACATAACGGTGTAGACCAGGCCGCTCTTGGTATTGCCCGTCAGGGCCACACCGAAATCCCGTGAGGAGGCGAATTTGAAAAAGTCTTGGGCGGTCTTCTCGATGTAGCGGTAGCCCCAGAACTTTTCGATGCGATCAAAGCTGGGGGGCTCAATGATGCCCATGATCAGCTGCAGGTCGCCTCCCAGCTTCCCGGCCAGATGGGCGTTTTTGATGTACGGATCCATGGTGCCCTCTTTAAAGGCGGGCGAATTCATCTCAAAGCGCACACGGGCCGACCAGCCGTTGCCCAGGTCGGTGTTGTAACCGAAATAGATGCGGCGCAGCCAGAAACCGTGTTGGCCGTCGATGGCGTCGTTGTGGTTGCTGCCGGTAATGTAATATTCGGGGAGTATGTATCCCTTGATGTCGTCGGCATGCCCCATGACGCTGAATGAAGCCAGCGAACAAAGCGCAATACAAAACAGGGTCACTTTTTTTAACATGATTCCTCCTGAAAAATGGATTTGAATGGATCGTAATCCCGGGAGATGAAGGTCCAATGAAATCAGGGTTAATTTAGGGTTAAACTTCAAAAACAAAATGGCTGAGTCGCCGAAAAGATGGCGGGGTATTGAGCGTCAGGAGGACGGTGCCAGGGGCAGGCGCACGGTGAAGGTGGTGCCGTGGTGGGGGGTGCTGTTTATGCTGATTTCGCCCTCGTGCAGCATCACGATATGCTTGACAATGGAAAGCCCCAATCCGGTGCCGCCGTTTTCCTTGGAGCGGGACGCATCCGCCACGAAAAAGCGTTCAAAAACCCGTTCCTGAAGGTCAGCGGGAATGCCGATTCCCGTGTCGCTGACTTCCAAAACCACATGAGAAGCTTCCGCCTTTAAGCGAACGGTTATGCCGCCGCTCTCCGTGTACTTGACCGCGTTGTCAAGCAGGTTGACCAGCATGTCTTCCAGGCGGGAGGAATCACCGTTGATCGGGGACATCTTATCGCAAAGGTCAAGCGTCAGCTTCAGGCCTTTCCGGTGAACGGCGGTTTCAAACATGCGTGCGGTATCTCGCACCAATTGCGAAAGAGAGACTTCCCGGGTATTCAGGCTGAAGCTCTTGTCTTCCATGCGGGAGAGGAGAAGCAGGTCCTGGATGATATGGATCATGCGATCGGCGTTGCGGCGGATGATTTCCAGGTAGCGCAGACCTTCCGACCCGCGGACCTCGGCTTCCAGGACTTCGAGAAAACCCTTGATGGAGGTCAGGGGGGTTTTCAGTTCATGCGAAACATTGCCCACAAAGTCACGTTTCATGGTCTCCAGTCGGCGGCGTTCGGTGATGTCCAGGAAAGTGACAACGAAATCACCTGTACCGGGAAGCAGGGTGAAGTTGACCAGGTAATTGCGGTCCGCCGATTCCATTTCCCGGGAGTGATTGCGCGGGGCGGCAATCAGGGATTGAATGGTTTGGTAAAATTCACTGCTGCGCAGTACTTCCCAGTACTTCTTGCCGGTGGGGGATTCATCGTCGACCAGTTTGTTGAAACTCAGGTTGGACATGAGCACGGTGCCGTCATGGGTGATCACGGCCAAAGCTTCGCGCATGGCGGCGAATATGGTCTCCAATTGTTTCCGTTGTTGGGCCATCTCATTAATCATATCGGATTGACGGCCGACCATGCGGTTGAAACTGGTGGCCAGCTCACCCAGTTCGCCCCCGTCAGAAACGTAAACCCGGGGTGTAAAGTCGCCCTCGGCTACTATGCGGGCGGCTTGGGCAAGGCTCTGGATCGGGCGTGAGATCCGCCGGGAATGGATATAGGTCAGCAACAGGGATAAGGGGAAAAGTGAAAGCAGGATGGCGGTAACGCGCACCTCGAGTTCATGTCGAAGGTTGCGGATGGATTCCATGGTCATACTGATTCGCAACACTCCCGCGATTTCCGATTCTAACTGCAGCGGCAGGGCGATATAGAGCGTATCCGCCATGATGGTGCGGCTGAAACGTTGCCGGCTCGAAGCATCGCCGGCCATGGCCTCGGATATTTCCGGCCGGTCGAGATGATTGTCCATGTTATCCGGCATGGCCTTGGAATCCGCCAGTACACTGCCGCCGGGAAGGATCACACTGATTCGCGCGTTTATGGATTTGCCCATCTGTTTGGCCCAGGCGTCCAGGACGCCCGGTTCTTTTGCCAGTTTTTCAATCACCGTGGGCTGCAGGGAAAGGCCCAGTCGTTGCAGATGATTCTGGAGATCGTTCTTGTGCCAGCGTTTCAAACTGGCAAAGGTAAAAACGGTGATCAGGGCTACGGCGCTGATCAATATGAGTGTACCGGTCCGGAACGTCTTTAAAAAGATGGTTTTTTTCATGGCTCGATCTTGTAGCCGACTCCACGCACGTTCTGGATCATGTCGCCGTATTTGCCCAGTTTGTCGCGCATGTTCTTGATATGCACGTCAATGGTGCGGTCGATAACAAACTTTTCGTCACCCCAGAGGCGGGACAACAGCTTTTCGCGGCTGAACACCCAGCCGGGGCGCTCAGCCAGGACACTGAGGATAATGAACTCTGTTCGGGTTAACTGGATCCTGTCTTTGCCGGCAATCACTTCATGGCGGTTCAGGTCGATCGAGAAGCGATCATTCACGGTGATGCGTGAAGCGCTGCCGCCGGTTTCGCTGAGGCTGCGGCGCAGCACCGAGCGGACTCGGGCCGTGAGTTCCTTGGTGGAGAAAGGCTTGACCATGTAGTCGTCTGCGCCCAGGTCCAAACCCCTCACGATATCGTCTTCTTCGCTTTTTGCGGTTAGCATCAGAATGGGGATATCTTCCCAGCGCCGGTTGGATTTGATTTTCTTGCAGATCTCAATGCCGCTGATATCCGGCAACATCAAGTCCAGCAGAACCAGGTCGGGGCGTTCCTCCTGCAAGTAATGAAAGAACGGTAAGGCGGCTGAAAAACTCTTCACCGTGAATCCCGCTTTCTCGAGGTGAACACGGATCAACTCTTGAATGTCCGGTTCATCCTCAATGGCGGCGATAACGGGTTGCTGATTGTCCATTGATTGATCTCCCCTGCGATTACTGAGTGCAACATAACCCAGAATGAAAGGTATCTCAAGTCTGTTAAGAAAATATGAAAAAACCGAGAAGAAGAGTTGAAAAGAAGGTGACCCACCTTCGCCAAGGCTTCGGCGGGCAGGCAGGCAGGGGTAGGTCGCGAACCGCCCGTGTGAGCGGCAAGAGGTAAATTAGTCGAAAGTTGAAAGCAATAAGGCAAACCCTTGTGATGCTTTTTTCAACCTTTAATATTCTGCGAGTTGCGCAGTGGCCAGGGGGGGGCTTTTTTATTCCTTATTCTTTATTCAGAGCCTGATGGGCAAGAGGCCAATGGCGAGTGGCAAGGTGACACGATGAAAAACTCTTTTTTACTTCTTACCTGCATTAGTCAACTCTTCAACTTTTATTCATCACTAACGGGTGGACCAGCCTCGCCGGGTAAGAGTCAAACCGGCTATGGTAAAGACCCAGATTGTGCAGACTGCGCTGAAAAGAGAGAAAAATACGACATAGGGGAAATCGCGGTGGCCTTCAATGCGGATGTAGTAAAGCATGTAGAAAAAGCCGAATAATACGGTATAAGCCAGGGCGCGGAACAGGAAAGAACTGTTGATCAAGCCGGAAAAGAGAAAAAAGTAAAACCAGATGAAGTGTAGCAGGATCAGCGAAATGGTAGTGGAGAATTCAAAAAACGGCAGAAAACGGTTGCCCCGGCGCCTGGGATTGAACATGAAACCGGAAAAAATCGCACTTTCGCGAATATTGCTGCGCGCCCAGCGGGTCAACATGCGCAGCATTTTTCCCGGCTTTTCCGGCACCACGGTGTGACAAACAGCGTTCTGCTGGTAGACGGTGCCCTGTCCGGAGCGCAGGATGTGGTTGGTCAGGCTGCGATCCTCGCCATAGGTGCACGACTGATTAAGGAAAGTCTGTTCCCGCCACTGGTCAATCACACCGGATAAAACGGAGCGTCGGTAAGCCGAAAAAGCGCCGGAAAGGCAGAGCACGTTTTTAAATGTGGTTTGGACGGCACGGGTGTAGTCAAACGCCATGGCGAAATGGGCGTTGAGCATGCGGGTAAAAATGTTGGCCCGGTAGTTGTCGATACGAATTCGACCCGTGGCCGCGGCGATTTCGGGTTTCAGGATAAGTGCCGCCAGGATGCCGCGTAAGGCGTTCGGTTCCAGTCGCGTGTCTGAATCAACAGTGACAAAAAAGGGCGTGTGACAAGATTGAAAGGCGTGGTAGATTCCTTCGCGTTTGCCGCGGTTTTGATTGAATCTCACCAGCCGGATGCGTCCGGGAAAGCGGTCCTTTGCGCGCTGCATATGGATCCAGGTGTCGTCTTGAGAGCCGTCGTCAAGGGCGATGATATGAAGCCGGTCCGGCGGGTAATCGCTTTCAGCAATCGATATCAGGGAGCGGTAAACGCCGATGCCTTCGTTGTAGGCGGGAACCGCTATGGTGACATGGGGCCAGTCTGAGTCGGGGATGGCTGCGGCGGAAATGGGGCGGTAACGGAACCACAACCAGGTTCGAACCACCAGCGAAGATACAAAAATAAGTCCGGAGATAAAGAGTAAGTAGCGCAGAATGACGCCCCGGGTTCCGGAAAACTCCGCGGCGCGCCAGGTGAAAAAGATGTTTTCCCGGACCGCGAACCAGATTACCGTAATGCCGAAGACCAGGACCGCGATACGAAACAACGGTTCAAGCAGTTCCCAGTTTACCGGGCGCTTCTGCTGAACCAGCGCGGCCTCTTTGCTATACAGTGTGGACATGTTTTTGGTTTACCCCCGGGTCTGTTTCCGGAATCGTCAACGGTGACGATTGAATTATAGCAGAAAAAGATGGGTGAACACAACTTTTCCACAACAACGCAAAATAGCCGGGCCGCAACGGAGTTGCCGGAATCTATTATATGATAAGCAAACACTAAGATATTTATGATGATATTATAATAAAAAAGTTGACAAAACACAGATGGTATACTATATTAATCATGCAAGCCTGATAGGGCAAAAAATAGAACCGCTGTCAGCGGTAAAGAGGAGGCGAAAATGACTTTAGTACGATGGAGACCTTTTGGAGACCTGCTTAACATGCATGACAAAATCAATCGCTTATTCGAGGACGAATTTCTGCATGACAAGGAGCAGGGCCTGGGTGTGCGGCCATGGACTCCGGCAACCGATATCTATGAGACCCAGGAAGAGTACGTGTTCCGGCTTGAACTACCCGGCATCAAAAAGGATGAAGTCAAGGTGGAATTCGATGGAGACACCCTGACCATCACCGGCGAGCGCAGGGAAGAAAAGGATGTCAAGAAAGAGAATTTCCATCGCATTGAGCGTCGCTGCGGAACTTTCAAACGTTCGTTCAGCATTCCCAAGAATGTTGACGGCACCAAGATCGCGGCAGCCATGAAGGATGGAATCCTGGAACTGAAAGTTCCGAAAGTGGAAGAGTCCAAAACCAAGGCGATTCCGATTTCCGTTAAGTAGGGACGATCCATGCAAACCCAAGGGCGGCTGCGGCCGCCCTTTTTTTTTATTAAACCCGCATTTCTCACAATAATCTGAAACAGAAAGTTGAAAAGTTGGGATTTATTACGTTTTGTGTGGGTAAATACACATTGGTAATTGGTAAGCGGTTGTGAGTATGAGTACCCGCAGGGCATAAAGCATAAGCGAACGCAAACGTAGGTTCCGGGGACCCATGGTCTGAGACGGAATGGTCGGCTGAGGGGTACTCCCCGAAGACGAAAGATGACCTCGGAAACATCCCGAACATCCACCATGGCCATCTTAAGCCGTCGAAGAACACCGAAGTGGTGAGCGGTGACTTGTGCCCGAAAGGGTACTCTTAAAAAGCCTTTCCCTTTTTAAACCAGAGTGACGTGCAAACCCACACAAAATGGAAGAGAACCAAAAGTTGAAGCAGGAAGAAGTCGAGAAAGGGGCAGTTCGCGAACCGCCCGTACACATGCCTTTCTGCCACCTGATGCGTTTTATTGCCCTCCCGTGTATTCCGCGTGTTCCGTGGTTTTATTAAATATCCGGATCACTCAATGCTTTATCCTGCCTTCTACGTTGTACATTCTACTTTCTCCAAATTCGCGACGATCCGAGCTCAAAATGAGGGTTAAAAAGGGCCCCAGTTCATGAGCACGGGGGGAATCAGCATGATCATGCTGAACAAAACCAGCACCAACATGATGGGCAGAAACCAGCGTGCCCATTTCTCCCAGGGGATGCGGGCGATGCCCAATACACCCATGGTGACAGCCGACGTCGGCAGGATGGGGTTTACAAATTCGCAGAGTTGGAAGGCGTAGACCGTGGTTTGGCGTGTCAATCCCACCAGGTCACTCAACGGGGCCATGATCGGCATGGTCAGCGCCGCCTGGGCGGTGCCGGAATGGATAAAGAAATTGATGACGGATTGCGTGAGGAACATCATTTGCGCGGTAACGATGCGCGGAAACAGAGAAATAAACTGGGAGGCGTAGTAGAGCAGGGTGTCGAGAATCTGCCCTTCCTGGGCTACAATCAGGATGGCGCGGCCGCAGGCGATTATGAAGGCCACGTTCATCATGTCCTTGGCGCCGGTGACGAAATGGCCGGCCATGCGGCTGGGCGAGATGCCGGCGGCAAACCCCGCGGCCAATCCCATGCCCAGGAAAACAGCGGCAATGGCTTCTATATACCAATGCTGCAGGAGAATTCCCGCCACCAGGATCAATATGCCGCCGCCGAAAATCCACAACACGGCCCGGTGACGTGAAGTCAATTCCGGCGCAGGGGCTCCCCTTTCCGTGTTTTCCGTCTTTATGCGCTGGCGGTCGATCTCGTAGACCGGGCTGGATCGGGGATTGCGTCGGATTTTGGCTGCGTAGATCATGACCATGGCGATCATCAGGGCTGTGCCCAGCACCCAGGAGATCAGGCGATAGGTCAAGCCGGAATACAGGGGCAAGTCGGAGAGTCCTTGGGCGATGCCCACGGTAAAAGGATTAAAAAATGCGGCGGCGAAACCGGCGGCCGCGCCCAGAAAGGGGATGGCCACGCCCACAATGGAGTCGTAGCCCATGGACAAGGCCAGGGGGATGAATACCAGAATAAAGGGAATGGTTTCTTCACACATACCGAAAATCGAACCGGCCAGGGAGAATACGGTCATCAATACGGGGATGAGCAATCCCCGCAAGGCGGGATGACGTGCGAACGATGCTGTCAGGCGACGGATGGACAGGTCGATGGTACCGGTTTCCTGGATAACCGCGAACGCCCCGCCGATGATAAACAGAAAGGCGATGATGAGTGCGCCTTCCTGAAAGCCCCGCACCGGGGCGGTCAAGAGGATGGAGGGGGAGACCGGCACTTTTTCGGCGTAGGCAAAGGTGCCCGGAACCGTAACCTGGCGCACCGCGCCTTCCACGGTTTTTTCCACCCGTTGAAAGGAACCGGATGGCACCACCCATGTGAGAATATACATGATCAATACGATCAGGTAGATCAGTACAAGGGTATGGGGCAGTTTGAAGGACCGCTTTTTATCTCTTTTTGGCTTCATCATCCACTGATCCGGCCGCGGTGATCCGGGCCCGCCACATTCCCAGAAACGATATTGCACAGATCATTTTTATATGTCATTGCTGAAAAAATACCTTCTTTTGCCGGTTTGCCGTTGTACGGTTGAGTGAAGCTCATTCGCGAATCTTGAAGTAGCGGACGGCCAGGAAAGAGAACAGCGCCGTGTAGCCCAGCAGTATGGTGTAATGCAGCCACAGGGTTTCCAGCCCCTTGTGAAAAAAGATCACCTTGTGAAAGGCGTCCATGGCCCACCACGCGGGTACAACCATGCCCACCGCACGGACGACCGGCGGCACAACCTCAATCGGCCACCAGCAACCGCCCAGAGCCGCGAACAGGTTGGCGAATAGAATCGCCAAGCCGATGATCACTTCCTCTTTGCGGAATACGGAGCCGAGAAAAATGCTTAATGAAGCCATAGTCGCGGAAAAAAGCAGGATAATGAGAAAGGAAAGCGTTGGATTACCCAGGTTGAGTTTGAACAGGATCAGTCCCAGCCCCATCAGCATTACGGCCTGAAGCAGACCTACAAGAAGTCGTCCCAGGAACTTTCCTTTCCACAATTCGGCTCTTGAAACCGGGCCGGAGATTATCCGTGTCAGGATACCGCTTTGCCGGTCGATCATTACGGTAATGCCGCCGTAGATGAGGATCAGGATCATGAGCATATGCACGAGAATGCCGGGGATTACGTGATCGAATCCGGACGGAATGCTGGTTATCGTTCCCGCAGGAAACCCCGCCTTCACGGAAACCAGTTCTTCCAGCGGTGCGATTTCGGGTTGAGTCGGCACGGGTTCGGGTTGCAGTACCACGCCGGCGATCAGACGAACCAAAGCTTGTATGATGCGGGTTTCCACTCGCGTGGCGGCTTCAAGGCTGGCATCCGGGTTCTTGGTGAACCGCAGCTTCTGGGATTGAAGGGATTGAATGCGTTGGGAAAAATCAGCGGGAATTTCGAGTATGCGGGTGAACTTTTGCGGTTTTTCTTTTCTAGCTTGGATCACCATGTCGGGGTTGTCCAGGGCGGCCACCAGGTATTCACCCCAGTGGCCTTGATCCCGGTTCACTACCACCAATTCCGCCTTGGGATCGCTGCCGTTTCCCTGGTAGAGATTGCCGAAGATCAGGATGAGAAAAACCGGAAACGCCAAACTCCAGAAGAAAAAGGCTTTGTCTTTGAGCATACGTTTCAGGTCCAGCCGGGCGATCAGCCAGGGTGTGTTCATGGGCTGACCCTCCGAACCAGGAGCGGCAGGCTGGTGGCGGTCAATACCAGGCCCGCCGCCAAAAGCAACAGGGTCGCGGTAACGGGGAATTCCCCTTCGCGAATCAAGGCGGTTCCCTGGATGAACCAGTAGTTGGGGGTGAAACGGCTGAAGGCCCGGAATCCCTGGGGCAATTGGTTGACCGGGATCATGCTGCCTCCCAGGGCCGCCAATACCAGAATTACCGGCGCCGTGACGGCTCCCGCCTGATTGCGATTGCGAAAGAACGCGAAAAACAGAGCAAAAAGCCCGCACAGCGCCGCCAGGGCGGCGCCGCCCAACGCCAGCAGGTACAAAAAGTTTCCCCAGCGGATCGCGAACACAATATGGCCCATTGCCGCCATCAGACCCAGAATGACCAGTCCCATGAGCCAGGCGGAAGTTATTTTGGCCGTTACGTATTGAATAGGCGGGATGGGTGAAAAGAGCAGGCGCCGCAGCGTGCCGTCCTCTTTTTCGGCCAGGATCTCGCGCATGAAAATCTCCACGATGAACATCAAGAAAAAAATGACCATTCCCGGCAGGATCATGCCGAATATCGCCGCGGTGTCAAAAGCCGGTTGATCATCCGCCTGGGCCTTTTTGGTTTCATTTTGGCTCTCGAGCCCCACCAGCAGGGGATCCAATACCCGGCTCAGGCGTTTGATCTTGGGGCGAAGAGAATCCAGTAACCTTGTGAATTCAGCGGTTTCGATTTCGCTGAAGGAACGATCCCAGAGTGGACGCATGGCCGCCAGTTCATCCTGGAATACCGCTTGGGCGGCCGCTGTCAGTACGGCCACGGTGCGGGTGAATTCCTCCACTACTCCGGGAAGGAATTGTTCAGAGGGGTTCTTGACTACTTCCAATTGCACCGGTTTGGATAGAAACAGGGAGGCGGTGAAATTCTTTGGAATTACCAGAAGTGCGGAAGCCTTTCCGCGGGCGATCTCCCGGCGGCCGTCCGCTTCGATAACCGTCTCCATGCGGAACATGTCGGCGAAACGTTGCTGCGAGAAAGCCTGCATCAGCATGCGGGCGCCGAAATTGCGGTCCTTGTCCACCACCAGTACGCGGATGGTTAAACGGCTGTCCTTTTCACCAGGTGAGAAGATGATGCCGAAGATCGCGGTCATGAGCAGGGGAATGGCGGTGAGGATCAGGATCCCGGCCGGGGCGCGCAGGCGGCGGCGAAAATCACGGATCACGATGAGAAGAATGCGGCTCAATCTCTCAAACTCCTTCCCGTCAGTTTCAGGAACACTGTCTCCAGGTTGGGTGACTGAATCTTCAGGTCGCTCACGGATACGGCTGCCTGGAAGAGCGTTTCCAAAATGTCGGGAATCTCGGCCGTGCTGTCCAATGCCAGGGTAAGGCTGTTGTCTCGAACGGCAAGAATGTCGGCGGCGGGCAGGTTTCCCAATACATCCGAAATTTCGGCCGCAGAGAATTCGCCTCTGATAAACACGATTTCCCTTTCCCCCACGATGCGGGTTAGCTCATCCAGGGTACCAAGCGCCAGGATACGGCCTTTGTCCATGATGGCAATCCGGTCACAGAGGGTTTCCACCTCCGCCAGCTGATGGGTGGTAAACACAACGGTTGTGTCGTTGTCCGCAGCGCGGCGGATGATATCCAGAATCCTTACCTTGGCCTGAACGTCGATGCCCACAGTGGGTTCATCCAGCAGCAGCAAACGGGGCTGGTGGATCATGCCGATGGCCAGGTTCAAACGACGTTTCATGCCGCCGGAAAAGTTTTTAACCGGCTCTTTGGCCCGGTCCGCGAGTTCAACCGTTTCCAGTAGAGAATCGGTTCTGAGGCGGAGTTCCTGTCCGGACAACCCGTACAACCCGCCCCAGAAAAAGAGGTTTTCCCTTGCTCCCAATTCTTCGTAAAATGCCGTCTCCTGGGGAACGATACCCAGTTGACTGCGCAATCGCCGGTTGCGGAAAAGGTCTTTACCCTGAAAAAGCACACTGCCACTGAAGTCCCGTAGGGTACCGGAAAGAATCGAGATCAAAGTGGTTTTGCCGGCTCCGTTGGGTCCCAGCAATCCGAATATCTCTCCAGGGGCCAGGTCAAGATCCAGATTGTCAAGGGCGCGGATCTCTCCGTACTGTTTGCTCAGGTTTCGAATAACCAAAATGAACTCATTCATGAAACCTATATACCGAAATACGAAACGGATGACAAGCAGATCTTGTATTCCTTTTTTCCGTGGGGTATAAATGACACATGATGCCAGAAATTCAGTCGCAAACCCTGAACGACCTGCTTGAAGAGTTGGCGGGACGTTATTTTGACCGCCCGGCCCTGGGTTGGGCGGATAAAGATCCCATCACCTACGGTGAGTTCATGGACCGGGTCGGCCGCGTGGCTGAGCTGCTACGGGAATCCGGTATCGGTCATGGCGATCGCGTGGCGATATTGGGGGAAAACTCACCCAATTGGGGTATTGCCTACTTTTCGACTGTGCGCGTGGGCGCCGTGGCCGTTCCCATTCTGCCCGATTTTCCCGAGTCGGATATCCGGCACATCCTGATGGATTCGGAATCGAAGTTGTTGTTTGCCACCAGTCGGCAACTGGAAAAAATCGATGACCTGGGTTGTTGTCAAGTGCAGTACGTGATCACCCTGGATGATTTTCAGACGGAACTGCCGAATATTCAGGTGCAGACTTTCTCGCATACGCTGGAACGGGCTCTGGATTTTATCAAGAAATTTCCCTCAACGATCGGCTTGAAATCGCGGCAGGTTTCGGCGGATGACCTGGCTTCCATTATCTACACATCAGGAACATCAGGTCATTCCAAGGCGGTTATGTTGACCCACGGCAACTTTACGGCAAACGTCAAGAGTTGTCGCGGCCTGGCACCTGTAACCCACGACTATATCTTTTTGTCGATGTTGCCCCTGTCACACACTTATGAGTTTACCGTGGGATTTCTTTACCCCTTCAGTCATGGCGCCCAGATCCGTTATCTTGACCGGCCGCCTACTCCGCGGGTTCTGGAAGAAATCTGCAGTCGGCTCCGTCCCCATGCCATTTGCTCCGTGCCCCTGATCCTGGAAAAGATATTTAAAAAGAAGGTGCTCCCCTTGATCGAACAGAAACGGCTTGTGCGTGCCGCTCTGCATGTGCCCCTGGTGCGGCGCAAGATCTATCGCAAGATCAATGACTCTCTCATGACCTTTTTTGGAGGGCGCCTCGAGGTGATGGCCGTGGGCGGAGCGCCCTTCAATTTCGAAGCGGAACGCCTTTTTCGGGCCATCGGATTTCCGTATCTGGTGGGTTATGGCCTTACCGAGACCGCGCCCTTGTTGGCCGGCGGGCCCATGGGGGACGACTCCATTCAGGTGGGTTCCATCGGAAAAGTGATCCCCGGTGTGCAAATCCGCATCCATGAACCGGAAGGCGATCCCGGTATCGGAGAGATCTGCGCCAAGGGCGAGAACGTGATGAAAGGGTACTACAAGAATCCCCGCCAGACCGAGGAAGTTTTTGACAGAGATGGATGGTTGCATACCGGTGACCTTGGCTACTTCGACCGCTACGACAACCTGATTATCACCGGACGGTGTAAGAACATGATCCTGATGTCCAATGGTGAGAACATTTTTCCCGAGGCGATTGAAGATGTTCTCAACAGCATGATGCTGGTGAGCGAAGCCCTGGTGTTGGAGCGCAACGGTCGCCTCGAGGCGTGGATTTACCTGGATTACGACCTGGTGGACTCAGAAACCCGCGGCCGCAGTGAGGATGAACGGGCAAAGTATATCGACCATGCCCTGGCGCAGATCAAAGCCGAAGCCAACGAGCGCCTGTCCACCTATTCCAAATTGTCCGCAATAATCGAACGTAAGGAACCTTTTATCAAGACCGCCACCAGCAAAATCAAGCGTTACCTTTACACCCGGGACGGAGTTGTTTAGCCCGGCTTACCCGCAGTATCGATTTTTTTCCCGCGCAACAGGAAATGATAGATGAATTCGCTGTAACGGTCCATCTTTTGTTTGCCTTCAACCGATTCGGCAAAGCGCCAGAAGCCGTAGATCTTGGCCAGTTTCAGCAACCGCTCGCTGTAGGTCGTCCAACTGAAGTCCTCATGTACCCGGCGAATGCCTGCAACAGAGATCAGTTGCCACAATTCAGCGTCACTTGCCAGTTTCTTGAAAAAATGCTCCAGCGAATTGGCGATCAGTGATGGATCTCCGGTATTCAGCAGAAACCCGTTCCTACCATGGTCGATAATTTCCGAGGGGCCGCCGAACTTGGGACCGAAAGTGGGCAGCCCGCTGACCATGGCTTCGAGAATGGTCAGGCCGAAAGCCTCGAACCGGGCCGGTTGCACAAAGATTCCCTTCCGGTCCGCCATAATGCGGTACACCTCGCCGGTATCCGACTTGGAGATGCTGGGCAGCCAGCGCACACTGCCGTCCAGTCCATGTTGCTCGATCAATTCGTGGGCCCGTCGGATCTCGTTTTGTTCCTCGCGGTCGCCGGAGAGTTCAGGATCAATGGATCCGGCTGAAAAAACCAGGTTGCATTGCCGGCGCAAATCTTTGCTGCGGCCGAAAGCGTCGATCAGGCCGGTAATATTCTTGATGGGGTCAAAGCGCGCCATTGTAAAAATGGGGGGCTTGCCCGGGTCTTTTAGGGTTCCGAAAATGTCTTTGTCTTTAGAAGAAAATAACCGTTCTTCCAGGCGCGCTGTCTGTCGCTTCACCCGCCGCTTGGTTTCGGAATGGGGAAAATAGAGGTCAAAACTCACTCCGGGGGGGATTACGTTGAATTTAGGGCTGAACAAGTCGATGCCGGACAGCACCTGGATGTATCCGGGCATGGTGAAGTTCAAGTAGGACTCGTATTGTCCCATGTGGGAATCGGACCCCACGATCTCTTCCCGGGTGCTGGTGATGATGAAATCCGACTTATTCATGCTGTGAATATCGGCCATGAATTGCTGTGAAAAATGGTAATCCTTTTCGTATTTCCGCCACTTTAAATCCGCGTCGGGGTATTTGGTTTTTTCCAGGGCGTGCGAAATCGTGCACTGAATGATGTTGAAATGATCGGCCAGCAAACTGGAGACGAGGTTGCCGTCCGAGTAGTTGCCGATCACCAGGTCCGGGCGTCCGCCGAATTCCGCCGCCAGTTCCACCGCCGCGGCATTGGCGAAGCGCTCCAGGTAGGGCCAGACCTTGAAGCGGGATACCCATTGAGGCAGGACATTCATCTGTTCATCCTGAAAAGGTACGCGCAGAATCCAACTGTTCTCGGTGCGATAGATGTGTTCTCGCTTGACATCGCAACCGCTGTCTCCGGCATCGGGAATCAGTCGGGTCAGCACCACGATTCGTGGAGTGACGTCAAGTCCGCTTTGGGACAGACGCTCACGCAGATGGGCTTCAAGGGCGCGGACCTGGTCCAGGATGTATATCACCTGTCCTCCGGTATCGGGTCGTCCCAGGACGTTGTTCTGGCCGAACCACCCGTGAGGCGATACAACGGCGATGCGGGAGATCATGGGCATGGGTACCCGTGAGATAAAGCTTTCCAAGAGGGAATCATCCGGTGCATCGAACAAGTCGATCAGGCTCTGCATGCTTTCAGCCGCGCGTTCCACGGTATCTCCCCACCCGGGCTCCAGGCCGCTGCGTTTCAGGCGGCGCTCCACTTGTTTGATCGGCGTGTCTTTGTCAGCCTGCTTCAACCACTGGGTTGTGAAACGCAGACGCTGAATCAGGGTGTTCATGTCTGGAATGGATGAACCGTTGACCAGCAGCTGGCGTCCGTCGTGTTGGTGCAGCTTGAGGAATTCAAACAACTTCCGGTTCCATTCATCGGGATTCTGAAACATGTGACTGGATAAGTAGCGATTCAGGAACAGGATGCCGTTGCCGATATTGCGGAAATGCCGCACGCGCGGAGCGAAGTCGTAAAAAGGCTGGAAATCGATGCGCAGGGGATTGGGATCCGGTGAATGGCCGGCAAATCGGTCCTTTTGTTGCAAATACTCGCCTGTGGTGATCGCCTCCATGTAACTGCCGTTGGCGTTTACCCGGTAGTAATGAAACCGGGCGGTCTCGGGCCGGTGCATGATGAAGAGGTATTCGCCCAGCAGGAACAATTCCTGGATATTGCATAAGAAAGCAAAGAAAGTTGAGTCGCGGCGTTTTGAGCGCCCGGCGTTGGTTTCATCACAGAACTGAAAGTAGCGCAGCATGATATCGTTCTGGTGCAGGAAATCCGGTTGATCCGCCAGAATCATGGACATGAATTCGCGGAATTCCTGCTGTTCACGGCGTGGGATCAGTTGGGGGATCAGGTTGCTCATGAGGAACTTACTCCTTTTGCGCGCTTCCACCACTTGTAATGGGCGATTCCTTCACGTACTCCGGCGGCGTAAGGCGAACGGGCGAAATAGACCCGGCGGCTTTTTCGCAATGACTCCAGCTCCGGCTGGTGGTTGGCCACGACTACGGCCGGGCATTCCCCCCGCAGCATACCGGCGTCGTTGCCGCTGTCTCCGCAAACCAGGACGTGGCTGAGGGGAATGTCCCATTTGCGGGCGAAGTACCGTAGGGCCTTGCCTTTGGATGCCCGGTAGGGCAGGATATCCAGGTCACGCTCGGAAGAATACACCAGTGAATAGCGCAGGTTGTGATCGGACAGGAGTTTGTGTATTGCGGTCAACCGGTCTTTGCCGGGTTCCATGAAATAACTGACTTTAAAGGGTTGCATGGCCTCCTCGGGTTGGGGTGTCAGGAAATCGAGTTTTTTCAGAAGATCGCGGATTTTGCCGGGTTTCCACTGGTGTTCCAGCCGCGTGTTCCAGCCGCGGTCGATCAACAGATCCTCACCATAGTAGATCTCCGTACCCACTGCGGTGATCAGCAGGTCGGGCGCGGGGATCTGGTTTATCTTTAAATGGTCCCGGGCGGATTTCAGGTCACGACCCGTGGCTGCGCCAAAACCCACGCAGTCGCGGTGTTGTTTGATATCCGTTACCAACCGCGCCAATTCGTTTTCCGGTCCACCGGTCATGGTATCGTCGATGTCACAGATCAGGAAATAGCGCAAGGCGGTTAAGCGGCGTCCGATTGCCGGTTGCCGGGCTGCGGACACGGCGGGTGCCGGGCGTTTAGCCAAATCCCCGATGCGCTCTAGGTAGGATTGAACATGCGCGTCCCAGGTGTAATGCTCTTTGACGTTAACAATACCGTTGCGGGACATGCGTTTCCACTCTCTGGTATGGGTGATGACCCGACGGATGGCGGCGGATATTTCTTTGCTGTTGGTCGGATCAACCAGCACACCGTTGTCCAGGTTGGCGATGATATCCCGGGGGCCTCCGTCCCGGGTGGCCACCAGCGGAACTCCACTGGCGGAGGCTTCGATCAGGGTCAGTCCAAAAGGTTCGGTCAGGGCCACGTTGACAAACACTCCGCGTTTCTCCGCGGCTATGCGGTAGAGAGCCGGCACTTCGTATTCAGAGTCGTGCCGCTTGGGAATGGCCATGCGGCCGTAAAGATCGTATCGATCCATGAGCAGCAGCATTTCCGTGAGGACTTCACGTTCGTTCTCTTCCTTGGCCTCGATGTCTTTGCGAATGCCGGCGAAAATGGCCAGATTGGCCATGGTTTGAAGATCGGCATCTTCACCATACGCCCGGATCAGGCCGGAGATGTTTTTGCGTTTTTCGGGGCGGCATAAAGTCAGGACCAATGGACGATCCGGGTGGATAAGGAAACGATGAAGTTCTTCCTGCAGGGATGCCTGGGCAAAGATCTGCTCGTCGTGCTGGGGGTGTTCGGGGAGGGAGTCCATGTAGTACGGATAGAATTTTTCCAGGTCGACTCCCGGAGGAACCACTGCAAATGTCGGCTTGTCTTTGTTTTCGTATTGACCGTACTGGGTCTGGACTTCCTGGCGGGTGCTGGCCACCACCAGGTTGCTGTGTTGCAAAACCTCTTCCTCAACGGCGATGCGACGCCGGATGTGGAAGCGGCGGTCGATCTCTTCCATGCCCATGCCGTTTTCCTGCAACCGCGCCAGCTTGGATCGCCCCAACGAGTGCCCCGTGAACACGAAAGGGGTATCGAAAAAGCGGGACAAGCGCTGGGAAACGTAACCGGCATCAGCGTAATGGCCGTGAAAAAAGTCGGGAACTTCACCCTGGCGCTTGATAAAAGTAATGGTGCGGTTGATGAATTCATCCAAGTGGGGCCAGAGCCGTTCTTTGCGCACGTATTTTAATCCACCGCAGCGGACTCGAATGATGCGGCATTTTTCGTTGATCTCTTCCACTTCCCGGGCATAGTCCTCTGAAACGCGCGGGTCGGAAATCAGGCGCGTGAACAGGTCCACGCGGCGGATTTCCGGGCAGCGACTGAGACTTTTGGCCAGTTCCACTACGTAGAGGGTTTGACCTCCGGTATCAGCGTCCCTGCCCAATTCCAGGTTGTGTCCCCGAATCAGGCCGTGAATGCTGAACATCTGGATGGTTAAAGATTTCTTGGCCATGCTTTACTCCTTGGCGCTGCTTTTTGAGATGAATTTGCGGTAGAAATCACTGTTTTCCGGAACCGCTCCGGGAAGTCTGCACACCGCCGCGGCCAGGCGGCCGGCCCTTTCCAGCATCTGTTCCGGATTTTCATTGTGTAACGCTCCCTGGGCCAGCGCCGCACAAAAGGCGTCTCCCGCACCCACGGTGTTGACCGGGTCCGACACAATTGTACCCGCGGATTCGGTAAATCCCGATTCCGAAAACAGGATACTGCCTGATTTTCCCCGCGTCAATGCGACCAAGGATATGGTGAAGCGGGATGAAATGCGTTCCATGCATTCTCGCGGGGTGCCGGACAAATCCAGAGTCCGGCAGAGATAATCAAGTTCTTCTCGGTTCAGTTTCAAAATATGGCACAGTTCCAGGCAGCGGATTACCCGGTCACGAACTACATTTCCCCGGCGCAGGTTGAGGTCGCACAAAAAAGTTGAGGTCCGGTTGAAATGTGTTGCCAACTCCTCGATCAACCCGGCTCCGGTCGGCGTGCGTTGCACCAACGAGCCGAAATACAGCATTTGCGGAGAAAAATCTTTCAACCATGTCGTGAGGGCCGGGTCGAGCCCGATGTGATCCCAGGCCGCCGGACGAATGGCATAGGCGGGATCACCCGAGTCACTGAAGCTGACATGCACGGCCCCGGTGGGCGTGTGGGGATCCACTTGCAAGAGGCGGGGATGAAAACCGAAAGCAACCAGTTTCGCTTGAATGCAATTTCCGTGATCATCGTCGCCGACCCGGGTTAACAGTTGCGCATCCATGCCCAGACCCCGTGCGTGGACGGCGAAATTGCAGGGAGCTCCCCCGAGGCGTTTCCCGCCGGGGAAGTGGTCAAACAAGACTTCCCCCACTGCCAGGATTCGGTCAGGCGTTTGATGGGGCGTTGCCATGGTCTGGTGGATTGGGGCTGCGGCGTTTGCGGCGAGTACGGGCGGGTTCGACCTTGATGGCATTTCCCCGCAGAACAATTCCGTTTACGCCCTTGATTGCCGTAGCGGCCTCGTCGGAACGTCCCATCTCCACAAAACCATAGCCTTTATCTCTCATCAGGCGGATATGGCGGACCCTGCCGAAATATGAGAATTGCTCATGCAACTCCCGTTCCGGAAGGTCCCCGGGTATGTTGAACACGAACAAAGTCCGTTGACTCATGGTTCACCTCCTGTGACGTTGTTCCCCCGGTTTCGCCGACATGAGGCATGTTCCTTCCGGACAATTTGCGTGATGGCTGATTGGCAGGGTCGGCGTTCCGGGTATCCGGAAGGGCGCCCGGGATATTAAAAGAACCTACTTTCTCTCACGCAGTTCATGTTATAAATTATTATAACAGAAAAGCAACGGGTTGATAAACCGCATCTCGCAATCCGGGCCGGAATAGTGCCGAACCGGGCATTCGCCGGGCAAATCCCCTGCATTCGTTGCATTCCATTGAACGCAATGCTACACTAACTATAAGGAAGTCCTTCCGGAAAATGCGGATTTTCCATTCTTTTCACGCCGCATTCCGGGAGCGAGAGAGGAGGTTGACGTGAAAATGATCACTGATATGTTCCAGACAGCTGATTGGAAGAAAGAGAAGCATGCTCCGGTTATACAGGCTCCGCGTTTCAAGGCGGGTGAACTGATGACTGTAACCGTCAATGTGGGGGAAGAGATCGTTCATCCCAATACCACTGCTCACCACATCGCCTGGATCGAAGTCTATTTTCTGCCCCGGGATGAAAAATTCCCCTTCATGCTGGGACGCCACTCTTTTGACAGCCACGGCGCGTCCGCCCAGGGCGCGGATACCAGCACCGTATATACCGAACCCCACTTTGCTTTTCGGTTTCGCAGCGAAAAGCCGGGAACAATTATGGCCATTTCCTATTGCAATATCCATGGTTTGTGGTCCGCCGCGGTGGAATTGGAGTAACCCGGTCCGCATTTTTCAAAGACTTTCCCGGCAGTCGGGGATTCGGAAGGTTTAAATGAGCACCTATTCTCAAAAGCCCTTTTCATCGGTCAATCCCAAAGGAACCATCGCGATTTTAACCGGAGGCGGTGATGTCCCCGGGCTGAATCCCGCCATCCGTGCCGTCACCATCCGTGCCATCGGGGAGGGCTATCGCGTACTGGGGATCAGACGAGGCTGGTCGGGTTTGTCGAATATCCGGCGGGAACGTGGGGCCGACAATTCTCGTTGCGTGCAGGAACTGACGACCGAGACGGTGCGCCGGGTGGGGCGTACGGGAGGCACGTTTCTGCATTCATCCCGAACCCTGCCCAGTCGAATCCCCGCTCAATTTGTCCCCACCCACCTGGTGGACACATATGGCGAGGCATGCAATGACCTGACCCCGGAAGTGCTGAAAAACCTGGAGTTTCTCGGCATTGACACCCTGATCGCTATCGGTGGTGATGATACGCTGGGATATGCCGTCCGCCTTCACAAAGAAGGCTTGGCAATAATCGGGATTCCCAAGACCATGGACAACGATGTGCCGGGTACCGATTATTGTATCGGTTTCTCTACCTGTGTCACCCGGGTTATTTCACTTGCCGACAGTTTGCGCACCACGGCCGGATCCCATGAGCGCTTCCTGGTGATGGAAGTATTCGGCAGGTATGCCGGTTTCACCGCGTTGCTTCCCACCTTGGCGGGGGCGGCGGACCGTTGTGTCATTCCGGAGCATACTTTTCACATGGACGATTTGTGCCGATTGCTGGTGGAAGACCGACTGCGCAATCCCAGCCGCTATGCCGTGGTCCTGGTGTCGGAGGGGGCTACCTTTCACGGCCAGGACATGGTATTTGAAGACACGGAACGCGACATGTTCGGCCATGCCAAGCTTGGCGGCATCGGCGAACTGGTGGCCCGGCAATTGAAACGTCTTTCGCCGCGGTATGGAGAAAAGCAGGCGATCAACTGTATTTCCCAGAAGCTGGGGTACCTGGTACGGGCCGGGGAACCTGACTCCCTGGACTCAATCGTTCCCCTCACATTCGGAAACCTGGCTCTTGACTTGATCCTCAGTGGCATCTCCGGCCGGCTGGTGGTTCTCTGTAACGGGCGTTACGGCGACAAGCCCATTGAGGAGGTCACCTCGCACCGCAAGTTGATCAACGTGGAAGAATACTACCACACCGAACGATTGCGCCCCCTGTACAAGAGTTTTCACAATAAACCTTTCATGCTCCTGACAGGCAACTGAATAAAGTTGGAGAGTTGGAGAGTTGGAGAGGGAAAACAAGTTGAAAGTCTAAAGTCAAAAGGACAAACACAATGACGTTGGTTTTACACTTAAGACCTCCTGCGGCTCCTTCCGAGTGCAGCCTGCAGATCTTTCAAGATCATCCTACAGGACGAGCCTTTTTATTCCTTCTTCTTTATTCCTTATTCAGAGCCTGAAGGGCGAGGCGCGAACTGTTCCCGCCCTCAACTCTCCAACTCTCCAAACTTTCCAACTTTCCAACTCTCCATACATTGACATGCTGTTGGCGCGGCCGTACAATTCAGATAGACCAAATTCATTGAGGGGTGACGATAATGAAGCAAAAAGTATTGGTGGCAACGGTAAAGCCTTTCCATCCCGACGCCGTGACGGGCATCCGCGATATCAGCGATGAAGCTGGATATGAGATGGTTTTATTGGAATCTTATGCGAATCAGGCCGAATTTGAGGCCGCAGTAGCGGATGCGGACGCGTTGATCATACGCAGCGACAAGGTCACTCCCGAAGTGATCGCCGCTGCAGACCGATTAAAGATCGTTGTCCGTGCCGGAGCCGGGTACGACAATGTTGACCTTGATGCCGCCACAGCCAAAGGGATTGTGGTCATGAATACGCCGGGACAGAACGCCAATGCGGTAGCCGAATTGGCCATGGGCATGATGGTTTACCTGGCTCGGAACGGATTTAACGGCAAGGCCGGCACCGAGCTGCGGGGAAAAACCCTGGGCATCCACGCATTCGGCAATGTGGGTCGTGATGTGGCGCGTATTGCCGGGGGATTCGGCATGGACGTATTTGCTTTTGATCCATTCGTCGAGGACGCGGTCATCCGTGCGGAAGGAGTCACTCCGCTGGGATCCGTGGAAGAACTCTATTCTCAATGCCAATACGTTTCGTTGCATATTCCCGCCAACGAAAAAACCCGGGGTTCCATCAACCGGGACCTGCTCGCCCGTATGCCTGAAGGCGCGGTACTGGTCAACACCGCGCGCAAAGAAGTGGTATGCGAAGAGTCATTGCGGGAAATCTTTCGGAAACGCCCGGATTTCAAGTACATTTCCGATGTGGCTCCGGACTGTAAAGACGAGATCGCCGCTGAATTTGCGGGACGGTTCTTTTTTACGCCCAAGAAGATGGGCGCGCAAACCACGGAAGCCAATATCAATGCCGGCCTGGCGGCCATCCGGCAGATCATCGCTTTTTTTGAGAAAGGAGACCGCACCTTCCAGGTCAATCGCTGATCCCTGAGTGGGGCGCACAGAAATACGCAAACTGTTGCCAACGCTTTGCGTCAGCGAAGGATGAGAAACGCTGGCGGGTGTATGCGTTGATACCCGAAGTCCCCGTGGATTTTTTTTGAGATTTTCACCCCGGAATCTGCATTTAACTAATGCAGAACCATTAGGGGGAGTTATGAAAAAACCAAATTTCGATGTTTCAGTGTTGTTTGTCGCTGTGGCATGCCTGTTTTTGTTGGTGACTTCAGTTGTCGCTCAGGGCACATCGTCGGTGAAGGTCACGGATATCAGCTTGTCGCCAACCACCTTTAAAGCCGGAGACTTGGTAACGGTGAAAGTTACATTGCGCAACGAAGCTACGGCCACCTATGGCTGCAACGGCATGGAAGCAGCCGTTTATGCTTTCAAAGCCAAACCGTTTACGGTGAGCAACCAGTTATGGCAGGCGAAACAAGGCGTGGCGCCCATGACCGCCGGAGCCACCAAAGAAGTGACGTTTTCGGCAAAATTTACCGTTCCAAGCGGAGATTATCCGGTACTGTACTTTATGGCTTGGAGCCCGGTCTGTGCTCCGGATGAGTTCGGCCAAACGGCTCAATTAGAGGTAAATCAAGAGTGTGTGTACCGGTTCCGTCCCAGGATGATGTGGATCAGACCGATTCACGCGCGTCCGATCAGGAAACCGGTTAAGTAAAGCCGGTAAAGGTTCTGCGCAGCGCCATGGGGGCGGTTCATCGAACCGCCCCCGTCGGCATTGAACATGAAGTTTCCGTACCGATTAAGGACCGACTCTGCCGTATTGCGCCGGGATCGTGATCACTTCAAGTTTGTACGCATGGGCCTCCAGGTGTCAGAAGTAGAAGCGGAAGGCGGTGTAAAACACGTGCGGCCAGGCTCCGAATTCACTGCGCATGACCGGTCCCATGGAACCCTCCAGGGGGTCAGCCCCGATTCCGAAATAGGCTCCCGCGGCCAGGTACACATTCTCGGCGAAATTGTATTCCAGTGAAGGCGCCAATGTGAGCGAACCGTCCGAGAGGTTCCAGATCGCCATGATGCTCAACGGCAGCAGGGGAGTGACCTGGATGGTTGTCCCGGAAGTGATGTAGTGCCTTCCCAGAAGGTAGACCCAGCCGTCGCGGAATGCGGGCGAGTCGACAGTTTCCGGGTAAGCGGCAGGGTCATCGCGTCCGGCTGAATTAAAATGGTATTCGGAAAAGAGGTATACATTGCCACTGAGGCTGTAATCCAGGCCGATTGACAGGCGGAAGTAGGCGGCGTCATCTCCGGGCTTTTGCACGCTGAAAGCCCATGGCTTGACCCACGCGGCTTCCAGCCAGGCACCGGCCCCGCCGATGGCACGGGCCAGGTTGACTCCGCCCATAAAATGATTGCGAAACGCGCTCACGATCAGCGAAACATCGGTACGCAGCAGGTAAAACCTGCCGCGCAGGAAAAAAGCGCTGTTTTCAGACTTGAAATCATTGCCCATGACCCAACCCATGTCCAACTCATCCATCACCCCCAGGGGAACTCGCAACCGCAGTGCGTCCACTCCACGCCGATCCTCGGTATCCAGCTCATTGAAAGCGAAGGGAGCGACGATGTCGGTGGGGTTGATGAAGCGGGCGCTTCCCCAGGCCACGGCCTGGCGTCCGATAAAGAGGTCGGCGCCTTTGAATTTGACGGTGATCAGCAGGCGGTCCAGGTTCTGATTCAGAATGAAACCCGCGCCGGAATTTCCGGGTTGTGGAATCAGGCGCCGTTCAAAATCGGTGATGCGGTAGTCCAACCCTGATTCCCTGCCCGTGGTCGTGGGGAATATGCCGCTGCTGAATGTTTCTGAATATGTGGGGGAGAGGTCC
>Ga0209614_1000635_pt1 | contig 29970 bp, 27 predicted proteins | sample BlaSprsedimmetaG_FD_185484 | JGI IMG/M metagenome (GOLD analysis project Ga0209614, IMG submission 185484) | Hot spring sediment bacterial and archeal communities from California, USA to study Microbial Dark Matter (Phase II) - Blank Spring... ... | reverse complement strand
TGCCCCAAAGACCACTTCCTTACTGGAACGGGTGTTTAGAGAAATAGGCCGTCGCCTTAAAAGAATAGCTTGGGGATGGTCCGACCAGGCAGTAACTAACCTTTCCAAAATGATCGTGATCAGGCAATACTCCAGGGACAAGTGGGAGGAATATTGGAAAGAGAAATTGGGCATCAAAGGTTACTTCAATATCCATATCCAATCGGTCGAAATACTTTGATGCCTCACCTTTTGAACGTTACCAAAACTTTAGAATCAGATACGGAATACAGGATATTTTTGATCGCAGTTTTTATTATCCTCGTCATTGCATTATTTATTTGGTTGATAAAAAAGTAAAAATTGCCATTAGATTTTCTTTACTATACTGAAAACGAAAAAAAAGAAGGCAGTGAAATGAGAATATTACTAATGTTGAAATTTATGCTTCTATTTCTTGTAGGAACTACTTTTGCTTTGCCACAGCTATCTCCAACATCTCTTCCCTATAGCTGGGAAAAGGGTGGAGTGAGAGCCACTCTCATAGGGACGAAGTCTTTAAGCACAAATCTGGGCTTTATTGGCCTCAGAGGGGTAGATGCCGATAAAGGATACAAATTCATCGGTGTTCATGGAAGCTACGAGAACCTTACCCACCGAGGACTGAGTTATGTTGAGATTAGAGATGGGGGACCCCATTTCCCAATTTTTGAGCTCGAAACGAATCGTGGAAATATATATAAACATAGTTTCAAGGGTGGTGTTCTGGTTCCTCCAAGTAATGGCCTGAGGCCAGAGGAAAAAATAGAACATTGGGAAGTGTTTGAAATACGTCAGGATGAGGAGCCGGTAAGTCTCTATGGATTAGAATTTAATAAAAAAACAGGGAAGTGGCATACTGCCTATGTGTGGGAGATAAAAGATTTAATTTGAAAGGGAGATGGGATGGTTCTATTTTAGCGCTGCAACGGCGGCTAACAGCGGCACAAACGGCTAAAGATTCAAACCGCAGGCTTCGTCTGTGCCGCAAACGTTAGGCGACATGAATAAGGAATTTCTATGAGGCACCTAAGAGTAAGCGAGACCTTTATACTAGCGGGCTTAGTTCCTGATGACCTTAAGGAGAGCATAGTTGAGGCGGTGGAATCAGTCGCTGAAAGCGTATTCTTTGAGAACGGTAAATCTCTCAAGGGAGAAGTGTCTGGAGTTGACTATGCAATTGCCAGTAGTCTTGAAAATCAAGGTTGGACCCTTAAGAGAAATTTTCGTCCGTTCCAGGACAACCTTTTTGAAGTTGATCTGGCTTTCGAGGATAAGAAGCTACTCATCGAGATTGAGAAGGGAAAACTTCCCAGATCAGAGTTAGACATCATCAAGATTGCAAGTGCATGCTATCAGTTCCCTAAACAGTGGCGATTTGGAGCGCTAATTGTTCCGTCATCTTACATTGAACTTCCACTAGCTGGTCGCCAGTCACCGTTTGACTATTTGAAGAGACTTATGGCAGTCGTGCAGCCTATAGTTGCCCCTATGGTCGAGGGATTTCTTGTGGTTGGCTACATGGATCCGCGTTTAAAACATGCACCGACAGAATAGGTCACGTCGCCTAACGGAGTTGAAACATGGGAGAGGCGATTATTTTCCCTCCTTTTCACTCATAAGTAACCTTTCCTGCACTTAGACCGTCTCGAAAAGCTTACTTATCTTCTCTCTTAAAAACTGCCATGCGACATTTTTCGCGCCGTTTTTATGACGGCATCATGTGGCTGCAAGATGGCAAAAGCAGGTTGCTTTTTAAGGTGAGGTGGAGTATGAATATGCGTCTCATGTAATGGACTTAAACGCAGGCTAAAGCCTGCGGCTACCAAAATTGATGATCTCGTAAAAAAGTCAAGGTTTGGACAGCACAGTAAAAAGCTTCAGTTGCAAGGCGCGCAAATCCTGAGGAATGAGGCGTACTTGTAGCTACGCCGCAGTGATCCGCCGGAGGCGGACAACGCAGCAAATGGACTTTTTACGAAGCCGTCAAAATTGCTACGTAACCGGTAGCCACCTGCCTCATACGAACGAAGGAGATGGAGATCATGGCCAAACCCCTGGTCGCAGATTATATCCAAAATCTGACCCCCTACCCTCCCGGCAAACCAATCGAAGAATTGGAAAGGGAATACGGGATAAAAAACTCTATAAAACTGGCATCAAACGAAAACGCCCTGGGCCCATCGCCAAAGGCCGTGGAGGTTATTAAAGCTGCCCTTGGCAAGTTGCACCGTTACCCGGACGGTAGTGGCTATTATCTGAAAAAGGGGTTAGGCGAAAAACTCGGCCTTGGTATGGAGAACATCGTCCTCGGCAACGGCTCTAACGAACTGATCGAGCTGATTGTGCGCACCTTTCTTAACCCCGGCGACGAGGCCATCAGCAGCGATCCCACCTTCCTGGTCTATAGAAAAATGGTGCAGGCCGTAGGCGGCCGGAATATAGTAGTGCCGCTGAAGGAAGGCAACCATGACCTGGTCGGGATAGCAAAAGCGGTTACCGCCGGGACCAAGGTAATATTTTTAGACAATCCCAATAATCCCATGGGGACTGTAGTTGCGAAAAATGCCTTTGAACAATTTTTAAAAGACATCCCGCCGGGTGTGATCGTGGTGGCCGACGAGGCCTATTATGACTTTGTTACCCCCGATAGCACCTTCTGCGGGCTTGATTACCTTGATTCTCCTTATCTGGTCATAACCCTAAGGACCTTCTCCAAGGCCTATGGTCTGGCCGGACTCCGTATCGGCTATGGAGTGATGAAAAAAGAACTCGCCGAATATATAAACCGTATCAGACAGCCCTTTAATGTTAATTCCCTGGCCCAGGTGGGCGCCCTGGCGGCGCTAAGTGATGAAGAGCACCTGGCCAAAACAAAAGAAATGGTCAGAGAAGGTCTTAATTATTTAACGGGTGAAGTCGAGCGCCTTGGTTACCGCTGTTTTCCCACCCAGACTAATTTTTTCCTTATAGACATAAAAACGGATGGCAAGGCGGTTTACGAGAAGCTCCTTCGCAAAGGGGTTATTGTAAGGCCCATGCATGCCTACCGATTGCCCGATTACATCCGCATAACCGTTGGCCTCCCGGCGGAAAATAAGCGATTTCTGAGCGCATTTAACGAGGTCATGGAATCCCGTGGCTGATGATAGAATCCCAAAGGGGTTGCTCATAACTATAGACGGGCCGGCCGGTGCGGGTAAAAGCACTGTGAGTAAGAAATTAGCTGATATCCTGGGCTATGCGTATCTCGACACCGGCGCCTTATATAGGGCCTTAGCGCTCTCTGCCCAAAAAAACAATCTTAACCCCGATAAGGAAGAAGACCTGGAAAAGCTGTGCCGCAAGCCCGCCATTGACCTGACCTATAACGGCGGCAAACTAACGGTTATCCTGGCCGGAGAGGACGTTAGTGAAGAAATCCGAACCCCGGAGGTCAGCATGCTTTCATCATATATCTCGGCCAAGCCGATGGTCAGAAAATCCTTGCTTGAGATGCAAAGGGACATCGGCAAAAAGGGCAGCGTAGTGGCGGAAGGAAGAGACATGGGAACCGTGGTCTTTCCCGATGCCGATGTCAAGTTTTATCTTGACGCTTCACCGGAAGAAAGGGCCTCAAGAAGATACAAAGAACTACTGCAAAAAGGCAATAACCTGAATTACGAACAGATCCGCAAAGAAATGTTAAAAAGAGATGCTGACGACAGCAGCCGGGCTGTAGCCCCGTTAATACCTGCCCCGGATGCTATTTTTGTAGATAGTACAGACAAAAGCATAGATGAGGTAATTGCCTTCATGCTGGCCAAAATACAAGAAAAGGCCGCTCTCAAGGCTTGCCTGCGCGCTGCGCGCAAGCAGGTATAGCTTCTCCCCGCTTTTTAGATATAAAATCCGTGAAACAGGTTGAACTTTCCGTCTCAGTTTGTTATATACTACACAATAGTTATTGAAAATAGGGAGAATTGTTGATTAATGGATATAAAAGATCACACCACAACGGAAGAAATATCAAAAACAGACCTGCTTAAGTCCGACAGCGAAGAGAATAAAGGGGACACGGCCCACCGCAGGCAGGAGGCCGCCGAATCGCTGGAATTTAATAAACTTTATGAAGAGAGCCTGAAGACGATCCAGAAAGGTGAGATTCTTCAGGGCAAGATTATAAGTATTAACAGAGACTATGTGGTGGTTGACGTAGGCTGTAAGTCAGAGGGTCAGGTGCCTATTGAAGAATTCACAGGCGAAGATGGTCAGGTGCAGGCCTCTGTCGGAGAAACAATAGATGTTTACTTGGAAAGGCGAGGCCGGGAGGATGGCTTATCCTTACTGTCTAAAAAACGGGCCGATAGAATCAAGTCCTGGGATACCATCGAGCAAAACTTCAGCGAGGGTTCCAGTATAGAAGGCAAGGTAGTGGGAAAGGTTAAGGGCGGCTTTAATGTAGATATCGGCATCAATGCATTTTTGCCCGCATCTCAAGCCGATCTACGGCCGGTCAAGGACGCGGAAAGTCTCATCGGAAATAAATATCGTTTCAAGATATTAAAAATAAACAGAGACCGCTCTAACGTCATTCTCTCACGGCGGGCCCTTTTAAACGAAGAAAGAAAGGCATTGAAAAACAAAACGCTTTCTACAATTGCGGAAGGACAAACGGTAGAAGGAAAGGTCAAAAATATCACCGACTACGGCATATTTGTCGATCTGGGAGGCATTGATGGCCTTTTACATATAACCGATATGTCCTGGGGGAGAGTAGAGCATCCCTCCAGCGTATATAGGCCCGGCGACACCATAAAGGCAAAAATCCTGAGCGTTGACCGGGGAAACGAAAAGATTTCGCTGGGATTAAAACAGCTAATCTCTGATCCATGGGAATCAGTTACAGATAAATATCCGCCCGGTGCACGGGTTCAGGGAAGGATAGTCAGCCTCGCCGAATACGGCGCCTTCGTGGAGTTGGAAGAAGGTGTGGAGGGCCTGGTACACATTTCAGAGATGTCGTGGAACAAGAAGATTCGCCATCCGCAGCAAGTGCTGTCCATGGGCGACACTGTCGAGGTAATGGTCCTGAATACTGACGTCAAGGCCAAACGCATTTCTCTGGGGTTAAAGCAGGTGAAACCTAACCCCTGGGACGTTATAGCGGAAAAATATCCGGTAGGGACGGTAATTGAAGGGAAGATCAAGAATATTACGGACTTCGGTATCTTTATCGGTATAGAGGAAGAAATCGACGGCCTGATACATATCTCTGATCTTTCCTGGACGAAAAAGATTAAACATCCGGCCGAACTCTACAAAAAGGGGCAGCTTATTAACGCCATTGTCCTGAGTATAGACAGCGAACATAAAAAATTTTCCCTCGGGGTCAAGCAATTGCAGCCCGATCCCTGGAGCAAAGTCTCCAGCGTCTATCCCGCAGGAACCAGGGTAACCGGTGCTATAACAAACATCACGGACTTCGGTATCTTTATCCAGTTAGAAGAAGGGATTGAAGGGTTGGTGCATGCATCTGAGGTCAGCCGGGATAAATCGAAGGATATACGTGAACTTTACAAGACGGGTGATATGGTTACTGCCCAGGTGATAAATATCTCACCGGAAAAAAAGAAGATTGGTTTATCTATAAAAAAACTGGAAGTAGAAGAAGAGAAATCTTCAGCTAATGGCTATCTCGCCAAGGATGAAAACGCTACATCTACTCTGGGAGATCTTTTAAAAAGAGAACTCGCCAATAACCATTAATAAAACGCCTAATAAAACGCCATAAGACATGAAAAAGCATCCGATCTTATTCGGGTTAGTCATTCTGGCCTCTATTTTTTTCGGACTCATTGTTATTGTCTTTATATTTGCCTGGATCGGCGACCAAGGGCGTCTATTAGCGCCGGGCGAAAAAATAGGCATAGTTGAAATAAACGGGTTAATCACAGACTCTAAAGAAACCATCCAGGACCTTTCGGCCTTACGTAAAAACCCGCAGATTAAGGCCATTGTTGTCCGTATCGACAGTCCGGGCGGCATAGTGGGCGCTGCTCAGGAAATATATACTGAGGTAAAGAGGGCTGGCCAGGTAAAACCGGTGGTCGCCTCCTGCGGCTCCATAGCTGCCTCCGGCGGCTACTATATAGCGGTGGGGGCAAATAAGATCATAGCCAATCCCGGGACGATAACCGGCAGCATCGGTGTTATTATGAAGTTTGCCAACGCAGAGGAACTATTACGTAAAATTGGCCTGAAAGTAAGCTCTTTAAAAAGCGGCGAATTAAAGGACGCAGGCTCCCCAACCCGGGAAATGACGGCAAAAGAAAAGGCCATGGTTCAGGGAGTCATAGATGATGTACAATCCCAGTTTGTAGAAGTTGTGGCCAGCGGACGCAAAATGCCTCAAGAAAAAATCCGGGAAATAGCCGATGGCCGGATCTTCTCCGGTAAACAGGCCATGGAGCTGGGCCTGATTGACAAACTCGGGAATATGGAAGAGGCCATAGCCGCGGCCGGACAGATGGCGGGCCTCAAAGAAGAGCCCGAAGTGATATACCCCAAGAAAAAAGGAATATCCTTCTGGGAACTTATCCTGGACACCACCTTTAGGGAGGGCGTTCTAGAGGGGCTTTTCTACATCCCCTACAAACTTTCTTTCGAAGCCGGATTAGGAAGTTAGGGGTTCTCCCCCATTGGAATAATGGAACATTAGAATGACGAGGTGTATCTTATGGTTAAAAGCGATCTAATAAATCAACTAAGCGTACAGTTCCCCCAATATTACAAAAAAGATATACAGGTCATAGTGGATACCATCTTTGAAACCATGCAAAAATCTCTATCTGAAGGTAGGCGTGTAGAAATAAGAGGCTTTGGTACTTTTAACCCCCGGATGAGGAAATCACGCCTAAGTAAAAATCCAAAGACCGGAGCGGTAATGGAATTAAAGGCCAGGAAAACAGTCCTCTTCAAGATGGGTAGAGAACTTAAAAAGTCCTTAGCTAAATAGACCGATACCTCCCTTGCCTACACGTATTATTTCCGGGCTATCATCAATAAGCGAAACTACTGTAGAAGGCTCAGGGTACAGTATCCCACCGTCAACAACCAGGTTCAAAGAAGACCCTAATTTCTCTTCTATCTCTTCGGGGTCGCCGGTCATTATTTGAGAATCTCCTATAGCAGCGCTGGTACTAACAATAGGATGCCCCAATGCCCGTACTATAGCCAGACAAACGGTATGGTCCGGCACCCTGATCCCAACCGTTCTGCGGCGGGTAAGCATCAATTTTGGTACCAGACTAGATCCCTCCAGGATAAATGTATAGGGCCCGGGCAGCAACTTTCTCATAATCTTATAGGCAAAGTTGGAAACGCAGGCGTATTCGCTGATATTCTTAAGGTCGGCGCAGATAAAACTAAAGGGCTTATGCTTTGGTCTCTGCTTTATCTGGTAAATCTTCTCTATAGCCTTTTTATTAAAAATATCACAACCTATTCCATAGACAGTATCAGTCGGATAAGCAATAATCCCGCCGGAACGAAGTACCTCTACTGTCCGATTAATCAATCTGGGTTGGGGATTGACAGTGTTAACGGAAATAATCAAAAGGTATCGCCTCCCTTTCCTTTTGTCCGTGAATATAGTAATATACAAAACTGAATGTCAAGCCTAGACCTGTCTCCATAATGCAACAAAAATTAGCCTCTATAGACGTTGGTACAAACACCTTACGTCTCTGGATTGGTAAAATCAAAGATCAAAAAATCCTCACCCTTCATACGGACAGAGCTAACAGCAGGTTAGGAGAAGGTCTCAAACAGCAGGGTGTTATAAACGAAAAAGCTGTAGCCAGGGCTGTGCCGATTCTGGAACGTTTTAAGGAGGGAATGGAAAGGCACTCAGTCGATGACTTCCGGGCCATAGGAACCAGTGTCTTTCGCAAGGCCGGTAATGGGGAAGAAACCATACAACGACTCTATAATCAAACAGGCGTCCCCATCGATATAATATCCGGTGAAGAAGAGGCCAGGCTCTCTGTAAGGGGTATCTTATGGGATTTTCCGCAATCCTGTAATCGGGCTGTGGTCGCGGATGTAGGCGGCGGCAGCACGGAACTCATTATAGTCAGAGATTACAGAATCGAAGCCGTTCATAGTATTGACCTGGGGGCGGTATATCTCACCGAGACCTATTTTAAGCATGATCCCCCGCTGGACAAGGAGATAGAGGGTCTCAGGGTCTGTGCGGCCGAACAATTAGGCAAGGTCATAATACTTGCGCCGTTTAAAGATATTATACGTGAAGGAGGATATAGGCTGGTTGGCACTGCGGGAACAGCGACCACCCTGGCTGCTATGGACCTGGTCCTCCGCAATTATATTTCTGAGCTGGTGCATGGGCATGTCCTGACCATAAACAAACTGCTTGCACTATTCGACCGGTTAAGGGTAAAAAAGGCTAAGGACACATTGGCCCTGGCCGGTCTCGAACCCGGGAGAGAAGACATTATCGTGGCCGGATTAATAGTATGGATAGGGCTCCTGAAGGCCTTTTTCCTCTCAGAAATGACCGTCAGCCACAACGGTATCCTGGAGGGAATAGCCATAGATATTTGGGAAAGGAATAGAGAAATATGTTACACGAGATAAAGGAAGCTTATACCTTTGACGACCTGTTGCTGGTACCCCAGAATTCATCGGTTTTACCCAAGGATGTGGACACGGCCACCCGGTTGACACGCAACATTAAGCTCAGTATCCCCCTGGTCAGCGCCGCCATGGATACTGTAACCGAGGCCCATACAGCCATCAGTATGGCCCGGGAAGGCGGGTTGGGAATCATACACAAGAACATGCCTATCGAAAGCCAGGTGCTGGAGGTGGAAAAGGTCAAGAAGTCTGAAAGCGGCATGATTGTTGATCCGGTGACAGTCAGCCCGGGACAGAAGATATATGAGGTGTTGAACATCATGCAGCAATACCGCATCTCAGGTGTGCCGGTAGTCGAAGGGAAAAAGCTGGTCGGCATCGTCACTAACCGCGATCTTCGCTTTGAAACCAATCTGGATCAGGAAGTGGAAAAAGTAATGACTAAGGAGGACCTGGTAACCGCTCCGGTAGGAATAAGTTTGGAAGAATCAAAGGTTCTTCTGCATAAGAAACGTATTGAAAAACTATTAGTGGTTGATGATGAAGGAAATCTGAAGGGTTTGATAACCATAAAAGATATTGAAAAAATAATAAAATATCCCATGGCCTGCAAAGATAGCCTGGGGCGGCTCAGAGTAGGCGCAGCCGTGGGCGTGGGTCCGGAACGGATTGAACACGTAAATGCCTTGGTTGAGGCCGAGGTTGACGTTGTAGTTATTGATTCTGCCCATGGAGACTCAGAAAATGTGGTCAGAGCGATAAAAGATATCAGAAGGCATTTTCCCGGGCTGGAACTTGTCGCCGGTAATGTAGCTACCGCGGAAGGTGCTGAACGATTAATTAAGGCCGGGGCAGCTGGCGTAAAGGTGGGGGTTGGCCCCGGCTCTATCTGTACAACACGTATCATCGCTGGCGTGGGGATACCGCAAATGACGGCTATACACAATTGTGCGCTGGTATGTAATAAGTATGACATACCAGTCATTGCGGACGGTGGCATTAAGTTTTCCGGGGATGTAACTAAAGCCATAGGCGCCGGGGCCCATACTGTGATGATAGGAGGCCTTTTTGCCGGCACGGAGGAAAGCCCGGGTGAGACTGTGCTCTATCAGGGGCGGACCTACAAGGTCTATCGGGGCATGGGATCGTTAGAGGCCATGAAAAAAGGAAGTAAAGATCGCTACTTCCAGGAAAATATCGAACAGCTATCCAAGCTTGTGCCGGAGGGCATCGAAGGCCGGGTTCCCTACCGCGGCTCACTGGCGGCCACTGTATATCAATTGCTAGGCGGTCTGAGGGCGGGCATGGGTTATGTAGGCTGTAAAACCATAGAGGAACTCCGCCATAAGGCGACCTTTATCAGGATTACCACGGCCGGCCTGAGAGAAAGCCATGTCCACGACGTCATCATAACCAAAGAGGCCCCGAACTACAGAGTGGAGCAATAAAAAGACAAGGTGCAGCAGAGATGAAAGATAATATTCACGCCGAAAAAATACTGATCCTGGATTTTGGTTCGCAATATACCCAGCTTATTGCCAGGCGCATCCGCGAAAACAAGGTTTATTGCGAGATTCATCCCTTTAACCTGTCTTTAGCCGCAATCCGCGCCTTCCAGCCGAGGGGTATTATACTTTCCGGAGGGCCGTCCTCGGTCTATGATAAGGGCGCCCCCCTAAGCACACCGGAAATCTATAATCTTGGCGTACCGGTACTGGGCATCTGTTATGGTATGCAGCTTATGGCCCATCAATCAGGCGGAAAGGTGGCGCATGCCGCAAAACGGGAATACGGCCATGCCGATCTCTTCATCGACGACGCAAGAGACTTATTTTACGGCTTGGAACCGGGCCTAGAGAAGACCCACCCGGTGTGGATGAGCCACGGGGATAAGGTTAACCGCCTCCCGGCCGGATTTGCGCCGGTCGCCCACACTGCACACTCCCCTATCGCCGCCCTACGGCACAGGGAAAGACCTCTCTTTGGAGTGCAATTCCATCCTGAGGTAGTGCACACCTCCATCGGAAACCATATCCTGAAAAACTTCATCCGCCGCATCTGTAAGATCAAGCCGCGCTGGACTATGAAGTCCTTCATTGAGACCACGGTGGAGGCCATTAAAGAAAAGGTCGGCCCGGATCGGGCCATTTGTGGCCTCAGTGGTGGTGTGGACTCTTCAGTAGTAGCCGTGCTCATGCATAAGGCCATCGGCCAGCAGCTTACCTGTATCTTTGTAAATAACGGGATGCTCCGAAGGAGCGAGCCGGAAAGCGTCCGTAATCTCTTCATGCGGCATTATAAGATTAAACTCGCCGATGTGGACGCCTCAGGGTATTTCCTTAAACAACTGAAGGGGGTCGTCGATCCTGAGGCCAAAAGGCGTATCATCGGCCACGGATTCATACATATCTTTGAGAAGGAGGCCCGGCGCATAGGTAAGGTCAAGTACCTGGCCCAGGGCACCCTGTACCCGGATGTTATTGAAAGCGTCTCCTTTAAGGGCCCTTCCGCCATAATCAAGACCCATCATAATGTGGGCGGCCTGCCGGAGATCATGAAGCTTGAACTCATTGAACCCCTCCGGGAACTCTTCAAGGATGAAGTGCGCAAGGTCGGCCTGGAGCTGGGCATGCCCAGAGATATCGTCTATCGGCAGCCGTTTCCCGGACCGGGGCTGGCCATCCGTATCCTTGGGGAAGTAACCGCAGAAAGGCTGGCTATCCTGCGGGAGGCCGATGCCATCGTCCTCGGAGAGATGAAAAAGGCCGGCCTCTACCGAAAGGTCTGGCAGTCCTTTGCTGTCCTCTTACCTATCAAGACGGTGGGAGTTATGGGCGACCAGAGGACGTATGAGCATGTCATAGCCCTTCGGGTGGTGGACAGCCTCGATGCTATGACTGCTGATTGGAGCAAGATACCCTACAACCTGCTCAGCACTATATCCAATCGCATCATTAATGAGGTAAAGGGCATAAACCGCGTAGTTTATGACATCTCTTCCAAGCCGCCCAGCACTATAGAATGGGAATAGGATAATAATACTACCGTATCATGGAACGTGCCAATTTTATCCATCTGCATGTCCATACCGAATATAGTCTCCTGGACGGCGCCATCCGCCTCAAGGATCTATTCCGCACGGCTAAAGAATACCGCATGCCGACCATAGCCATGACCGACCATGGCAATATGTTTGGCGCCGTTGATTTCTATCAGATGGCCCGGCAAAACGATATAAAACCCATCATCGGCTGCGAAGTCTATGTAGCGCCCAAAAGCCGTTTGGATAAAACAGCGCGGGTAAACGAAGAGACCGCTTTTCACCTGGTCCTCCTGGCTCAGAACCAGGAGGGATACAAAAACCTCTGTCGTCTGGTAACCGCGGCATACTTCGAGGGCTTTTACTACAAGCCGCGCATCGATAAAGAACTCCTGGAAAAATATAATGCCGGGCTCATCGCCCTTAGCTCCTGCCTGCATGGCGAGGTCCCTTTTGCCCTTCTTCATGAAGGCGAAAAAGTGGCTATGGAGAAAGCGAAAGCCTATGCCCGCATCTTTGCAGACCGCTTTTACTTAGAACTACAGGAAAACGGCATAGCCGAACAGAAAACGGTTAACAGCGGCCTCAAGGTGATCGCCGATCGCCTCTCCCTGCCCCTGGTAGCCACCAATGACTGCCACTACCTGCGCCGGGAAGACGCCCGCATCCATGATGTCCTCCTCTGTGTGCAGACCGGAAAGACCGTGGGGGATCAGAACAGGATGAGATTCTCTACCGACCAGCTTTACCTGCGTTCACCGGCCGAGATGGAGTCACTCTTTTCCGATACCCCAGAGGCCTTACAAAATACCATAGAAATTGCCCGCCGTTGTAATCTGGAGCTCGAACTGGGAGAATATCATTTCCCCGTCTATCCTGTGCCGGAAGGAGAAACGCTCGACAGTAAACTGGCAGAGGAAGCCAAAGAGGGGCTTAAAGAACGGCTTGCGGCTATAAGCCGGAAGGAAGGGCTGGATGAAAAAAGGGGGGAAGTTTACCGGGAGAGACTGGCCTACGAGCTCGACGTTATCCAGCAAATGGGCTTTTCCGGTTATTTTCTTATCGTATCTGATTTTATCAACTACGCCAAAAAGAAAGGTGTCCCGGTCGGTCCGGGCCGCGGTTCAGCAGCAGGCAGTCTGGTAGCCTATGCCTTACACATCACGGACATTGACCCATTGCCATACAACCTTCTCTTTGAACGTTTCCTGAACCTCGAAAGACGCAGCATGCCGGACATTGATGTCGATTTTTGTAAGGATAGAAGGGAAGAAGTCCTGGAATACATATCACAAAAATACGGAGGTAAGGACTATACGGCCCAGATTATAACCTTTGGTAAGATGCAAGCCCGGGCCGTTATACGGGATGTGGGACGGGCCATGGGCATGCCTTACAGCGAGGTGGATCGGATAGCCAAGTTGATCCCCAATCAACTAAATATAAGACTGGAAGAGGCCCTGGAAAAAGAGCTGCGGCTCAAGGAATTAGCAGAACAAGATCCCAGGGTGAAAGACTTAATTACGGTCTCTATGGCCCTGGAGGGATTGCCGCGGCACGCCTCTACCCACGCTGCGGGCGTGGTCATTTCAGATAAACCCATAGTGGAATATTTGCCGCTATATCGGGGTCCTAAGGGTGAAGTTCTCACCCAATATCACATGAAGGCCGTGGATAAGATCGGTCTGGTTAAATTTGATCTCCTGGGTCTGAAAAACCTGACTATCATCCGTCATAGCCAGGAATTGCTTCAAAAAGAATATAATGAGGTGTTTGACCTCGGGCAAATACCCCTGGATGATCAAAAGACCTATGAGCTACTTTCCCGCGGCGACACAACCGGTGTCTTCCAGCTTGAAAGTGCGGGGATGAAAGATTTACTTATCAAGATGAAACCCCAAACCTTCACAGACATCATCGCCTCCGTGGCCCTCTATCGCCCGGGACCACTGGAAAGCGGCATGGTCGATGACTTCGTAAAGGGTAAACATGGCCAGATTAAGGTGAGCTATCCCGTACCCCGGCTGGAGCAGATACTCAAAGAAACTTATGGGGTCATCGTCTATCAGGAACAGGTCATGCAGATCGCCAGCGCCCTGGCCAATTACTCTATGGGTGATGCCGATGTCCTGCGTGCGGCTATGGGAAAGAAAATACCCGAAATAATGGCCGCACAAAGGGAAAAGTTCGTCACTGGCGCAACAAAAAACCATGTCCCCAGCAAAAAAGCGGAGAAGCTCTTTGACCTTATGGAAAAGTTCGGCGGTTATGGCTTCAACAAATCCCATAGCACGGCTTACGCCCTTATCGCTTATCAGACAGCCTATCTCAAAGCCCATTATCCCCTGCCCTTTATGGCTGCCCTGCTTACCAGCGACATGGACTCCACGGATAACGTGGTTAAACATATAGCAGAATGCCGTGAGCATGGAATTGAAATCCTGCCGCCGGATATAAATGAAAGCGATCGCGACTTCAGTGTGGTTAAAGGTAAGATTCGCTTTGGTCTGGCCGCCATAAAGAATGTGGGGATGGGAGCCATTGACTCCATCATTGCCGCCCGGACCCAGGAAGGCCCGTTTACCTCCCCGGAAAACTTCTGTTTCAGGGTTGACCTCCGCCGGGTCAATCGCCGGGTGACGGAAAGCCTGATAAAAGCCGGGGCCTTTGATTCTATGGGTGCCAAGCGTGCCCAGTTGTTCGCCATCCTGGATGAGGTCATAGAATTTGCCCAAAGCAGGCAGCGTCAAAAAGAATCCGGTCAAATGTCTATATTTAGCGAAAAGACCCTTCTGGATACCGGTTCATCAATCACCCTGCCTATCATGGAAGAGTGGCCTCGAGACCAGTTACTAAATTTTGAAAAAGAGGCACTGGGCCTCTATATAAGTGAGCACCCTCTCAATGGATACACCCAGGAAATGGAAAAGCTGGCTACGACCGATACTGCTCAGGTCACTACCCTCCCGGAGGGTAAAGAAGTTACCTTAGCGGGCCTGGTCAGGAACATAAAGGAGATAAGCACCAGAAAGGGTGAACGGATGGCCTTCCTTTCTCTGGAAGACCTTCAGGGGGTGGTTGAGATAGTAGTTTTTGCGGACACTTACCGCGACTGCCAGGATGTGCTTAAAAGCGATAAACCCTTACTGGTAAAAGGTAAGATCGCCGGCGATGAAAGAGGGGCTAAGATAATAGCATCTGAGATTCTCGGTCTCAGCCAGGCGCTGGAAAAAAGTGTCGCCGCATTAGATGTACGGCTTTCCCTGGTGGGATTAACGCCGGAAAAGATCATAGGATTAAAGAATATAGTCGAGGGGCACAAGGGCCATTGCCCGCTGTTTCTCCATTTTAATCTCCCCGGTAAGGGCGAAGTGACCATACGTCTCCCATCCGCGCTCAGGGTCGCTCCTTCTGCCGGGTTCATAAAGGAGATCGAGGCCTTTTTGGGCTATCCAGCCGTTCAAAACCCCCATGTTAACGGTGCATCCTAGTCATGTCTGAATTAAAGCGAATCCTGGAGGCCTTAATATTCGTCTCCGAAACACCACTCCGCCGGGATAAGATTATCGATGCCCTCCCGGAATACAAAAAGGAGGAGATAGGGGCAGCCCTGATTCAACTCAAGACCGAATATGATACCGGAGGCCACAGCTTCACCCTTTATGAGGTAGCCGAAGGTTTCCAGTTCAGGACAAGGCCTGAATACAGGGATTGGATTGCCCGCCTGAAAAAATCTGCTCCGGTGCGCCTCAGCCGCGAGGCCATGGAAACGCTGGCCATTATTGCCTACAAGCAACCCATATTGCGGTCTGAAATAGAAAGGATCCGCGGGGTAGATGTGAGCGGCGTATTGAAATCGCTTCTGGAGAAAAAACTTATTCGCATCGTGGCACGTAATAAAGAATTGGCCGGGAAACCCCTTATTTACGGGACCACCCAAAGATTTTTAGAGGTATTTGATCTAAAGGATCTGTCCTCTCTTCCCAGTCTTAAAGAAATCAAGGCCTTTACCCCCGATACTGTCGAGGGCAAAAAAGAGACCCCGGATCTTTTTGACCAATCTTAGATAGTGCCTGAACGAAAAGTCACGTTCAGGCAAAATTCGAATATCAAATGACAAAATGACCCAAACTAACATATTGAAAACTTGATGTTTTTGTCATTGGTATATTTGTATTTCTGTCATTATTTCGGATTTCGTACTTCGGATTTCGAATTTTTGACCGAAAAAAGAAGGTTTTCGGTCAAGCACTAGATATGGAAGAAAGGCTGCAGAAGGCATTAGCCCGGCTCGGGATCGCCTCGCGAAGACATGCCGAAGATCTCATTCGCCAGGGCAGAATTACAGTAAATGGCCGCATAGTTACTGCCATGGGTATAAAGGTGGATACCGAAAAGGATGCGATCCTTCTCGATGGCAGGCTATTACCACCTCCGGCACCTCTTATCTATGCCCTGTTAAATAAACCCAAAGGATTTGTGACTACGCTGCGGGATCCCCAGAAAAGGCCGATAGTTACCGACCTCTTGAAAGATATATCCGTCCGTGTCTGTCCGGTGGGAAGGCTGGATTACGATACCGAGGGCCTTCTATTGCTTACCAACGACGGGGACTTGTCCTTTAAGCTTCAGCACCCGCGTTTTAAGGTGCCCAAGACCTATGAAGTAGAAGTAAAAGGGAGACCCGCGAAGCAGGCTATTGATCGTCTGAGAAACGGAGTTATTATAGAAGGCCGTAAGACGCAGCCCGCCCTGGTTAAGTGCCTCCGGAAGGGAGAAGATGCATCTCTTCTGGAAATAACCATCCGGGAAGGTCGGAAAAGGCAGATAAAAAAGATGTGCGCAGCCATCGGGCATCCCGTGCTTAACCTGCGCCGTACAGCCTTTGCCGATCTCAAATTGGGTCATCTGGCCCCTGGCCAGTACCGGCTTCTCCGCCCGGAAGAGATTGAAAGTTTTAAAAATTACCTGCAAAAGCAAAAAAACATATAATTTCTGTGTGTTAGCAAATTATTCTTTACAAGCTTATACAAGCTTTGGTATATCTATTGACCTAAGCTAAGACTGGTAGTGAGGATAGCGCCATGAACAAGTCAGACTTGGTAGCGGCCCTGAGCAAAGAGACTGCCTTGACCAAGCAGGTAGCCGAAGAAATAATCGACACTGTCTTTGAGGCCATGAGTCAGGCACTGGTGGCCGGCGAAGGTATTGAGATAAGGGGATTGGGTAGTTTTGTAGTAAAGGGCTATAAACCCTACCAGGGCCGTAACCCCAAAACAGGCCAGAATATTGACGTATCTGCCAAAAAACTTCCATTCTTTAAGGCGGGTAAGGAATTAAAAGAACGGGTCAATTCCAAAAAGCCATAAATCATTTCATCGTTATCCTGGTGTGACGCTAAAACTTAAGCCTAAGGGTTCATCCATAGCACTCAACATACTTCTCTTTTTGCTGACGGTCATTTCAACCACGGCAGCCGGGGCTCTCCAGCAAGGAGTCTCTTTAGCTGCCCTGCTTAAAGACTGGACGCTAATCACCAGGGGAATCCCTTTTTCCTTTACCCTTTTGGCTATACTCATAGCCCATGAGATGAGCCACTATTTCGTCTCCCGATACCACGGCGTACGCGTTACCCTGCCCTTTTTCATCCCTGCCCCATCGGTAATCGGCACCTTCGGGGCATTTATCCGGATAAAATCACCCATGGAAGACCGAAGGGCGCTCCTGGATATTGGCCTCTCCGGACCACTGGGGGGGGCCGTCGTAGCCATCCCGGTACTCTATATCGGCCTTAAGATGTCCACTATCCAAATAATGCCTAAACCCACGGGCGTGGAACTCGGGTCTTCCATCCTCCTTGACCAGATGGTCCGGTTTACGCTGGGCAAGCTGCCTGACTATTATCAGGTCGTTCTCCACCCGGTAGCCTTTGCCGGCTGGATCGGGATACTGGTAACCTCTCTTAATCTCATCCCCATCGGCCAACTCGACGGCGGACACATCGCCTACGCCATCCTGGGAGAAAAATCAAAGAGGCTCGCCATTGGCTGTTTTATTGCCCTTATAATTCTTGGCCTGGTAGGCTGGCCAGGCTGGTTTATCTGGGCGGGGCTGCTCTACGTTATGGGCTGGCAACATCCCCCGCCGCTTAATCCCGCCATTCCACTGGACACAAAACGAAAGTGGCTTGGGGTATTGGCCTTGATCCTTTTTGTGGTGACCTTTACTCCGACACCGTTCAGCGGGTTCTAAGGATAATGCATTTATAGTTCATGGGGGACACAATGAAAAAGGTAACGATCTTCTTTTGCTCAATAATTATAGGCATTTTTTATTTCTGCAACTGTTATGCCGGGGAAGACCTTCAGGTCCTGGCCCCGGCCCGCGCCGTTAAGCTGTCTTATCAGGTTATAGGCGAAAACAAGGTGCTGGTTTCGGCCCTGGATGCTGAGGATAATCCTGTTGAGGGGCTGAAAGCCGGAGATTTTGTAGTGCAAAAGGGGCGGAAAAAAGCCAGGATATTATCGGCGGAGTCCCTTGAAACCAGAAAGGATGTAGGACTGAACGTGGTCCTGGTTGTAGATAATTCTTTTTCCATGAAGGAACGCCAGGCCGTGCAGCCCCTCCTTTCTGCTCTGGAAGAATTCCTCAGGATAGTGCGGCCCATCGACGATATTCAGGTGGTTGTCTTTGATGATGCACATACCATAAGGGTCAACGAACGCAACCTGCACGTCAAGACCTTTCGTTCCAACGATGTCTCAAGGCTCAGGGACTTTTTCCGGGAAAGCTTTGATCGCGGATTAACCAATCAAACCTTCCTCTACGAAGGCATGGTGGCCGGGCTGGATTTAATCCAAAAGACGCCGGAAAAGGGCAATAAATTTCTCGTGGTCTTCTCAGATGGCGAGGATCTAAACAGCATCCTGGACCGTAAGGCAGTGGAGGCCGCAGCAAAGGGGATAGTTAATCTTGCGGCCTATTCCATAGACTATATGCCGGTGTCGGCTCCGGACTCCTTCCTTAAATCGTTTGCCGAAGCCCATGGAGGCAAGATATGGAAGGCTGTTTCCGCCACTGAACTTCTGCCCATTTTTCAGTCCTTTTCTACGACCTTGTTTCATCGCTACGTAGTTACGTATCGTTTTCTAAATCCTCCGCAGGGGACATTGTCCCTGGAGCCTGCGGAATTAAATTTTGACATGTTTACCATGAACGATGGCTCGCCGGTATTGAATCATGTATTCTTTGAGGCCGGCAAGGGTGAAATTCCCGGAAAGTATGTCCTTCTGAAGGACAGGGCGCAGACGCAGGCCTTCGAGGAAAAGACCCTGAAATCTGCGCCGGAGCGGTATTACAACCTGCTCAATATCGTGGGCAGACGCCTGACCCAAAATCCTATGGCCCGGGTACGTATCATAGGCTGTAACTCAGACACCGGTGTAGAGAAGAATAACCTTGATCTTTCGAGCCGCCGGGCCGAGGCGGTAAGGGCCTATCTTTATAATGTCTGGGGGGTGGACCCCCTGCGCATGAAGGTGGAGGCCCGCAATCTGCCGGCGCAGGCCACGGCCATGGATGTCCTGGGCGGACGGGCGGAAAATCAGCGGGTAGAGATCATGTACGATCTGCCGGCTATGCAGGCGGATGCGGCAAACGCTTTTATTACAGAGACGAACGGCACAGATGAGATAAAAATCCGGCCGCAGATAGCGGCCGAATATGGCATCGCCGATTGGGAACTCACCCTCCTCGGTGATAATAAGCCTATAAAGACCATAAAGGGCACGGGCGACCTAAAGCCGTTATATACGTTTCCTCTGGACGAACTGGGCCGGGCAAAGCTGGCCGGTTTCGGTAACCTTGAGGCCCGCATCAAAGTGACGGACATCTATGGCGATAGTTATGAAACTACCGCGGGTCCGTGTCCGGTCAGGGTTTCCAGGGAAAAAGTGATACATGGGCTTGTGCCTCCGCCCTATGGATCGCTGACCATGGAGCCGGATAAGATAACTATCGAGGAAGTGACCATGGTCGATACCTCTCCATTACTTAACTATGTATATTTTGAGACAGGCGAAGGTGTAATCCCGGGTCGTTATGTCCTTTTTACAGATAAGGCCGGGACCGGGGCATTTAAAGAGAGTGAATTAAAAGGCACGATGGATAAGTATCATCACATCCTGAACGTTATAGGAAAACGCCTGGCTGAGCATCCGGAGGCCCGTATAAGGATTGCCGGCTGTAACGCGCATTATGGCGTGGAGCGGGGTAAACTTAACCTCTCCCGGCGCCGGGCTGAGACCGTACAGTCTTATTTAAAGGATATATGGGGCATAGACCCAACCCGGATGGATATTGAGACCCGCAGTCTGCCGGCTATGGCCAGTACCAACCGGGTAAATGAGGGGAGAGCCGAAAACCAGCGCGCGGAGATATATTCTGATTCCCCGGCCATAGTTGACACCATAAAAAGCACATATATGGAAGCGATGAGCGACGTCAAAGATATTCGGCTCTTACCACAGATCCAGGCCGGGTATGGCGTAGCGCATTGGGCTATAGAGATCATGGGTGATGATGCCGTGATCCGGTCTGCAGATGGCGAGGGAGAACCTGCGCCGGCCTACGCCTTCAATCTGAAAGACCTTGATCTCCGCAAGATCGGCGCTTACAAAAATCTCAGCGTTCGCATGGAGGTCATAGACGAAAAGGGGCAGAGCTACAAGACCGTTTCCGCACCTTCTTCTATTACGTTCATAAAGCGCGAGGAACAGGTTGCCCAGAAGACGGGCCATAAGGTGCTGGAAAAATATGCGCTTATACTCTTTGACTTTGATCGTGCGGATATAAAGGAACAGAATAAGGCCGTCCTGGATCAGATAATCGAGAGGATAAAACAACTCCCGGCCGCCAAGGTGAAGATCGTCGGCCATACAGATATTATAGGCAAAGAAGATTACAACCTGAGGCTATCAGAGAGGCGGGCCAGGGCTGTTTACGATCAGATACTGGCCGGAGGGATCACGGCGGACGAGAGAATCACCCATGAAGGCATAGGCCCCCGTGATCCCCTTTATGATAACGGCCGGCCGGAGGGCCGGGCGCTCAACCGGACGGTGACGGTTTCCCTGGAGTATGAGGTGAAAGAATAGTGCAGAATTCTCTTGTCTATTAAAGGAAAAGATTGTATAGAGATAACGTTGCGTTCTTGTTGCTGATATCGAGATCAATGAAGAACCACCCCGTAAATATTATCCTTCCCTTAGTAATCTTTCTTACTCTAAGCAGTATTACCATCATTCTGTGGCAGCGGTATCTTGACCATGATGAGGAAATCATACGCAGGCATACCCAGGCCATGGCAGAACAGGTCCGCGTGCGTCTGGAAGACTTTATGGAAGAGAGATTGTCTTCACTGGAAGTTCTGGTTGAACGCTGGGTCGAACGGAGGCCGCCGGACTTCAGTTATACCCGTTACCGGCAGTTTGCCGAAACCTACTTTAAGCATTACCCAGGCTTCCAGGCCATCAACTGGGTGGACAGGGAGGGATTCATCCGCTGGGTCTACCCTGAAGAGCAAAATTACGCCTCAAAAGATAAAAGCCTGCGCAACCATCCGGAAGTCGCGCTTCGGGATTCCTTTGCACGGGCCGAAACCAGCCGTGAGTATGTCGTCACGCCGTGCGTAACGCTCTTTCAGGGCAGCCTGGGTTTTGCCACGTACTGGCCCTTAGTTTACAATGGCAAACTCCAAGGCTATCTCAATGGGGTCTTCAATATCAGGTCGGTAGTTGAATCGCGGATAGGAAAAACTCTCCTGGACGAGTTCCGGCTTATATTGTATGAGGAAAATCGTCTCATCTATCAAAACACCCCTGGTAAGGCGCTCACGACATCCAGCCGTTCAGTCCGCGCCTCCCGTGAGGTGCATTTTCGCGGAAAGACCTGGCGGCTGGAACTGGAACCGCAGGAGATAACCGCAAAAGCGGGATCGGCCGCCTACCTGGGCTTGGAGAATCCCAGACACCTATTCTTTCTTATCTTTGGCCTCACGCTCTCAACCGGGTTATCCTTCCTCCTTTACTCCTTTATGCGGAGGATGCAGATGTATCAGGCGGTCCGTGACCAGGCCCTTCATGAGGTAAACGAGCGCAGACAGGCTGAAAAGGCCCTACGGGAGGCTGAAGAAAAGAGAAAGACCCTCCTGGCCACCATCCCGGACATTGTCATGCAAATAGACCCGGACCGCATCCGAACCTGGTGTAATAATGCCGGATATGCCTTTTTTGGAGAGGATGTCATCGGGAAGAAGGGAGACTACTATTTTGTCGGGGAGCAGGACACCTACCAGAAGCTTCAGCCCCTTTTGGATGGCAGAGAGTACGCGGCTTATATCGAAAGCTGGCAGAGAAGGAGGGACGGCCAGCCCCGACTCCTGGCCTGGTGGTGCCGGAGACTCTCCAATGACCGCGGCCAAGTCATGGGGGCCATTTGTACGGCCCGGGATATCACCGATCAAAGGAAATTGGAGCAGGAACGCGAGGCCTTGCTCAAAGAACTGTCTGATAAGAATGCAGAGCTTGAATCTTTTGTCTATACGGTTTCCCATGACCTCAAGACGCCGGTGGTCACTATCGAGGGTTTTATCGGGGCGCTAAAAGAAGACTTCGGGAAGCTCCTGGGTCCGGAGGGTGAAAAATACTTAAGGCGGATAAGCGAGGCCACGCAGAAGATGGAAGGCCTGATCAATGACCTGCTCGACCTTTCTCGCATCGGGCGCCTAAGCGAACAGAAGACGGAGATATCATTTACCAGTCTGGCAAAAGAGGCGGTGATAGCACTCGATGCTCCGATAAAAGAGCGGCGTATCACGGTTGTGATCCCCGAAAATATGCCCTCTCTCTATGCTGAGAAGAAGCGCCTGGGACAGTTGGTTGACAATCTGGTGGGTAACGCGGTCAAATATATAGGCGAGGACAACCCCTCGCCCCGGATTGAATTCGGCGCGGAAAAGCGGGGGGACGAGACCGTTTTTTTTGTAAGGGATAACGGCATAGGGATCGATAAGATGTATTTTGACAAGATCTTCAAGATATTTCAGAGATTGCCATCTGCCAGAAAGATTGATGGCACCGGCATGGGATTGACTATTGTGAAACGCATAGTGGAACTGCACGGAGGCCGGGTCTGGGTAGAGTCCGAGGTAGGCAAGGGGAGCACTTTTTACTTTACCATAGGGAATAAGGAGGACTAGAAATGATTTATGAGCCAAGCAGCATCTTACTGGTTGAGGACGAGGAGGCACATGCCGAATTGACTGTGCGCGCGATACGTAAGGCCGGTAACGCCAATCGGATCGATACCGTGCCGGATGGCGAGAAGGCCCTGGACTACCTGTTCAATCGCGGCAAGTATTCGGACAAAAACCAATACCCTACGCCGGGACTGGTTCTTCTGGATATAAAACTTCCCGGCGTTGACGGCATAGAAGTTCTGAAAAAAATAAAAGAGGACGATGAGCTCAGGAAAGTACCGGTGGTTATGCTTACTACCTCCGAGCGGTCCGATGATATCGAGGCCTGCTATGGGCATTATGCAAACAGTTACCTGACCAAGCCGGTAGGTTTCATGGAGTTTGAGGATAAGATCCGCAGTCTGGATTTCTACTGGATGATCATTAATAGGCCGCCTCTTTTAGACTAACAGGCCCAATCAGGCAAGGGAAGCCGAAGAGCATGAAAGTAATAATCGTCGAAGATGAAGAGGCTCACCTGGAACTCATGGAGCGGGCTATCAGGAGGGACTCTCCTGATGTCCAGATCTATCCTTTTGTAGAGATCGAGTCTTGCCTGAATTCCATTGACCGGATAGATCCCGATGTAATTATCACCGATTATATGCTGCCTGGTATGGACGGCCTGGAATTCCTCGAAGAGCTGCGCAAAAAGCATAGAGGTATTCCAGTGGTGGTAACTACCGGCCAGGGCGATGAAAACATCGCTGTCAGGGCTATGAAGCTCGGGGCCGGCGACTACGTGGTAAAATCTGGCGATTTCTTTTCCTTGCTGCCCAGCATCATCAAGAACGTTGTTCACCAGGAGGAGTTAAAAAAGGCGTTACGGGAGTCACAGGCCCTCTATGAGCGGGAGAAGAATAAGCTCAATTCCATACTGGCCAGCCTGGTGACCCCCCTGGCTGTGATTAATGGAGATACGAGAATTGATTTCGCCAATCCAATTTTTGAGAGGATTTTCGGGAAAGAACTCATAGGGAAACCTTGTCAGGCCATATTTGACCAATCGAGCGATGCATGCTTTCAGTGTCTAAAAGCGGTCGAAAATCGACAAACAGGAAGCGTGGAGTTTGAAGACGTTAATGAGCGAATATGGCAGGTCACTATCTCTCCCGGAATAGAAAAGGAAGGGGACATATTAAAAGCAGTATTAATTTTTCAGGACATCACCGAACGCAAGGCTTACGAGAAACAACTCCAGCATTTATCAGAAAAAATGATTCGCGTTCAGGAAGAAGAGCGAGGCCGGATCTCACGGGAACTGCATGACGAACTTGGGCAGGTTGTGGCCGCTCTCAAGTTTGACGCCGCCTGGCTCAAGGGTCACCTTTCCGATGAAAATATTGAGGTAAAAGAGCGCCTTCAGGAAATGTGTGCCTTAATAGACGGTTCTCTCGACGCGGTCAGGAGAATATCATCCGGCCTCAGGCCTGGTATCCTCGATGATATGGGGTTGGGGGCGGCGGTTGAGTGGTATGCCTTAGAGTTTGGCCGACGTTCGGGCTTAGAGTGTGTAACATTAATCGATCTGCCGGAGAGACGCCTGGCCGGCCATCTCGAAACGGGCATTTACCGGATCGTGCAGGAGGCCTTGACCAATGTCGCCCGGCACGCAAAGGCCTCCATGGTAACTATCAGCATGAAACACAATAAGGAAACCCTTTTTGTCCAGGTTGTAGATAATGGCATGGGGATAGAACCATCGAAGATACGATCTCCCCTCTCTACAGGCCTTGCCGGCATGAGAGAGCGTTGCGAAATCTTATCAGGCACCATGGAGATAAAGGGTGATCCGGGTAAAGGAACGCAGGTAAAGGTACAGGTTCCGGTCATGTACCGGTAAATTTTTACTGCTGGGGCTGCAGGGTCTCTATGATCAAGGTTAGTATCGCCGATGACCACAGAATTGTCCGAGAGGGATTGCGCCGTATTCTCGCTGAAGCCCCGGATATAAAAGTGATGGATGAGGCCGGCGATAGCCGGGAGATCATCGAAAAAATTCGCTCAAACCGGCCGGACGTAGTCTTGATGGATATCTCCATGCCGGATATGGATGGTCTGGATGCTACCAAGCAGATTCACGCCCTGTTTCCAGAATTGCCTATCCTGATCCTGACGGTTCATCCGGCCAGACAATATGCCTCGCGTATCCTGCGCGCTGGTGCCAGGGGATACCTGAACAAACAGGCCGCGCCAGAGGAATTAATCGATGCAGTACGAAAGGTATGCGCCGGCCGGAGATATCTCAGCCCCGAGGTCTCAGAAGAGCTGGCCTTGCAATTAATCGGAGAAGGCGCCGACTTTTCTCCGGTGGAATCCCTTTCGGACCGCGAGCTCCAGATCCTGTGCCTGATCGCTAAAGGTAGAAAGGCTACGGAAATTGCCGAAGGATTGTGTCTCAGCATAAAGACGGTTAATACTTACCGGGCACGAGTGCTTTACAAACTTCATCTCAGAAACAATGCCGACCTGACCCGCTTTGCTATCAAGAACAACCTCATTAAGTAGCCTCCTCCGCCTCTTCCTGCCAACTGGCTGCTAAGGCCGACTGGCAGGGAAAAGATATCATAACATTTTTCAGTAATCCCCAGGAGTTATCAAGCCTAAGCCCGCTTTTTGTAGGATTATATCTTACAGAAAGTTGACTAAAATACCTTCAGAAAAATCATTTTTTGTCTGATTGACCCGGCCCGTCATTAGAAATATCATTAGACCATGCAAAAATTTACGAGAGACAGATACGGGAGGTAAATAGCGATGGATACATATCTGGCATTCCTTATTGGAGAGGAAATGAAAAAGGAAACAGAAGGTTCAACAAAGACAAAGGTAGTCAAGAGGCTTTTGCCATATCTAGAAACCATAGGGGATTTTGATTTTCCCTATCAGCCAGGGTTGAAAGAGAAGGAAGTGATAAAAGACTCAGCGGCTTAGAATTCATAGAACAGGTAAATCCCCATTCACTGGATGGGAAGGGAGGTTAGACATGGCGGTCAAGCTAACAAAAAATGGTGAGGTTGTTTTCCCCGTGAATAACTATCTGGATGGTAGCAACGCCAGTTCTATTGGCGTGTACCTGGGCTATGCGATCGACCAGGGTGCAAGAAAGAGCCTGTTAGATTTTAGTGGAGTGAGGAATTTTGAGTACTTTGGTATGGCTATACTTATGGATATTATTTTCCAGTATAGGAAGAGTAGAGGAGTAAAAATAGACTTGCAAGGACTTAGCGAGGGCTGCTTGGCCGCGGCACGTTATCTTGGATTTGAAAGGGTTCTAGAGACATAAGAGTTGATAAGGACCGGAAAGGAGTGCGCTGTATGAAGTGCGTATCTGTTGATATTGGCTCTACTCGACCGGTAGATGGCCCGGATTCTGTTCATATGGATAGAGGCAACCTTGAATGGATAGATCGCCAGATAAGAATGCGACGTCGTCACCATTACCGGGAGGTCAAAAGGGATCATGGTCTGGAGGAGAATGCCTTAAAAGAGACTATAGAGTGTAAAATCTTTAAGGCCCGGCTACGTCCCCAGATCTGTATGTTGCGCAAGAAGATGGCCCCTTATAAACCGTGCCTGGAGTGCAAAGTATCTGCCCAGGTATAAACGGGTGTAAGGCTGTACAAGTGAACCAGCTATCAGCCCTTTATTCTGAGCAGGCGCATGCTTATATCGCAGGCCGGGGCCGAGTGGGTAAGGGCCCCGATGGATATTAAATCCACACCGGTTTCGGCTACTTCCCGTACGTTCTTTAGATTTACTCCACCCGAGGCCTCCAGAACGGCTTTTCCCTTGGCCAGGATCACGGCCTCCCTCATGGTCAGAACGTCCATGTTGTCCAGAAGGATGGCCTCGGCTCCAGCAGCCAGGGCCTCCTTAAGTTGAGGTATGCTGCTGACTTCTACCTCAATTTTTATGCCAGGCGGGGCATAGATCCTGGCCCGCCTGATGGCCTCAGGTAATGAGGGAACAGCGGCCAGATGGTTGTCCTTGATTAAAATGGCATCATAGAGGCCAAAACGGTGGTTGTAGCCGCCTCCCAGCCGGACGGCATACTTTTCCATAAGGCGCAGCCCTGGCGTGGTCTTCCGGGTATCGATGATCTTAACCGGCAACCCGGCCACGGCCTGGACAAATTTGTTCGTCAGAGTGGCGATCCCGGAAAGATGCTGCAAAAAATTAAGGGCTACCCTCTCGCCTCTAAGTAAATCAGCGACCGGTCCGTAAACTTTGGCCAGTACCTCTCCAGGCACAGCGCGCCCCCCGTCTTTGAGGAGAGCTTTAAATTCAATAGTGGGGTTCAGTGCCTGAAAGACCTGCCCGGCGACTTCAAGCCCGGCGACCAGGAAGTCCTGTTTGGCTACGATGGTTGCCTGGCCCTGGAGTTCAGGATCGATCATGGCCTCCGTGGTCAGATCCCCGAGCCCGATATCTTCAGCCAATGCTTGTTCAATCAGGGTCTTTATCGATGGAGTTATATCCATAGGCATCATCCTTGTAATATGTGGTTACGGGGGCAGCAAACTGTGCGATTCATAGACATCGTTTCAATCTCTGTAGCTCTTGATCGAGGCGATAGGCCGCCTAATGCTTTTCACCGGCTTTATGGGTCGCCCGCATGGTCTGGGCAAGTTCTTTGATCTCTCCAAGGTCTTCTACCATCATGGCCCAGCCATACCAGTAGGCATAGTCTGGATTCATATGGAAGAACGCCTGGTATGTCCTCATGCGGTCTTTCATGTACATCTGGAATAGTATTTGGTCTATGTATGACAGTTTTTTCAGATCTCCGCCACCAGTCTGCATAAAATACAATAAGTCTGGATAAGCAAAGGAATAATTTGCGGGCTTCTTGATAATGCCATCTTTATAAAGAGCAGACACAGTCTCGATGGCATCAGCCATAAGCCGATCAGCCTTTTTCATCATGGTATCGCCCATCTCCAGTTGGGTGCGGACATACCGCTCGGAGTGGCACTTGCTGCACGTGGTAATCATTTTCTCACGTTCAGTCTTCCATGCCTCCTCAGTCAACCGGGCCAGATCTACTGCTTTCACAACTTCAAGACGTGCAGTGGGCTGACCTGTTTCCGGGTTCAACACTCCGAGGGCCTTCAAGATAGTTATCCGGTCAGCTTTCCACTGAGGATCTTCAGGAAGCGGCAATCTTACGCCCAGGAAGCCCCAGGCGGTTCTATTTTCATGGGTTCCGTTAGGTAGATGGCATTCCTGGCATTTGGGAGCAGGGGCACCTTCGGGCAGGTTGCGAGAATCCCTGGCGAACCAACGCGAACCATGCTTCGCACTGCTCCACATCTCCCATTGCGGGTGATCATAACCCATATGGCATTGTTGGCAGGCCCTTGGGTCAGTAGCCTCCTTTTTGGAAAAGCTGTGCCTGGTATGACATTCATCACATGAATTGTTCTGATATCGATAGCCCTTATCTCTTTGGTCTTTCTTCTGGGCTTCGCTCTTGATACCCATGTTGTGGCAGCCACCGCAGCCTCTACCTCCCTCCATCAACTCATCGGGTTCTACGTGGGTGATTGGCAAGGCATTCAGAGACGTCCAGCCAAAATTATGTTTGCCTTTCGAAAATTGAGAAAACTGCTGCTCATGGCACTGAGCACATACTTTTTCGTCCGGCAGTTGCGCAAGATCGGCATTTTTGCCACTGGTGTGTTTATCGCCATGACATGTCGAACAAGATACGTCATTCCGGCTGTGCTTACTGGTCTGCCAATCCTTCACCAGCCCCGGACTGACTCCCTCGTGGCATGTGACACAGACTTCATCCTTGGCCATGGCCTGGCTGAAAGGAACTAGCAGGACAAGAACAGATAAGAAAGATGTCGCACCGATTATTGTTGCTCTCATCATTTACCTCCCTTTAAACAACCAAAATGGATTGCTCTGTTGTTAATCTACTTCGTCACATCCTCCCGCGTAAGGTATATTGGATGCCAGGGTTTTCAGCGCCCGATACGGCATCTGTTATCTCCTAACTTTATTAAATTATATAACAAATCAAGCTGCGAGTCTCCTAAAATTCTTGGGGGACACAATTGAGAATCATCACTTATTTTGTAGACTCGAATTTTTGAATGGCCCTGACCACGGATTACAAATATTGTGAAGAGATCCAGGGGCATCCAGTCATGCCTGCCGGAGCATATACGGCCCTCCATTTCAGTGTTTGAACTTCCATTATCATACTTATTGAAGCTCCCCGTCCGCCGCAGGCGGGCGGCGGACGGGAAATCTCCGTATGTAAGGTAAAATCGCATCCTGTTCACTCGCTATGCATGTTCAAAATAGATTCATGAAATATACGGGCTAACTAACCCTCTTTTTAGAAAAACCGAGCCGGGGTTCGAAGTAGACGAAAACGATAACTCTGGTGGGGAATAAAGATAGTATGGCATTTGGAATCATTTTCAGGTAAGATTGGGAACCTTTCGATTAGATTCACCGTTCGCTTGAGAAGGAATATGAATCTGACGCTCGTTTTGACAATTTCTGTTCTACTTCAAGCCACAGCGGCAATTCTGGCTCTGAGGCTCATACGGATTACCAGAACCCGCCTTGCGTGGATCCTGATCGCGTCCGCCATTTCCCTTATGACCCTGCGGCGTCTCACCACGTTAGCTCATACAATCTCTGCAGCACCCGCCTATCGTGCCGACCTCAATAGTGAATTGATTGCGCTTGCTACATCTTTACTCATGGTAATAGGAATCGCTTTAATCGCGCCCATTTTCCTTCCAACGAACTCAGGTTGACGTAGCTGGTATAATTTGTTCATGTTCTTTGATAGTTATAAGTTTATAGCCAAGGTTTTTTGCTTTACGTTTTAAGGTTGCGATCACCCGATCTTTGTAGCGTTGTTCATAATATTCTTGGCCGAGATCAGTATATTCTGTGCCATATTTGAGCATGTTATAAAAGATACGGGCGATTTTGTGGGCTGTTG
>Ga0209614_1000634_pt1 | contig 29990 bp, 29 predicted proteins | sample BlaSprsedimmetaG_FD_185484 | JGI IMG/M metagenome (GOLD analysis project Ga0209614, IMG submission 185484) | Hot spring sediment bacterial and archeal communities from California, USA to study Microbial Dark Matter (Phase II) - Blank Spring... ... | reverse complement strand
TAGGGCGTTGGATAAATAAGTGAGAGATTTAACGCAAAGCCGCAAAGCCGCAAAGCCGCAAGGACGCAAAGAATATGCCAGAATTCAACTTATCATCACATGCCAGAGCTATGATGCAAGAACGGGGCATTGACGAAGCGTGGTTATGGCGCACACTTGAGACCCCTGATAAAAAACGCCGCGGCACTGATGGTAACATGCACTACACAAAGACCATTCGTGAACGCGATGGGCGAGTCTTGCGGGTTGTAGTGAATGCTGATGTGCAACCAAATCTTGTTGTGACGGTATTTTTTGACCATCGTTTAAGCCCGAAGGCAGGGAAAACAAAATGAGACTTAAACTCGATAAACAAAATGACGCGCTGTATTTTCGCCTGGATGATACCGCTATTGTGGAATCCGAAGAAGTCCAACCAGGGGTGATTTTGGATTACGATGCCAATGGCCGTGTGGTAGGTGTGGAATTATTGACGCTTAGCCTGCGTACGCAGCCGGAAAAACTACAAATTTTACAGTTCGAAACAGTGGGGTAATTCCATTCGCCATTCGCCATTTTCTAGGAGCACGCATGAAGATAGTTATCACCGGTTCGATTGCCTTTGATTACATTATGTCCTTCCCCGGCCATTTTACGGAGCACCTCCAGCTGGCCGAGCGGATGGATAAAGTCAGCCTGAGCTTTCTGGTGGACGATATGCGCCGGGTGCGGGGTGGCTGTGCGCCGAACATCGCTTATAGCCTGGCGCTGTTGGGGGAACGCCCTACGGTCATGGGCACTGCCGGACAGGACTTCGGCCCGTATCGCGCGTGGCTGGAAAGGCAAGGCGTGGACACTTCGCTCATCGCCGAAATCCCCGATATCTTCACCGCCTCGTTCTTCGTCAACACCGACCTGGATCAGAACCAGATTGCCTCGTTCTACACCGGCGCGATGGCGCACGCGCGCGATCTCTCCTTCCACGACCTGGCGGAAAAGCCCGACCTGGTCATCATCTCGCCCAACGATCCGATTGCGATGGAGAAGTACGCGGTGGAGTGCAAGGAGCTGGGCATCCCCTACATCTACGATCCCAGCCAGCAGGTGGTGCGCGTGTGTGGCGAATCGCTGCGCTTGGGCGTCGAAGGAGCGGACATCCTCATCGTCAACGACTTCGAGTACGAGCTGCTCAAGGAGCGGACGGGCATGAGCGCGGCACAGGTGCGCGCGGCGGTCAAGCGCGCGGTCATTGTGACGCGCGGCGCGGCTGGTTCGGATATCTGGACGGACGATATTGTGCATGTGCCGGTAGTCATACCCGCACAGATTGCCGATCCGACAGGTGTGGGTGATGCTTATCGCGGCGGCTTGATGAAAGGGCTGGCGATGGGGCTGCCGTGGGAGGTCTGCGGGCGCATCGGCGCGCTCGCCGCGACCTACACCCTCGAACTGCTCGGCCCGCAGAGCCACCACTATACCCTGGCGGAGTTTATCGCGCGCTACAAAGGCGCGTTTGGGGAAGATGCGTTCACAAAGAATGCGTAATTCGTACTGCGTACTGCGTACTGCGTAACAAGATTAAGACTCACGCAATCCCGGTGGCTGAGCCTGCCGAAGCCTCTTCTGGTTGACCTACACCGTTGCCTTTGACGAGCAGAGATGCCTTCGACAGGCTCAGGGAAAGTTTGGTGTAAGCTCTGAAGAAAATTACGCAGTACGCATTACGCAGTAAAAAACAACGAATTTGGTTATAACAAGGAGTTTGGGTAAATTATGAAACATCACGTTAAAGATATGGATTTGGCCCCAGCGGGGCGATTGCGGATGGAGTGGGCGGAGCGCGAGATGCCGGTGTTACGGAAGATTCAAGAGCGGATCGCGGTAGAGAAGCCCTTCAAGGGCGTGCGGATGTCCGCGTGCTTGCACGTGACCACCGAGACAGCGAACCTGGCGCGTACGCTCCACGTCGGCGGCGCGGACCTGGTGCTGGTCGCCAGCAATCCGCTCAGCACGCAGGACGATGTCGCTGCCGCGCTCGTCGCTTACGACGAGATCCCCGTCTACGCCATCAAGGGCGAGGACAACGAAACCTACTACGAGCACATCCACGCGGCGCTCGACCACAGGCCCCATCTGACCATGGATGACGGGGCCGACCTGGTGAGTATCCTGCACAAGGATCGCCGCGAGGTGTTGGAGGGATTGGTCGGCGGCACGGAGGAGACCACTACCGGCGTCATCCGCCTGCGGGCGATGGCGAAGGAAGGCGCGCTGGAATATCCCATCATCGCCGTGAACGATGCGCTCACCAAGCACCTCTTCGACAACCGCTACGGCACGGGCCAGTCCACGCTCGATGGCGTGATTCGCGCCACCAACGTGCTGATCGCCGGGAAGACCGTGGTCGTCGCCGGGTACGGCTGGTGCAGTCGCGGCATCGCCATGCGCGCGCATGGCATGGGCGGCAATGTCATCATCACCGAGATTGACCCGCTCAAGGCGCTGGAAGCAGTCATGGATGGCTTCCGCGTGATGCCGATGATCGAGGCTGCGCCGATCGGCGATATTTTCATTACCTCCACGGGCGACATCAATGTGGTAGATACGCACCACTTCGAGGTGATGAAGAACGGGGCCATCGTCTGCAACTCCGGCCATTTCAACGTGGAACTCAACCTCACGGGGCTGGCGAAGATGGCGGTAAGTGCGCCCCGGCGCGTGCGCCCCTTCGTGGAGCAGTACGAGCTCGCCGACGGGCGACTGATCAACATCCTGGCCGATGGCCGCCTGGTGAATCTGGCCGCTGCCGAGGGCCATCCCAGCGCCGTGATGGATATGTCCTTCGCCAACCAGGCCCTCAGCGCCGAGTACATGCTCGTGCACGCCGAGGAGCTGGAGAACACGGTCTACGCGGTGCCGGAGGAGATTGACCAGCGCATCGCCGCGCTCAAGTTGGAGTCAATGGGCGTGAAGGTGGATGTGCTCACCGAGGAACAGCGCCGCTATCTGGCCTCCTGGCAAGAAGGGACGTAGTCGCCCCAGTACAATCGACACGCACCCGCTCTCATCGAGGGCGGGTGCTTTTTTATGCGTCCCAGACGCGAAGCAGCGCTACTCAGGCAATGACTGGAACTTCTGCGCCATGCGCTCCCGATGCTCGGTGTAATCAGGAACGGTGCGCTGATACGGCGTCTGGAAGAGGGGCGAGGCGCAGATGAAATCTGCCGAGGCCCGGTTGGTCGCCACGGGGATGTTCCACACTACCGCCAACCGCAATAGGGCGCGTATGTCAGGGTCGTGAGGCTGCGCCTCCAGCGGATCCCAGAAGAAGATCAACACGTCAATCTCCCTCTGCGCGATCATCGCGCCGATCTGCAAATCGCCGCCGAGCGGGCCGCTCTGCATCCGATTGATTTCCAACTGTAGCTGCTCTGCCAGCAATCCGCCGGTCGTCCCGGTCGCGTAGAGATCGTGCTCTGCCAGTAGCATTCGGTTGAAGGCGGCCCATTCCAGCAAATCATCCTTCTTGTTATCGTGCGCGATCAACGCGATGCGCTTGCGCGCGTCCATCGTCAGGGTGATCGTTTGGGTCATGATTTCTCCTGTGAAAATAGTAGTCGTAAGACAGGTTGCCAACCTGTCCTACATTTTCATCCTCGGTGGTGTACCGAAGGAACATGATGTCTCCTGTGAAAACGGTGTAACGTGAGGCAACGCTTTGCATCTCGCAGCCAGAGTGTAGCGCAAACCGGCGACGACGCAATTCTCATCTTGCGCTTTTAGGGCGGTGCGGGTATGATACCGCGCATGAAGAGAAGCTATGTGTTATTGCTCGTCGCGTTGCTGTTGGGCTGCACTGTGCCCGCTGTGCTGCCCACGGCCACGCCTACGCCAACGTCCACGCCGACTGCCAGCCCTACCTCCACAGCGCCGTCTACCGACACCGGCTGGCTGGAGCTCGTCCCAGGGATGGAGCAGCGCCGGGTGCGTGTGGCGACAGGCGGCGGCGAGGAACTGGTGTCCATCGTGCGCCTTGATCCGACGCGGTTCGTGGTGCGTGTCCGCTACACGCCGGGCGCGGCGCAACCGGTGGCGGCCTGGGCCGCGCAATCGGGGGCGCTACTCACCGTGAACGGGGGCTACTTCACCGCCGAAAATCTGGTGACAGGGTTACACATCAGCGAGGGGGAGCGGTATGGCGTGAGCTATGGTGACTTTGCCGGGATGTTGGCCGCGCCGGAGGTAGGGCCAACACGGGTGCGCTGGTTGCGCGAGCAGCCCTACGACCCCGCCGAGCCACTTTCCGCTGCCGTGCAGAGCTTCCCGGTCTTGGTGAAACCGGGCGGGGTGATGGGCTTTCCCGCCGATGCGGACGACGGGCGTCTGGCGCGCCGCACGGTCGTCGCGCAGGATGAGAGCGGGCGCTTACTCTTCATCATCGCGCCACGCGGGTACTTTAGCCTGCACACGCTGGCCGTCTGGCTGGCGGCATCGGATTTGGAGATTGATGTAGCGCTGAATCTCGATGGCGGCACATCTGCGGGGCTGTGGACAGTGGATGGCCCGCAAATCAACTCGCTGATTCCCGTACCGGCGGTGATCACCGTGGAGTGATCCCCTGGAGACGTGGGCCGCTCAGGCCAGCTGTCCGTCCAACCCCAGCTCAGTTGCGACCCCTTGCATGGCTTCGAGCACGATGGCGATGTGCTCGCTGAGCTCGATGCCTAGCATCGCCGCGCCCTCTTCGATATCCTCGCGGTTGGCTCCGGCGGCGAAGGCGCGATCCTTCCACTTCTTCTTCACCGAGCTGACTTTGACATCGCGGATGTCCTTGCTCGGACGCACGAGCGCCACGGCGGTGATCAGCCCGGTGAGCTCATCTACGGCGTAGATGGTCTGCTCCAGCCGGCTTTCGGGCGTGACGCCGGTGTAGGCGGGCGCGTGGGCCTGCACGGCGCGGATCAGGTCCTCAGGCCAGCCCAGCTCGCGCAGGATTTGCGCGCCCTTGAGGGGATGTCCCTCCGGGCCGAGGTCGGGGTAACGCTCGTACTCGAAGTCGTGGATCAACCCCACGACGGCCCAGCCTTCCTCGTCCTCGTCGAAGCGGCGGGCATAGGCGCGCATCGCGGCCTCCACGGCCAGTGCGTGTTTGATAAGATTCGGGTTCTCGGTGTATTCGTTCAGCAATGTCCAGGCTTCTTCACGTGTGGGCCACATAGATAGAACCTCCTTTGGGAAATCCAAAAATCAGCAGATAAGCGAGTCAAAGTGCAACCGGAGTACCCGGCGCGTGTGGGGACGCACCAACGCCGCTTCGCTGAGCCGTTCGCCCACCACCCAGAGCAATTGCTCGTTGGCGACGAGCAGGGGTAGGTAATCGCGGCGCGGCTGCGGCAATTTGACGTTGATGAGGAAATCGCTGAGGCGGACGGTGCGCCCGGCCATCCCTTGCGGCGCGAAGCGGTCGCCCTCCCGGCGCGTGCGCAACACGGGCGTCGCGCCGACCACGTCGGCATCCAGCCAGGCGGTGAGCGCGTCCGCGTTAGCGACGATGGCGTCCATATCCCACGTCTCCAAGAGCTGCGCCGTCACTACCCAGCCGTCCTCCAGGGGCGTCTGGCCGGGGATGTTGAGCGCCAATTCAGCGTCTGGCGAGAGCCACGGGCGCTCTCGCGGTAGATGCACCGCGTCCGTCGCGCCGATGCGCAGCGTTTCGTATTCGACGACGAGGGCCAGGCCGCGCGGTAAGGTGGCCTGCGCGCCGGTCTCGCCCTGCTGCGCCACGCGGATGGCTTCGGCGATGTGGGTGAAGTCCACATCGCGGAGCGTGCTGCGCAGGTGATAGGCGGCGCGGCGCACCAGCGCCCGGCGGATCGCCAGGTGTTGCATCCGCCAGCCATCGAGGTTGAAGATGAGCGCGTCGGGGCGTTGCTCGATCAGCAGGGCGTCCCAGGCCACATCCACGCACTCCCGCAGTATCTCGTAATCCGCCCGCACCACCTCGGCGAGGTGCTGCAAGCGCGTGGCGATGCCGGGGTTGAGCTCCGCCAGATAGGGCAGGACTTCGTGGCGCAGCCGGTTGCGGAAGAAGGTGGTGTCGAGATTGGAGCGGTCGAAGCGCGTCTCCAGGTTGTAGGTGGCGCAATAGGCTTTGATGGCGGCGCGGGGCGTGGCTAACAAGGGACGGATCAGCAGTAGGGAAGACGGCAAGGGGTCGGATAGGGGCAACAGGCGGTAGTCGCACAAGGGGGTGGCGGGCAACATGCCGCGCAGCCCGCTCAGCCCGGCCCCGCGCAGCAGATGCATGAGCACGGTTTCGGCCTGGTCATCGGCGTTGTGCCCCACAGCGATGACCGGGGCCTCGAGGCGTTGGGCCAGCCGCGCGAAGAAGGCGTAGCGCACGCGCCGCGCGGCTTCCTCGAGGGCCAGGCCCTCCGCTGCGGCCAGCGCGGGCAGATCCACGCGCTCGATGGTACAGGGGAGCGCCAGCTGCCGGGCAAAGGCGGCGACGAAGTCTGCGTCGGCGTCAGCCTCCGCGCCTCGGATGCCGTGGTGCAGGTGGGCAACGTGCAACGCAAAGTCCTGCTGCTCCGCCAGGCGGTGCAACAGATGGAGGAGCGCCACCGAATCCGGCCCGCCAGAGACGCCCACAACCACCGGCGCGTGTGCATAGGGCAGCAGCTGGTGGCGCTCGATGTATGCTTCGATTGCTGGCAGCAGATCCATACTTACTTTGACGGCCAGGGTCGGGACAACATGATGATCAGGCCAACTGAACCGGAGGCTCAGTTGGCCTGGTGATCGCTAATAAATCGCGTGTGCTAGTACTCAATCGGCACCGAGGTGCCGCAGTAGTCGCACGGCACGGTGCGCATCCCCCGGAAGACTTCGGGTAACTGCGCGCCACAGTTGGGGCACTGGGTCGGAATGGATTTGGGTTCCGGCAACACCGCGACCTCCTGGCCGCCCATGTCTACGAGCTCGGCATCAATGCGCCCCTCGCGCACGCGGCGGATCAGCCCCACCCAGGTGTGATTGTCAGTACCAAAGAGCTGGAGCGTCGCTTCGTTGGGGGATTCGCGCGAACGCTGGCTGAAGTAGAGCGTGAGCAGTTCCTTGTTGCGCGCAAGCAATCGCCTCTGGGCTTCGGCGTTCATCTCCTCAACCGTGCCCACCGGCGCGTGCCAGAGGAGCTCTTGCACCAGTTGCTTTTCGGTGGTGATGAAAAGCACTTTTTTGGTGGCCTTCTCCTCACGCTGTTCAAAGAGCAGCCGGGCGTTGGTTAGAAAGAGCAACCCGCTGGGTTCCTCGCGGTCACTGACCCATTTGGCCTTACAGACGGCGACGCCTGCTTCGTCGGGATAGAGGTTGAAGCTGGCCGAATCTAGCGAGTCCAGCAGGAATTCGGCCTGCGCCAGTTCTTGCTCCAGCAGGCGGGTTTCCTGCAAGGTTTGGTTGAAGGTGCTGGAGATGCGTTGTTCGGCGGCGCTGACGCCCTGTTCGAGCGAGTTTAGCTGGTTTTCCAAGGCGAGCAACGCTGTCGGGACGGTCGCGGCCCGCGTCAGCATGTTGTTGGTCTGCTGCGCCGTGAGGTTGAAGTTGGCGCGCTCCTGATCCAACAAGGAAAGGGCCTGTTGCTGTTGTCCCGGCCAGCGTTCTTTCAAGGTTGTGGCGCGTGCTTCCCAGCTGCTGCCGTAGTGGTAGCCCCGCGAGCGCAAGGCGGCGATGCGCTGGTCGAGACCTTGCACCTTGCTGCCGGTTTTCTCCAGGCGGTCATAGACGTCCGAGAATGAGAGTTGGTTGGAGACCCGTTGCCACTTTTCCTGCACAGTATTGAACTTGACCTGATGTTCATCCTGTGCGCCAGCGGGGCTGATGGTGGATTTGGGTTGACCGGGACCGCCGGCAGCGCCCTTGAGTTGCCCAGACCCGGCAGGTTTGGTTCCCTTGGGTTGCGCCATTGGTTTGGCCGGCGGCGATGCGGCCGGCTTCGCCTGCGGTTTAGTCATAGGCTTTGATGCCGGTTTTGGGCTAGGACGACTGGCCGGCTTAGGTGAAGAGGGTTTGGATTTGCTCTGTGACGAGGTCTTACTGCTACGCCCTTTGCTGCCAGCGCTTGACGAAATACCGCTCTTCTTGCTCATAGCTACTGCTCCTTTCTCGCTACTAATAAACACACTCGATGTTGAGGGAGGCGCTACCTACTGCGCCTGGCTCAACTGATAACGCAAATAGGCTTCCATAAAAGGATCAAGATCGCCATCCAAGACGCCTTGCACATTACCGGTTTCGTGATCGGTGCGATGATCCTTGACCATCTGGTAGGGGTGCAGGACATAGGAGCGAATCTGATTGCCCCATCCGGCATCCACATGCTCGCCTTTGAGCGCGGCGACCTTCTCGCGGCGCTTTTCCTCTTCTATCTGAAGCAACCGCGCCTTGAGCACGCGCAGCGCGGACTCGCGGTTTTGCGCCTGTGAGCGTTCATTCTGGCAGGTGATGACGATACCCGTGGGCATGTGTTGAATGCGCACGGCGGTCTCGTTCTTCTGCATGTGCTGCCCGCCCGCGGATGAGGCGCGGAAGGTGGTGATTTCCAGGTCATCGGGGTTGATCTCTACCTGCACCTCAGCGCCCAGGTCGGGCCAGACTTCTACCAAGACAAACGAAGTGTGCCGCCGGTTGGCTGAATCGAAGGGAGAGAGGCGCACCAAGCGGTGAACGCCCCGCTCAGCTTTGAGGTAGCCGTAAGCATAGGCCCCGGTCACGCCCATGGTCACGGTTTTGGTACCGGCTTCGTCGCCGGGCATAAAATCGAGAATCTCGGTCTTGAAGTTGCGGCGCTCGGCCCAGCGCAAGAACATCCGCTGCAACATCGCGGCCCAGTCCTGGGCATCGGTGCCGCCCGCGCCGGCATGGATGGCGAGGATGGCGTTTCCCCGGTCGTAGCGGCTTCCCAACAACAAGCGAAATTCCGCCCGGTCAATCTCTTTTTCTAAGTGCACGGCCTCGCTCTCCAAATCGGGGAGGAGCTCCTCATCCTCCAGGGCCAGGAGCTCGACCGCATCGGATGTGCGCTGTTGCAAGCCGGTCCAGTAATTGATCTCCTCTTCCAGGGCAGATAGCTGTTGCAACACCCCCCGCGCATGGTCAGGATCGTCCCATAGCTGGGGCTCGGCGGCGACGCTTTTTAGGCGTTCCAGTTGCGTTATCTTGGTGGGTAAGTCAAAGACGCCTCCGAATGGCTTCCACGCGGTCGGCGAGATTTTCCAGGCGCACAGCTAAATCGCTCATACATTTCCTCCGTAGGTAGTTTCAAAATTCAAGCCACCAGTCGCAAGCTACTGCGCCAGGGCTTATTGTCCCAATAATCCGGTCACAAAGGCCTCGCGGTCAAAGGGCGCGAAGTCATCAAGGTGCTCGCCCGTGCCCACGAAGCGCACCGGCAGCCCCAGCTGATGCCCGATGGCGAGCACCATCCCCCCTTTGGCGCTGCTATCCAGTTTCGCCAGGATGATACCGGAGACTTTGACGGCCTGCATGAAGTGATGCGCCTGCAGCATACCGTTCTGACCGGTGGTGGCGTCGAGAACGAGGAGGGTCTCGTGGGGCGCCCAGGCGACCCGCTTCGAGATGATGCGGCGTACCTTTTCCAGCTCGGCCATGAGATTGTGTTGGGTATGCAGGCGTCCCGCCGTGTCCACAATCAACATATTCGCGCCCCGCGATTCCGCGGCCTGGATGGCATCGTAGACGACAGCGCCCGGATCACCCCCTTCGATGCCGGTGATGACCGGCACGTTGACCCGCTGCCCCCAAATTTGCAGCTGCTCCATCGCCGCCGCGCGGAAGGTATCCGCCGCCGCCAGGATCGGGGTGCGGCCTTGGGACTGGAAGTGCGCGGCCAGTTTGCCGATGCTCGTCGTCTTGCCGGAGCCATTTACGCCCACGACCAGGATAACTGCGAGGGGCCAATTCAAGTTGAGCGGCTTGGCTTCGGGCAACAGGGCCAGCACCTCTTCGTGCAGCACCTGTTGCAAGTCGCTGGTGCGATACAGTCCCTCTTCCCGCACGCGCGTGCGTAGTTGCTCGACCAATGCGGTCGCTGTTTCCACACCCACATCGCCTTGAATCAACAGGGCCTCGACATCGTCCCAGGTTTCGGCGGTGATATCGCCCGCGCCCAGGATGCCGGCGATCTGCCCAAAGACAGTATTGCGTGTTTTGCGTAAACTCTCGAAGATTCCCTTCATTGCGCCTCCACAAATGATTATATCCGCCGCGTATCAGGCGTCAAGACGGCGCTTTTCTACAAGGACAATGGTTAGCGGTAGTTTACCATTTAAGCAACTGATGGTAAAATGGAAGTAGGTCTGATGAGCGTCCGTTAGCCACTTCAAACCTCGAGCAGATAAATGCAAGAACAAGTGAACTTTAATTGACATCCAATCAAGGGCGTGTTAAACTTAGCTTAACTTTTTAACAATCTCGTAGTGGATTGCTTGATAAGCAGATGTTGTGGCAGCGAGCAGATTTGACTTTGGCGTTGCTTTGAGTATCCTGCTAGGAGAGAGCAGGCAACCAGTAAGAAGTTTGTGCTTCTATGCACTTGAGTAATCTTGTGAACTCTAAGAATTCAGCTTGGCCGAAGGAGGTTCTGGATGCGCGGTAATAGGAATTTGCTTATTCTGATTATTGCCTTGGTCGTCATTGTCGGTGGCGGCTTGGTGGCTCTTCTGTTGTTAGATAATGGTGGGGAAGCGGAGGTAGAGATTGCCCCCACGCCTACCCCCACGCCACGCAGTATGCAGATCGTGGTTTCGGCGCAAAATATACCGCGTGGCTATCAATTCCGCCTTGAAGATACGCCCGCAATCCGGCTCGAGCCCTGGCCGGAGGAGTTGCTACCGGTCTCGTATTACAGCTCCACCAACGAGCTTTACGGCATGTACGCGGCCATGGACATCCCGCGCGGCATCCCCATGCATCCGGACATGCTTACCCAGTCCGAGCCTTCGATCTTCCCCGCCGGCGCTGAAGGGCGCGTGGCCTATGCCGTGCCGATGGATACGCAAGGCGCGGTCGCCTGGGCTATCCAGGAAGGTGATCGCGTTGACGTGTTGGCGGCTATCCAGATGATCCCGGTGGATCAGGAATTTCAGGCCCAACTGCCCAACGAGTTTGTGATGTTCTTGACGAGCGTCACCGAGGCGGGGGAGGAGCAGCTGAGTTTGCTGACCGGGACCTATGGGCGCTTCGAGACGCTGCCGAACGGCGAGCCGGGGATGGTCTATCCCCGGAACCAGGTTATCCCCAGTCTGGTGGTACAGCTCACCGTCCAGGATGCGATCGTGTGGCGTGTGGGGATTTGGGAACGTCAAGCGCCGACCATCGCTACCCCAGCACCTGTCGAGACTGGCGAGGATACAGATTCAGGCACGCCTCTCTTGGGAGGGAGTGCCCAAACTGCGCCCACGGCCCCACCACCAGCAGTTAGCCAGCCGCTCTCCGATGTTGAGCCGGTCACGTTGTTGGTCCTGCATCAGGATGCCTTGGTGCTCAAATATCTCCTGGAGATGGGCGCTGATCTCGATCTGGTGCTGCGCGAAGGGCGCAATACCGAACCTGCGCTCACCGATCCTGTGTGGTTCCGCTACATCCTCGAACGTTATCAGCTGCCTGGGACTATGCCCGATCTCCCCGTCGCCCCGATCCCTGTTCGCGAGCCTTTGGAACTCACCCCCATCGCCCCGTCTGTTGAAGAATAGCGGGCTGCCACAAGAGGAGCCTTATGGCCGATAAAATTCGGGTAATGATCGTAGATGACATTGCGGAGACGCGCGAGCAGCTTCGCAAGCTCATGACCTTTGATGCTGATATCGAAGTTGTGGCGATGGCTGGCAGCGGCGAAGAGGCCGTGGAGATCGCGCCCCAGGTGCGCCCCGATGTCGTTCTGATGGACATCAATCTGCCGGGCATAGATGGCATCGTTGCTACGGCCAAGATTGTTGAGCTGGTGCCGGCAGCGCAAGTCATCATGCTGTCGGTGCAGGGTGAGAGCGACTACATGCGCCGTGCGATGATGGCGGGCGCGCGAGACTATCTGACCAAGCCGCCAGGCGCTGACGAGTTGCTCGATACGGTGCATCGCGTTTACAAGTTGGCTCCAAAGCGCCCTGTGCCAGTCACGCCTCAGGCTAAGGCTGCCGCTGCAGCAGCGGCAGCTGCTGAGGAACGGCTTCAACAAGCGCGGATCATCACCGTCTTCAGCCCCAAGGGGGGCAGCGGAACCACCACGGTTGCGGTTAATCTCTCGATAGCGTTGCAAAATCTGCTAGGGCCAGATGCTAAAATTGTGCTGGCTGATGCTAATTTGCAGTTCGGCGACGCCTCGATCTTTATGAAGCTGCAACCCACCCGCACCCTGGCCGATTTGGCCCCGCGCGCCGATGAGATGGATCAGGAATTGCTCAACACCATCTTAACCCCACATACCTCAGGGGTGAAGCTGTTGGCCGCCCCGGCTGCGCCAGAAGATGCGGAGATTTTCCAGGAAAGCGGGGTAGAAGAGGAGACCGGCGCCAATCGCCGCCTGAAGCAAATTCTACAATTCACCCGGCAGCGCTGCGATCTGATGATCGTGGATACCGCACACGCGATTGATAGCAGCATGTTGGCCTTGCTCGATATCAGCGATCTGCTACTCGTTGTCACCCGGCCTGTCATCCCAGAGATTCGTGGGGCGCGTTTGTTTATCGCGCTGCTACAGAAGATCAACTATCCGCTGGAAAATGTGGGGTTGGTCATCAACAGTGTGGATAATAAACGCATGGGAATTCAACCGGAGGCGATTGAGCGGGCGATGATGCCGGCGCTGGTACACATCCCCCTGGATGAACGTATCGCTTTGCGCGCGGCTAATTACGGCGTCCCCTTTGTGATCCAGGAACCGCGCGCGGCGATCTCGCAGAGTTTTACCACGCTCGCCCAAGCGGTGCGAGATCGTCTCACAGTGGCCGAGGAAGCGCTGGAAGATACATCAGAGGAACAGCCAAAGCGACTCGGTTTTGGACGTTTATTGTAGGGCGTCAAGGAGGATAGGCTATGTCGCTGTTACGCAGGATTGAAAAGAAACCCACCTCATCAGCAGATGAGCGGCAGTCAAGCCGTGGTTCGCAACCCCAACCTGGGCAGGAGGGGATGCAACGTCGTCCTGCTGCTCCCCCACGCGATGCTTATATGGATCTCAAGGGGCGCGTTCAGAACCGGCTGATTGCTGAGCTGGACCCCTCAATGGATGTCTCCCGCACCGACGAGGTGCGACAGACAATCCGGCACATGTACGAAAGCATCCTTGAAGAGGAGCGCGTCGTCCTCAGTCGTGTGGAACGCGAGCGCCTTTTCGAGAACATCGTTGCGGAAATCCTGGGGCTGGGGCCACTGGAACCGCTCCTGGCCGATGACAAAATCACCGAGATCATGGTCAATGGCCCCAAGCGCATCTATATAGAGCGCGCCGGAAAAATCGAACGCGCCAACATCACCTTCGAATCCGATGAACACCTGCTGCGCATCATTGAGCGCATCGTCGCCCCGTTGGGGCGGCGCATTGACGAAAGCACCCCCACCGTGGATGCCCGGCTCAAGGATGGCTCGCGCGTGAATGCGGTCATCCCGCCCATCTCGTTGATCGGCCCGGTGCTCACCATCCGTAAGTTCTTCAAGAAGCCACTCACGGTCGAAGATCTCATTCGTTACGGATCCATCACCGCAGAATCAACGGAGTTCTTGCGCGCTTGCGTTATTGCCAAACTCAATATCATTATTTCTGGCGGCACGGGGACGGGCAAGACGACCTTCCTCAATGTGATGTCAGGCTACATTCCCGATGATGAGCGCATCATCACCATCGAGAACGCGGCAGAACTCCAGCTCCGGCAGGAGCATGTGATCACGCTGGAATCGCGCCCGCCCAATATCGAGGGCAAGGGTGCCATCACTATTCGCGACCTGGTCATCAACTCGCTGCGAATGCGCCCCGACCGGATCGTGGTAGGGGAGTGTCGCGGCGGCGAGACGTTGGACATGCTCCAGGCAATGAATACCGGCCATGAGGGCAGCATGACGACCATCCATGCCAACAACACCCGCGACTCCCTCTCGCGGCTGGAGACGATGGTGATGATGGCCGGGATGGAGCTCCCGCACCGCGCGATTCGCGAACAGATCGCAGCGGCTATTGATCTGTTGATACAGTTGGAACGGATGCGCGATGGCTCACGCCGCGTTGTCTCCATCACCGAGATTCAGGGCATGGAAGGCGATGTTATCACCACAGCCGAGATCTTCAAATTCGAGCATGTAGGCTTTGAGGATGGCAAAGTGATCGGACGGCTACGCCCCACCGGCATTCGCCCCAAGTTTATGCAACGCCTGGAGGATGCCGGCATTCACCTACCGCCTTCGATCTTCGGGGTCGCTGATCGTATCAGAGGACGCTAGCAGCGTTAGCTAGGGAGTAATAGATGAATCCGCTACTGATCATCATTATTGGTGGTGTGGCGCTCCTGGTAATTGTGCTTGTCGTGATGTTTAGACAGCAACCGGCAGGCCAGGACCTCATCGAGGAGCGCACCGGCGGTAAAGCCGCGCGCGGAAAAAAGAAGAAGCAAGAAGACGAAGAGTTTGGTACGGTTATCACTTCGGCAGTTGATCGCGCTGTCAAAGACCGGGGCTTTGCGGCCAACATCTCCACCGTATTGGCGCGCGCCGATCTCAAGCTTACCGTGGGTGAGTTCATAGTCATCTCTTTTCTGCTTGCGGTAGCTGCTGCCCTCGTTTTTTACTTTACGGGGCGCTATGTGCTGATCCCCGTCGGCGCGATCGTGGGCTTTTTGGCACCACGTTGGTATGCTGGCTATTTGCAATCCAAGCGCCTTAAAGAATTCAACGGGCAGTTAAGCGACGCCCTCAACCTGATGGTCAACTCGCTCCGAGCCGGCTACAGCAATATGCAGGCGATGGAGGTGATTTCCAGAGAGATGCCGACGCCGATTTCCACCGAATTGGGGCGCGTAGTCCTGGAATTGCAGCTGGGAGTTGATTTTGATACCGCAATGGCAAATTTGTTGCGCCGTATGCCTAGCTCTGACATGGATCTGGTCGTCACGGCCATGAGCGTCCAGCGCGAGGTCGGCGGCAACTTGGCCGAGGTACTGGATGCGATCAGCTATACCATCCGCGAGCGCATCCGTATCAAAGGCGAGATCCAGGTATTGACCGCGCAAGGCCGTATCACCGGCTACGTCATTACCATGCTCCCCTTCTTCTTGGGGGCCTTCATGTACATGTACAATCCCACCTTTATGGCGCCGATGATTGAGGAGACTTGTGGCTGGATTATGATCGGGGTCAGCTTGTTGATGATCGGATTTGGGTACTTCGTAATCAGTAAGATTGTCAACATCGAAGTGTAAGGGAGCAAGTAACCATGGCTTTGGCGATTATCGGTCTAGCTGGTGTCGTATTGGTCGTTGTGCTGGTGCTCACACTGCGTAAGCGCTCAACGCAAAGCCTGGAAGATCGGCTCAACGAGCTGGCGGCGCTGGGCGAACCGATCTCCCTGGAAGATATTGAGCTCTCGCAGCCCTTCGCCGAGCGGGTGCTCATCCCCTTGATGCAGAGCGCTACCAATTTCGCACAAAAGATCACCCCACAACATCAGTTGGAGGAAGCCCGGCGACAGATTGCGCTGGCGGGTATGACCAACAAGATGCAACCCGCGCAACTCTACGTCGCTCGCATGGGATTGACTGTGGTGATCTTCGCGCTGCTCTTCTTCACCTTTTTCATTTCAGGTGGCGGATCAGATACCCCCTTGATGCAACGGCTACTCATTCTCGCTGCTGGGACGGGCTTTGGCTACTACGCCCCTGTCGGATTGCTCAGTTCGAAGATTCGCCAGCGCCAGGAAGAGGTCGAGAAAGGGCTGCCTGATGCCCTGGACCTGCTCACCATCTGTGTTGAGGCCGGGCTGGGTTTTGATGCGGCGATGTCCAAAGTGGCTGAAAAGTGGGATAATGAGCTCGGCCGTGTCTTTGCCAGAGCCGTGCAGGAGATGCAATTGGGGAAATTGCGCCGGGAAGCATTGCGCAGTATGGCCGAAGGAATAGAAGTCGCCGACCTTACCTCTTTCACTGCCGCGATTATTCAGGCGGATCAGCTTGGTGTGAGTATGGCTCGCGTCATGCGCATCCAATCCGAACAGATGCGACTCAAGCGCCGTCAGCGCGCTGAGGAGAAAGCGCGTGAAGCCCCGGTCAAAATCATGTTCCCGCTGGTCTTCTTCATCTTCCCTACGATCTTGATCGTGCTTCTGGGGCCGGCCGTCTTGCAATTTATGGCTTCGGGAATGTTTAGCTAAACCATGAGCTAGCCAGCAACAAACACGTGGAAAAAACGATCGTCAAGACAAAACGCTTGTTCAACTGGGCGCTCAATCTGATCTTTCCGCCCCGCTGTGTGGTGTGTGGGCGATTGGAAATCTGGCTGTGCCCCAGTTGCGCCCAAACGCTCTCGCTATTTGACAAACCGTGCTGCCCCCAGTGCAGCCGCCCTGGGGCCACTTCGGAGTTGTGCGAAACCTGCCGCATCCAGCCGTTGCGCGTCAACCCGGTGCGCTCGGCCTTTCTCTTCGATAAAGAAGGCCCTATCCGCGATCTTTTGCATGCCTTGAAATACTACGGCGCGGGTGAGGTGCTTGTGCAAGCCCTGGCGCAGCCACTGGTAGCCGCCTGGGAACGCGCGTGCCTGACGAGCGATGTACTCTTACCCATCCCCTTACACCCGCAACGCGAGGCGACCCGTGGTTACAACCAATCCGTTTTGTTGGCCCATGTTCTGAGCCAGCACGTAGGCATTCCTGTCGTCTCGGATGCACTGGCGCGAGTGCGTAACACGCCGTCCCAAACCCGGCTGAAGCTCGCGCAACGCCGCGATAATGTCAAAGATGCCTTCGCCATCAAGGAGACCGCTAATTTTACGCCAGCGCAGAAACATATCACGCTCATTGATGATGTCGCAACGACAGGAGCAACGCTGGATGCTTGTGCCGCTGTACTATTGAACCAGGGCGCCAGGCAAGTCAATGCTTTTACCCTGGCGCGAGCACTCTGATAACTTTCTACCCCAATTTTAGGAGGACACTATGGACGTCCAAATCTCTACTCGAAATCTGGAATTGACCGATCGCCTGCGCGAATATGTGGAACAAAAGGTGGAGAAGCTCGACCGCTATCTCCCCACCATCGAGGAGGTGCGGGTGGATCTCTCGGCCTCCAATGCGCGCGATGCCTCTCGGCGGATGGTGGCCCAAATCACCATCTACGTGCCGCGCGCCATCCTCCGCGCAGAGGAGCGTTCCGGCGACATCTTTGCCGCCATTGATAATGTGGTGGATAAGATGTACCGCCGCATCGAGCGCTACAAAGGGCGGCGCATGAATCGCCGCACCGAGAGCATCCCGGTCGAGGAAATCCATCTTCCTGAAGAGGTCGAACCCCCTGCCCAAGGCCCCAGTATCGTCCGTGTCAAAGAGTTTGAGGTCAGCTCGACCACGCCGGAAGATGCTGTGGAACAGATGGAACTGCTGGGCCACTATTTCTTCGTCTTCCTCGATGGCACCGATGGACGCCTGAGCGTGGTCTACAAACGCGAGGATAACGACTACGGCTTGATCAAGCCCATTTACTGAGTCTGGCTGGATTTTAATCAACGACGGCGCACCTAAGCAGGTGCGCCGTCTTGTATGCGCAGGGGTCGCTGAGGCCTTCACGCCTCGGCAGGGGAATCTTCCGCATCCTCCTCAAGTGGTCGTAAGGCCACCTCCAACACCGTGTCCATCGTCTCCGCGAACACGATGTTGAGCCGCCGCCGCACCAGCTTCGATACCTTCTGTAAATCCGGCTTGTTACGGGTAGGGATGATGACTGTGTCTACCCCCGCGCGCCGGGCAGCGAGTAGCTTCTCCTTCAGCCCGCCTACTGGCAGGACCCGCCCGCGCAAGGTGATTTCCCCCGTCAACGCCACATCGCGGCGCACAGGTCGCTCCGTGAACGCCGAGCACAACGCTGTGGCGATGCAGATGCCGCCCGACGGGCCATCTTTGGGGATCGCGCCCTCAGGGAAGTGGATGTGAAGGTCCGTCTTATCAAATAGCTCCGGGTCAATGTCCCAATCCTCCGCCCGCGAGCGCAAGTAGGTGTACGCTGCCTGCGCCGATTCCTGCATCACCTCACCGAGCTGCCCGGTCAGCGTCATACCGCCCTTGCCCGGCATCAACGCCACCTCCACCGGCAAGAGATCGCCGCCGTTGGGCGTCCACGCCAGTCCCATCACCACCCCCACGCAATCCTGCGGCTCCAGGCGCTCCAGGAACTGCCGGGGCGGCCCCAGGTAGCGTTCCACCATGCGCGGCGTGATCGTCGTCAGCGGACGCTTGGCCTCGGCCAGACGGCGCGCGCCTTTACGGCACAGGCTGCCGATCTCGCGCTCCAGGTTGCGCACACCAGCCTCGTAGGTGTATTCGCGGATCAATCGTTCCAATGTCTTGCGGGTGAAGCGCGGCGGATGCGCTTCCAGCCCATTGAGTTCCACCTGGCGGGGGATCAGGAAGCGTTGCGCTATTTCCACCTTCTCTTCCTCCGTGTAGCCGGGGAACTCGATCACCTCCATGCGGTCATGTAACGCTGGCGGGATGGTGTCCAGGATATTGGCCGTGGTGATAAACAACACTTCCGAAAGGTCGTAGGCGATCTCCAGGTAGTGGTCGGAGAAGGCGTTGTTCTGCTCTGGGTCGAGCACTTCCAGCAGCGCCGAGGCGGGATCGCCCCGGAAATCGGAGCCGAGCTTGTCCACCTCATCCAACATGAAGACCGGATTGCGCGTCCCCGAACGGCGCATCGTTTGGATGATGCGACCCGGCAGCGCGCCGATGTAGGTGCGGCGGTGGCCACGGATTTCCGCCTCATCGTGAACGCCGCCCAGCGAGATGCGCACGAACTCGCGGCCCAATGCCTCCGCTATCGAGCGCCCCAGCGAGGTCTTACCCGTGCCCGGCGGCCCCACAAAGCACAGGATCGTGCTGCGGCTCTTCTCCGGCGCGAGCTGGCGCACGGCGATGTATTCCAGGATGCGCTCCTTGGCCTGCGGTAAGCCGTAATGCCGCGACTCAAGCACCGTGGCGGCGTGTTTCAGGTCGAGGTTGTCCTCCGAGGTCTTGCTCCAGGGCAAGTTCAACAGCCAATCCAGGTAGGTGCGGATGATCCCGACCTCAGGGGCCATCGCGGGCATCATCGAGAGCCGCGCCAGCTCTTCTTCTGCACGCTGCTGCACGTGCTCCGGTAGCGACGCCTCCGCGAGTTGCTCCTTGAGCAGCACCAGGTCGCGGGTGAAGGCGTCCGACTCACCCAGCTCGTGCTGGATGGCGCGCAGTTGTTCGCGTAGGAAGTACTCGCGCTGGCTCTTGTCCACCTCGCGTTGCACGTTCGCTTGAATCTGATCCTCCAACTCCAACACATCCAGTTCGCGGGCCAGGTGCGCGCTGATCTTTTGCAGGCGCTCCACCGTGTCCAGCGTCTCCAGCAAGTCCTGGCGCGCCACAATATCCAGGTTGAGCAACTGGGCGATCAGATCCGCCAATGGCCCAGGGCTTTCGATATTCATCGCGTAGATGTACGCCTCTTCCGGCAGGGCCGTATTCAGCTGCACCACCTGCTCGAACATCGTCAGCACCGCGCGCATCAACGCCTCGACGAGCGAGCTCTCCTCCCCCTCTTCCTCGACTGCCTGCACGATTGCGACCAGGTAGGGCGTGTCTCGCACGAGCTCCAGGATGCGCACGCGCCCCATCCCCTGGACGATGACGCTAGTCGCACCATCGGGAAGGCGGATCGAGCGCGCCAGCGCAACCTCTGTGCCGATCTCGTAGAGCGAATCCAGATCGGGGTGGGGCGTATCTGCGAATGTCTGTTCGGGGCGCAGCGCGACGGCGACCAGCGGCCATTCGCCCTCTGTCGCCGCCGTCAACGCCAGCAGTGAGGGATCGCGCTCCAAATAGAGCGGCGTCACCATATACGGATATACCACGACATCGTGTAAGGGCAGGATGGCCGCCTCAAAAGGCTCGTCATCGAAACGCTCAAAGTCGAAATCCCCGCCCAACAGATCGTCGGGGATCAAGGGCATCGTATCCCAATCCATCAAGTCAGTCTCCTCTTATTCCCATGGCTCATCTTCCCAATCCCCTTGCGGTAGATCGAGGTGTTTTTCTTTGCCCCAAATCTCGCGGATCTCCGCTGCCAAAAAGATCGAACCTGTGGCTAAAATCCCCAGTCCCGGTCGCATTCCGGTGCAGGCCTGTTGCAGGGCGCGCTCCGGGTTGATGGCGATTTCGGCTCCCTGACCCAAATCCGCGCACAGATCGGCCAGCTGATAGGGCGTGGCGGCCCGTGGATGGTACGAGCGCGTCACGATGATGTGCTCCATGAACGGCAAAAGCGCCTGCAACATGCCCCGGATGTCCTTGTCGCTCGACGCGCCGAAGAGCAGCACCCAGCGCGTATCCGGGAACCAGACGCGCAGCGATTCCATCAACATTTGCGCGGAGTACGGATTGTGGGCGCAATCCACCAGCAACGGCGGCGACTGGGACAACAGCTCCATGCGACCAGGCCAGCTGCTCTGGGCCAGTCCGTCCCGCACACTTTCCGGCGTGACCCAGCGCTGCCCGCGCGCCCGCAGCACCTCGAGCGTCGCCAGCGCGGTGGCGGCATTCTCCCGCTGGAAATCGCCGAGCATGGGCAAATCGTAGCTGCCGGAGAGCGGACTGTCGAAGGTCGCTTCCAGCCGCACGCGCTGCCCCTCGGCGGAGCGGGAGAGCGTCTCCCAGCGCCATGTCCGCTCCACCACGGTCAACGGCGCGTGGCGCGTCACCGCGATCTGCTCCAGTTTGGCTAATGCCTCCGGCGGCTGCGGGGATGTCACCACCGGCACGCCCGGCTTGATGATGCCGCCCTTTTCGCGGGCGATCTCGGCGACGGTGTTGCCCAGCAGGTAGGTGTGGTCGAGGCTCAGCGAAGTGATCACGCTGACCAGTGGCGTGATGATGTTGGTGGCGTCGAGCCGTCCGCCCAGCCCCACCTCGATCACGGCCAGATCAACCTCCTGGCGGGCGAAATAGAGCATCCCCAGCGCCGTCGTCACCTCGAAGATCGTCAGATCGGGCATGGTCTCGATGGTGGGCTGGAGCTCCGCCACCAGCGCGGCGAGCTCTTCGCGGGGCATCGGCTCGCCGTTGAGCTGGATGCGCTCGCGGTAGGTGTGCAGGTGCGGCGAGGTGTAGAGGCCCACGCGCAGCCCGGCAGCCTGCGCCACGCTCGCCAGCATCTTGGAGACCGAGCCTTTGCCCTTGGTGCCGGCGATGTGCAACGTCGGGTAGCGTTCCTGCGGCGATCCTAGACATTCCAGGAACTCCACCACGCGCTCCAGCCGGAACTCCTCCGGCGAGTATCGCTCGATGCGGCGCTTTTCGTAATCTACCAGACCATAAAGATAGCGCAGGGCCTGATGGTATTGCATTGTCTTCCCCCTGAAAAAAACTTCCCATCACCGGGAGTGAGATGAGCGGTTTTACCTTGTACAAAGAACGGAGCCGCGCTCACGGCTCCGTGGGGAATTGTACTAGCTTTTAGGGCTTTGGCAAGAGTGAGGCGGTCAAACCTGGGTGCAAAAGACGCCCTGGTATTTGGAGATGTCGAACGCGCCGTCGGCAAGTATGGCCTGCAAATGCGCCGTAAATGCTCGCGCCTCGTCGGAGGTCTCGTTCGCCCATACGATCCCTGTGGAAGCAAGATAGGCCACGAGCGGTTCGGCCTCGGTCACGCGCAGCGCATCTTCATAGGGGAACAGCGTCACGTTTTCAAAATAGCGTCTCAACTGCGCCGCGCCATTCTCCAAGGTGAACTTTGTCACCATCTGCTCGGCGCGCGCGATGCTCCCCGGCGCGAACTGCTCCGCCAAAGTCCACAGTTCGTGCATATTCCGCTCGCCTACGGTAGAAGCATAGAGCGAGCCGCCGGGCCGCAGTACCCGCCGCACTTCACGCAACACATCCGCCACGCACGGTACATGGTAAAGCAGGTGATTGGCGATGACGACATCGAAGGACTGTTCCGCAAAGGTGAGCGCCTGCGCGTCCTGATGCGAGAAGGAAAAGGCCGGGTGGCCCGCCAGCGCCGCTTGCGCGGTTGCCAACATACCCTCGGAAGCGTCGGTCAGTGTCACGCGCCAGCCTGTGGGCAACCGCTCCAGATTGCGCCGCCATAGCGCGCCGGTACCGCAGCCGATTTCCAGGATGCGCGCCTCAGGCGGCAACGCCAGCAACAGCTCAAACACCCAGCGGAACCAGGGCGTCGGATGGATGCTGAAGCGCTCGTGCAGCCCCATCCGCTCTCGGAGGTTCGTGGCGGTGGCGTATTGGCTGGTCACGGAAAAGCGGTCGTCCATCTACACCAATCGCAGCCCCGGCTCGATATCGAGCTCCCATCCGGCGCGGATGCCCGCCTGGTAACGATAGGTTCCCGCAGCGGCGATCATCGCGCCGTTGTCGGTACACAGCACCAGCGGCGCGGTGTAGACGGGGATATTGTGCCGGGCGCGGACCGCCATCCGCAGCGAGGTGTTAGCGGAGACGCCGCCGGATAGCAACACCGATTTGACGTTGAACTCGCGGGCCGCGCTCGCGGTCTTTTCGGCCAGCACCTCCACCACCGCCGCCTGGAAGGAGGCCGCCATATCCGCGGTGAAGCGCAGCGGACGGGGGCCGTTGTACTGCTTGAGCGTCCGCAGCACAGCGGTCTTCAAGCCGCTGAAGCTGAAGTCGTAGGTGCCGGGCAGCCAGGCGCGAGGGAAGTTGAAGGCGCGAGGATTTCCCTGCCGCGCCGCCGCCTCGATGGCCGGGCCGCCGGGATAGCTCAGCTCTAACATTCGCGCGACCTTGTCGAAGGCCTCGCCCGCCGCGTCATCCAGCGTCCCGCCCAGGCGCTCGTACTGCCCGTGATCGTGAACGAGCACCAGCTCGGTGTGCCCGCCGGAGACGATGAGCACGAGAAAGGGGAACGTGAGTGCGCCGTCGGCAGCACCCTCAGCGCCAGTCTCGAGCCAATGGGCGTAGAGATGGCCCTCCAGGTGGTTGACAGGGACGAGCGGCAGTCCCCGCGCCAGCGCCGCGCCTTTGGCGAAGTTCAAGCCGACCAGCAGCGATCCGGGCAGGCCCGGCCCATAGGTCACGGCGATGGCGTCCAAATCGGCCCAGCCGACGTGGGCCTCGCGCAACGCCTGCTCGGTGATGGGGACGATGGCTTCGACATGCGCTCGCGCGGCCATTTCCGGGAAGACGCCGCCGTATTCCGCGTGCAGTTCCACCTGCGAGGCAATCACGTTGGAGAGGATGCGCCGTCCGTCCTCCACCACCGCCACGGCGGTTTCATCGCATGAGGTCTCGATGCCCAGCACTCGCACCGTCATCGCGTCCCCCTAATCCAGCGGGATGAGTAGTTCATAGGGATACTCGGTGAGGTTGTGGACCTGCCCATTGTTGGCAATCCACAACACATCCTCCAGGCGGCAGCCCATGCCCTCATCCGGGTAGTACAGCCCCGGCTCCACGGTGAAGACGTGGCCCGGCTGCAGGCGCGCGGTGTTGCTCGCCACATCGCGGAAGGTCGGGGCCTCGTGCACCTGCAAGCCCAGGCCATGGCTCACGGTATGCACATAGCCCTCCAGCGTGTTGGGATAGTCGGCCACGGTGGGATGTCCGCGCTCGCGGAAGAAGTCGCAGGTCATGCGCTGATAGGCGCGGGCCTCTTCGCCCACGGTAATCGCCGCGTTGACCTGCTGGATGCACTCGCGGACATCGTTGTGGATGCGGGCCACCGCTTCCGGCGCGTAGCCCAGGCAGAAGGTGCGCGTCATGTCGAAGAAGTAGCCGCCGCCGGCCTCGCAGAGGAAGATGTCGAAGACGATGCTCTCGCCCAGGCGCATGGGCCGGGTGAGCGTCCCCTTGCTGTGAGGAATGCCGGCATCGCGCCCGGTGGAGAAGGTGAAGCCGTGCGGATCTTCCAGCCCTTGCAGCGCGATGAGGCGGCGGATGTGCGCGTGGACATCGCCCACGTTGAGCACGCTGCCATCGGCGCGGCGCAGCGTCTCATCGTGGCCCGCCGTGTGTTGCTGCAAGAAAGCGACCGTCTCCGCGACAATGGCGACCGTCCGGCGGCCCACCTCGCGGATGCGCGCCACCTCGGCGGCGTCCTTGGTGGCGCGCGCCTCGGTGAGCAGATCGGTGTCGTACTCGCCCACCACCTCCAGCGAGGGCAGCGCCGCCTGCAGGGCGCGCAGGAAGACAAAAGCGCGCCCCTGATCGGCCATCCCGTAGAAGCCTACGCGCCCCGCAATGCCCTGATCAGCAAAGATGCGCTGATAATAGGCCACATCGGTCGCCAACTGCTCGCCCTGATGTGCCTGGAGCAACCCAACGTAGTCGTATTCGGTGGTCAGTTTCACTGCCATTCCGGCGTGCAGGGCCTCCTCGCGCTCCATCGGAGCGGCGATCAGCAACGGCTCCGCACCACGCTTCTTCACAACCGTACCTCGCGTCAGCCCCGCGCCGTTGGTCAGATAATACATCGCGGGGTTGCCATGCACCGCGCCGCTGACGACGACGGCGTCCAGCTCGCGCGCTGCCATGAGATGATCCAGGTCAGATTTCATTATATCCTTTCTCCAGTATGTAGAAGTTGATCACGCCGCTCATTTTTTGCGGACAATAGAGAGCAACAGCCACGCTCCCAATATCAACGAGAAGACAAAACCGGCAATTGCGATAATTTGGAAGAGAAGAGAGCTCTGTGAAGTCGTCGGAATGACGATAGCTAGCCCAATGATCATCCCGGCGATGACGAGGCTGAGGGAGAGGCGGGTGACCAGGTATCCCAATTGATTGAAGCTGCGTTGATCGAGTGAGAGGGGGATTGGCTCTTTCTTCTCCATGCGATCGAGCAGCAGCAGCGTCGCGCGCGGGAGCTCCCGGCTCACGTCGCCCCAGAGCTGCCCTGTGCGCAGCGCCCCTTCGAGCCAGCGGCGGTTGGGCAAGGTGGACTTGAACAAGAGGCGCGCCACGTAGGATTGGGAGAAGGCGAAGATGTCGAAGCCGGGGGCCAATTGTTGCCCTAGCCCCTCCATCATCGAGAGCGTTTTCGCCAGTAGCCAGAAATTGCTCGGCATCTGCAAGCGGTGACGATAGACCACCGGCATCACATCGTTGAGCACATCCGCCGCGCGGATCTCTTTGAGCGGCAGCCCGTAGTACTTGCGCAACAAGCGCCCCACGTCGCGCTCCAGAGCGCGGCGATCCACGTCGGGCCGCGCTGCCCCGATGTGGATGAATTCATCCACGACGCCTGCCGGGTCGTTGCGCACCGCGACGGCGTAGAGCCGCACCAGGTCTCTGCGATCCTCCGGGCTGAGATAGCCCACCATTCCGAAGTCCATCGCACCGATGACATCGCCTTCCATCACAAAAAAGTTGCCGGGATGCGGATCAGCGTGGAAGAAGCCATCGTCGAAGACCTGTTTGATGGTCAGGCGCGCCGCGACGGTCGCCAGGTGCAGGCGATCACAGCCGGCTGCATCGAGTGCGGCGATGTCGTCAATTTTGATACCCTCGATGAATTCCAGCACCAAGATGCGCTCGGTGGTGAGCTCCCAGTAGACGCGCGGAATGTAGACGTAAGGCTCGTGGGCAAAGTTGGCGCGCAGGCGGTCGGCGTTGCGCGCCTCGCGGCGGTAGTCGAGCTCGTTGTGCAGGGTGTCGGCGAAGTCCTGGGCAATCTTCTCCAGGCGATAGAACTGTCCCAGGAACGTGTGCTGCTGCGCGTAATGCGCCAGATCGTTGAGGATCTCCAGATCAACCTCGAGGGTGGGGCGGATATCGGGGCGCTGCACTTTGACTACCACCCGCTCGCCGTTGTATAACGTCGCAGCATGAACCTGCCCCAACGAGGCCGCGGCCAGCGGTTTCGGGTCAATGTGCTTGAAGTATTTCTCCGGCAGCGCGCCCAGATCTTCTTGAATGACGCGCCGCGCCGCCTCCCAGGCGAAGGGCGCGACGCGATCCTGCAATTTGGAGAGCTCGGTCACGTAATCGGGCGGTAGGAGATCGGGGCGCGTGCTAAGCAGCTGCCCCAGTTTGACGAAGCTGGGGCCGAGCTCGGTGAAGGCCTGCCGGAAGTGCGCGGGCAAGCTCACCGCCTCGGGCATGGTCTCCGATTTGAGCGCGCGACTGAGGTGGCGCAACAGCCATGGGTCCGTCGGCACCAGCGAGAGCGCAAAGCCGAAGCCATGCCGCGCAAAGATGGTTAGGATGTGCTGGTAACGCCGGAAGTGCCGCACCGGACGGGTGATGGATAACGCTTTCACGCGCTTTAACAGTTTCCTTCCACGGGCAAAGACACACGCGCAAATCGCCTCACCTCAAAAAGCGGGTGGGTGCGATGCACAGAGCAGATGACGCTTGCCAATGTGCGAGCAGCGTCGCGCTTACATGTCCGCAAAAAGCGAGAGTAGATCCACGTCCTCCACGGGCAGTTCGCGGAGCAGCGCCGGCAACACCGCTTGCAGGAGCTCGGCGCGTGCCTCACGCGATACGCCTTCCAACAGCGTGCCCAGATGGCGCTCGATGATGGCTTGGAAAATCGCCACCCGCTCCTGCGCCGTCAGCGATTCGGCCAGGGTGGGCAGGAAGGTGTCCAGCAGTTCAATGGCCTGTTCGCCTTGCACATCCTGAAAGAACTGCCGTAGCAAGTTCGCTTTGAAGCTATTCACCAGCGCTCTCGGTTAAGGTCTCGAGTTGTTGCTGCACAGCGGAGAGCTGTTCGCGCAGCGCGGTAATCTCGCTCTCGGTTGCCAGGTGCATGCTGTTCAACGCCCCCTCGATCTCCTCGCGCACCAGCTTGCGGAACGCGCCGCGCTCTTCCTCGCCGCGCTTCACCAGCCGCTCGGTGGTCTCGTTGATTTCGCCACGGGCCACCTCGCCCTGCTTCACCAGCTCCTCGACGACCGCTTGTGCCTTCTCGCGCGTCAGCGAGAAAAGCCCAATTCCCATCAACAATGAACGTTCTAACTGTTCCTTTAACATGTTACGCCTCCTTTGAGTGTTTATGGATATCTAACTTCATTATAGCATCAAACGCCTAGAAACGTCGAATCCGGTACTTGAGCAAGGTGTAGAGGACGGTAAAGCCATCGCGCCAGGAGATTTTCTTCCCTTCCTCGAATTCCCGCCCATCGTAGGAGATGGGTACTTCGTAGATGCGATAGCCCAGCCGCAAAATTTGGGCGGTGATCTCAGGATCGAAGCCCCAGCCGTTGGCCTGCAACTTGAGACGCTGTGCTACCTCGCGGGTGAAGGTCTTGTAGCAGGTCTCCATGTCGGTGAGGATGGTGTTGTACAGCAAATTGGTCACGAAGGTGAGGAAGCGATTGCCCATCATGTGCCAGAAGAACATCGCTTTGGAAGGCCCGCCTCGGAAGCGCGAGCCATAGACGACTTGCACGCGATTTTCGAGAATGGGCAACAGCAGCTTGGGGTAGTCGCGTGGGTCGTATTCCAAATCTGCATCCTGGATCAACATGATGTCGCCCGTGGCGTGTTGCAGGCCGGTGCGCACCGCAGCGCCTTTCCCCTGATTGACTTCGTGGAAGATGATCTGGATGTTGGGCGCTTCCTGCAGGGTGCGCAGATAGTCGCGTGTGCCGTCGGTCGAGCCGTCATCAACAATCACCAGCTCGCGCTCCAGCGTCACGCGCTCCTCGTGGGCCTCGCCGGACCAGGTGTCCACGTTCAGGGGAACCGCGCGCACGCGCTCTACGATCTCCGCGATGGTCTGAATCTCGTTGTAGGCCGGGATGATGATGGAAAGTTTCATGGTGTCCCTCTTTTAGGTGATGGAAAGCGTCTCGATTTCTTGTTGGCGCAGCCGCGTCAGTGATGTGTGCGCGGTGAAGTCCAATTGCAGCGGCGTCACGGAGATGTAACCCTCCGCCAGGGCCGCGAAATCTGTGCCGGGTTCCGCCACGCCGGTGGGGCGCTCGCCGCCGATCCAGTAGTAGGGGCGTCCGAACGGGTCCTCGCGGCGCACCAGCTGATCGCGGTAGATGCGCAGTCCCATGCGCGTCACCTGCACGCCACGGATCTCTGCCGCTGGCAGCGCCGGCACATTGACGTTGAGCAGGACGTGCGTCGGCAAGCTGTGGGCGAGCACCCAGCGGGCCAGCCGTGCGGCGAAATTCGCCGCCACACGATAATCGGCCCCGACCTCCCAGGTCGCCAGCGAGATGGCGAAAGCGGGGACGCCGCCGATAGCGCCCTCCATCGCTGCCGTCACGGTGCCGGAGTAGGTCACGTCGTGGCCCAGGTTCTCGCCCCGGTTGATGCCGGTCACGACCAGGTCCACCGGCGACTCCGCCAGACCCAGTAGCCCCAACGCCACTGCGTCGGAGGGCGCGCCGGTTGTCACCAGCGCGGGCATCCCGTTCGGCAGGTTGCCCTGATCCACGCGGAGCGGTTTGTGCATCGTTTTGGAATGGCCCGAGGCGCTCCAATTGCGTCCGGGGGCAATGATCGTCACCCGGCCAACGGTCGCCAAAGATTCCGCTAACGCGGAAAGCCCTGGTGCGTTGACGCCATCATCGTTGGTGATGAGGATATGTGGTTTTGTGGTTGCTTGCATCTCACTCCCTGGCTGATAGTCAAATATGGTCTGTGTTGAAAAAGAGAAAAACGCCTCCCAAATTATACCCATAGCAGCCTAAAGCGGCAAGTAGTGAATCGAACTAACTACGTTTGGCTGGGTTAGATACGGGCCGTCCGCATGGCAGTATCAACTCCGGCCATAGATCGGCACCGCTGCGCCGTGAATGGCGCGCGCGGCCTCCGAAGCCAGAAAAAGGATCACGTCCGCGATAGCCTCTGGCGCAACCCAGCGGCTAAAATCAGCCTGTGGCATAGCCTCCCGATTTTGCGGCGTATCTATCGTGCCGGGCAACACGCAGTTGACGTTGATGTTGGCCTGCCGGAGCTCCGCGGCCTGACTTTCCACCAGGCGCACCAGGGCCGCCTTCGCGGCGCTGTACGCGGCGGCATTGGCCGATCCCGCCAGCGCCGCCCGCGCGGCCACGTGGACGATCTTGCCCCGCCCCTGCGCCAACATCGGCGGGGCCACCGCCCGGCTGAGGATGAAGGCTGCACGCGCGTTCAGATTCAGCATAAAGTCCCACGTCTCCAGCGCGGTTTCGTGGACCGGTTGACCGGCCCGGTAGCCGCCCACGGTGTTCACCAACACGTCAATCCGCCCCCAGCGCACCAGGATGCTTTGCACGGCTGACGCGACCGACTCACTGTCGGTCACATCCACCGAGCCGAGCAACAGATGCTCACCTGCATCAGCCAATGTGGGGAAAATCTGCGGCAAGCGATCCGGCGCACGATCCAACAAGACGAGGTGCGCCCCGGCAGCGTGAAAAGCAAGGGTGACAGCCCGGCCCAGGTTGCCCGAGGCCCCGGCGATCAACACAATCTGTGAGGAAAAATCAAACGGGTGCGTTTCATTTGAGTTGGAAACCTCCTAGGCGGCCAGCGCGATCTGGCCACTAATCGAGTTGATAGTAGTAGTCATCACAGGAAGCGGTGCGTAATCAGAACCACTCGATGAATTGGACAACGCCTCAAGGTCTAAGGCTTGATCTTCGAGGTAGCATTGTTCTGGAAAAGCAGCAATTCTCATTATGACTTTTCACCTTAATCTATCGGCGATTCATGGTATAGTAGAGCAATGAAAACCATGACAAGTCCCAAAACTAAGCTCAAGCGCACCATAGTTGATGCCGTGATTGCGCGC
>Ga0209614_1000632_pt1 | contig 30012 bp, 31 predicted proteins | sample BlaSprsedimmetaG_FD_185484 | JGI IMG/M metagenome (GOLD analysis project Ga0209614, IMG submission 185484) | Hot spring sediment bacterial and archeal communities from California, USA to study Microbial Dark Matter (Phase II) - Blank Spring... ... | reverse complement strand
GGTGTCAAGCTTTTTCTACTAAAGGATGCGGATTTTATCTTGGTGTTTCCCATTGTTACACTATTTCCTTGATACCCTAAACTTGCCATAAGATTTTTTATAGTAAAATTATGCTTCCAAAATTCTTGCTCATTTTTTTGGACAGATACTTTACAGCCAGGCTATGAATGACATAGTGTATCTGCAACGATGGGCTATTAAACCAAAAGGAAAAACATGAATTGTTATGAAACACTCTTCGTAGTAAAACCTACACTCACAGAAGAAGAGACAGCAGCACAAGTTGCCAAGATCAAAGATGTACTTACCAAAGAGGGCGCAGAGATTCTTGCGACTGATGATATGGGTATGAGAAAACTTGCTTACCAAGTTCAGAAAAATGACAGAGGATACTACACTGTGGTGTACTTCAAAGCCGAAGGTTCTGTCATCACAGAGCTGGAGAGAAATCTTAGAATCAACGAAGATGTGATCAAGTTCCTCACAGTAAAATATACAAACAGCAAAGAGATGGCACACTTCAACACGCTTGTTGAAGCAGCGAAGAAGAGCGAAGCAAAAGAGGCGTAAGCCGTTCGCACACAACTAGGAGCAACCCTATGTACAACAAAGTTATTTTGGCAGGAAATCTGGCGAGAGATATTGAGATCCGTTATACACAAGGCGGGAGTGCGATCGGAAAAACCGCGATCGCAACCAACAGAAGATACAAATCTCAAACAGGCGAGCAGAAAGAAGAAGTCATGTTCATTGACCTTACCTTCTTCGGAAGAACTGCTGAGATAGCCAATCAGTACCTACGCAAGGGAAGCAAAGTTTTAGTAGATGGAAGACTGACACTCGAGCAGTGGACGGCACAAGATGGGAGCAAAAGAAGCAGACATACCATTACGGTAGAGAACCTACAGATGCTGGGTGGCAAAGACGAAGCAGGTGCAGAAGGTTCCTATCAGAACAATGCAATGCCTTCAGACAACTATGCGCATCCTAAACCATCATACCATGCGCCTTCAGAGCCGCAGCGTGCACCACAACAGCAACAGTCAAATCATACCGTCCCAGAAATTGACATCAGTGAAGATGAAATACCGTTTTAGGAGAACGTAAACCATGGCAGAAAGAAGAAAATTCAAAAAAAGATATTGTAAATACTGTGAAGCAAAAATTGACTTCATCGATTATAAAGACTTAGCACAGCTTAAATTCTCTCTCTCAGAGCGATTTAAGATCATGCCAAGAAGATTGACCGGTAACTGTAAAAAACACCAGGAGATGGTAACAGTAGCGATCAAAAGAGCGAGACAAACAGCCCTTATCCCATACATCGTTGACAGAAAGAACGTTGTAGAATCCCCATTTGAAATGATCAAATAAGACCCCTTGAAGCTGCCCACCTCTTTGAGGTGGATAGCTTTTCCCCGTTTCACTATTTCCTTATATTCTTTCATCACATCCCATGATATAAACAGCTATCATAATGCAAGTAAAATCCAAAGTATTATACTCATGAATAGATGATTTGAACGCTTAGCAGCACATGAGAAGACTGAAAAGAGGTTACCAATCAAATCGATATAGAAACCATAGCAGGTAACGATCTTGTACTTTTTGAAGTCTACATGCTTATAGGGGAGATTACCATGTAAAAATATTAGGCTCAAAACAACTAAACGAGATATCACATGTCAAGCACATACCATTATATCGGCAAAAAGTATCTCCACCGTTCAAGAATTTTAGCCCAATCATAGACAGTGGTGAAGAGAGGGGAGAGTCTATCCCCAAAGAGTGCTTGATGTGAAAGCTGCTACCCCACAGGATGCTAGATAAGATCATACGACCTCACTACACACAGCACAACAGAACAAATGCAAGACCAGAGCGATCAGCTTTTTTGAAGCACGACAAAAAGCTTATCGGCCTCACCCATCTCATAGAGTGCTACCTCTTCGGAAGATACAAGCTTGAGTCCTTTGCAAGAGGTGAGTGCCTCAAGGGTATGGTAGTACTGGGTGATCCTCTCTTTGGATTTGACAAAAGCATGACCCTTTTTTTCAAAGAGCGTCAGTTCCATCTCATAGATCCGCTTCTTAAAATCACTATCAATTGCTAAAAAACGCTCTTCATCATCTACGATAAAGGCCCCCACGGCGACATGTTCAAATCCAAAGAGCGTGTTTACATCAAAGACAAAATAGCCGCCCTCGTTGAGATGAGCAACGATACATCCCAAAAATCTTTGCAGTGATTGAGCATCCAGGTAATTGACCATATCAAATACCGCAGTGATCACATCATATCTGCCCTCCAGGTCGCACAGATCGATACACGCTGCATCTATCCCTTTGCTTTGAGTGCGCTTGACCATCAAAGGGCTTAGATCTATCCCTTTGGCTTCTTCCAGCGCTAGTGCGTTTTTCATCTGCAGAAGAAACTCTCCTGAACCGCATCCCACATCCAGAAGCGTTTTGGGCTGGACCGATCGTAAAAAAAGAAGATAGTGGGCATAGAGGCGGGGTATGGCCCCCTCTATCCCCAGAAGATCCTCTACCTTAGCATAAAGGTCAAGCGAATCTGAACTGTTAGTTGTCACGTTCTACCACTTCCTTGATCTTCTCATAGAGAGAAAGGATCTCGTCTTTTTTGGCATAGTAGCTGTTTTTATTTGCGATAAGGTATGCTGAGGAGTCCATGATCTCTTCGGCTACCTTCAGTCCATTCTCTCGCATCGTACTCCCTGTTTCCACGATATCCACGATCGCATCGGCAAGGCCCACTAGCGGTGCTAACTCGATCGAACCGTAGAGCTTGATCACCTCCACGCCTACAGCTTTTTGGGCAAAATAATCCTTGGTGATGTTGACCATCTTTGTTGCTATCTTGATATTTGGGCGACTCCAGTCTAGCTCATCCTCATTTTTGATACCAATTGCGACTTTGCACTTGCCAAGCTTCATATCCAGAAGCTGGATGATATCCAACTCCTTTTCAGTGATGACATCAAGACCTACGACACCGATATCTGCAGCGCCGTACTCTACATAGGTCGGTACATCCTGATTGCGCACATTCAAAAAACGGAACGCTCCCATCTCGAAGATCAGCTCACGCCCCTCAAACTTAAACTCTCCACCAAAGATCTCGGCAAAGATCTCTAGCGTCTGCTCCGCGATCCTTCCCTTTGGAAGTGCGACTGTCAACATGGGTTGCTCCTTTTACATAAAAGTGCATCGTGCATCGTGCATCGTGCATCGTGATTATCTGTATTGCTCCGCAATACTTCTCTCTTTGTCGCATGTTTTCCCATATCATCCCTCATACCAAACAGATGCTTTTTGCCAGAAAAACAAACTCTTATTTTAATGTCTAATCTCTCATTGCTCACTTACGTTCAAAGCTTGTATCATCCCTTGAAATAGCAGTGATTCATCATAGATGGCATCTTCAAAAAAGCGACTTAAAAACGCTCCGTCACCTCCGGTAAAATAGAGGGATTGATCACCCCTGTGCTGATCAATGAGTGCTTTAATAGACGCGATTATACCATAGCTTATCCCATCTTTGGTTGTAAGAGGGAGCTTCTCAAGTGCGATATCTTGATTGATCGGGGTATCAAGTGCCGGGGATATCCTGCGGTAACTCTCAAGGTATGCATGGATCCCCGGAAGGACAAATCCTCCCCGGTAGATGCCACCTTTCACGATATCCACAGTGATCGCTGAACCTGCATCGACAAAGAGGCCATCTCTGCGGCTCAGGCAGAGTGCCTTTCTATCCACCCCCATTGTTGCATACGCACCCTTAAGCACGATATGTGCAGCGATATCTTTCCAGTGTTTGATCTGTGTGATCTTCGAATCGAGTCTATAACTCACACAGATGTAGTAGAGTTTACGGTCTTGATAGCGATTGATTGCCTCCTCATGGCCCAAATGAAGTATCTTCCCCTCATCTAGGATGTGCATATGGGTATTGCCGATATCGGCCAAAAGTTGATGCTGCATCTTCTAAGCCTCTTTTTTCCAGACTACCCAGCCCTGCTCTTGCAAAAAAACTTTGGCTTTAGAACAGAGCGGAGCATCAATTAGGATATATTTTTGGGTGATCCTCGCCTCTATCAGTAGTTCAAGTTTTTCATGTAACCCCATCAACTCGTGTGCCTCTTTTTGCAAGACCCTGCTCTTTTTTTTCAACTTCATGACTAGAGTATAGTACCCCTTCAGATCAACCCCCAGGTAGAGCTCGACCCTCTTGCGGGAGCCTAGTATTTTTGGTTTGATCTCTTTGAATGACTTGAAGATAAGGTGCTTTTTCTGTAAGTACTCTGTGATCTCTTTCATAATGGTATGATACCCAAGTTAGCTCAAAGGATGGTAGCTTCGCATTGTCTGAGCCAGATTTTGTTTTTGGATATGCGTATAGATCTGCGTGGTCTCCAGCGAACTATGTCCCAACAGCTCCTGTACCACGCGCAGGTCAGCCCCCCCTATAATGAGTGAAGAGGCAAAGGAGTGACGCAAAACATGTGGTGAGACCCCAAGGTACTTTTTGACGATCTTAAAAGCAGAGATACGGCTGAGTACCTCCCCCCGGTAATTCAGCCAGAGATAAGTGCTATGCATCTGCTCATGCTGAAGGTAGGTTTCCAGTGCTTCTATCGCAACAGGGGCAAGAGGCACCACTCGCTCTTTTTCACCCTTGGCAAAACGAATCTTGAGCCACCCCTCAACGATATCTTCCCTCTGTACATGAAGCGCTTCGGAGATACGGCAGCCGCTTGCATACAAAAAAAGTATCAATGCATAGTCCCGCATTCCCGTCAGCGTGGAGCGGTCGATCAGAGAAAGGTATTTCATGATCTCCTCACTGCTTAGGTATCTGGGCAGGTTCTTGGGCACTTTTGCCATCGGTATCCTGATCTTCTTTGAGCCAAAATCATGCTGATGACAAAAATGGAAAAAGGCGTTGATCGATGAGAGTTTACGGTTGAGTGTACGTTTGTTACCAAAAGTCGCCAAAAAGCCCAAAACATCATGGGTATCTAGTTGTATCAATGCCTTGGTGGTTGAGGCTTCAAGCTGTTCAAGATCGGAAATATAGGAGGAGATAGTATGGACACTAAGCGCCCTGGTGACGCTTAGATACTCTTCAAAAGCAATGAGTATGTCGCTCTTACTCATAACCCAGTTTTGAAAGCTCTATGACATCTCCGTCTTTATAGAGCTTTGTTTGAGCGATACATGCAGGTTGTTTCACCTCACCGACATCATAGATCCTGCTCTTAGTCAGCGTATCATCCAGTACGATGAGTGAACCTTTCTGATCGAGTGCATAGACTTTCCCTCCAGTCACCGTAGCGACAGAGTAGTGCGCAAACTTGAACTTCGTACGCTTCAGCTCTTTGAGTGCCTTGTTGAGTTTAATGATCTCCCCCTCTTTGGTAAAGAGGTAGACCATACCGTCGGCTACTGCAACGTCAGAGATGTTTGCCTGATACTCCTGCTCTCCGGCCTCTCCCAGAGTGATGATGGTCTTTGGTGTTGCTGCCACCACTGTGTTACCTGCTCTAGCCAGGTAGATCACATTGTTAAAGACTTTGGCACTGCTAAGATAGACCACCCCAGCACGGCTGACATCCTGAGTGTTCATAATCATCAGCTTCCCGTCCAGCATAGGGTACACAACAAGCTGGTCGACATAGAGAGGTGTTGCTACTCTAGCATCGATCGCATAGGTCTCATCTGACCTCTCCTCTATCATCTTTTTCTGCATCTGTATATCATAGAGGCCGAAGGTGTTGTTATTGAGGATATAAGCGATATGTCTGCCCTTGATCGCTGCTGTGAGCACCGGAGAGTCAAAGTTCACCTGATGCGCGACTTTTTGGGTGCTTTTCTCTATGACTTTGAGTGCACCCTCGATATTGGATGCCAACACATAGCGGTCGCTCTCACTTAAAAACCGGTACCCCTCACCCAGATCCAAGGAGCTCATCCCCTCACTTTGGCTGATATAGCGGTGATCTTCCAAGGTTGCGCCATCTCTGCTTACAGAGATGATCTTGCCACTATAGTGGCTTGTTGATTTGGAGGCATTAAAAGTCTTTTCAGGCTCAAAGTGTTTTTTGCTGCTGCACCCGGTAAAGACCAAAGTAGCTGCAATTACTATACATACCCATAGTCTCATTGGTCAGCCTTGATCATTGAGTGTTTGAGGAGCAAAGCAAGTGTCGCAACCGGTGAGCGGGGATCGATCATAGCGAGCTTCTGCTCTGCTTTTTGCATCTCTTTGTTCGAGATTGCAAGGTATGCCTCCTCTAGTAGTGTCATCTCTGCGTAGAGGAGAGAATCTGTTGTTTTTTCCTCCATCACCGCAAGGGTATACCTGCTTGCATCTGAGACCACCGCATTATTGCTTTGAGACAATGTGCTCAAAACCGCTTTATCCCCCTTTTTTGCAGCCTCTGCATAACTGTAGAGTTCAAAAAGTGCCGGATTTTTTTCTTTTAGCGTGTTGAGGGCAATTGTATCTTCAGGATTTTGCTGTAGTGTCAAAAATGCACTGTTTGCCTCGGACAATCTTTTCTCCTCCACTGCACCCATAATGCTTCTACCAACAAAGAAAAGCGCCACTACTGCGACAAAAATCCAGAGTGCAACCTTATATTTTTTATACAATGTTTCCAGTTTAAAAACACTCTCAAGTACCTTTTCGTCACTACTTAACTCTTGTTTTACCTCTGCAATCTTCACTGCAATCTCCTCAACTAAAATAATTGCTTATATTATACCCTTTGCAATTAAGATTTTGGTTAGAGTTTACGTGAAGATAGCATGAAATTCACCTCTTGTGTTTGCTTTCTCAAGCACCCTTGTATATTTGCTATCCCATATTTTTTTGAACTCTTTGTGCTGTACGGTTACCGTCCACACGCCCCACTCTCTTACTCTTTTTTAAATCATCTTCTCTATTTTTGCAAAGATGCGTGCTAAAATAGGAAGTTTTTTTTGGAGGAGAGTGTGAGGGATGCTACCCCACTGTAAAAAAGTCATTAAAAGCAGAGCGGGAGATAACCTCAATGCTTTGCATTCTTGCATCACATCGGGATTCCTTCTTTCTACAGTTCCACTACAGTGATCCCGAAATTGCCCGGCATTCGGAAAAAGTTTTTGATCTTTGGATGTTTTTCGAGATATTCGGTGACTAGTTTTGCTAGCACACCCCCTCCCGTCCCGTGGATGATCTGCACCTCATTCAGATTGTTCACCATCGCATCAGAGAGAAACTTGTCCACCGTTTCAAGCGCCTCATCGGCATACATCCCAAGCAGTTTCACCGAAACGGATGCTCCGGTTTTTTCGATCGACACTGTGGTCCTCTTCATCTTTTGAGGTACTTTTACCTTCGGCTCATCACCGCTTTTTTTGAGCTCTTTAAGGGGAACTCTCATCTTCAGTCCGTCCACCTCTATCGTCGCTTCTTTACCACGGATGGAGCGAAGTTCGCCCCTGTGAGAGCGATACTTGATCCTATCTCCCTCTTTTAGTAGCGCTTGCTCTTTTGTGGGTACCTCTTTGGGTCTGAAGCTTTTATGCTTGTGTGCTTCGGTAAGCAGTCGCCTTCCTTCTCTTGACTCTTTGGCTTTCAGTGCCTCCTGGGCTCTCTTGGTCGCTGCATTATAACGGTTTTCAAGCGTGGCGACTGCTTTTCTGTGACTCTCTTGGAGTTTGAGCTTCAGCTCCTCAAGTTGGAGTTTTTTCTTTTCTACCGCAGCCAACTCAGCTTCAACTCTCCTGATCTTCTCTCTCATTTGGCGCTCTAGAGCCGTGGATCTCTCTATGAGATCATTGAGTTTCTCTTTATCTTCGCCGTATACCTCTTTGGCCCGTGCGACGATACGTTCGGGGATACCATAGCGTTGTGCGGTTTCAAAGGCGTAGCTCTTTCCGATACTCCCCTGCAAAAAGGTATAGGTCGGAAGCCGTTTCTCCTCATCGTAGAGTGCGGCGATGAGTTCTACCTGATCGTCGCTTGCCATCAGGGAGGCTAGACGCTTGTGGTGTGTCGTTACGATAAAGGTGATCCCTCTTTTTCTTAGCTCGTCAAGTAGGACCCTAAACAGGCTTGCCGCTTCATCGCTGTCTGTGCCAAGCTCGATCTCATCGACCCCCACGATCGCATGCTCCTTGACGAAGAGTTTTGCAAACTCCTGCATACGCCCCGCAAAAGTGGAGATATCGTTTTTCACAGACTGGGGATCATCGATCACCGCTTCAATGCTTTTGAAATGCCCGACTTCACTCTTTGCCACATTGCAGCGAAACGGCAGGAGATATTTGGCCATATAGACCGCACTGAGCAGGGATTTGAGGAGCATCGTTTTTCCCCCTGCATTCACCCCGGTGATCAGCATCACCTCTTTATCTAGGTCGATCGATACCGGTACTGGATCATCGATCGCGGGGTGTGCAAACTCCTCGAGTTTGATGCGCCTGGACTTGCTTGGCAAAATAAACTCGTACTCCTTGCTTCGAGCAAACAGCACGCGTGCCTGGTAGTGGTCGAACCTGTCATACTCTTTGTTGATGAAGGCTAAAAAACGTTCCCATTTGTTGAATTTCGCAGAGATCTCCTTACAGTAGCGGTAGATGACCTCCTCTTTTTGGCTCAGTAGTGCGGACTCTTTCTCTTTGAGGTGGGAAATGCTCTGGGGGATGATATAGAAGTGGCCGCCAGAGCTTCTTGCAACCACCGTGGCCTTGATCATATGATTGAAGCCTCCTTTCACCAAAAGGGTCTCCTCCCCTCCGTTAAAGTGTATCTGCGAATCCACCAGATAGTCTCTGAGCTTAACAGAGTGTGCAAGCTTATAGAGCGTCTCTTTGATAGCGATCTTGTTTTGCTTGATGGACTTTTCAAGACCGTATAGCTCAGGGTCGCGCTCAGGGTTGATCAAGCCTTCATCCGTAAAGTAGTCAATGACCTGGAGTATCTCATCGGGGATCTCTATCCCCTGTAGCCATGAGGCGAGCGGTTCTTGAAAACTTTGGGATTTGAGACGGTTAAAATAGGAGATCATTATCACAAAAGCATAGATCTCCTCAAGCCCTAGTATCGCCTGCTTTTTGATAAGATTGAGTTCAAGGTCAAGATTTTTGACTGCTTTTGTGGGGGGGAACTCTTCGGATGAAAGTGCTTTGATATAACGGAAATGCTGATGGATATCACCGTGCATGACCACGGACTTCTCTCTGGCAAAAAAGTGTTTAAACTGAGAAATGTACCCGTCAAGGTCAAGCTTCTGGATGATAGATTTTTCTTTAGATGCTTCTTGTTTCACGCAATAGGTTCCCAAAATATTTACTGGTAGAATTATAACACGTTTGCTTCATATTCAGATTTACCCAAGACATACAACCATGCGACTTCAATTGATCATGCAACATACTTTCTGTAAATTCTCAATCAGCTCAGATAACAATAAAAAAGAAATCTAGAAGATGAAATTAAAAGGAAAAAGTGAACGCTAGATTGTGGGGAGTTGATGCCATTGCTTATTGCAAACAAACAAGAGGCAAATCAAAGCGCTTTGCCTCGGTGCAAAACATCGCTCTTGGCTACGCTTCGCCCCTGATCTGATAGGTAATGTCTCCTGCACCAAATGCGGTGATGAGCCCCTGGCTGTATTCTTGTATCACGTGTCCTTCTTTCAAAACCCTGACGATGCCATCCTCTTTAGTCACGGCATCCGCCATCACAAGCTTGTAGCGACTGAATGCTCCTTTGAGGTCGATATCTGTCTTGATCTCTCCAGCCGCCCAGATCGGAAGGATCACCAGCTCATCCACCCCTTCAAAACACTCGACAAATCCTGGAAGATTGTCTAGGGTACGGCTGTATTTGTGCGGTTGCCAGATGACATTGAGCTGTGTAAAACCTCTTAGTTTTTGATAGATCTTCAGTGCTTTCATGGTTGCCTTGATCTCGGTAGGATGATGACCATAGTCATCGATCACGACACACTTCTCTTTATCCTGGATGATATCAAAGCGCTTCTTGATGCCTTTATAGTTCAAACAGTTCTTCCTAATCTCCTCAAGAGGCCAGCCAAGCTCCAGTGCGGCTAGTATCGCTAGCGCAGCATCCAAAGCGATATGTGCTCCCAGCCCGAAAACCTCAAATATCCCCAGATCCCGTAGCTCAAATTTCGTATGTGGCTTGCCCTCCACCAGTGTAAAGGCAATATTTTTGATATCTCTGCTTGGATAGAGCTTGACGCTCTCCATCTCCAGGGAAGAGAGGAATGTATCTTCAGCATTGATCACCCGTATCTTTGCAAGGGAGAGAAATTTTGTATAGGCGCTGTAAAAAAGCGCTTCATCATACTGGTAGTACTCCATGTGTTCGGGTTCTACGTTGGTTGCAATCGCCAGATAAGGATTGGAGTTCAAAAAACTCTCATCACTCTCATCCGCTTCAAAAACCACTTTGTTGTTCTCAAAAGAGCGTACATTGGAGCCGAACGCTTTGCTGATCGCACCGATTAGGGCATTGGACTGAGGGATAAGAGAAGCGAGCATCGCCGAAGTGGTACTTTTGCCGTGGGCACCCCCTACCGCGTAAACCTCTTTTTCTTTCAGGATGAACTTTAGAGCCTCTTTTCGTGAGAGGAGTGTGATACCTAGTGCTTTGGCTTTTTGATACTCGACATTGGTCGGGCGTATGGCAGCAGAGTGTATGACGATATCAGCCCCCTCCACAGCATCTTCATGGTGAGGTATGGTGATCTTTGCTGAAAAGTTTGTTGCCAGGTCATTGGTGATCTCGCTCTGTCTGATATCAGATCCGGAGATCTTATGTCCATCATTGGCAAGAAATTTCGCCAGCGCAGAGAGTCCGATACCCCCGATCCCGATAAAATGTATCTTTTTTACTTCCACTATACCAACTCCACTTTTTACATCAAAGCATTGCCAAGCAATACCTACTTTCGCTCTTCACCCAAGGACATTTGTCACTTCGTTCGGACGCACTCTTATCTCTTCACTTTAAAAGAGGTAAGACCTTTTGACTATCTGTGCTCGTCTAGTACCTTCAGCTCATCTTCCCCCTGTTTGACATACTTAGAGAACATCGCAAGAAGGATATCTGTTGGCTGTGTAAAGCTCTGGATGAAAAATGCCAGAGGATCATGCACATCAATCCCCTCCACATCCACCATGCTTTCCACAAACTCCTCAAAGCTTTTACCCGCCATCACTGCGCAGGCATGGACCATCATTGCATCTTTCAGTCCTGCATGCTCTATCGTATAGTTGAGCACTAGAAACATCTCCTTGGCACCCTTGAAGTCATTTTCGCTATAACGCTGCATCGCATGCTCGTAGATCGCGCGCGCGGTTGCGATATCCTCGACATCGCCCATATCGAACGATTGTCTCTCAGTAAGCTTTTGTGCAAGCGTGTCAAACGCATTGTTCACAATGAAGGTAAAGATCTCATTGATCTCCTCTTCGGGTGATTCGATGATCAATCTTGCATCCAAAAGCTGATACCCTTTTGCGATGCTCTGCTGATCTCTGCACTCTTTTTCTAGTCTCTCTATGTTTGCCAGGAACTCAGGGTCTTTCTTAAGCTCTTCTGTATGAATATCTGGTATTTCGTTATGCATTGATCTCTCCTAGGCACATGCTGATGCGTTCTAATGCTTCTTTGGTTTTTTCCGCTTCATAGACCAGTGCCAGCCTGACATGCCCCTTGCCCTCTCCTTCACGTCCAAGGAAAGAACCCGGCAGCACTTTAAGGTTGTACTTCTTGTAGAGTGTTTGGGTAAAGGCGATCTCGTCACCCACTTTCAGCCAGACATAAAAGGTCGCTTCAGGGGCATTCACACCAAGCAGCTCTTTAGCTACTTCAAAATTCTTCCTGTATTTTTCCCTGAAGAGATCGACATGCGCCTGGTCCGCCCATGCTGCGGCTGCTGCATGTTGCAGCGGGAGAGGCGATGCACAGCCCACATAGGTACGATACACCATATAGGCTTCGAGTATCGAAGCATCCCCTGCGATAAATCCAGAACGCAGGCCCGGTGCAGAAGAACGCTTAGAGATGGAGTTGATGACTAGTACGTTCTTGAAACTCTCATTGCCCGCTTCGATACTGGCATTCAGCAGAGAAGGGATCGGATCGTCAAGATAGAGATCCACATAACACTCATCATTGAGCAGCACAAAATCATAGTGTAGGGCAAGCGCCACCCACTGCTTCATCTGCTCCATTGACATCACCGATGAAGTCGGGTTGTTCGGCGAATTGAGGATCACCAGATCCGCTTTAGCCAACTGCGCTTCATCGATCACCGGCTGGAAGTGGTTTGCTTCGTTGAGATCCAGGTAGATCACCTCCGCCCTGCTTGCTTTTGCCGCTCCCTCATAGATCTGATAGAAGGGGTTTGGGAAGACCACTACTGGATGTGCACGATCAAACAGCAAAAACTGCGGAAAATTGAAGAGTACCTCTCGGGTTCCGAAGGTAGGGATGATCTGTTCTTTTCCAAGCTCGAGGTTAAAACGGTTCCCAAGATACTGGAGTATCCCCTCTTTAAGCACACTCTCTCCTGCTGTTTTGGGGTACTTGTTCAGTAGGCTGCTGTACTCGCCCAGTGCATCGCGAATAAACTGTGGCGTCTCAAACTGAGGCTCGCCGATCGTTAAACTCAGCGGCGCAAACTCCTGGTTTGGGGTAATACTCTCTAGCAAGTGATTTAATTTTTCAAAAGGATAGGTTTCGAAGTTCATTGCAGTCCTGTATGCGCTAAAATGAGATAAAAATTATAGCGTAATTACCTTGTTACAATAAACGCACCTTTATTCAACTTCTGACGTATCATCGGCAATGCTGCCTGCGCACTTTCTTTGCTGGAGTATCCTCCGATCAGCACTTTGTAGCGCTCTTCATGCACCACCTTGTAGCGCAACCCCGCCTTTTCCAACTTGGCAAGATAAAGATCATCAGGTCGCTTGACGACCGAGGCTACCTGTATATAGTAGTTCCCTGACATCTCCTTCCCTGTTCCCAGGAGAGAAGATGGCTCTTTTGTTCGTGTGGTCTGAACCTGATCAGCTGTCATGGAAGCAGGTTTGCTATCTGACTCATACGGTACTTTTTCCGTCTGTGCCAGCCAGTTGATGATATTGTCCTGCAGTTCTACAGCACGGAAATTTCCCTCTTTTGTATTGACCAGGATCACGACACTATAATAGTTGCCGGCCCTATTTTTCACATACCCCCCGATATTTTTGACATGTTTGATGGTTCCTGTTTTCATCCATGTTCTGTTCTGTGCTGGTTTGTAACGGTAACGCTTTTTGATCGTCCCGTCTTTTCCTCCTATAGCAAGGGTATTGATCCACCTATCGCCTAAAGTCCTGTAGGCACTTTCATAGATTGAGCTCAGCATTCTTGCAGACATGGTAGCGCGCCTCGAAAGTCCTGATCCATTATCAAGGAAAAACTCCCCCGCAGATAGGGCACTCTGGGTTCTTAGCAGACTGGTCACCGCTTTTCTCCCCTTCTCGACCGTAGCCGGTGCGCCATAGACCTTAGCACCGGTGAGTAGCATAAGATGCCTGGCATAAAGATTGTTACTCTCTTTTAGTGTCTCAGAGACGATCGATTCGAGCGGTTTAGCATAGTGCGTAAAAAGCAATCTAGCACCCGCAGGAACCCGTGACAGCTTCATACCCCCCCTGATCGCTATCCCCTCTTTCTCTAGTGCATCCTTAAGGGCATAGTAAAAACTGTTATACGGTTTAGTTACGATCATACACACCTTACGCTCCTTACAGTGCTTTGAGAGTTCTCCTTGCAGTATCAATTTGGGAATAGGGGATTGCATCTCTACGCTTGAACCTGCCCATGCATATTTCCCACTGCACGATTTGTCGACAAACTTAACGTTATTGACTACCGTATAGCCGGGATCCTTGATCTCCTTATAGACAGTTCTACTGTGGGGCAGGATACCGACCGTACTCGTACGTTCATTGAACATCATCGCATCTGGCATCGCATTATAGGCACTATAGGGGTAGTGATCAAAGTGCGCACTATCCTCATCTCCCACATCAAAGTAGCTTCTATCTATGATCACATTGCCAGTGATATGGCTGATCCCTTTTTCTTTGATCTGCGCGACAATATCAGGCAGTTCCTTTGAACTCAGTGATGGGTCTCCATACCCTTTGATGATGAGATCGCCCTCGAGCCTTCCGGAACGTACGGACCCGTTGATAAAGAACTCTGTTGGCCAGCGGTAGTCAAACCCCAGTTTCAATAATGCTCCATACGCTGTGGCGACTTTGATCACTGAAGCCGACTTACGTGCCATATCTGCATTCAGGGAAGCAACTACGCGGTTGGTTCTAAGCTCTTTGATGTAGATGCTGACATCACTCCTGGGAAGTTTGGATTTGTTCAGAAAATAGGTGATATCCGAAGGAAGGGAAAAGAGCCAAACCGAAACGATCAGCCATGAAAGCATGATCCTCATTTTCTCTTCTCGTATACACCAAGCAGCTGTTGCAATGCTTGGTGAAGTACTGCTTTGGAGGTGCCACTATTGAAACGCATAAATCCTTCTCCTTCTTCCAAGAAACTCACCCCCTCATTGAGCCCCCGTTTTGCCTCTTCGATAAAAAATGCTGCCCATTTCTCCGCGCAAAGTCTCGATCGTTGAGAGTCGGAATATACCAAAATGCCTTCAGGCTCCACCGCTTTTAATAGTGGGTGGTTCTCTACCGCATCTTCAGTTTTGCCCATTTCAGTGTAGTGATAAACAGCGATACACCCAACACAAAAGATCAATAGACGCCAAAGAAAATCGCCTTTTTGAAAAGAGACACCATCCAAGATCACCTCAAATGTAACTTATCGTGCCTGCAGCAAAAGTGAAACTACCACCCTTTATCTTGTGATATTTTGTCGTCACATCGATTCTAGTAAGTAGTGAAAGTTTCGTATCGACGGCAATTTCTATACACATTTAGGGTACGACACACAGCATCTAAAACTCTTCTTTCTCTTTTCCGCTCTCTATCATAGAGATAAAGATCGTGTAAAGGTTAGCGATAACGGCGCCTATCACCAATCCCACAGCCAAATCAACATTCTCATAAAACTTCATGGCAAAAAATGCAGGGATTAAATGCAGATCCGCTACCAATGAACCCGCTAAGAGTTCAGCAGATAGTAGATTCCTCACACCGATCTTCATCAACGTGGATACCACATTGACCGATCCTGCGATAAACAGCGCTACCAATGAATGCTCATACAAAAATGCTGCTGATGTCGTCAATGACATCAACGTAAAAAACATATAAAACACTTTGCCCCAATTCATTCTGACTCCTTCAGTCTCTTTGTCACTACTATAACGTACCTTGCTCGTACATTGCCCGCATCCTCTCTTTCTCTTTCTCTCTTTTGAGCTTTTCTGCCTCTTTGGCCCTAAATTCAGTTACAGAAAAACCGAGCCACATCAGGATCGGTGAAGCCACAAAGATCGATGAGTAGGTACCCACGATCACACCCACAAGCAGAGTAAATGAGAAGCCGTTGATGATCTCCCCTCCAAAAAGGAAGAGTGTCAAGACCACAAAGAAGGTGGTCAACGAGGTTAGTGTCGTGCGGGAAAGCGTACGGGACACAGACTCATCGATAATCCCTCCAAAATCGGGATCCTTGATCGATCTGATCCCTTCACGGATACGGTCAAACACGATGATCGTATCGTTAAGCGAGTAACCAAGGATCGTCAGTAGTGCCGCTAGGATATCGAGGTTGACTTCCACGCCAAAGAGTACGATCATCCCCATTGCGATTGTCACATCATGCACAAGTGCCATCACCGATGCCACAGCAAAACGCCACTCAAACCTGAAAGATACATAGATCAAAATACCAATGATCGCAAGCACCATCGCCAGTAACCCCTGCTCGCGAAGCTCTGAACCGACTTTTGCGCCGACCATGTCGACACGTCTTATCTCTTTAAATCCTTGCGTCTTTGCAAGCAGTGCTCTGACTTGGTCACCGATATCCACGCCAACACTCTGAGAACTCGTTTTTGTCTTGATCACTATCTCATTCTCTGTACCAAAGTAGGTGACGTTTGCACCCTTATAGGCTTCCTGCTTGCCCAAGATCTCCCTGACCTCATCGATCGGGGCTTGCTGATCGTACTGCACCTGGATCACCGTACCTCCGGCAAAGTCGATGCCCACATTGAAGCCTTTGGTGAAGATCAATCCCAAGGAGGTGAGCACCAAGAGAATCGAAAGCATCCCAAAACGTTTTGCCTGCGCCATCAAAGAGAGTGGTTTTTTATATGTAAAAAGTTCCATTATTTACTCCCTTTTATTCCAAACCAGTAACCTAGTCTATTTTTGTCCATCTTTGGCAAGATCCACTGGTAGATACCATGTGTTCCCACGATCGCTGTAAGCATCGACGCCATGATACCGATACTCATCGTCAGCGCAAAACCTTTGATCGGACCTGTACCGTATGCATAAAGCACTGTTGCAGCAATCAGTGTCGTCACGTTTGCGTCCCAGATCGCCGTAAAGGCATTGTTATACCCATCTTCGATCGATTTTGCGATCGATTTTCCTTGCGCTAGCACCTCACGGATACGCTCATTGATGATCACATTGGCATCCACCGCCATACCCACCGTCAGTACGATCCCCGCCATACCAGGCAGTGTCAGTGTTGCACCAAAGAGCGACATGATTGCTAAGATCAAAAAGAGGTTCCCGATCAACGCCACATTAGCAATCACACCTGCCATGCCATAATAGAGCACCATAAAGATCACCACAAGGACAAAACCGAACATCAATGCAAGCGAACTTGCTTTGATACTGTCTGCACCTAGGCTTGGTCCCACACTTCGTTTCTCCATCACATAGACGGGTGCTAGCAACGATCCTGACCGCAGAGCGATCGCAAGATCGTGTGCCTCTTCCATCGTAAACTGCCCCGAGATCTGGACACGTCCCCCACCGATACGTTCGCGGATATTGGGTGCGGAGTAGACCTGGTTATCCAGTACCACAGCCATACGTTTACCCACACTGATCGCCGTAAAGTCGCCAAATATCTTTGCACCCTGTCTGTTAAGCGTGAAGTTGATCACGGGCTGGCTGTTCTCGTCAAAGCCTACTTTGGCATCGGTGAGCATCGAACCATCAAGCACTGGGATCGCTTTGAGTAGATACTTTTCTGCTGTATTGACATCAGGAAGTATCACATCACCGTAGCTTTTTGCTTCTGCAGCACTCATGGTGTTCACACGGGCGATTCTCTCCTCATCCACGGCCATCAGCTGAAGATGCGCTGCACGTGCAATCAGTTCACGGACGCGCTGTTCATCCTCCTGAGTCTTGATGCCCGGCACCTCAACAAGGATCTTCTCTTGGCCCTGCTTTGCTACCGTAGGTTCTGCCAGGCCAAACTCATTGAGCCTACCTCTGATCGTATCGACTGCCTGATCGATCGCATCTTTTTTGGTACGCTCGATCTCCCCTTCGGTCATCTGTAGGGCATACTTTAACGCAGTCTGGCTGAATGTCACCCCCTCTAGCTCCTCTTTGAGAAGCGCGTTGACTCTGGTAAGATCCTCATTATCGAGGATCTCAAAAGTGATCTCTGCTGTATCTTCATCCAGACTCAAAGCATCATATATAATCTCCTCCTCATCAAAAAGATACTTGATGCTTGCTGCGATGGATTTTAATTTTGAAGCGATCGCCACTTCGTTTCTGACACCAAGAAGCATATGAAGCCCCCCTTGAAGATCAAGCCCCAGGGTAATCTTCTTTCCGCTTTCACTTTGTATCAAAGACGGGATCGAAAAGACCACCCCAAAGATCAGTGCACAAGCGAAGATGATCACTCTGTAATTAAGCATCGCTCTTTGTTACCTCTTCTTTTTTTGCTACATAGCCTCTGTCTAGTCTAACAATCGTATCTTCATTTAGTTTGATTTTGATAAAATCTTCTTCTGTTTTCACGATTTCAGCGATAAGCCCTCCAGTTGTGACGATCTTGTCACCTTTTGCAAGGCCTTCAAGCATCTCACGGTGTGCTTTTTGTTGTTTCTGCTGTGGTCTGATGATCAAAAAATAAAAGATCGCAAATAAAATGATAAGTGGCAAAAATGAACCAATTATACTACCTTGTTGTTCCATGGATATCCTTCAATGAATAAAATTGGACACTATTTTAACACCTTTGATCTAACAAGAGGCTTTTTTATAGCGTTTCTCTTATCCGCTTTCATCTACCTCCACCACTTTGGCTTTTCAACCCCTGTTATCTATACGCTGCTAGGGCTACTTGGATTCTATCTTCTGCTTGATTCTGCGCGCCAGAGCTGGTTTTGGGGCGGTCTGTTCATCGGGGTCTTCTGGTTTTGGTGGATTATCCTGAGTTTCAAGCACTACCAGATGCTCTGGGCGATACCGATCGGGCTTTTGGTGATCGCCTTGATCTATGGGCTACTTTTTTGGATCATCGCTTACGTGAGCGAAAAGTACTCCCTGCTGCTCACTGCTCGATGCAACAGAAAAGCACACCAACACACTTCACTGGGGAAGAGCGACTTGCACTCCTCACTCCCCGCTCTCCTTTTGAAAGGTCTCGGACTTTTCAGCATGAGCTATATCCACCCTTTTGGTTTTGACTGGCTCAAACCTGAGCTCGTATTTGTCGAGAGTTATCTAGGGATAGAGAAGTGGCAGTTTGCTCTCACTCTTGCTGCGATCATTCTAGCACTCTGGAAATCTCGCCTCTACTATCTACTCTTAGTGATAGCAGCCTACCAACCCTTGCCCAAAACGGCTCCAGTAGTTGATCCCGCTCTCCAGATCGTCTCTACTACAATCCCTGTTGATGAGAAGTGGAAAGCGTCCCATCAGCCTCAACATTTTCAGAGCTTTTTTGCGCAGATCGACAAGGCGATTGCAGCAAATAAAAAGCTGGTCATCCTGCCCGAGTCAGTCTTCCCTGTTTTTATCAACCGCTCGCAGGAGCTGATCGACAAGCTAGAAGCACGCGCCCAAAAGATCGCTATCGTCACCGGAGGTCTCTTTGCCGATGGCACAGTACCCCATAACTCTGCCTATATCTTCACCAAAGATCGTATCCAGGTAGCCCATAAGGTCATACTGGTGCCTTTTGGGGAGAGCAACCCACTGCCTGACTTTTTGAACACCTGGGTCAATGAAGTTTTTTATGACGGTGCGGTGGACTATATCGCTAGTGAGGAGATCACAGACTACGCCATCGAGGGAAAAGTCTACCGCAATGCGATCTGTTTTGAGGCCACTAGCGAAACGCTTTACCAAGGCCGCCCCAAAGAGATGATCGTCCTAAGCAACAACGGCTGGTTTGTCCCCTCCACTGAGCCGAGCCTACAAAAACTACTGCTACTCTACTACAACAAAAAGTATGGAACAACCATCTACCACAGCATCAATATGTCCCCCTCCTATCTCATTCAGGACGCGATGGTTATGGAGGTAGAGTAATGTGTGTGCTCTTTGGCATTGTCGGAAAATATGACCTGCTACAGGCACAAAAAGCCTTTGAAGCGCTGACCCACAGGGGAGTGGACGAGCACCATGCCATCACAAATGAACACTACTTCCTTGGTGTACACCGCCTTGCGATCACCGCACTTCATACACCACACATCCAGCCCATCTGGGAAGAGGAGATCCTCTTCGCGATGAACGGAGAGCTCTATAACCACCGGGCATTGGCCCAAGAGCTGGGGATCAAAGGGCACAGCGATACCCAGGTCGCGTTTGCCGCCTATCGGCAATGGGGTGACCGTTTTGTAGAAAAATTGCGCGGGAGGTTTGCGATCACCATCATTGAGGAGAATAACGTCAAGCTCTTTCGTGATCCTTTTGGCAAAAAACCCCTCTACTATACGATCAAGAACGAGCAGATCATCTTTGCGAGTGAACTCAAAGCGATACACGCATTAAAGCCTTTGGAGTTTGATAGGGAAATCATCCCATGCTACCTCTCCTATCAGGCTGCCGTGGCACCCTCCACCTTTGATAAAAACATCTTTCAGGTCGCTGCAGGCTGCCAAATCACCATCACCAAAACCCGTGAAGTCTCCACGCACCGCTATTTTACCGTACTGGATACCCCGGTGAGACTTCATACTGCTAGAGAAGCGATCGATCAGATGCACCAAAAACTCAAAAAATCCGTTACTCTGCGTCTCCCCAGTGAGGTAAAGTATGGCGCCCTGCTTTCAGGAGGTCTGGACTCTTCGCTTATTGCCGCACTTGCGACATCGCAAGGCCCCCTACATACCTTCAGCATCGGTTATGAGGGGTATGCGCAGCATGACGAACGCCCCTATGCTGCAGAAGTGGCAGAGCATATCGGCTCAAAGCACCACGCTTACAGTTTTACCCAAAAGGATTTTATAGAGAGCCTCGAGCAGGTACTTGCTATCCTGGATGAGCCTTTTGCTGACCCAGCGATGGTACCACTTTTTTACCTGATGCAACAAATTCGCCAAGAGGGGGTCAAGGTGGTGCTTACGGGAGATGGAAGCGATGAACTTTTTTTGGGATACCGCACCTATAAAGAGTACCTCGATATCGAACAGCTCTCTGCGCTCAAGTACAAAAACTGGCTCAAAGCCTACCTCAAATCACACTTTTCCATGCACAAGGAGTGGGAGTGGTACAAACGTATCCTCGAAGAGAAAACCCTTTTTCGCTCCAGTGCTGAGCTCTTTACAGATCTACAGCAAAACAGGCTACTAAAAAGAAACATCAAAGATCATCACTCTCTTGATCGCATCGCCTCCTATAGGCAAGCATTTGAAGAGAGCCCACGCAGTGCACCGGTGGACTGGTATAGTTTTCTGGACCTCAAGATACAGCTAGGCGAAGTTTCTCTGCGCAAACTCGACCGCATCAGCACGGCGCACCACATCACGGTGCGTACACCTTTTCTAGATAGGGAACTGGTCAAAACCCTATTTTCCTCAGCACCCAAGCTCCGGGCAGAGCAGCTACCCAAGGGGTGGATCAAAGAGATCGCCGCAGCCTATCTGCCCAAAACGATCATCCACCGGAAGAAAAAAGGCTTCAACTACCCCTATCTGGAGTGGCTTCAAAAGAGCAACCAGCTAGAGGTCATTCTCCAAGTCCAAAACAAACATAAACTCTTCAACGACACACAGCTACAGTGGCTTCTCTCTGAGGGAAAACAAGGCAGATTCCAGCATCAGATCTTTTCGCTCTATATCCTCTGTAGATGGATAAAAAGAGAGCTTGGCTGATTGACTCACTCTCCTATTTTTGGATAAAATAGACAAAAAGATTGTAATGCGCTTTAAGAAATTCTTTATCGCACCCATTAAAGGCTACCAGTATATCTCCCGCATGCTGCCTGCCAATTGCCGCTACTATCCAAGCTGTTCAGAGTATGCCAAGTGGCAGTTTGAGTTCAATGCGCCCCACAAAGCACTGGCAGCCTCTTCGCTGCGGATATTGCGCTGCAATCAGCTCTTCAAAGGAGGAATCGACTACCCTTTGGTAGACTACACCCCTCCTGGACCGATGGATTTACTCTGTTTTAATCAATTTTGTGGCAAAATAGTTATAGTTTACTGGCTTGTACCCAAAGCCAGAACGTCCCAATCTTATGTACTAAAGGACTTTGATGCCACCACAATTGCGTCTCCAATCACCACTTGATATGCATCTTCACCTCAGAGACGAGCAGATGCTGCACCATGTCGCCAAAGCCAGTGCCCACACCTTCTCTGGCGCACTCATCATGCCCAACCTTGTACCTCCAGTCACCACCAAAGAAGCACTCATTGCTTATAAAGCACGCATCATGGAGGCGATCGGGGATGAGCGTTTTGAGCCCTACATGACACTCTTTTTCAAGCCCGGATACGATAAGACATTTCTAGAGTCGGTCCGCGATGAGATCACGGCGATCAAACTCTATCCTGCCGGGATCACGACCAACAGCGAGGGTGGCGTAAACGGCTTTGATGTAGAGGAGCTACGCCCTGCACTCACTGCTATGAGCGAACTTGGCATCCCTTTATGTATCCATGGAGAGACCAACGGCTTTGTCATGGACAGAGAGGCAGAATTTGTCCCCATCTATGAGAAGCTCGCCACAGCCTTTCCTGGCTTGAAGATCATCATGGAACATATCACGACCAAAGAGAGCGTGGAGGCACTCAAGAGACATCCGAACCTCTATGCAACGATCACGCTGCACCACCTACTGATCACGCTGGATGATGTCGCTGGCGGGATGTTGCAGCCGCATCTTTTCTGCAAACCGATTGCAAAACGTCCACATGACAGAGAAGCGCTGCTTGCAGTGGCACTCAAAGCGCATCCTAAAGTGATGTTCGGCTCTGATTCTGCACCGCACCCTAAAGTTGCCAAAGAGGCATGCGGGTGTGCTGCGGGGGTATTCACCGCACCCATCGCCCTTCAGGTGCTTGCCGAACTCTTTGAGAAGCATGATGCACTAGAGAGACTGCAGGATTTCATCAGCGGCAATGCCCTTCGTATCTATGGTGTGACACCACCTGCCAAAGAGGTAGTACTGGAAAAAACACCATTCATTGTCCCCCATCATTACAACGGTGTTGTGCCGATGTATGCAGGAGAGGAGATCGCCTACTCAGTCAAAGAGGTAAACCTTAGAACGTAAACTCAAAAAGCTTGTAAAGGGTCGTAGCACTTTTGAGAAGGTCAAGTTCCAAAAGAACGAAGTGCATTTCAAACGCGAGGGGCCCTCTTTTGGTATGGATAGCAGCATGACCTTGAGAGCGTGATCATCGAACATGATGACGATGAAAAATTCGAATTGATACCGCTATGCAAGTCACGCTCTTGTATTGAAAAAAATAGGATAAAATAGTATAGGATGTCCACAAGGAGAACATTTGTGTTGGCAAATGACATTACAGAACTGATCGGTCACACACCACTAGTTACGATCAACTCCCTCTCCAAAGAGACAGGGGCAACAATACTGGGCAAATGCGAATTTATGAATCCTACTTCCTCCGTCAAGGACAGAATCGCTTTCCATATGATCAATGAAGCGATGAAAGCTGGCAGGATCAACCAGGAGACTACGATCATAGAACCCACTTCAGGCAATACAGGTATCGGGCTTGCGGCGATCTGTGCGACAAAAGGACTTAAGCTTATACTGACAATGCCTGAGTCTATGAGTATCGAAAGACGTAAGCTACTTACACACCTTGGCGCCACTCTTGTACTCACCCCCGCTGCTGAAGGGATGGGTGGAGCCATAAAGAGGGCTACTCAACTTCAAAAAAGCTTGCACAATGCCATCGTTTTGGAGCAGTTTGACAATCCTGATAATCCAGCGATACACAGGAAAACGACTGCTTTAGAGATCTTGAAAGATACAGAGTATCAGCTCGATATCTTTGTTGCCGCTGTGGGAACAGGGGGGACACTCACAGGTACCTCAGAAGTACTCAAGCAGCATCTACCTCATACCTATTGTGTGGCGGTAGAACCTCAATCCTCTAGTGTACTACAGGGTAAAGCTCCAGGGCCACACAAGATACAGGGGATTGGTGCAGGGTTTATCCCCAGTGTGCTTCATAGAGAGAGCTACAATGAAGTGATACCCGTAGCAGATGAGGATGCCTTTGCTCTATCTAGAAAAGTAGCCAAAGAGGAGGGGCTGCTAGTAGGGATCTCCTCAGGTGCCAACCTCTATGCTGCTATGCAGCTAGCAAAGAGGCCTGAAAATAAGGGAAAAACGATCGTGACCATACTTTGCGATACCGCTGAACGCTATCTCTCTACCGAACTCTTTGAATAATCCACTCCATGCGATCATCTGACCTTCTTTTAGAAACCATCAAGTGCGAAGGCGGGGTGCTGCATCATCTAGCCTACCACCAGAAAAGAGTAGATAGAAGCAGGAAGGAGCTTTTTGGCCTCACTGACACCCTAGACCTTGCTTCCCTGCCCAAGCCCCCCGACCATGGACTCTACCGCTGTAGGGTACTCTACGCCAAAAAGATAGAGTCTATCGAATACACTCCCTATCTCCCTAAAGCGATCAAAACCCTAAAAGTTGTTCCCGCAGAGATTGACTATCACTGCAAATTTGCCAACAGAAGCCAATTGGAGAGACTCCTAAGGGAGAGTCCGGATGTAGATGATATCCTTATCGAAAAAGCTGGACTGATTACCGATACAACGATCGCGAACATCGCTTTTTTTGACGGAAAACAATGGATCACCCCCAAAAAACCTCTGCTGGAAGGCACCATGCGTGCTTGCCTTTTAGACCAGGATTTCCTTAGAGAAGAGGATATCCCAAGTGGTGTGGTCGATCGGTTTGAAAAAGTAGCTTTAATGAATGCTATGCTAGGATTTAAGGTTCTAAAAGAGATCAAGATTTTAAAATCATAAGGCAGTTCATGACTATCAATCTTTTTCAAACACCAGAATACAAAGCGATAATGGAGGCGCATTTAAGTACAACACTTGCCTATCTTTTTGAAAAAGATCAGGAGTTTACAATCGTCTGCGAGATCAGACATGTCTCTTTTTTGCCGGAACTTCCTTCACATATCCATGACTCATTCAAAGATACAGTACTGTTTGTTTTGAGTGGATATACCCTCCAAAGTGCAGAGGTCAAACAGGGGGTCTTTTCTTTTGAAGCGGGGTTTGGAAGTGAAAATTTCGGCTCCACTGTATCGATGCCATTGCTGGCGATCAAACAGCTTTTTGTCGAGGAGATGCCTGTTGTGATCAATCATGTAGAAGTGGCTTCCAAACTTCTCCACAAAGATGCTGCAGCACAAAGCTCAATGGATCTACTTCTAAACCATCCAAAAAACAAAAGGTTTTTGAAAAAAAAGTAGAAAAGTATGTACTGTGACTTAAGCGTCACAGTCTCCAGAAAGAATATAATTCACCACATTCTCTACATAAGCATTATATTTGCTCTCTTTGGAGTAAGCGATATAGAAGCTCCTTGTCATCGTGTAGCCACGGATTCTGGCTTCAAACAGTTCCCCTCTATTTACCTCTTCTTCAATCGCATGTTTTGAGATGATCGAGACGACAGGCTTCTCTTTATTCTTGGCTGCTTTTTTGATCGACTGTAGCACCACTGTGGTATTGCTCACTTCGCTGAGTACGTTGAAGCTTTTGCAGGATACGCCCAGCTCTTCAAATACATCGGTGATCACCTGCCTGGTATGTGATCCTTCATCGCGGCAGATCCACTGAAAATCGTAGAGCTCTTCTGTTTTCAGTACTTTGGGGATCGGCACGTTGCTTACCACCACCAGTTCATCTTCTAGCCACTCTCTATAGATCAGTTCACTGTCAAATAGAGGAGATTCGATCAATCCCAGGTCAAGCTTTCTCTCTTTGAGCTTCTGCACAATATTTTTACTCAGGTCAATACTCAGTTTCACATCGTTATTGATCGCTTTGCTCATGGTGTTGAGACACTGTCCGGGGATAATATAGGTACCGATCGTGAACGATGCTCCCAACCTAAAGGTAATCTCTTTATTGATGATCTTGAGTACCTCATTCTCAGAGGCATGGATCTCTTTTTCAAGACGCAAAGCGATCTTGTAGAGCTCTTCTCCTGCCGAGGTAAGCTTGATCCCGTTTTTCTTACGCTCGATGATCTTCTCACTCAGATATTTCTCTATAAACTTTATCTGCTGCGTCACTGCCGGCTGAGAGATACCAAGCTTTGAAGAAGCCTTAGAGAAGCTTCTCTCTCTTGCAACCGTCAGAAACGTTTCAAGTTTAACAAAATCTTTTAACATGGATTTCCTTTTTTATACAGGGATGAGAAATTTCTCATTCTATATAAATACATAATTCTAAAAAATATTATAACAAATTATACTTAACAGTACATAAGTTGAGCTTATTAGTAAGTCCATTTCCATAGCTCATCCCTTCTCCACCCAAATACCTCTGGTCATCCTTAATCATTTTAAAGGTATAATTAATAGATATCAGGAGTGAAACAAGAGACTATATGGAAACAATTATCAATCAGCTCAATCCCCCACAACGTGAAGCCGTAGAGCATATTGACGGTGCACTACTCATCCTAGCAGGTGCAGGTTCAGGGAAAACAAAAACCCTCACAACGAGGCTGGCTTACCTCATCGGGGAAGTGGGTATCGATCCGGCAAATACACTCACATTGACCTTTACTAACAAGGCTGCATCGGAGATGAGGGAGCGTGCACTCAAGCTCATGCCTAGAGACTCAACCTATCCTCCTTTACTCTGTACCTTTCATAAATTCGGCTTACTCTTTTTAAAATTCCACATTGAAAAACTTGGACGCAACAATCATTTTGTGATTATCGACAGCGATGACAAAAAGCGTCTTATCCGTAGCATTGCCAAAGAGCTCAAGATCGATCTAAACATCTCTTTTATCGCTTCAGAGATCTCAAAGTACAAAAACTCGCTGCTCTCGCCTGAAGTGGTCAAAAGAAACGCGGAACTCTCTGACTATAAAAAAGTTGCGCAGATCTACGAAACGTATCAGGAGAATATCGAAGAGAACAACCTGGTTGATTTCGATGATCTCCTGATGCTCACTTACCGGATACTCGATGAGTATCCTGAACTTAGAAAAGAGACAAGCCAACGCTACCGCTATATCATGGTCGATGAGTATCAAGACACCAATGAGCTTCAGTTCAAGCTACTTGAACATCTCTGCAGCCAGCACGGCAACCTGTGTGTTGTTGGGGATGATGATCAGAGTATCTACGGCTGGAGGGGTGCAAATATACGCAATATCCTAGAGTTTTCAGACCGTTTTAAAGGGACAAAAGTCGTCAAACTAGAGACGAACTATCGCTCAACCGAACCCATCCTCGAAGCGGCAAACACGCTGATCGAACACAACTCCAGGCGTTTAGGAAAAAAACTGGTTAGCCACAAGGGAAAGGGAGAACCGGTAAAACTTCTGCACTCGCTGGATGAGTCTATGGAGGCAAAATCGATCGCCTATGAGATAGAGTCACTTTTAGACAAAGGGGTGGACCCCGAAGAGATCGCCGTACTCTATCGTATCAATGCACTCTCAAGATCACTAGAGGAGGGTTTTACCAAAGGGGGAGTCAGGTTCAAGCTGATTGGAGGAATGCGTTTTTATGAACGTGCCGAGATCAAAGATATCATCTCCTACCTCAGGGTCATTTCCAACCCCTATGATGATTTCTCCCTGTTGCGTATTATCAACAAACCCAAACGAGGTATCGGCAAAGCCTCTATCGAGAAGCTACAAAAAGCCGCGTATGATGCACATCTTTCACTCTTTGTCTATATTCAAAAGATGATCACAGCAGAAGTCCCAGCGATCGTCAGCAAAAAAGTTGCAACCGCTCTGGAAAAACTAGTAGAGGATATCGGATTTTTACGTGAAGAGGTCTCGAATTCCCTTGAAAACTTCATCACTTTCTTTGAAGAGCGCATCAGACTCAAAGAGCACTACGCCACCATGGTGGATGGATTTGAACGTATCATGAATATCGATGAATTCTACGGATATTTCAGGGATGCCGTAGCCAAAAACCCAGAACTTCGTCTTGATGAGTTTCTCAATGACATCTCTTTGCAAAGCGATCAGGATCAGATCGAAGAGAATGCTATCACCATCATGAGTATCCATGCAGCCAAAGGACTGGAGTTTGAGCATGTCTTTGTGATCGGCATGGAAGAGGAGTTCTTTCCGCTACTTGGTGAGGGATGCGATATGGAGGAGGAACGCCGCCTTGGATATGTCGCGATCACCAGAGCCAAGTCTAACCTTACCCTGTGCTATGTCGACAGCCGATTCTATAAAGGGCGCCGAAAAATGATAGAAAAAAGCCGCTTTCTGGGCGAAGCTGGACTCATACAGGATGCTTCACTTAAGATCACAAAAAGCTCGGCATTTAAAAAAGGAGATCTAGTCAAACACAAGATCTTTGGTATCGGGCGGGTACAGGCAGCCAACAAATCGGGCAAAGAGTACAAACTCCTGATCAATTTCGGTGGAAATAAAAAAGAGATACTCAGCTCTTTTGTCCAGCCGGTCTAACTCATGAGGAGTGAGGAGTGCGCCTAAACGAAGTGACATATGCCCCTGGGGTGAGAGTTGAGAAGATTTTGTATACATTGCATAGTACTGTCTTCATAAAAGTTTTACAGTGCAAAACATGCCGACACGATTTGCTCTTTGCGAGTGACTATATACCTGATCTCAATAAGGGATTGTGATGAATCGTCTATTTGTCGTCAACAAACCCATCTTCCGCAGCTCCAACAGCTACATGGGAGACATCAAACGCAAATACGGCACCAAAAAAGTAGGCTTTTCGGGGACACTTGATCCCTTTGCGACAGGGTGTCTTATCGTTGCTACCGGTGTCTATACCAAACTCTTTGCCTACCTCGATAAGAGTCCAAAAACCTACAGGGCTACACTCTGGCTCGGGGCAAACTCTGTAAGTCTTGATATCGAAAATATCGATTCCATCAAAGAGGTCTCCCCCTTTCAAGAAGAGCAGATCCTCAAAGTGCTCCATGCGCTAGAGGGCGAACTGACCTACTATCCTCCCAAGTTCTCTGCCAAAAAGATCGGGGGGAAGCGTGCGTATGAGCTGGCACGTGAAGGGAAAGAGGTTGAGCTCAAAACGATCACCTCAACCATTTACAAGATCACACTCTTGCACTATACCCACCCCTTCATACACTTTGAAGCAACCGTCAGTGAAGGCACCTACATACGAAGTCTCGGAGCAATGATCGCAGACAAACTGGGAGTCGATGCAACACTCTCCTCCCTACACCGTCTCCGTGAGGGGGCATTTTGTTATGAGGATGAAAAAGCGCTTAATCCTTTTTTATATCTTACTCTTCCTACCAACCTCTACACAGGCAATGAAGATTACCTTGAATTGGGCAAAAAGCTCTCGGTAAAATATTTTAAGCACAAGGAAGATGGAACCTATCTCGTAGAGACCTCCCATTTTTTTGCCATTATAGAGATCCATGAAGGTCAGGTCAATTACAGGCTGAACCGAATACCGAAGTTTAAGGAGAGCGCATGTACCAGATAAAAGCCCATGCTAAGGTCAATATCTTCTTGAAGATCACCGGACACAAAGAGGGATACCATACGTTGATTTCGCGTTTTGTGCGCGTAGAGGGGCTTTATGATACGATCGCTTTTGAACCGTGCGACTGTGAAGCGTTTACGATAGAGGGATGCGAAGATGTACCGTTGGAGTCCAATACACTCTATAAAGCCTACACTACCCTCATCGACTTCACTCGCAATCGCGATATAGAAACATTTTTCAGATCCCACAAGGTAGTCCTCACCAAACGCATCCCGAGCCAGGCAGGGCTGGGCGGAGGAAGTTCGGACGCTGCGGCATTTATGCGCTTATGTAATGAGGTGTGCGGACTTGATATCCAAACAAACATACTCTCAAAGCTCGGAAGTACAATAGGTGCAGATCTTCCTTTCTTTATCCACAACTACCCCTCTGCCAATGTCAGTGGTTTTGGGGAGATCGTTGAGGCCTTTGAAGAGGAGACGCTGCAGCTGGAGCTTTTCACACCCACAATAGGGTGCGATACCGCCAGGGTCTATCACATCTTCAAAACACACCTGCTCGATAAGATCAATCCGGAGCGTTTTAAAGCATGGGAGAAGATGGACTCAAGAACGCTTCTTGAGACGATCGCTGATCCGGTGATCCTCAATGACCTCTACCAGGCTGCACTAACCGCCTATCCAAAGCTCAAAGAGGTTCCGCAAGCAAATGAGGGATGGTTTTTCTCCGGAAGCGGGAGTACTTTCTTTAAGCTAGCATGATCGCTTTCCTCT